>OHOC01000650.1_pt1 | contig 9997 bp, 7 predicted proteins | sample 1569701 | NCBI WGS metagenome assembly OHOC01 (sample SAMEA3879522, study PRJEB24766) | human gut metagenome | biome: human-associated habitat; feature: feces | place: USA | collected 1985/1987 | reverse complement strand
CGTACGGTTCTTAGGGGAGGGACTGGCAGTAATGCCAGTCTCTTACCCGACATCCACGAGGAAAAGGATATTTTGAAGCTGGTCACGACCCTTATGACCAACACCAAAGGTGAAGGTCAGGGCGGCGATCCATTCTGGGACAAAGCAGAGCGGCTTTTACTGACATCGCTGATTGCCTATCTGCACTACGAAGCCCCAGCTGAGGAGCAGAATTTTGCTACGCTGCTGGAAATGCTCAACACCATGCAGGTGTCCGAGGACGACGAGGATTATCAGAATCCGGTTGATTTGCTCTTTGAAGATTTGGCAAAAAAGAAGCCGAACAGCTTTGCAGGGCGGCAGTACAAGCTCTATAAATTGGCTGCCGGCAAGACCGCAAAATCCATCCTGATTTCCTGCGGTGCCCGCCTTTCGCCCTTTGACATCCAAGAAATCCGGGATGCGACCATGTACGATGAGCTGGAGCTGGATAAGCTGGGCGACCGAAAAACAGCCTTATTCCTTATCATGTCGGATACGGACAGCACGTTCAATTTCCTTATCAGCATGATCTACTCCCAGCTTTTCAATTTGCTCTGTGACAAGGCAGATGATGTGTACGGCGGAAAGCTGCCCATCCATGTACGCTGTCTGATCGACGAGTGTGCCAACATCGGGCAGATTCCAAATCTGGAAAAGCTGGTGGCCACCATCCGCAGCCGTGAGATCTCAGCCTGCCTTGTTTTGCAGGCGAGAAGCCAGTTGAAAGCCATCTACAAGGACAACGCAGATACCATCGTAGGCAACATGGACAGCCAAATATTTCTGGGCGGCAGCGAGCCTACCACCCTGAAAGACCTGTCGGAGATGCTGGGCAAGGAGACCATCGACGCATTCAACACCTCGGACACCCGTGGCAACAGCCCCAGCTACGGCACCACCTTCCAAAAGATGGGGCACGAATTATTGAGCCGGGACGAGCTGGCGGTGCTGGACGGCGGCAAGTGCATTTTGCAGCTGCGTGGTGTCAGACCTTTTCTTTCTGACAAATACGACCTGACCCAGCATCCCAACTACAAGCTGACCTCGGACTACGACCCCAAAAACACCTTTGATATTGAAAAATATCTGAACCGCAAAGAAAAAATCAATCCCAATGATGAATTTGTTGTGATTGATGCTGATTCGCTCCCGTCTGCCTAACCCGGTAGGCGGTTTTATTTTTGACCGGAGAGGTACACCAGAAAATTTACTCCGCCGCAGTTCGCGGCACAACATCTATGGTTTCGGGTGTGTACGGACGGTCTTCGATTTTTTCAAAATAAAGGAGAAACGACTATGGAATTCTTTAACTCTGCTATCGAAGTTCTTCAGACTCTGGTTGTGGCTCTGGGTGCCGGTCTCGGCGTGTGGGGTGCCATCAACCTGCTGGAAGGTTATGGTAACGACAACCCCGGCAGCAAGAGTCAGGGCATGAAGCAGCTCATGGCTGGCGGTGGCGTTGCTCTGGTGGGCATCACCCTGATTCCCCTGCTGAGCGGTCTGTTCGGCTAAGTGCCGCAGGCGGGTTTATCCCGCCTGTACATACGCAATCGCTCTATCTCTGCTGTGGATAACAGCCCTTTATCATAAGGAGCGCATTGCGGTACGAATCTCCACCCATCCATGAAAGGCGGTGCTATTATGCAGTTTTTGACCCACATTATTTTTCTCCTGAACCTTCTCAAGACCCTTATCAACCACTTCAGCTAAGGACGGTGACTGAATGGAAACCGTTCTTAAAGCCATTGCCGACTGGATCAAAGGCATCCTGACGGCAGGCATCATGTCCAATCTCAGCGGGCTGTTCGACGATGTGAATACCCAAGTAGGCAACATCGCCCAGCAGGTGGGCACCAAGCCCTCCAGCTTTGAGCCGAGAGTGTTCGCCATGATCGAAGCCCTCTCTCGCAATGTGGTGCTGCCCATTGCAGGCATCATCCTGACCTTCATTGCCTGTTATGAACTCATCGAGATGATCACCCAGCACAACAACATGGCGCAGTTTGAGCCTGCCCTTATCATGCGCTGGATCTTTAAGACCGCTGTTTCGGTATGGCTCATCTCCAACACCTTCGATATTGTGATGGCGGTGTTCGACGTCACCCAGAAAGTAGTGTCCGATTCCAGCAGCATCGTTGCCGGAAACACCCGTGTCAACGACATTGGGCTTTCCATGCTGCAATCCAGCCTGATGCAGATGGATGTCGGCCCCCTGTTCGGCTTGTTCCTGCAAAGTTTCTTCATCGGCATCACCATGCGGATATTGAGCATCGTGATTTTCGTCATCGTCTACGGGCGCATGATTGAAATTTACTGCATGGTGAGCCTTGCGCCCATCCCCATGGCGACCTTCGGCAACCACGAGCAGAGCCACATGGGGCAGAACTACCTGAAATGCCTGTTTGCACTGGGCTTTCAGGGCTTTCTCATCCTTATCTGCGTGGCGATTTACGCTGTGCTGATACAATCGGTAGCAATCTCCGGGGATGCCATCAACTCCATTTGGAGCATTGTGGGCTACACCGTTCTGCTCTGTTTCAGCCTGTTCAAGACCAGCTCCGTGACGAAATCCGTCCTCGGAGCGCACTAAAGGAGGTGTTCGATTGGCTGCGTATATTTCCGTTCCCCGTGATTTGACCAAGGTCAAATCCAAAGTGGCGTTCAACTTGACGAAACGGCAACTGCTTTGTTTCGGTACAGCGGCTCTCATTGGAGTGCCGCTGTTTTTTGTTCTCCGGGATTCCGGCGGCAACACCGCCGCCACCCTCGGCATGATGGCGGTGATGCTGCCGGCGTTCTTCCTTGGAATGTACGAAAAGAACGGTCAGCCCTTGGAAAAGCTGCTGTCGTACTATGTGCAGTCCCGGTTTGTCCGCCCGAAGATTCGCCCCTACAAGACCAACAACTACTATGCGATTTTGATGAAGGGAGGCGTGACTCATGATTCTGTTTTGGAAAAAGACCGATAAAAGCGGCAAGAAAAAGCCGCCGAAGCCTGCTGTTCCCCGTACCGCCCAGCAGTCCATCCCCATGCAGCGGATGTTTGAGGATGGCACCTGCCGGGTGAAGCCCAACTATTACACCCGCACCATCCAGTATCAGGACATCAATTATCAGTTGGCGCAGCAGGAGGATAAGACCGCCATTTTTGAGGAATGGTGCAGTTTTCTGAACTTCTTCGATTCCAGCATCAAATTTGAACTGTCCTTTGTGAACATGGCAACGGACAGCACCGAGTTTGAGAAAAGCATCCGTATCCCGTTCCAGAAAGACGGTTTCGATGATGTTCGTGCCGAGTATTCCCAGATGCTGCGCCAGCAGCTTGCCAAGGGCAATAATGGTCTGACCAAGACCAAGTTCATCACCTTTGGTGTGGAGGGCGAGAGCATGGCGCAGGTCAAGCCCCGGCTGGACCACATTCAGAATGACCTGCTGAACAACTTCCACCGGCTGGGGGTGCAGGCAAAGCCCTTGAACGGTGCCCAGCGGCTGAAGCTCATGCACGATATGTTCAACATGGACGGCACATCCAAATTTCACTTTGACTGGAAAGACCTCGTGAAAAGCGGCCTTTCCGTGAAGGATGCCATTGCACCCACCGCCTTTGCATTCAAGAACAGCCGCACCTTCCAGATGGGCGGCATCTTTTGCGCTGCCAGCTTTCTGAGCATCACGGCATCCGACATCAGCGACCAGCTGTTGAAGGATTTTCTGGACATGGATTCCAGCCAGATCGTCACCATGCACATTCAGTCTGTTGACCAGAACCGTGCCATTAAGACCGTGAAGCGCACCATCACGGAACTGGATCGCAGTACCATTGAGGAGCAGAAAAAAGCCATCCGTTCCGGTTATGATATAGACATTCTTCCGTCAGATTTGAAAACTTACGGCAGGGATGCCAAGGCACTTTTGAAGGAATTACAGAGCCAGAACGAGCGGATGTTCCTCGTCACTTTTCTGGTGCTGAACACCGGGCGCACGGAGCAAGAGCTGGAAAATAATGTCTTTCAGGCCAGCTCCATCGCCCAGAAGCATAACTGCAATCTGTGCCGGTTGGATTTCCAGCAGGAGCAGGGGCTGATGAGCAGCCTGCCGCTGGCAGACTGCCAGATCGAGATTCAGCGTGGTCTTACCACCAGCAGCACGGCAATTTTTATCCCGTTTACCACGCAGGAACTTTACCAGTCCGGCAAAGAGAGCCTGTACTATGGGCTGAATGCTCTGTCCAACAACCTTATCATGGTGGATCGCAAAAAGCTGAAAAATCCGAACGGTCTGATTCTCGGCACTCCCGGTTCCGGCAAAAGTTTCTCGGCAAAGCGTGAAATCACCAACGCTTTTCTGGTGACGGACGATGATATTATTGTCAATGATCCTGAGGGAGAGTATTCTCCGCTGGTGAATCGGCTGAAAGGTCAGGTCATCAAAATCAGCCCCAACAGCACCCAGTTCATCAACCCCATGGACATCAATGCCAACTACTCCGAGGAAGATAATCCCCTGTCCCTGAAAGCTGACTTTATTCTTTCTTTGTGTGAACTGGTGGTGGGCGGCAAAGAAGGGCTGCTGCCGGTGGAGAAAACCGTCATTGACCGCTGTGTGCATCTGATTTACCGCAAATATTTTGCGAACCCCTGCCCGGAGAATATGCCCATCCTTGAGGACTTGTACAACGCTCTGCTTCAGCAGGAGGAAAAAGAAGCCCACCATGTTGCCACGGCTCTGGAAATCTACGTCAAGGGCAGTCTGAACCTGTTCAACCATCGCACTAACGTGAACGTCAATAACCGCATCGTCTGCTACGACATCAAGGAACTGGGCAAACAGATGAAGAAACTCGGTATGCTCATCGTGCAGGATCAGGTGTGGGGGCGTGTCACGGCAAACCGCAGCAGCGGCAAGTCCACACGGTATTATATGGACGAGATGCACCTGCTTCTGAAAGAGGAGCAGACTGCGGCGTATTCCGTCGAGATCTGGAAGCGATTCCGTAAGTGGGGTGGTATCCCGACCGGATTAACGCAGAACGTCAAAGACCTTCTTTCTTCTCGTGAGGTCGAGAATATTTTTGAAAATTCGGACATGATCATCATGCTGAATCAGGCGGCGGGAGACCGGCAGATCCTCGCAAAGCAACTCAATATTTCGCCCCATCAGCTTTCCTACGTCACCCATTCCGGCGAGGGCGAAGGGCTGCTGTTTTTCGGCAATGTCATTCTGCCGTTTGTGGACCGATTCCCCACTGATTTGGAACTCTACCGCATCATGACCACCAAGTTGGGTGAAGTCTCGGAGGTCACACAGAAATGAGTGAGCCGAAACTGAACATCAAAGAAGAGTCGTCCGCAAAAAAGACCCGTTCTCCCCCTAAAAAAGCCAAGGTGGAGCAGTCGGTACCCAGAAAGAAAAAGCTGAAAACGGATGTAGACAAGGCGGCAGAGAAAGTCCAGCATCTGCGATTTGGCAAGGCCGAACTGACCCCGGACGAGTTGAGCCGGTTGAGCAAGGCGCAGAAGCGGGAGATGTACGCTGCCCATGCCGCCCGGTCTGCGGTGCATCACGAAGTTGACCAGTACGAGGATGAAAACGTCGGTGTGCAGGCGTTGAGCGAGGGCGAAAAGGCGGTAGGAAATGTCCGTGATATTTCCAAAAGCCGCTATGCCCGGAAGCTCAAGAAAAAAGCCAAGATGCAGGGCAAGAAGGGCACCAAAACCGCAAAATCTTCTGCACGAGAGCCGACTGCGGCACAAGATGCAGGCGCATCCGGCACCGGCGAGGGCGGTTCCAACTGGCTTTCACGCTGGAAACAGCGGCAAGAAATCCGGCAGAGCTACTATGCCGCCGCCCGGTCGGGCACGGCGGCGCAGACCGCAGGCGGCAAAGCGGCATCCAATGGTGCATCTGCCGCTCGGTCCGGTGTAGAACAGGCCGTAGAAAAAGGCAAAACCGCCGTCAGTACCACCGTAAAGGGGCTGATGAATGCCGCCAAGGGCAACGCACACGTTCTGGTGATCGTGGGCGTTTTTCTTTTGCTCATCCTCATGGTGATGTCAGGCTTTTCGTCCTGCGGCATCCTCTTTTCCGGCGGCACACAGGTGTCCGGGCAGACCATGTATTCTGCCGAGGACAGGGACATCCGGGGCGCAGAACAGGACTACAAGAAGCTGGAAAAGGAACTGGACAAGAAAATCAAGCGCACCCCCACCGACCATCCCGGCTACAACGAGTACCAGTACCATCTCGACCCCATCGAGCATGACCCGTGGCAGTTGACCTCGTTCCTGACCACCTTGTATGACGATTACACCCGGTCGGAGGTGCAGGGCAAGTTGAAGGAGACCTTCAAAAAGCAGTATAAGCTCACCACATGGGTGGAGGTGCAGATACGGTATAAGATCGTCTGGGTCATCAGCCCGGCAGGAATCCCGGTTCCCACGCAGGTGCCCTACGAGTACAAAATCTTCCACACCAAATTGGTGAACAAAGGGCTGGAAGTAGTTATCCGGGAGGAACTAGACAACGACCAATGGAAACGGTATGAGATCTTTCAGGACACCTTGGGCGGCAGACCTTATCTTTTTAATGGAGGCTTGCCGCCCGGTGGCTCCGATGGCTCCGGCACACCGGGCATCGACTATCAGGTTCCGGCAGAAGCCCTGACCGACAGCGAGTTTGCTGCCATCTACAAGGAAGCCCAAAAGTATGTAGGCACGCCCTACGTCTGGGGCGGTTCCACCCCGGAAACAGGCTTTGACTGCTCCGGCTACGTCTGCTGGGTGTACAACCAGAACGGCTACGATGTGGGGCGCACCACCGCCAACGGCTTGTGGAATAAGAGCCAGCACATCAGCGAGGCCGAAGCAAAGCCCGGAGATCTGGTCTTTTTCAAAGGAACCTACGACACCCCCGGCATGAGCCACACCGGGATCTATCTGGGCAATGGCATGATGGTCAGCGCCGGAGACCCCATCAAGTACGCAAACATTCATTCGTCCTACTGGGAGAAGCATCTCGCCGGGTTCGGACGGCTTTCAAAATGACTGGAGGAGTTACTATGAGCGAAAAATCGGATAAGCTGCGGGCGATGCTGGCAAAAGAGAAGGAACGCCGCATCAAACTGAACAATCGCATCGAGATTTTGGAGCGGCGCATTCAGGAGGAAGATTCCGCCGAGGTCAACGAGATGGTGCGGACTGCAAAGGTCACGCCGGAACAGCTTGCTGCCCTGCTGCGGCAGTCGGCAACCGCCACCCCGAACCCGGCTGCGCTGTCTGCCGTGGGTGCAACTTTTGAGAAGGAGGTCGATGCAGATGAGGATTAAGAAACTGGGTGCGCTGCTGGTATCGGCGGCACTGTGCGCTGGCATGGCGGCTCCCGCTTTTGCCTTTGAGGGCGAAGCTGCCCCCGTGGAGCAGCCGGTTCTGCCGGAAGTGGTGGAGGAAGATGTTGTCACCGTCACGGACGAAACCTCCGGTGCCCTGACCCCGGAGGGCAATCTGACGCTGGTAGACGACTATCACACCGACTATTCCGATGGCAGCGGACAGCAGTTCATTACGCTGGTGTCGAAGTCGGGTGCGACTTTCTATCTGGTGATTGACCGCAACGCCAAAGGGCAGCAGACCGTCCACTTTATGAACCTTGTGGACGAAGCTGATCTTCTGGCTTTGATGGAGGAAGATGCTGCCGATGCTTATACCGCTGAAAAGGAAGCGGCGGCGCAGGCTGAACAGGATAAGCTGAAAGCCGAGGAGGAAGCGAAAAAAGCCGCCGAAGAAGCGGCGGCATCCGGCGAGGAACAGCCCAAGGAAAACAAGGTCACAAAGATCGCATCCGGCTTTCTGGGCGTAGTCGTGCTGATTGCGCTGGCGGCAGGCGGCGGCTTCTATGCTTTCACAAAGCAGAAGCAGAAAAAGCAGGCAGAAAAAGAAGCCCTTGACCCCGATGCAAACTACACCGAGGACAAGGGCGACTTTGAAATTCCTGTGGAGGATGAACCGGAAGAACCCGGCGAGGAAGATACCGAACTCATCTGATTTTAAGGCGGCATTTGCCGCCTTACATATCTAAATCTGAAAAGAACAGGAGTTGATGCTTATTGTCTTATCAGCTTGTGGTCAGCGAGAAACCCTCAGTCGGGGCAGCTTACGCAAAGGTTCTCGGTGCGACCAACCGGCAGGACGGCTATCTGGAGGGCAACGGCTATCTCGTCAGCTGGTGCGTTGGTCATCTGGTGGAACTGGCACCGCCCAATGTCTACGATGCCAAATACGTCAAGTGGAGCATTGCAGATTTGCCCATCCTACCGCAGAAGTGGCAGTATCTGGTGTCTGCCAGCACCAAAAAGCAGTTCGGCATCCTGCAAAAGTTGATGCACCGCCCGGATGTGGATAGTATCGTGAACAGTTGCGATTCCGGACGTGAGGGAGAGCTGATCTTCCGACTTGTCTACCAACAAGCAGGCTGCAAAAAGCCCTTCTCCCGCCTGTGGCTGTCCAGCATGGAAGAAGCCGCTATCCGAGAAGGGTTCGCCCACCTGAAACCGTCAACTGAATACGATGCGCTGTACAATGCAGCACTCTGCCGGGAACGCGCCGACTGGATGGTCGGTATCAATGCGTCCCGGTTTTTTTCATGTCTGTACAACCAGCCCTTGGCGGTGGGGCGTGTTATGACCCCGGTGCTTGCCATGACGGTGGTGCGGGAAGCCGCCATTGCCGCCTTTACCCCAGAAAAATTCTACACGGTGGATCTGGAACTGACCAGCGGCTGCACGGCATCCAGCAAACGGTTTGCACAAAAAGAGGATGCCGAACTGCTGCTTTCCAAATGCCGAAAGGAGGGGCGTGCCACGGTGCAAAAGATGGAACGCAAGGAAAAATCCGAAAGCCCGCCGCAGCTCTATGACCTTACTGCATTGCAGCGGGATGCAAACCGTCTGCTGGGATTTACGGCACAGCAGACCTTGGATTATGCCCAAAGCCTTTACGAAAAACGACTCATCACCTACCCCCGCACGGACAGCCGCTTTTTGACGGAGGATATGGCGGCATCCCTTCCGGGGCTGGTGACGGATGTGGGCAAGGCGTTTGCCATGGAGGAACAGCTTCCTATCCATGTGCAGCAGGTCATCGATGGCAGCAAAGTCACCGACCACCATGCGCTGCTGCCTACGAAAAGCATGGCAAAAGCAGACCTTGCTGCCCTCCCTGCCGGGGAGCGGAATGTCCTGCGGCTGATTGCTGCACGGCTGCTCTGCGCTGTGGGCGAACCGCACTGCTATGCAGAAACTACGCTCACCACCATCTGCGCCGGGGAAGAGTTCTCCGCAAAAGGCAAAGTTGTGCTGTCCGAGGGATGGAAAGCCATGGAGCGGAAAATGCTGGGAAAACTGCTGGGCAAGCAGAAAGAAGCGGTTGTTCTGCCGGACGTGCAGGAGCAGAGCCAGTGCAGCGTTGCCGCTGCCGAACTGAAAGAGGGGCAAACGTCCCCGCCGAAGCATTTCACCGAGGACCTTCTGCTTCATGCGATGGAAACCGCCAGTGCAGACAGTATGCCGGAGGGTGTGGAACGTCAGGGCATCGGCACTCCGGCGACCAGAGCCGCCACCATCGAAAAGTTAGTGCAGAAGGGTTTTCTGGAACGCAAGGGCAACAAGAAAACCAAGGTGCTGCTGCCTACCGGCAAGGGCAAAGCCCTTATTACCGTAATGCCCGAAGAAATCCAATCCCCGGAAATGACCGCCGACTGGGAAACAAAGCTGCTGCAAATCGAGCGCAGCGAAATGGAGCCGGAAACTTTTATGACTGAAATTAAAGAAATGATCTCCTCGCTGGTAACGACCACCGAGGCTGCGAAAGGAGCGAATGCGCTTATGAAAAACAAAATTATTGGTGTCTGCCCCAACTGCGGTGCAAGTGTTGTGGAGCGTGAAAAGGGCTGGTTCTGCGAGAACCGGGAGTGCCGTTTCGTG
>OHOC01000646.1_pt1 | contig 10051 bp, 10 predicted proteins | sample 1569701 | NCBI WGS metagenome assembly OHOC01 (sample SAMEA3879522, study PRJEB24766) | human gut metagenome | biome: human-associated habitat; feature: feces | place: USA | collected 1985/1987 | reverse complement strand
CTATACTTCCTCTTACCCGCCATTTCCACTTGTAAAACATCATCTTTGAAATCAACTGGTAATTCTTGTTTTGCCATTATATTCTTACCTCCTTAAATCTACCTAATGTGAATGACAATCTTCTTTGCCCTTGTGATTGTCGTTCCATCCAACTGTAAATATCTAACATGGCGGATTCTATCCTATTTAATTCGTCATATTTTATAAACATACCATTTTCGTAAAAAACTTGTCTTGTCCCGTAATCCATTTTGTACGCATTTTCATTTACAATATCTAAGTTCTTTTCGAACGAATTGAACACGTTTACATCCCAATAAGATGTGTATTCCGCTAAGTCATTTCCCATATCCTCTATAGAAAATGGTCTTATGATACTGTTTGCTCTTTCTTTTAAATAAGATAAATTGTTTTTGATTCGGTTATAGTCACTTATATTAAAGCGATCATTTTCTGTCCAATTAACTTTTGGATTTATCCACTCAATCATTTATACAACCACCGCCCTCGCTTTTATTTTTCCAGACCATGCACCATTAAAAGATAAACTGTTTTCATAGGCTCGAATCATTTGCTCTCTTCCATCTTTTAATTCGTAATAAAACAAATCATTTGCATCCACTCTTGGGTCTCCACGCCAGTCAATTTCATACGTTACCAGTCCTAAGTAGTAGGATGCCAGCCAAATTTCCAACTCTTTTGCTAACGATTCTGTACTTATCAATGGGTTGTCCCATTCTATATCTTCACCGTTTTGATTGTGTGAAACCACGTATCTGTTTGTTTCTCGTTTATATTCTTTTCCATCTATTCTTACTCTTACGGTCGACTTCCCCGTAACTCCTGTAAACTTAACTCTGACAAAATAATTACTCTTATCTACGATAGAAGCTTTGATTAAATTGTTTTCTTCTACTGTTACAGATAAGTCATACGATGGTTCACGGAAATAAAACGTCCGTTCAAAATCAGTTGGATTTAATTCAACCTCTTCTGTCAGTAGTTCTTGTTGTGTATTATCTTTGTAGTAGTTGTTTCTTATTACGGATATTTTCCGAACTTTATCTTGTCTCAAAGAAACAGGAGAACTGTTCAAATCATCTCTTTCTATGTGATAATTCGTAACATCTCCAACCGTTATATTATCAATGAACACTCGGCTATTCGGATATCCTTTTGTAAATTCAATTTCAACTTTATCAAAAATTTCAAAACGCTTTTGCGTATCATAATTTTCGCTTGTTGGATTTACAATCAATGTTTCGACTTCTGTATCCTCGTAATATGTGCGTATTACAAACTCTTTCGGTACAACATTTCTGAAATTAACTTTGAAACCGTAAGCAATAAATCCAGACTCTAACAATACTGTTAGTTTGGGATTCTCTGTGAACGCTCCATCCGAATTGGAAATTTGCTCACTTACATATCCAACATTTTTATATTCGCTTTGGTTTTGTGGCATAAAAAATAGACTTCCATCCACTTTGGCGAAGTCCTTGCTGCACACTGCATAAGCGTCTTTTTTTGTATTGTTTAATACATTAGTAACCTTACTATATTTCGTTTCTCCGTTTGAAGAAATCGTCATATCCGGCTTAAAAGATGCTTGCAAGTGAATTCTTCCATCCCGGTCATCGTAAAGCGCACAACGTCCGGCGTTGGCTATTATTTGTAACGCTTCACTATGTTTCACTGGTGGAATTGGATTATATACAAGTATATCTTTTAAATAAGAGTCTATATAATACTTATCTCTACTAAATCCGGCATCTTCAAATACGTCCACGGCTAAGTCATAGAGTGATATTCCTTGTTCTCTAAAAAGACCTTTGTAATACGTTCCGACCATAGAGTCAAATAAGTCTGTGCAAATGAACTGTACTTTTGTATCAGTGGCATTCCAACTTTTTAAGTAGGTAAGCATTTCCGGCAACCATTCGATATCTCCATTTCCGCTTACATCATATCCAAAAGAAACTTTTACTTCCTGACCTAATTCCAAATATCCGATTGCACTTTCAAGATTATCTGGATTATAGAAAGAATCTTGATTATCCACGACCAGTTCAATGTCTTTGCTTGGTAACGATTCTGTTGTGGAAGATACGAATTCATTCAGTGAATAAGAAAGAACTTCATCATTTCCAAACGAATCTACGATTCCAAAATTAATTTTTCTAATTCTTAGTCTACCTTGCCCGTTGACCATTTCTGTAGGCTTTATCAGAATAAAAGATGTTCCATCAAATACATCTTCTGTAACAAACTTTGGATTATTATTCTCGTATTGGTATTTTACAGATTCATTTTCCACAGTAAATTTTGTCGGGTGACTGTCTCCAAAATCAATGGTAAGTCCTTTAATATCCAGCGCTGTCAAACCACTAAATGATATTCGAATCCCACCCAAAAGCGCCTCTGTCACCATACCGTTATTATAATATGACAATCCACTTTCCTTCTTAGGAAGAAAATACATACTACCGTCAACTTTGGAGAAGTTTTCTTCTGCTGTCGCATAAACTTGATTTACTGAGTAATCCGTAAACGGTTTCTTTTGGTCTGAAAAATAGGTGAATACGTTTGTCTTATCTGCAATTGCATTATTTTGAGCATCGGAATTAATAATTCCTATACTTGCTCTGATATATTCTTGATTCCTAAACGGACTCTTCATGGATTCTATATAAGCATCACTCACCGCTTGCATATTATCACCTACCTGCGTCAATCAAATTGAACTCTAATGTTTCATCCTGCGTAACCATATGCGTAAGCCTATCAACGAAAAGAGGTGTTCCTTTTCTGTCTCCTGGGTACATAATAATCGTAATCGGATGTCCGGGATTAGCCATATCCTCAAACGTAACAGGCACATAAAACGGTTTAATAGAATCCAACATCATCTTACGTGTTTTCGGTGACAGACCAACCCATTTTAAATTATCCAGTTTGTATAAATCTCTTCCAACTCTAGTTCCTATTGCTGCATTATTTACGTTTCTTGCACCATTTACTGTTGTTGTAATCGTCCAAGAAAATCCTCTTGCCGGACATGGCCAATCATAACCATTTACGTTCAAAAATGATGATAAAGCCATCTGACCACCTCCTTATTTTTTCATAAGAAAAGCACCTACAAACGTAGATACTTTTCTTTTAAGTAAACGAATATCCGCTTCTTCTTTTTCCTCTTTCATAAGAAGTTACGATATCTCTATCTTGAATACGCACTGTCAAATCTTTGTCAGCAGTTTCTCTTGTATTTTGTGCAATATCAGAGAGGTACGGTGCTAGTATTTCTGAAACTGCTTCTTTTACTCCGTCTTTGATTCCCCCGACAATTTGATAGTTATTTGCAACTGCGGTCTGCCCATTTGAGAATTGTCCAACAAGTTCCCCTCTGTTAGCCATAAACAATCCATCTTCCGGGAAACCACCAACAGAATATTTTGGGATTAAATCCGAAATCCCGATTCTTCCGATTCCGTTCTTGAACCCTTTTGCATATCGAAAAACATATGTCCACGGGTAATTATAATAACTTCTTGTTGCAATCTCTTTTCCTGTCTGGTCTCCTGTTTTTCCTCCCGTAACTCGCCCAAGTTCATTGATGGAAGCATGTACAATCTTTCCATCTCCTACATACATTGCGGTATGCGCTCCCGGTCTTAACAGAACATCTCCTTTTTTCAGCCCTTTTCCACTAGAAAGATTCACAGAATTTGCAACGTTTTTGAAGCCCGCAGTCATTAACTGCCCGTACATAGAACTTGTTGTTCCAAGTCCAATATTAAAACCGGCTTTTTTTAGTGCTGTCGTTACGAAAGAACTACAATCGTAGTCGGGACCAGTTCTTCTTGCTTGATCATAGCCATGCTTATTATCATTTGCAATTCCAATCGCCCATTTAATTGCACCGTTAATTCCTTTTCCACCTACAGAGTCAAACAATTTTTCTATGTAAGATACCGCACTGCCAAACACTTTATTTACCGCGCCAGTTGCAAGCGGAACAAAGAATTTTGATACCCCAGACAAATCCGTAAACTTATCAATTGCAATTTGCAATATTTTACTTGGATGTTCTACATAATCAAGTACATCCCCTGTAAAATTTGTAAACTTTTCCCATGCGTTACTAAAGAACGAACCAATACCATTTTTGAATTTCGGCATTCCGTCCATAAGCGCTTTTGTCTGTCCTGCCGGCATAATCTTTGTGCCTTTTTCCATCGGAAGCATGACATTTCTTCCATCTGGAATAAATGGTTTTCCATGAGGTGGAACAATTAACTCTTTATAAGTAGAACCAGCTTGGTCATTCACGACCCCAATCGTATTACTTGGAAGACCGTTCGAACCAGATGCAAATTTAGGATAATTTGTCCAGTTTTTTAATTGTTTTTTAGAACCGACTTTATCAAACACCCAGTTGATTCCATCAATCACTCCATTGACCGCTTTTTGTATCGGATTGATAATCCAATTGGCTACTTTTCCGAAAAACGATTTTATTTCAGACCAAATGCGAGTAACGCCATCATACGCTCCTTTGAACACGTCTTTGAACCATTGTTTTACATTTTTAAACGCATTTTTAATATCTGTCCATTTTTGCGAAAACCATGTTCCCACAAACGCCCACGCATTTTTTACAGACTCGTATGCTTGGCTGAACTTCTCCCCAAACCACTGTTTTACTGGCGAAAAAGTAATTTTTATTCCAGTCCAAATGCCTTCAAAAAACCCTTCTCCTCTTGCCCACGATTGTTGTGTCGCTGACCATCCTTTTTGAAATTGTCCTGCAATCGAAACCGCAGCCGTTGTTCCCCATTCTAATATTTTTCTAAATTGTAATTGCAGACCAGCTAAGCTAGCAGGAGAAAGCGCAATTTCCGGAATCTCGATAGCTCCTTTTCCGAAGATTTTATCGGCGAATCCTTGTGCAACTCCTCTTGCCAAATCGTTTGGAAGATTTAACATTGCGGATGTTAATGCAACAAAAAACTTTGATAAGTCCCAAGCAAGACCAGGCCAATCGATACCGCACAGAAAATCAACAATTCTCTGCCCCATATCCTCAAATGTATCGTCATTGTCTAGAGTTTCTAGGAATTCTGTCTTTGCTTGCAAAATTCCCCTTACTACATTGCTAAATGTTTCGGCTGATAGTCCAGCATCCCAATTTTCAAAAAAACCTTTTAAACTTTTTGCTAACGACTTTCCAAAATCTTTCCAATCAAACTCAATCGCAAATGCGTTTACAGCGTGGAGTTCTGTGTTAATCGAATTGGCTATCGTTTTTCCAAGATTATAAAATAATCTAGGCGAAATCAATCCATTTAAGAATTTTGCTAGTCCACTTCCAAAATTTTCAGCTTTTTTATATACACTGTTCCAGTCAATACTTTCCATTGCTTTTGATAGTGTATCTCCGATATAGCTACCAAGCTGCTCCAATGTTCGTATACTACTCTTATACGCTTCCAACAACTTATCGTTTTGCTTAAAGTTCGCAACTAAACCGCCACTTCCACCAGAACCAACACCACCGGAACCCAAGCCTCCAGAACCGCCAGAACCACCTCCACCAGTGTTTTTATCATCAGGGGCGTTTATATTCAATTCATCAATTCCAAGAGTTACCAGTTTTTTCGCATTTTTTGCGGCTTGTCCTAAATTTCCGGCTAAGTCTCCTGCGTTTCCTGCTGAATCTTCGACATCAGTAGAGACCTCACCCAAATCATCAGAAAATCCTCCGCCACTTATTTCAAATTTCCAACCAAAAATCTGACCAAGTGCATTTAATACATTCTGTGCAAAATCAATGACTTTTGCCATGACCTTATTCAATGTCTGTACAAACGGCTTGAACGCTGCAATAAAACCAGTTCCTATAATTGAAGCAAACTTCTTAATTTGCTCTTGCAAGATACGTATTTGGTTCGCCCATGTATTGGATGTCCGAGCAAAATCTCCTTGCGCTGCCGATGTGTTCGCTAATACGTATTGGTAACGAAGCATCGTCTTTTCTGCTTGCGACATAGATTGTACGTTCGCATCTAAGCCATTTTTCATAGCCCACTCTGCAAGTGTAGCCTGTGTTAAATCAAGTCCGTATGTACGAAGCGGTCGCGTTTCTCCTGTAAATATAGCTTCTAAGTCCTTTGCAACGTCTTTTTGGCTGACATTGTAAAACGATGCCATATCGGCTGTTAATTGAGTCAGATTCAATGATACATCAGCCATAGAATCAGATAGACCGACATATCCGCCTGTTGCTTTATTCAGAAACGAATTCGCGCTTTTAATGGAACTTGTATCAATCCCCATTGCAGAACCCATTGCTTGAAACCGGCTTGCATACTGCTTAAATGACAATTCAGACATTCCGAATTGTTCAATAGACTTCTGTGCGTATTCTTCTACTTTACTTGACATATCGCCAAATACAGTGTCTACAACGTTCTGTACTTCCACAAGGTCAGAAGCCAGTGTGATTGAATCCTTAATCTTTCCAGCAAAACGGAATAGCAGCCAATATGTTGCATACACCTTTCCGAGCGCAGAAGCAAGTCCCTTTGAACCGCTCCTAGCCTTGTGCGTAGACTTCGTGTAAGTGTTTAAACTATTTCCAAGTGCGCTCGCAGCGCGACCGGAAGAAGCTCCTGTTCTAGCAAGTCTACCCAGCGCATTTGTCATATCAATAAGATTTTGACTGACTCTAGGTGCTTTGGATAAGTTATGCATCAGTTCTAACATTGCTTTTGACAATTTCGGGATATTATCAATTGCTTTTGTAGAACTCTTATACCCAAGGCGTGCAATTCCATTTGCCAAATCAGCTACTTGCTTTGATGTTTTTGAAACATTAACAGAGTTTAATCCTTGAAGACCTTTACCGAATTTTACGATCGCGCCAGATGCCTTATAAATCTGTCCACTATTCAAATTTGCAATCTTTTCAATTCCCTTGGCAAGTCTTGTATAATCTGCTGTTCCGACATTTTTTAAACCCTGCATAGAACGGCTTAGTTTGTCTACACCATTTGCCACCCCAGATAAACCGCTTCCGTTGATTTTCGTGAGAGATGTGTTTAATGTCCCTAGTTTTGTTATCAGTGTGTCGATTGCATTATTCGCTTTTCCAGCTTGCGCCTGTAACTGTATTTCAAGGCTGTCTACTGTAGTTCCCATTTCGCACATCCTTCCTATAACTTTTTTAGGTCAGTGACTATCTCCGTTCAATAGCCAGAAAAAAACAGTAGGTTTTGACACACTACTGTTTATTATGATTAATTTCAAAATTTGTTTTCATTGCTTCAAGTTTTGCAACAAATAATTCCCTTTGTAATTGCAACTCTTTTTCGGATAACGGTTCATTGTTCTTTTCCGCCATTTCCAAAATAGGACTTTCGAAATATTTTGCTTTTGATTTTCTTCGATTCATTCCGGCTAATACTTGATCTACAACAACCGAAAAGGCTTTAAGATTGTATTGTCCCATGAGCCAATTTTCATAATCCCTATCACGTAACATCAATTTATATGCTTCTGCATATATTTCTAATTTCTTGGGGGTAAGGCGCAAAAAGCTTTCATGAGAAATTCCCATTCTTAACGCATTTTTAAAATATTCTTCCCATATTATTTTGTGGAAGTCGATTTTTTCTTGTGATCCTGTGGTGTTTTCGACACTTTTTTCTCTTCTTCCTCGTCCTGCTTGTTCATCTCCGCAACCATCTCCGTCAGACCCGTCAAATCGAAAAAACCATCGTCTTCCATCGTTTCTTTTATTTCTTCATAAAGCCCTTTAAAGGACATTTTTTTCTCTTTCATATACTGTTTCATCAGTTTTTTTGATTCCTCAAAAGTAACATGATGATGTTCCAATAATCCGGCATAAAAAGCATCTTTACAAATATGTGGCATATCGGATACCAAATCTGCTGTTCCGTCAATCATTGCAGCAGCAATTTCTACTTTGCTATTTTTACCTTCTAAATCCAATCTTTTTCCAATATAAGACATCGACAATGCATTAAACATCCTTTGCACAACTGCTTTATTTTCTGCTGCTTCAAAACCAAATTCTAATGTGTACTGATCATTCCCAATCTGAATTGTTTTCATATTTTTCCCTCCGATTAATCAGAGGGGGCAGTCCGAAGACCGCCCCGCTCATATTTTAATATGTTTCTTCAAGTTCTGTATAAGCCATTTCATCAGAAACGCTACTTAGACCGGCTTTTGTATCTAAGTAGCTTAAGGTCCCCCCACAACTTCAAAATCAACTTTTGTGTCCATTCCCTTAAACTCTTCAATAGTAAGGTTATTTTCCATTACGAGCAATTCGTTCTGACCAATCTCCGGCTGCGGGAGTGCTGTTGGTGGCTGTGCGATTACAAAGAATGATTCATCAAATCCCGGAATAATCGTCTGAAACCACATTCTTTTTCCACCTGTAAGCGCTGCGTATTCTTCGATAACCTTTTTCCATTCTTTTTGCGTTTCACTTGTGAAGTTTACGCCAACAGGGAATGAACCTCCCGTATCTGCTGTTCCTCGGATATAGCGCTTAACAGCATCTTCAACCGCAGACGCATCAATCTGCTCATTTTCAATCGTGATTCCACCAATTGAATTAATTCGATTAAGCTTTGTAAATTTAGTTGGTTTTTGTCCGGCAGTTGTTTCAGCTCCATAACCAAATGTAATTCCTAATGTAGAAATTCCTGCAATCATATTTTTTCTCCTTTCCACCGCTAATTTTTCGCGGTAAGCGATCACTTTTTATGATCGGTATTATAAAATATCGCCATCGGCTATCATTCGCCGAAAACGTGCTACTCTTCGATATGTACTGTCTGTGTTCTGAAATTCCGGTGTTGCAATTACTTGAAATCTCATGGTTTTCATAATTCGTACAACCTCATTCATTACTTCTTTCGCATCGTTCATCTTGGTATTTGTTGTTACCTCAATCTGAAAAGAAGACCAAACAGCATTGATCGTATCTCCTTGTAAGTCCGATCCTGTTTCCGTTCCCGGCATTTCGTGTATATACACAGTCGGAAACTTCGGAACAGTATCAGCTCTGTCAGAGTTTGTAAATTTTAAATTTGGATAACGGTCTTTCAGTTTTTGAGAAAACTGCGTTTTTATCCTAGTGATAACTTGCGATTCCAACATATCCAGCATTTATTCCACCGCCTCATATGTTTTCTCAAAGATATCTGGCTTACATGGATAAAATTCTCCATTTATACCTTTGATGATATAATCTCCACTTCTAGCAATCATCGTTCCTTCTAGTGTTTTGATTTCACACCACGCCGGATTCTCGTGAAACTTCCCAAAATCATGTGTAATAATTTTATTTTCACTCACCGCATCCCAAAACCAATCCTCTCCGACAAGCTCTCTATCGTTCAATTGGAATGCTTCAATTTCAACTGGTTTCTTTCTGTATTTCATTGTCCAAATACCCTCCTTGCAATATCTTGTATCTGAGTAATCATTTCAAGGCTTGCGTGATACATCGGCATTGTAGGCGTAACACCTCTTGAATGATGCCAATCTCCATTCAAATCCATCCACCACCAACCGCTAGGGTCATTACCATGCGTACCACCAGGAAACGTTCCTTGTCCGACTCCAGGAACATTCATCGGGTTTTCTGCTTTCATACCAGAACCAAACTCAGCCATGAGAAGCGGGCTTACATCTGCCGTCTTTACTCCGTCCTGTGTTCTCCACTCACTTTTTATGATTCCTGTGTTGCTCGCAAGCAATATACCTTTGCATCCGTTTTTCTCTTGCTCTGTTTCAACAGAAAATGTGATATATTTCCCGAAGTTTCCTACATTCTGCTTTGCTACGAAAATTCCGCTTTCTGCAAGTTCTCTCACGAATTGTTCACATTTATCATTAAGCGTACTTTGGTATCCCCTCAATTGCTTCTGCAATTCTTGAATACTGGATGGAGAAAAGATGTTTGCTTTCAATACTTTCTTTGCCATTCTACTTCACAATCCTTTTCAAG
>OHOC01000638.1_pt1 | contig 10147 bp, 9 predicted proteins | sample 1569701 | NCBI WGS metagenome assembly OHOC01 (sample SAMEA3879522, study PRJEB24766) | human gut metagenome | biome: human-associated habitat; feature: feces | place: USA | collected 1985/1987 | reverse complement strand
AAGTATCAGTTTTAAAAAATTAAGAAGTGAAGTTTTGTTGCATGCTTTAGAAGACAGAGAAATTTATGTATCCTCAGGATCTGCATGTTCATCTAACAAGAAACAGGCAGTCAGCGGAACATTAAACGCAATCGCATTAAGTGATGAATTTAAAGATGGAACACTTCGATTTAGTTTTTCCATCGAGAATACAAAAGAAGAAGTTGATCAAACGATCGAGGCATTAAAAGAATTAGTTCCAATGCTTCGAAGATTTGTAAGAAAATAAAGTCATAAAAGAAAATAAAGGAGAACAATATGAAAGTAACCGCATTTTTGATCAAATACGGTGAGATTGCCATCAAAGGTAAGAACCGTTATATGTTTGAAGACGCATTAATGAAACAGATCCGTCATGCAATGGCACCAGTCGGGGATTTTAAAGTAAGAAAAGAATCCGGACGTATGTTTGTTGAAGCACAGGATGATTTTGATTACGACGAAGCAGTTGAAGCATTACAGAGAGTCTTCGGTATTGTTGGAATCTGTCCAATGGTCATTGAAGAAAATAAAGATATGGAACATTTGACAGAAACAGTCATCAAGTTTATTGATGAGCAGTATCCAGTCAAAGATTTTACTTTTAAAGTTCATGCAAGAAGAGGAGACAAACAGTTCCCGCTTGACTCCATGGCAATCAACATGGAAATCGGAGGACAGTTATTAGACGCATTCGAGGGAATCAAAGTAGATGTGCACCATCCACAGGTTATGGTAAATATCGAGGTGAGAAAATATATCTATATTTATTCTCAGGAGATCAAAGGACCAGGTGGAATGCCAGTTGGGACCAACGGAAAAGCGATGCTTCTGTTATCCGGTGGTATTGACTCTCCGGTAGCCGGATATATGATCGCAAAACGTGGAGTACACATTGATGCAACATATTTCCATGCACCACCATATACAAGTGAGAGAGCAAAACAGAAAGTTGTAGATCTTGCAAAGATCGTAGCAAAATATGCGGGACCGATCAATCTACATGTTGTAAACTTTACAGACATTCAGTTAGCAATTTATGAGAAATGTCCGCATGAAGAATTAACGATCATCATGAGAAGATATATGATGAAGATTGCAGAACATTTTGCAAATGAAGGTGGAAGCCTCGCTTTGATCACAGGTGAGAGCATTGGACAGGTAGCAAGCCAGACAATTCATAACTTAGCAATTACAAATGAAGTATGTAACATGCCAGTATTTAGACCATGTATTGGTATGGATAAGCAGGAAATCGTTGATATTGCAGAAAAGATCGGAACATTTGAGACATCTATTCAGCCATTTGAAGACTGCTGTACGATTTTCGTGGCAAAGCACCCGGTTACAAAGCCGAACTTAAATATTATCCAGCGTGATGAACATAACTTAGATGACTGTATTGACGAACTGTTTAAGACAGCCATTGAAACAACTGAAAAAATCCGCATTGAATAAGATTTTTTACAAAATAAAAACTGCCGCGGCAAGGCAGAAGCTTTGAGCGACAGTTTTTATTTTTATTAAAATCACTATGTAAAACTGTAATTAGTTTGCCATGTATGGCTTTAATACAGCAAGAATTGTATCGACATCAGAATCGGCATGAATATTTAAGTCGATTGGCTTTGATAAGTCCAGACTGAAAATACCCATGATAGATTTTGCATCAATAACGTATCTGCCTGATACAAGATCGAAGTCTACATCAAATTTTGTAATGTCATTTACAAAAGACTTTACTTTGTCGATAGAATTTAACGAAATTTTTACGGTTTTCATTGCGAAAATACCTCCTACCAAATAATATTTACTCTATTAGTTATAATATCTATTTGGTAAAATTATGTCAATACAAAAATAAAAGACAGGAGCAGAAAAATTGAAAAAAGTTGCAATTCATAACCTCGGCTGTAAGGTCAATTCTTACGAAGCGGAATCCATGGAACAAATGCTTCGTGCCGCAGGTTATTCCATTGTTCCGTTTGATGAAAATGTTCCGGCAGACGTGTATATTATCAACACCTGTTCCGTAACGAATATTGCCGACCGCAAATCCCGCCAGATGCTTCACAAGGCAAAGAAGATGAACCCGGATGCCATTGTCGTTGCCGCAGGCTGTTATGTACAGTCCGACAGTGAAGGCGTACAGAAAGATGAAGCGGTAGACCTTGTACTTGGCAATAACTGTAAAATTAATATTGTAGAAGCCCTTGAAAATTATGCCGCTGACCATGAATCCCATATCAGTGTACTGGATTTATCGGTAAAACAGCCTTATGAGGAACTGGAAATTGATAAGGTCAGTGAACATACCAGAGCCTATATTAAGATTCAGGACGGCTGTAACCAGTTTTGTTCTTACTGCATTATTCCTTATACCCGCGGCAGAATCCGCAGCCGCGAACTAGACGACATTTTAAAGGAAGTACACCGCCTTGCGGACAACGGTTATCAGGAAATCGTGCTGACCGGAATCCACCTGACTTCCTATGGCGTGGATAATCAGAAGGGCAGTCTGTTAGAAGTCATTTCACGGATTCATGAAATCGAAGGTGTGAAGCGAATCCGTCTGGGTTCATTAGAGCCGCGTGTTGTGACGGAAGAATTTGTATCGGCACTCGCCGCCATGGAAAAAGTATGCCCGCATTTTCATCTTTCCCTGCAAAGCGGCTGTGACAGCGTTTTAAAGCGCATGAACCGCAAATATACCACTGCCGAATATGAAGAAGGCTGTCGTATCCTTCGTAAATATTTTAACAATCCGGCGATTACAACCGATGTTATTGTGGGCTTCCCGCAGGAAACGGAAGAAGAATTTGAAACAACCTATGATTTTGTAAAACGGATTCATTTTTATGAAATGCACGTTTTCAAATATTCGAGAAGAAAAGGCACGGTTGCCGATAAAATGGACGGTCAGGTCGATGAAAAGATTAAGACACAGCGAAGTGGATGCCTTTTAGCACTTGAAAAGGAAATGTCTGCGGCATACCGCAAAGAAAGTCTTGGTCAGACGATGCAGGTTTTAATCGAAGAAAAGATGACTTACAACGGCACAGACTACATGGCAGGATATACGAAAAATTATATCCGCGTGCTAGTTCCGGTGAGTGACCGGATGACCGAAGCCGCCGTCAATACCATTGTCAACGTAAACTGTAAGCAGATAACAGAAGATGAACTGTATATTATCGGCGAACTTTCTTAATCCCGGTAAAATTTTCATATTAAAAGTGCTTGCATTTTATAAAATGATATATTATAATCAGACCCATAATTATATATTTCACAAAGCAATGAAGGAAACAAGTAGTATCTGTGAAAAGCAACAGAGAGCAGCCGGCAGGTGAGAGGCGCAGACCGGAAGCAGATATGAATACATTCCGGAGCAGCACTCCGAACAGGAAAGTACCCAAGTAGGCAGTGACGGATTGGTACACGTTATCGTACCCGGAGTATATTTGTACTTCATAAGATAAGCAGTGTGAGCTGTTTATGAATAAAGGTGGTAACACGTAAGCATCAGCTTTCGTCCTTTTAAATAAGGGCGGAAGCTTTTTTTATTAGAATTTTAAATGCAGACACCGCACCCGCCCTTGCCGTAAATCTAAATGATTTGCAAGTGCGCACAGGTAAGACAGGGTGTCTGCGGAAATGGAGGATTTTATGACATTATATGATGAATTAGTGGCAAGAGGACTGATTGCCCAGGTAACAGATGAAGACGTTATCAAAGACTTAATCAACAACGGAAAGGCAACTTTTTATATCGGATTTGATCCGACAGCGGACAGTCTTCATGTCGGACACTTTATGGCACTGTGCTTAATGAAGCGTCTTCAGATGGCAGGCAATAAGCCGATTGCACTCGTTGGCGGCGGTACAGCCATGATTGGTGACCCGTCAGGACGTTCCGATATGAGAAAGATGCTTACAACCGAGCAGATTGAACACAACTGCGATTGTTTTAAGAAGCAGATGAGCCGTTTTATTGATTTCTCAGAAGATAAAGCACTTCTTGTCAACAACGCAGACTGGCTTTTAAAGTTAAATTATGTGGAACTGCTCCGTGAAGTCGGCGCATGCTTTTCTGTCAACAATATGCTGCGTGCGGAGTGCTACAAGCAGAGAATGGAAAAGGGCTTAAGCTTCCTGGAGTTCAACTACATGCTGATGCAGAGCTATGACTTCTACATGCTGTACCAGAAATACGGCTGTAACATGCAGTTTGGCGGAGACGATCAGTGGAGTAATATGCTTGGCGGTACTGAATTAATCCGTAGAAAATTAGGCAAAGATGCAAGTGCAATGACCATCACACTGCTTTTAAATTCAGAAGGCAAGAAGATGGGTAAGACACAGTCCGGTGCTGTATGGCTCGACCCGGAAAAGACGTCCCCATATGAATTTTACCAGTACTGGAGAAATGTTGCAGATGCTGATGTATTAAAATGTATCCGTATGCTGACCTTCCTTCCGCTTGAAGAAATTGATGCAATGGATTCATGGGAAGGCGCACAGTTAAATAAGGCAAAAGAAATTCTTGCATTTGAACTGACAAAGATGGTTCACGGTGAAGAAGAAGCTAAAAAGGCAGATGCAGCAGCAAAGGCAATCTTTACAGGCGGCGATTCAACAGATATGCCGGGTGCAAGCTTAACAGAAGATGCTTTCAAAGATGGTATTGTTGATGTCATTACACTGGTACATCAGGCAGGACTTGCCTCTTCACGTTCTGAAGCAAGACGTGCCGTACAGCAGGGCGGTATCTCTGTAAACGGTGAAAAGGTAACGGAAATTGATGCTTCTTTTGCAAAGGACGTTTTTGAAGGAGAAGGCGCCGTTGTAAAGAAGGGTAAAAAGACTTTCCGCAAAGTGACAATTTCTTAAATCAATATATTTTAAGGAGTTTCATGGAAAGGATTGTGCCTTATGAAAAAAGAAGAAATTATCTATGTCAGGATTTTAACCGTCATCGGTGCTTCGGCACTGATGGCGTTAATTCTGATTTTCGGTGCTGGGAGCGGACTGTTCCAGCGCATTGCAAACGGTATCAACGACACTACACTGCAATTAAGCAACGCCGATGCCGCGATTTACAGTCTTTATTATTATAAAGGCCTAGACGTTCTTTACCGGATTTTATATGCGGTCACGGTTTTCGGACTGATTCTGACAGCCGCCGCCATGTTTTTTAAGTTAAAAGGTGCCGGCATTTATGCGGTATTAAGCTCTGTATTTGCCATTGTCACCGGTGCATATATTGTCCTGTGCAGTATTTTTGAAGGAAATACCGCACTGCGCCGCATGGTGGTTCATTTTTACTTAAAAGACGTACAGACCGTAGCGCCGGAGCATTTATTGGGATTGCATTGGATAGCCGGTGTATTTTTAATCGTACTGGGTGTATTCTGCCTGGTGATTGTAAAGGGAACACGGCTTGACAAAATGAAAGCGTACAGCAGTAACAGTAAAGCCGCCTGCTACAGCATATTTATTCCGGTGCTTATGGGCAGTATGGTCTTTGAATTTTTACGGGAATTACTGATTTCCGTGCTATGCCAGCACGGAGACACTTACACGGCTTCGGCTTATGCGTGTATCCGAAGTTATTATTTTGAGTGGGAATGGTTTTTTGACTATCCGTATGTATTGTATCTGATTCTTACCGTACTGGGTGTCATTGTGCTTTCCAAAGTCAAACTGCCATTGCCTGAAAAATTACGCTCTGCATGGCTTGTGCCTGGCATTTTAACGGTTATCGGTGTCGTGCGCAGTATCGTGTATTTATTCAATGCGCCGCCGCTGTTCGGGTATCTGACGTTTGATGAAAAGCTGTGTGATGTCATTGAAAGTGCATATCCGCTTTATATGCTCGTTTACATTCTGGATATGGTCTTTTTAATGGCCCTTGTGGTTATGATTTTGCAGGAGCAGGGCAGTACAAAAAAAATACTGGCTGTCTGCGGCATTGCCACAGCAGTCAGTATCATAGGGATTCTTATCTGCGGATTTACCGCGGGGCTTCCGGCAATGTATATTACCGCCGCCGCTGCAGATGTCATCGGATTAATCGGCCTGCTTTATCGCGGAAATATCCGTGGAAGCCATCATTGAGTAATTCGTGTAATAAACGACAAATCCCGGTTTGGCAGAAGCAGGTTTTTTAACCTCTTTCTTAATTACATAATCAATTTCAACCTTGTCCTGGTCGCGTCCTTTGGAGTAATAAGCCGCAAGACTTGCCGCTTCTTCAAAGGTGCGGTCAGGCAGTTCTTTGCCGCCGGTTCTTACGATAACGTGGGAACCCGGCATTTTTTTTGCATGAAACCACCAGTCGTTGCCGTTGGCAAATTTAAAGGTAAGCTCATCATTCTGAAAATTATTCTTTCCGACATACATATCGAAGCCGTCCGAAGAAATGTAGTGGAACGGTTTACTCGTCACTTTTTCCTTTTTGCCACCTTTGCCTTTTCGGTGAATGTAGCCTGCCTGAATCAGTTCTTCTTTTAATTCGACAAGGTCTTCTTCATTGACCGCAATATCAAGTGCCGTTGCAATAGATTCCAGATGCTGTGTTTCCGCTTTTGTTTCCTCAATCAGCTTGGAATCTGCTTCAAATGTACGTTTAAGCTTATTGTAGCGGTTAAAATATTTCACGGCATTTTCAGACGGTGTGAGCATCGGATCAAGCGGAATGGAAATCTCCTCGTTGGTGTAATAATTTAATGCCGTAAAAGACTTTGCACCCTCCGGGATATTGTAGCCGTAGGTGTTAATCAATTCCCCGTATACACGGAATTTTTCTCTTTTTTCGGTATCCTTTAACTGTTTTTCCTGAATATCCAGCTTTTTATAGGAACGCTCCAGTGCTGTTGATACAATCCGTCGCAAATCCGAAGATTTCTGGCGGATTCGCGTAAATTTATCTTTTTCCGAATAAAAGCTTCGAAGCAGGGCACTGATAGAATCAAACGGCGTACAGTCCGCATACATCGCCATCGGAATCGCTGAAAATTCCTTTGGTTCACCGTTTTCATAAAAAATATTCGGCGCAAACTGACCGCTTTTTACCTGTTCCATGCAGTCCGAAAAAATGTGGTATAAGTGAAGTTGTTCATTTTCCTCCAGACAGTTTGCCGGTTTTTCGCTTGAAACAGAAGCTTCATAGCAGATTTCCTCCGCAACGGCAGGACTGATACCGGTATAGCCGGTGTAAACCGCCTTTGAAAGCGGCATCGGCTTTGTAAAAACAGCTTCTGCAAATTCGGCATCGTTTGTCTGCAGCGGATTCTTTTTATGCATGGTCTGCGGGATAAAATACGTCCGTCCCGGCAGCACCTCACGCACGGAGCTTGTCTGTGAAGAAATGTGCTTAATGCTGTCTAAAATATTCTGTTTGTCATCACAAAAAATGATGTTGCTGTGCTTTCCCATAAATTCGGCAATCAGGTGCTTGCGGCACAAATCACCTAAATCATTTAAGTGTTCAATTTCAAAATCAAGGATTCGCTCCAGTCCCGGCTGTGTAATCGAGATAATTCTGCCGTTGTTTAAATGCTTGCGTAAAAGCATACAGAAATTCGGTGCCGTCATCGGACTCGGTTTATTTTCTTCTGAAAGATAAATCAGCGGCAGGCTGGCATTGGCTGAAATGACAAGCCTGTACTGCTGTTTTGGTGTTTTAATCGTAAAGAGCAGTTCATCGGTTTCCGGCTGTGCGATTTTATAAAGTCTGCCGCCAAGTAAGGTCTGCTCTAATTCCTGTCTGATATTTGCAATTACAATTCCATCTAAAGCCATTGTTTTAATTCCTTTATATCTATTTTTTATGTAGTCCCATGATAGCACATTTTTTAACTGGTGTCTTGTACTTTTGCACAGGAGTTGCTATAATACATTGGTTATTGATATAATCAAAATAAAACTACCGAAACATCAGTTTGGATTGGAGGACACAATGATAAAGAGCATGACTGGCTTTGGCCGCAGTGAAATAAGTGAGGGGAAACGCAAGATTTCCGTGGAAATGAAGTCAGTTAATCATAGATATTTGGAAGCGGGTATCAAAATGCCAAAGAAATTAAACATTTTTGAGGCGCGTATCCGTGATTTATTAAAAAAATATGCACAGCGCGGAAAGATTGACATTTTCATTACCTATGAAGACCTTTCCGAAACCAATGTCAATTTAAAATATAACCGCGACATTGCGGCAGAATATATGGATATTTTTGAACAGATGGCATCACAGTTTCATCTTGACAATGATATGACGGTTTCCGCACTTTCAAGATATCCGGAGGTCATTACAACAGAGGAAGTCAAGGTCGATGAAGAAGAACTGTGGCATTTTATTGAAAAAGCCGTATGCGCCGCGTGTGAACAGTTTGTTGCCGCCCGCATTACCGAAGGGGAACATTTAAAGAAAGATTTGCTTGATAAGCTTGATAATATGGCAGGGCTGGTTGATTTTATCGAAGCACGCAGTCCGCAGATTATGAAAGAGTACCGCGGCAAATTAGAGCAGAAAGTGACAGAACTTCTCGGAGAAAATCCGTTTGATGAAAATAAGATGGCGGCGGAAGTGATTTTATATGCGGATAAAATCTGTGTCGATGAAGAAACTGTCCGTTTAAGAAGCCATATCGACCATGCAAAAAGCTGCTTGAACGAAGACGGCGGTATCGGCCGCAAGCTGGACTTTATCGCACAGGAAATGAACCGCGAAGCCAACACCATTTTATCGAAAGCAAATGACCTTGAAATTTCAAATAAGGCGATTGATTTAAAAACAGAAATCGAAAAAGTACGCGAACAAATTCAGAATATTGAATAAAACTGCTTGCCAGCTTTCGGAAACTTATGTATAATAAAGAGTACGAATGAAAATAGAGGGATTGCCATGAATAACAGAGGAATTTTAATTGTTCTTTCCGGATTCTCAGGAGCCGGTAAAGGAACGGTTGTAAAGAACATTTTAAAGACGTATCCGGATGAATATGCGGTATCTGTTTCTGCAACCACAAGAGCGCCAAGAGAAGGTGAAACCGACGGCAGGGAATATTTTTTCAAATCCACTTCCGAATTCCAGAAGATGATTGCCACAGGCGAACTGATCGAATATGCGCAGTACGTGGGCAACTATTACGGCACACCGCGCCGCTATGTGGAAGAACAGCTTGAAGCCGGTAAGAATATCATCCTTGAAATTGAGATACAGGGAGCTTTTAATATTAAAAAGATGTTTCCTGATGCAGTGCTGATGTTTTTAATGCCGCCGACTGCGGCAGAGCTTGAAAACCGTCTGCGTGGCAGGGGAACAGAAGACGAAGCCACGATTAAAGCGCGTCTTGCCCGTGCGACACAGGAAGCGGAAGGCGTTGAAGGGTATGACTATATTGTTATCAATGATACGGTCGATGCCTGTACACAGCGTATCCACGAAATTGTTACCAGTGAGAAGATGAAAGCTTCCCACAACCTGACTCTGATTGAAGACATCAGAGAAGACTTAAAAATCTATGCAAAAGGAGAATAAACCATGATACATCCATCGTATTCAGAATTAATGAACGTTATCAACAGCGAGGTAGAAGAAGGCGAACAGCCGTTAGTACAGAGCCGCTATTCAATTGTAAAGGCTGCTGCTACCCGTGCAAAGCAGATTATTGATTCCAGAGCCATTGAAGAAAAGCTTTTGAAAATGCCTGAAAAGGATAAAGATAAGGTCAGTGAACCGGTACTTTCCGATGACGAAGAATTCCGTTTAAAGCTCGGTGAGCCGACTATTCCGAAGTCAAGCAACATGAAGCCTTTATCAATCGCCGTAGAAGAACTCTACGAAGGCAAGGTAAAGATTGTAAACAACGCAAACGACATCAGCGAAGATGAATAAAGCCAATATAAAATAATGCACTGTGTCAGATATATTTTATATATTTTGTAAACGGTGCGGATTATTTTTAAATGATGCCTGGGATATGTTCCGATATGTGAGTGTATCTCAGGCTTTCTTTTATTTTATTCATTGGCGGCGCATTGTCAGTGGCAAATATAGGTATTGCAATCAGATTTAGCACCAATATTGTCATTAGTGGCGTTAGTTCACATTTTATACTATAAT
>OHOC01000619.1_pt1 | contig 10407 bp, 6 predicted proteins | sample 1569701 | NCBI WGS metagenome assembly OHOC01 (sample SAMEA3879522, study PRJEB24766) | human gut metagenome | biome: human-associated habitat; feature: feces | place: USA | collected 1985/1987 | reverse complement strand
GGGTATCTATCCCCCGCTGATTTTCCTTGGCATCGGTACCATGACCGACTTTGAGCCGCTGATCGCACGTCCGTCCAGCCTGCTGCTGGGCGCTGCCGCACAGCTGGGCATCTTCTTCACCTTCGTTGGCGCCAAAATTCTGGGCTTCACCAACAAGGAAGCCGCTTCCATCGGCATCATCGGCGGTGCCGATGGCCCGACCGCTATCTTCGTCACCACCCGCCTGGCCCCGCACCTGCTGGGTTCCATCGCGGTTGCCGCGTACTGCTACATGGCGCTGGTGCCTGTTATCCAGCCGCCCATCATGAAAGTTCTGACCACCGAAAAAGAGCGTCAAATCGTGATGGAAAGTCCGCGCAAGGTTTCCAAGACTGAGAAGATCCTCTTCCCGATCATTGTTACCATCATCGTTTCCCTCACCCTGCCCGATGCAGCCATCCTGGTTGGCTGCCTGATGCTGGGCAACCTGATGAAGGAATGCGGCGTTGTTGAGCGTATCAAAAAGACCGCCGGCAACGAACTGATGAACATCATCACCATCTTCCTGGGCTTCAGCGTTGGCTGCACCACCAATGCCGCAACCTTCCTGAACATCCAGACCGTTGAGATCATTGTTCTGGGCATTGTTGCTTTCGGTGTCGGCACCGCAGGCGGCGTTCTGCTGGGCAAGGTCATGTGCTTTGTCACCCACGGCAAGATTAACCCGCTGATCGGCTCCGCCGGTGTTTCCGCTGTTCCCATGGCCGCCCGTGTTTCCCAGAAAGTCGGCCAGGAATACAACCCCCGCAACTACCTGCTCATGCACGCCATGGGTCCCAACGTTGCCGGTGTTATCGGTACTGCGGTAGCTGCGGGATGTTTCATGGCTATATTTGGAATTTAATAAGGAGGAAAAGTCATGTCAGAAGTGGTAAAAAAACCATTAAAAATAACAGAAACTGTTTTGCGTGATGCCCATCAGTCACTGATCGCTACACGTATGACAACAGAGCAGATGCTTCCGATTATCCCAAAGATGGATAAGGTTGGATTCAATGCTGTAGAGTGCTGGGGTGGTGCGACATTCGATGCATCTCTTAGATTCTTAAAAGAAGACCCATGGGAAAGACTTCGTAAGTTAAGAGATGGTTTTAAAAATACAAAATTACAGATGTTATTCAGAGGACAGAATATCCTCGGATACAATCATTATGCAGATGATGTAGTAGAATATTTCGTACAGAAGTCTATTGCAAACGGTATTGATATTATCCGTATTTTCGACTGCTTTAACGATTTAAGAAATCTTGAAACAGCAGTAAAGGCAGCTAAGAGAGAAAAAGGACATGCACAGATTGCACTTTCTTATACAATCGGTGATGCCTATACACTGGATTATTGGAAAGAAACAGCAAAGAAGATTGAAGATATGGGTGCAGACTCTATCTGTATCAAGGATATGGCAGGTCTTTTACTTCCATATAAAGCAACAGAACTCGTACAGGCATTAAAGGAAGGTTCTTCACTGCCGATTCAGATGCATACACATTATACATCCGGTGTTGCTTCCATGACCTATTTAAAGGCAGTAGAAGCCGGTGCAGATGTTATTGATACAGCAATGTCACCGTTCTCAATGGGTACAAGCCAGCCTGCAACAGAAGTTATGGTAGAAACCTTTAAGGGCACACCGTATGATACAGGACTTGACCAGAATCTGCTGGCTGAAATCGCTGAATACTTCCGTCCGATGAGAGAGGAAGCATTAAAGACAGGTCTGATGAATACAAAGGTTCTCGGCGTAAATATCAAGACACTCTTATATCAGGTACCGGGTGGTATGTTATCAAATCTTGTATCCCAGTTAAAGGATGCAGGTGCAGAAGACAAGTATCAGGCTGTGCTTGAAGAAATTCCGAGAGTTCGTAAGGATTATGGTGAACCGCCTCTGGTTACACCGTCATCACAGATTGTCGGTACACAGGCTGTATTAAATGTATTACAGGGTGAACGTTACAAGATGATTACAAAAGAATCCAAGAAGGTTCTTGCAGGTGAATTCGGACGTACCGTTAAGCCGTTTAATAAAGAAGTACAGAAGAAGGCAATCGGTGATACAGAGCCGATTACATGCCGTCCGGCTGACTTGATTGAGCCACAGTTAGAAGGCTTCAAAAAGAGCCCGGTCGTTCAGAAGTACAAACAGCAGGATGAAGACGTATTATCATACGCATTATTCCCGGCAGTTGCAGAAGAATTCTTTAAGTACAGAGAAGCGCAACAGACAAAGGTTGACCCAAAGGCTGCGGATACAGAAAATAAGACATATCCGGTATAATAATCTGATGCCGGATTCAGCAGCGGATATCATTGGATATCATTGTTGAGTTAGCTTATAAAGGGAGATTCAAAAGAATCTCCCTTTTTGTAGATTGCGCTTTCGTATCATATAGAAATACACAAAAAATACAATTTTCTTAGGAAAAAATACCTATGACACCTTGAATACAGGAAAAAAGTATAGTAAAATCTGTACCTAACATAAACAAGGAGACAGAACGAGAATGGAACAAAATGAAAAATACAAAAACTTATCACTAAAGAAAAAATTATTTATATCCCATGGCATTATTATTGCAGTAGCGGCAGTGATAGCGGTACTGTTACTTGTGGGATTAAATATTGTAAAGGGAAATGTAAGCGGTATTTTTAACGGTCCGCTTGCCAATATTGACAGTGTAGGCAAAGTGCGCTACGGCATTACGGATTTACAGCGTGCGATTAACAGAATTCTGACTGAGGATTCATCACAGGTTGGGAACAGCTATGTGAATTTTGAAAAGACCGTTACAGAAGATGTCAGTCTGATTACAGATTCTGTACAGCAGATGCACAACCGGAAGATGAATACAGAAAGTACAGCGCTGTTAAATCAGTTAGCGTCTAAGATTGATGAAGGTGAAAAGGTCAGAAGCAAGTTAATGACACAGATTAAGGCAGGCCGTTACAGCGAGGCGGTTGAATTAAATAATACATATCTGCCGATTGTAAATGACATTAAAAGCCTTTCTGAGCAGCTGGGAAACTCGATTGATAAGACTGCGGTTAATTATTATACCATGACAAAATATACTGGTGTCGGGATGACCGTGGCAGGCATTTTACTGCTTATCGCAGACGTGGTATTCGGACTGCGTGTTACACGCAAGATGGCCAGTGCTATTGTAGAACCGGTACAGGAGATTACAGAAGCAGCCAAAATCATGTACAGCGGAGATATGTCTGTCGGAGAACGGATTACCTATGAATCTGAAAATGAAATCGGACAGCTTGCGGATGCACTGCGCGGTACAACGAAAAATCTCTCCGATTATGTAAATGAGATTTCAGCAATCTTACAGCGTATGGCAACCGGCGATTTGACAGAGGACAGCGATGAGATTACAGATTTCCTCGGTGATTTTGCAAGTATTAAAGAGTCTTTTGTACATATCTTAAAGCGTTTTAACAGTACTCTGACGAATATCCAGACAAGTGCGGATGAGGTTGAAGAAGGGGCAAACGGTATATCCCAGTCTTCGCAGGCACTTGCAGAGGGCGCAACTGATCAGGCAAGTGCAATCCAGCAGTTAGATGCTACAGTGACTTCGGTAGCCAATATGGCAACGGAAAGTGCCAGGGAAACGCAGCAGGCATATGATGATATTCAAAAGACCGTTTCAGATGCAGAGCAGGAAAAGGAAAAGGTGAAAGAATTGACCGATGAAATGCGCCGTATTTATGAAATCTCCAGCGAAATCGATAATATTATTGTAACAATAGAAAGTATTGCTTCACAGACAAATCTGCTTTCATTAAATGCTTCAATTGAAGCAGCAAGAGCCGGAGAAGCCGGAAAAGGCTTTGCGGTTGTTGCAGACCAGATTGGTAAGCTGGCGGCAGACAGTGCCAATTCTGCGGCAGAAACCAAGGAATTAATCAGCAAAACCGTTCAGGAAATTGAAAAAGGCAATGCAGTTACGGAAACCGTTTCCCAGTCTTTTGACAGAGTAATTGCGAGCATGAACACCTTTGCAGATGTGGCACATCAGATTAATGAAACAGCCGTCAATCAGGCATCTGCCTTAGAACAGGTCAATCAGGGAATCGACCAGTTATCGGCGGCAGTACAGAATACGGCTTCTTCATCAGAAGAAAGTGCGGCAATCAGCGAACAGTTATCCGCCAAGGCAGAAGAACTGGATACACTGGTAAGAAAATTCAAACTGTATGCATAGTAAAAATATCCCGGCTTAGGCAGACTGCAAAGCCGGGATATTTTTTATTTTATCTTATTTTTATGTCATTTGTTTTTTGTGTCAATACAACGGTTATAACTGTTGTATGTATTTATTTATTTATCCATTTTCTTTTTGTTTGTAATCAGCAGTGTTACACAGCCAAGAACAGCGGCAAAAAGAAGAAGTCCGTAAACAGCGACAGATGTTGTATCACCGGTAGCCGGTTCCTGTGTGTTGTTTTGTGTCGCAGTATCTGTTGAAGCAGCGGCAGTTTTTGTGGCTGTTATTGTTTTGGTAGAAGTTGCAGGCTGGACAGCCGCTGTTGTAGCAGGTTGAGCCGGTTTTGTAACAGGCTGAGTCGTAGCCGCTTCTGTCGTAGCGGTTTCAGTCGGCTTCGTAACAGGCTGAGTCGTAGCGGTTTCGGTTGGCTTTGTAACCGGCTGTGTTGGTTTTGTAGTAACGGTTATATTTGCAGCGCTGCTCATGGTAGAACTGTTGTCATCATATACAACGACATAGTAGCTTCCCGCATCATTGCCTGAAATATTATCAAAGCGGATAGAAGAAGCCGTTGCATTGGTTATGGCAGAACCGTTTTTAAACCACTGATAAGATAATGTTCCGTAGCCGGAAGCCGTAACAGAGAGTTCTCCACTCTCCCCCTCTGTCAGTGAAAGAGAAGCAGGCTGTGCGGAAATCTGAAGTCTAGGCATAACCGTAACGGTTGCGGTGTCGCTTGTGACACTGCTTACACCGTTAGAAACGACAACGGTATAATCTCCGGCATCACTTTCGGCAAGTGCAGAGAAATTCAGTGTAGATGAAGTTTCACCGGTAAGAGCCGTACCGTCTTTATACCACTGATATTTATTAGAACCGCCCGTTCCCTGTACAGTAACATTTAAAGAATAACTGCTGCCGGTAATTCCCTTAAAGGATTTCGGCTGGGTGAAAAGCTTAATAGGATCCGGTGCACTTGTTTTGCTGACATAAACGGCAACAAGCGGGTGCATAACAATGTCATATCCCGCAGGCGTGGTAATAGTAAAATGATAGTTAATATAATAATATAAGCGGGAACCGCTGTCCACAAGTGTTGTATCCAGTATAATCTGATTGGATGACGCATCAAAAGTGTATCCGTCTGCTTCAACCGGAGCGACAGGTGTGCCGTCAATATTGATAACCGGGTTGTCAATTACACAGGTTTCCTGTGTATATGGCAGAAATTCCTTTACAATTTTAGTGTATGGTCTGGTCGGGAAGGAATCACTTCCTTCTGCCATACGGATAGGCCAGTTGGTTAAATGCGGCAGACGGGACATAAAGCGGTAGTCCATAATATTTGTAGAGCTGATACCCAGTGTTTTTAAGCTGGTCATTTGTCCGAGTGTGTCGGTCATGTCATTGGCAACTGGACAGCCGTAAAGTGTCAGTTCCTTTAAAGTACCGTTGTGTGACAACAGGAAATCAACATTTGAAAAACGGTTATATGCCAGAATTAAGGTTTCAAGCTTTGTAAGCGAATCAAACATTGAAGAATACTCGTCTGTTACATAAGCGTATGACAAATCCAGATATTTCAGATTCGTAAGGCTTGAAATTGTGTCCGCATTAGAATCAGCGTTTTTATCGGTGATTTTAACACCGTCCAGACAAAGTCTTGTGATAGACGGAACTGCTTTTAACGGGCTGATATCATTTACAGATGTGCATTTTTCGAGTTCTACATCATTTAAAGTATCCGTTACCGGAATTTTAGAAATATCTGTCAGGTTGTAGCAGTCACTTAAATCCAGAAAGTGCAGTTTTGTTAATGCCGTAATATCCGGCAGTACCGTAAGTTCGGAATCGGTAATCCGTAAGGTTTTCAGATTCACACAGTACTCAAGACCTGTGTAGTCGGTAATGTGTGTGTCGTCAGAATTTGTTAATTTTAAAGCAGTGAGCGATTCAAGCTGTTCCTTTGTAATATCGGCAGAAGAATCTTCAACGTTTAAAGCGCTGTTTAAAGCGGCTTTCATATTGACATCGGGAATGTCCACGATGTCGGACGAAGCTGCCCAAATCTGCGGAAGCTTTGCAAATTCTGTACAGAACGGAATCACCATAAGACAGGCAAGCAGTACACACAGAATTTTCTTAAAATTGTGTTTCATAATTTTCCTTTCCTCCTAAAAATAGAAATACAATGAAATTTTACCATAATGCAGTGCAAAAGTATGTGGTTATAAAGGGATAGGATAAAAGGGAATTCTAGGAAAAAAGATAGAAAGAATAGGACGGGGGATACAAATTTCCATAAAGTAAAAAGTGTCCGGCAGGAATACCGGACACCGTTTAACCGTCAATCGGCTGCTCTTTTTCCGACTGTGAATCGGATAGAGAGCAAGCAGTTGACGGTTATAGTACCTGATATATTATCAGCCCTTTGGCAGGCTCTGCATATATTCATGCATGGACTCTGCTACGATCTTGCTGTGGGCAACAGCTTCAACAACAGTACGTGCACCGTTTACAACGTCACCGGAAGCAAAGATCCCCGGTCTTGAAGTGTGACCGGTTTCATCGGCATCCAAAAGACCCCTGGCTGTGGATTTTAAGCCTTCGGTGGTATTGACAATACGGTTCTGTGGTCCCTGACTGATAGAAATAATCGTGCTGTCGGCTTCGTAAAGCTTTTCAGTGCCTTCAACATCTGTAAAGGTACCATCTTCATTTTCAATAACATCAATAAAGATAACACCGTTATCCTTAATTTCAACCGGACGCTTATTGTATTCAAACTGGACACCCTCTAACTGGGCATAGCTGAATTCATAGTGGCTGGCGGCGACCTCTTTTGTGATAGAAAAGCAGGTTAAATGCTCCACACCCTTGCGGATAGCGGTTCTTGCCACATCCATAGCGGCATTTCCGGCACCGATGACGATGACACGCTTGCCTAAGCGGTAGCTGTCAGGATTGTTTAAGTAATTGATACCGAAGTGGACATTGCCAAAGGTTTCACCTTTAATATGCAGGGTATTCGGCTTCCATACACCCGTACCGACGAAAATTGCCTTATAGCCGTCACGGAATAAATCGTCAATGCCGATAGCACCGCCGATTGTCGTATTCGGGCGGATTTTAATGCCCTTTAATTCAAGATGGCGGTATTCAATATCGTCTAAGACGCTCTTTGGCAGACGGAATTCCGGGATGCCGTAGCGTAATACACCGCCAATCTTGTCCTTTCCTTCAAAAATAGTAACCTGATAGCCGTATCGTGCAAGAATAATCGCAATCGTAATACCGGCAGGACCGGAACCGATAATGGCAACGCGCATGCCGTTGGATTTAGCAGGGCCGTTGGTCATCTGGTTGGCATAGGTTGTGGAAATATAATTTTCAATGCTGGAAAAATGAACCGGCGCACCTTTTCTGCCAAGTACGCAGTGACCCTCACACTGATTTTCATGGTTGCAGACAAGACTGCACACGGTTGTCAGCGGATTGTTTTCAAAAAGCATTTTTCCGGCTTCGTTTAATTTGTTTTCTTTTAACAGGCGAATTGCCAGCGGAATGTTGGTGTGAATCGGACACCCCTTCTGACACTGCGGAACCTTACACTGAAGGCATCTGTTTGCTTCGTCCATAATATGTAACGCCATAGTTTAAAATCCTCCCCTTGAGAAAAATCATTACAAAACTATCATAGCACGTTCTTATCATAAAGAAAAGCAGAGTTAATTATTTGACGAACTTTCGGTGGACTGTTATGATGATAAAAGATATATAAACGAGGTAAAAAGTGCGAAAGGCGGAAAAAGCGTGCAGGAAAAAATTTTGCTGGTTGAAGATGACAGGGATATTGTAGATTATTTAAGCAGCTTTTTAAAAAATGAAAATTTTATCGTAGAAGCGGTAGCGGGGCAGCGGGAAGCGATTGAAAAACTTGAAACAAGGGAATATGATTTGCTCTTAATTGATATATCGTTAGCAGACGGCAATGGATATGCAGTCTGTGCGGCGGCAAAGGAAAAATCCACGGCGGCGGTCATTTTCCTTACGGCATCGGGCGATGAATACAGTGTCGTGACGGGACTGGATATGGGCGCAGATGACTATATCAATAAGCCGTTCCGTCCGCGGGAGCTGGTTTCAAGAATCCGCAGTGTGTTAAGACGGACAGGAAAGAGCCAGAAGCTGTTAAAAGAGGGCAGTATCACCGTGGATACGGTTAAGGGAATCGTATACCGTAACGGAGAGGAGCTGGCACTGTCAGCACTCGAATACCGCCTGTTACTGATATTTTTTAACAATAAGGGTGTGGTTTTATCAAGAGGCCGCCTGCTCTCGGAAATCTGGGACGTGGCAGGAGAATTTGTTAATGACAACACGCTGACAGTTTATATTAAGCGGCTGCGGGAAAAGATAGAAGAAGACCCGTCCCATCCGGAGTTAATTAAGACGGTGCGTGGAATGGGGTATCGTCTATGAAAAGAAACGGTGAATGGATTGCAGAAGGTGTTGTGTTTACAGCTTCAATATTGGCGGCATGGATAAGCCGGGCATGGTGGATAGTGCTTCCCACGGGAATTTTATATATGGGAATCCATGCGGAGGGCGAATACAGTCGCAGAAAGAAAATCCGGGAAATTTATGCGCAGATAGACCGCGTTCTGCGGGGAGATTATACAACGGCATTTGAGGAGTATCAGGAGGGTGATTTAAGTATTTTGCAGAATCAGCTTCACAAGCTGGTAATCCGTTTAAACGAACAGGCGGTGCAGCTGGGACAGGACAAACAGTATCTGATGAATGCCATGGCGGATATTTCGCACCAGTTAAAGACACCGCTGACCAGCGTGAATATTATTTTGTCATTTTTAATGGAAGAAAACCTTACATATGAAGAACGCCTGCATTTAAGCGGCAAGTTATCCAATGCACTCTCGCATGTCGAAGAACTCATAACGACACTCTTAAAGCTTTCCAAATTCGATGCGGGTGTCGTGCAGTTTCAAAATGCACCGGTGTCCGTAAAAAAGCTGGCAGATACGGTATCTGAGGGCATGGCGGTACAGCTTGAATTAAAAGAGGTGCTTTTGACATACGATATTGCAGAAAATGTATCCTTTACTGGAGATTTCCAGTGGACAAAAGAAGCGCTGGAAAATATTGTGAAAAACTGTATGGAACACACACCGTCCGGCGGGCAGATTCAGATAAAAGCGCAGGAAAATCCGATTTACACGGAAATCATCGTGCGTGACAACGGAACAGGAATTCAAAAAGAAGATTTACCACACCTGTTTGAGCGGTTTTACCGTGGCAAAGGAACGGAAAATACAGGGGTGGGTATCGGACTTTCACTGGCAGCAGAGATTGTTCGCAGGCAGAACGGAACGATAAAGGTATTTAACGCAAAAAACGGCGGTGCGGAATTTCAAATCTGTTTTTATAAAATGCTGCCTTAAACGAAAAGTGACAGATTTGTCATATAAAAGTCATGGCACAGTCACCGGACTGTCCTACAATTTAGACTGAAATCTAAAATACAGGAGGCAGTCAATGGATATTTTGAAAGTAGAAAATTTAACAAAGATTTACGGAAAAGGAGAAAACAGCTTTAAGGCATTGGATAACGTGTCCTTCAGTGTGAAGCGCGGGCAGTTTGTGGCGATTGTAGGACCGTCCGGTTCGGGAAAGTCTACACTTCTGCATCTGATTGGCGGTGTAGACAGACCGGATGGTGGGCATGTCTATGTGGACAGCAATGATGTCTATGCAAGAAATGATACACAGCTTGCAATTTTCAGGCGCAGGGACGTCGGGCTGATTTATCAGTTTTACAACCTGATTCCGGTGCTGAATGTCGTGGAAAATATCACACTGCCCGTGTTAATGGACGGCAGAAAGGTCGATGAGGAACGGTTAGAGGAGCTTTTGACTGTGTTGCATTTAAAAGGAAGGGAAAATCATCTGCCGAACCAGTTATCCGGCGGGCAGCAGCAGAGAGTTTCTATCGGGCGTGCACTGATGAATGACCCGGCACTGCTGTTAGCGGATGAACCAACCGGAAATCTTGACTCTGCCAACAGCCATGAAATTATGGAACTGTTAAAGCTGTCAAATAAAAAGTACAATCAGACACTGGTTGTCA
>OHOC01000613.1_pt1 | contig 10491 bp, 8 predicted proteins | sample 1569701 | NCBI WGS metagenome assembly OHOC01 (sample SAMEA3879522, study PRJEB24766) | human gut metagenome | biome: human-associated habitat; feature: feces | place: USA | collected 1985/1987 | reverse complement strand
GGAGTAATTTGTGGTAAATGTATTATTGAAAGTACAAACAACTAATCTAAAAAAATAAATATGGCAACAATATATGACGGGATCAACTATTTCCCGGTGGGCGTAAACTTCATGGAAGAGAACGCAATGGAAGTGATAGAAGCTAAATATGGAATAAAGGGTTCGGCAATCGTACTGAAACTGCTGTGCAAAATATACAAAGAGGGATACTTCATCCGTTGGGATGAAGAGCAGTGCCTGATCTTTGCCAACAAGGCGGGAAGGGAAGTGCAGGCCGCTGAGGTGCAGGGCATCATTGAGATCCTCTTCATCAAAGGGATATTGGACAAAAACAGCTATCTGGAAAACGGAATACTGACCTCGGAAAACATACAGAAGGTATGGATGGAGGCGACAAAGCGGAGAAAGAGAGAGTTGTCGGAACTCCCCTACCTGATGGTGAAAACGGAAAAGGAAAACGATAAACCGGAAAAGGAAAGCGGCAAACCGGACAATGCATCCACACAACAGGAAGTTGAACAACCCAAGCCGCTTAAAGAAGGAAAAGCAGCTGTCGGCACAGGAGATGTAGCCGTTAGCCCGGGAAATGTAGTACACGATGTAGCCGTTGACGCAAAAAATGCATGCAATTCCGGACAAAGTAAAGTAAAGAAAAGAAAGCAGAGGAAAATAAAGAATTACCCCCCTCAGCTCCCCCCGAGGGGAAGGAGGAAGAAAGGAAGGAGGATTCTGTTTCTCTCCCGATACCGGGATACGCTTTCAATACGATGACGCACAATTATCCGGGACTGACGGATACGCTCCAAAGATTGGGAATTAACGAGGTGGGCGAAGTAAACGCTATTCTCAGGCTATCGGACTATGGAAGAAAAGGAACGACGGTGTGGCGGCTGATTGCCAACACTTGCTGGAGTGACATAGGGGCAAAAGGAAGGTATCTGATAGCAGCACTGAATAAGGCAAAAAGAAAATAATCCGGATAGGAAAGTACAGTTTGCAGTTGATAAAAAAGCAAGTATACCGGTTTCCATCCGGAAGGTTCTCTGTCGGGAATGGAAAACGGGACATACATTTAAACAAATGATCTACAGCCACTTCAGAGCACAATATTTCAATCTGCAGAAGCTTTATTTTAACGTTACGTTAAAGTTCGTTTTTCGTCTGCAAATAGCAAATTCTTTAAATGCAAAAGACTTGTTATTTGCAGACAAGAACAAAGCTATCGGAAAATGGCATTAACAATGTTAACGGGCAAAAGGCATAAAATATCCTCTCCCACTGTACACAGTTATATTGTTATTTACCTCTTCCGGCAGATGCAATCCACCAGATGATCATTCATAAATCCGGAGGCCTGCAAGTGAGCATAGCAAATCGTAGTTCCAAAGAATTTAAATCCCCGTTTTTTCATATCCTTGCTCATGGCATCAGATTCGGGAGATGATACCGGAATCTCACTCAATGATTGAAATGTATTGACAATCGGTTTTCTGTCGGGAAAGAATGATAGAGTATAGTCATAAAAACTACCGAACTCCTTTTGTACGGCGAGAAATGACCTTGCATTTGTGATGGTCGATTTGATCTTCAGACGATTTTTCACAATGCCATCAAAGTGCATCAACCGTTCAACATCTTCATCGGTCATTTGTGCCACCGACTCAGCATCGAAATTGCAAAAGGCTTTGCGATACCCCTCACGTTTCTTAAGGATGGTTATCCAACTCAAACCGGCCTGAGCACTCTCCAACACAAGAAACTCAAACAGCGTCTTGTCATCGGTCACCAATTTTCCCCACTCTTGATCATGGTACTTCACATACAGTTCGTCACTTCCGCACCAACCGCAACGCCCGTTTATTATATCTTGCATAATTATAACACTTAATAGTACGATACAAAGATAGTAGATTCACCATGTCGCACCAAATATCGATAAACAAAACACAAGCAATTATTTTTTTCAGTATATCCCCCACACTTCCGGTTTTTTTCGTACTTTTACAGCTTGTTGGAAAGTTATGCACTTCCGGCATCAGAGAACAGATAAAAAGAAAAAACAATATATAAAATGAATCACAAATGGAATTATCGACCCATCACACAAGAACAGGCAGAGATAAGCCGGGCATTGGCTCAGGAACTAGGCATTAGCCCCGTCCTGGGACGACTTTTGGTACAAAGGGGAATTACGAAGGCACAGGATGCCAAGAAATTCTTCCGTCCGCAATTGCCCGATTTGCATGATCCATTCCTAATGAAGGATATGGACATCGCAGTGGAACGCCTGAACATGGCGATGGGAAAGAAAGAGCGCATTCTGATTTATGGAGATTACGATGTGGACGGTACCACGGCTGTGGCACTGGTCTACAAGTTCATTCAACAGTTCTATTCGAACCTTGACTATTACATCCCTGACCGTTATAACGAAGGATACGGAATTTCCAAAAAAGGAGTTGACTACGCCGCTGAAACCGGAGTAGGGCTTATCATCGTACTGGACTGCGGCATTAAAGCCGTAGAAGAGATTGCGTATGCCAAAGAGAAGGGAATTGACTTCATCATCTGCGACCATCATGTACCGGACGACGTATTGCCCCCTGCCGTTGCCATCCTGAATGCCAAACGACTGGATAATACATACCCATACACTCATCTTTCGGGATGTGGCGTAGGCTTCAAATTCATGCAGGCTTTTGCCATCAGTAACGGCATTGAGTTTCATCACCTGATTCCGTTACTCGACCTGACCGCCGTAAGCATTGCATCGGATATTGTACCGATCATGGGCGAAAACCGTATCCTGGCCTATCATGGGTTGAAACAGCTGAACGGCAATCCGAGCGTAGGACTGAAAGCGATTATCGATGTATGCGGATTATCGGAAAAAGAAATTACGGTGAGCGACATTGTATTCAAAATAGGTCCCCGCATCAATGCTTCCGGACGTATACAGAACGGAAAAGAAGCGGTAGACCTGCTGATTGAGAAAGATTTCTCGGCAGCACTCGAGAAAGCCGGACAAATCAACCAATACAACGAAACCCGGAAGGATCTGGATAAGAGCATGACGGAAGAAGCCAATAAAATCGTAGCCGAACTGGAAGGCTTGGCAGACCGTCGTTCGATAGTGCTTTACAATGAAGACTGGCACAAAGGAGTGATCGGAATCGTTGCCTCACGATTAACGGAGATTTACTATCGTCCGGCAGTCGTACTGACCCGGACGGATGATATGGCAACCGGTTCGGCACGTTCCGTATCCGGTTTCGATGTTTACAAAGCTATCGAACATTGCCGTGACTTGCTCGAAAACTTCGGAGGGCATACCTATGCTGCCGGGCTATCGATGAAAGTGGAAAACGTACAGGCATTCACCGAGAGATTCGAAAGTTTCGTGTCGGAACATATACTGCCGGAACAGACCAGCGCAGTGATCGATATCGATGCCGAAATAGATTTTAAAGATATCACGCCGAAGTTCTTCAATGAATTGAAACGATTCAACCCGTTCGGTCCCGACAACCAGAAACCGGTGTTCTGCACACATCACGTGTACGATTATGGAACAAGCAAGGTAGTCGGTCGCGATCAGGAACACATCAAACTGGAACTGGTAGACAACAAATCGAACAATGTGATGAACGGCATCGCCTTCGGACAAAGTTCACACGTGAGATATATCAAAACCAAGCGATCATTTGACATCTGCTATACCATTGAAGAGAACACCCACAAACGGGGGGAAGTGCAGTTGCAGATTGAAGATATCAAACCGATAGAGTGACTTACCAAGAGATTTTAAAGCAATACTGGGGTTATGATTCCTTCCGCGACCTGCAGGAGGACATCATAACCAGCATTGGCAATGGAAAAGACACACTGGGACTGATGCCCACCGGAGGCGGAAAGTCAATTACGTTTCAGGTTCCGGCCCTTGCCAAAGAGGGATTGTGCATTGTCATCACCCCACTGATTGCTCTAATGAAGGATCAGGTGCAGAACCTGAAAAAGCGCGGAATCAAAGCGATAGCCATCTATTCAGGAATGACACGGCAAGAGATTGTGGTGGCATTGGAGAACTGCATCTTCGGCGACTATAAGTTTCTATACATCTCTCCCGAACGGTTGGATACCGAAATCTTCCGGGCCAAACTCCGGTCCATGAAAATCAGTATGATTACGGTAGACGAAAGCCATTGCATCTCACAATGGGGATATGACTTTCGTCCGGCTTATCTGAAAATAGCGGATATCAGGGATCTCGTACCGGATGCTCCGGTCTTGGCACTGACCGCCACGGCCACTCCCGAAGTAGTGAAGGACATACAGGAGCGCCTCCGCTTCCGGGAAGAAAACGTGTTCCGTATGAGCTTCGAACGAAAGAATCTGGCATACATCGTTCGCCCCACTGATAATAAAAACGGGGAGTTGCTGCACATACTGAACCGGATACAAGGCAGCGCGATTGTATATGTACGAAGCCGGCGAAAAACCAAAGAAACAACCGAGCTGCTGGTAAACGAAGGAATCACGGCCGACTTTTATCATGCGGGACTGGATAACGCAACCAAAGATCTTCGCCAGAAACGATGGCAAAACGGAGAAAGCCGGGTGATGGTAGCTACCAACGCATTCGGTATGGGCATTGACAAACCGGACGTACGTATCGTCATCCACCTGGACCTGCCCGACTCACCGGAAGCCTACTTTCAGGAAGCGGGACGGGCGGGACGAGACGGACAAAAGGCATACGCGGTGATACTCTATGCCAAGTCGGATAAAACAACGCTCAGCAAACGCATTGCAGATACTTTCCCGGATAAAGACTATATAAAAGATGTGTACGAGCATCTGCAATATCATTATCAGATGGCGATGGGCGACGGGCTGGGATGCATGTATGACTTCAGCCTGGAAGAATTCTGCCGCAAGTTCAAATATTTTCCCGTACCTGCAGACAGCGCACTGAAGATATTGACACAGGCAGGATACCTGGAATATACCGATGAGCAGGACAATGCCTCACGGATTATCTTCACGATCCGCCGGGATGAGTTATATAAACTCCGTGAGATGGGAGAAGCCGCAGAGAAACTGATACAAATGATTCTGCGATCTTACACGGGTGTCTTTACAGACTATGCCTACATCAGCGAGCAGACTCTGGCGGTACGTACGGGACTGACCCGGCAACAGATTTACGACTTGCTGGTGATGCTGAGCAAGCGCCGTATCGTCGACTACATCCCGCACAAAAAAACACCTTACATTATATATACACGTGAGCGGATAGACCTCCATTATCTGCAAATACCCCGAGCAGTATATGAAGAACGGAAAGAACGCTATGAAACCCGTATCCATGCCATGGTGGAATACGTCACTTCGGAGAATGTCTGCCGTAGCCGGATGCTGCTCCGCTACTTCGGAGAGAAGAACGAACATAACTGCGGGCAATGTGACGTCTGCCTCAGCCACCGCGCCGAACCGGATATATCACAAAGCACCTTCGACGGACTGAGAGAGCAAATATGTGCTCTGCTGAAAGAGCATCCGATGACTCCGGCGGAGATAGCTTCACACATAAATACAGATAAAGAGCAGTTGAGCGAAGTGATACGGTTTATGCTGGACGAGGGCTTACTGAGCTCTGAGAACGGACTGCTTACTGAAAAAACTTCCTGAAAAGCAACAGGGTTATGTGATGAAATTACTACATTTGCAACCAAACTAAAAAAAACTTTGATCATGCCGAACTTCTTTAAATCTTTTTTTGCGGGGAAAACAGAAAACCCTGAGGAAGAAAAACAAAAAAACGCCAAAAAGAACTTTGAGATATTTAAATATGACGGCCTGCGTGCCCAACGTATGGGACGTCCGGACTATGCCATTAAGTGCTTTAACGAAGCGCTGGCCATTGAAGAAGATTTCGAAACACTGAATTATCTGAGCCAGCTTTACATCCAGACCGGTGAATTCGGGAAAGCACATGAGTTGCTGGAACGTATGATCGCACTGGAACCAGAATTGACAAGCACGTACCTGACCCTGGCCAATCTCTGCTTCATGCAAGAAGATTATCAGGAGATGGCCGATGCCGCCCAGAAAGCCATCGCACTGGAAGAAGGAAACGCAATGGCACACTACCTGTTGGGCAAAGCCAATCATGGATTGGATAACGGAATAATGACCATCGCCCACCTGACAAAAGCCATTGTGCTGAAAGATGATTTCACGGAAGCCCGACTGCTCCGTGCCGAAGCACTGTATAAGATGCAGCAATTTGCAGAGGCTATGGAAGATATTGAAGCCATACTTGCACAGAATCCGGACGAAGAAGCTGCCCTCCTGCTATGTGGCAAAATAAAAGAAGCCACCGGAAAGGAAGAAGAAGCAGAGACGGACTATCTCCATGTGACAGAGATAAACCCCTTCAACGAACAAGCTTACCTATATCTGGGACAACTATTTATCACACAGAAGAAATTGACAGCTGCTATTGAGCTGTTTGACGAAGCTATCGAGTTGAACCCGAACTTTGGAGCCGCCTATCATGAACGGGGACGTGCCAAACTATTAAACGGGGACAAAGACGGTTCGATTGAAGATATGAAGAAATCGCTGGAGTTGAGCCCGAAAGAGGGAGAGAACCTGAACGGACAGTTCAATAATCAGCAAGCAGAAACAACCCCAAACGTATTGGGACTGTAAACTAACCGTTCTGATACAGTCATTTCCCGGACCGGAACCTTATTCCCTCCTGTCCGGGAAATGATTTGTATCATTCCATATTATCCGTGTGCGGACGAAGAAAGCACAACTGCATGCCCAAAGCCAACAATACAATACCTCCCAGAATAGCAAATCCCAATCCCAGATTGCCACCGTCCGTCCATTTTCCAAACAAGCTTGTTACAACTGCTCCGGCAAAAACTCCGGTCATATTCATTATACCATAGGCCGTTGCCCGATATTTGGCCGAAACAAACTGGCACAAAATAGGCATATTATTGGCATCGAACATACCGAAACCGACCCCAAACAGAAATCCTGCACCTACTATACTGATGAAACCATTGCCTAAGCCCAATAAAAGAAGCGCAGGTATGGTCAACCCTAACCCGATTGCGCCTGTATAGATACGTCCGCGTATGTCTTTGCATACCCAACGGTCTGACAATAACCCTCCCAGAATAACTCCGATAAAAGAAGAGACAGCAATCGTTATAGTGGATATAGGCCCTGCCTCAGCCATAGGGATATCGAGATTCTCAGCGTACAGGGTAGGCAACCAATTCTTCGTAGCCCATCCGGGAAGACTGGGAGCCGCAAAATAGAACAGAATAATCCAAAAAGCAATATTACCGAATAAAAGAGTCACTCCTTTAAACAACGGAATCTTTTTTGATTTATCTGTATGCATGGCCCGAATGACCCTGGCATGTTCTTCATTCTCACGAAGGAATATAATCAAGACCAATGCATAGACAATGCCTACAATACCGAACCAATGGAATGTAGTATGCCACGAATAAGCCGCAGCTACCGTAGCACCAAACCCGCCAATAGCCTGACCGGCATACAGTCCCGTCATATGGATACCGACTGCCAGCGAACGTGATTTCTCCTGATGCCAATCGGCTATCAAGGAGAGGCCCGCAGGAATGTATAATGCCTCACTGACTCCCATCAATGCGCGCAACCAGTAGATTTGATTAAATGTATCGGCATACCCCATGCCATAAGTGACCGCCGACCAGACAAAAAGACTCCCGACAATCAACCATTTACGACTGACGCGATCGGCAATAATTCCTGCCATCGGACTCATAAGACCGTAAATCCAAAGGAAGACTGCCATTAGCCGCCCAAAATTGGTAGCCGACTGCAATTCTATAATATCTATCTGCATCGCATCTTTCATGGTTGACAGCATCTGACGATCCATATAATTTAATAATGCCACAAACCATAAAAGTCCGACAACGATCCAAGGATATATTTTTCTATTTTTCATACCAACTATCTCCCTTTATATGATTTACCTTTACCTATGAGCTCTTTCAACTGTATTTGTTGGAAAACCATCTGTGCCTGGCTACTTTCATAAAAAACACCAATCGTAGAATCATTGACCGAAGTTATGCAGGAATAGCCAAAACTTCCCAACTCATCCAACATGATTTTCCGGCCGGAATCCCAGGTATTTCCATCATCCAGGCTGCACTTTAGCGTCATGTGGTCTCTACTGTCATAAGACTCCGGATTGCAGAATAGAAGAAGAGTCTTTTGCCTGCCGTTTTCCTGATAAGTATGTCGATGAATACTTGCCATACAAGTAGGCTCTATCAATGCTTTTCGGGAAGTGGAATGTTCCGTCCATGTGCTTCCCAGATCGGAGGTGACACAAATACGGCGTCCATTGACCTTTTTATTACCGTGATTACGGTTATCACGCATATTCAACATGACACTGCCATCCTGTAATTCGACTGCCATGCACTCCGTAGTGTTGTGATAAGCCGGCTTAGAGGCTATCCATGTTTTTCCCCCATCCTTGCTATACGTAATATTAGAGAATGGTATTCCATCTTTATCACGGCCTTGTGTGGGAAATATTAATGTACCCTCTTTCAAAGTAATGCCATGCCCCGGTGCCGGAGCATACAGCCACCATTCCGGTTTCTTGGTTTGTGCTGTTATATTTACAGGGTCACTCCAAGTCAGTCCGTCATCCACGCTTTTAGTAATCAAGAACTGACAGGTCTCTTTAACCCCGAGCCCGGGCTGAGAACCTTTCGCATGCCATTGGTGTATCCAACGGGTACTGTCCTGCGTCATTCCTTCCACCCATTTACCCGATCGGGGATCTAAGACTCCATACATCCAGAGTCCCGCCACATAAATAGTACCGTTCTTTTCATCGGTCAGGATACAAGCATCACTGATTCCATTATATTTCTCTGGCAATCCACCCCACTTTTTGCGGTCGAGCACTATCTGCATCGGCTGCCAGCTCATTCCACCATCCAGGCTTCGCATCATCGCAATATCGATATCACCTTGCAAGTCACGCGAACTATCGTAACGGGCATCAAATATGGCCATCAAAGTTCCTTTCAGGGAAGTAGTAATGCCGGGAATACGCGAAGTATGAACTCCGTCTTCCCCTCTTTGCCGTACAGCGACTCCGGTACGGAGTGCGACAATCGGACGAACGGAAGTTACAGAAGCCTTACCACAAGTCGTCGTCACATGATCACAACTGACCGTCACACGATGGGTTAAGTCAACTTTATCTTTCAATTGAACAGTTACCCACAGTATGGTAGTATCTGATTTCAATTCCAACGGAGTGTCTAAAACCGTTTTTAAAGCGGGAGCAATTGAGTCTACACACTTTTCCCAGTCAGAAAGCCCCCTCTTTCCGGCAACTCTATATAAACTCAAATGAGTTAAATCGGTCAACAAAGTAGTACCTTTCAGGGATAATCCGATCTCCTTTACAAAACATGGTCCCGGACAGCTCTTTATCAACTTTAATTGCAAAACCGGATTAATCTCCTTTTTTGTCAAGACCGGTACTATGGGCTGTCGGACAATAACTTTCACCCGCTCGGCACGTAACGGAGTACTGAGTAAAAAACAACTCAATAAAAACAATATCGAAATATAACGCATATTGGTAAAATTGGGGATAAAAGTTAATATAGCATTTTATCAGTTTCTTCAAGTTTGAAGCGTACGCCGACAATGGAGTGTTGTTCAGGGCCCGGCCGCATTTTAACATAAGTGATGGCGACAATAGTCCCATCCGGAAGGATTTCGAGACCGGGATATCCACAATCCGAACCGGCATAACTATGTAAAAGCTTTATTTTATATTGTCCGGAAGTTCCCTCAAGCAAATCTTTATAATTACCGACCCAGGCTACAAAATGCCCTTTCGTCGGACTGTTGGGAGCCATATCCCGAAAGACGGCAATCATACGACCGTCAGGAGTAAACTTTATTACATGCCTGTCTCCGGTCAGGCCCCAGGGAGTTTCTTGCAAAGGAGACCAGGTGGTTCCCTCATCATCAGAAAACATCATCAGAGAATTGCCTACCCGGTTATTTTCACGCGCTACACAGACAAGCCGTTTGCCATCGGGAGCGCGGAAGACACAGGGTTCACAGAGTGAACGCCCCTCCATCTCGCCTACTTTCACCGACTCGCTCCAGGTCAATCCTCCGTCATGTGAGACAGATTGCCACAAAGTCAACGGAGGACGGTCCCGATCATTCTGTCCACGGTGATACAACCCGAGATAATCGCCATTCTTCAATTTTACAATGCTTGAAAACGCCATCACACAAGGTTTATTCAAACTACGGACCGGACTCCAGCTCTTCCCTCCGTCTTCACTATAAGTCATAGGCATGTCCGGCCAGGCACTAAACACAAAGACACGTTCTTTCCCCTGCTTATCCGTCAGTTTATAA
>OHOC01000607.1_pt1 | contig 10606 bp, 4 predicted proteins | sample 1569701 | NCBI WGS metagenome assembly OHOC01 (sample SAMEA3879522, study PRJEB24766) | human gut metagenome | biome: human-associated habitat; feature: feces | place: USA | collected 1985/1987 | reverse complement strand
TAAAAGAAATGGCAAAACCAGGAACAGCAGGAAGTACAACAACACAAGACCAAGCCAATCCAAATAAATGGAACAATATATTCGAAAACTTACCAAAGTATGATGTAAATAACAAAGAAATAGTTTACACATTGACAGAGGAAGAAAAGACAGAAGGAGATTTAAGATACTATGATAATGTAATTACAGATAAGATAATAACAAACACAAATAAATATGGAAAAGTAACAGTACACCATTACATAATAAATACAGATGGAAGTACTACAACAACAAAAGTACCAAGTACGAGTGGAGCAGAAGTTCAAGATGTAGTAATAGAAGGAAAAGCAGGAGATCCATATAAAACAGAATCTGCAAAAAATATAAATGAAAAATATGAACTAGTAGCAGAAAAATTACCAGCAAATGCTACAGGAACACTAGAAAAATATAATGCCGAAAAACCACAAAAAGTAATATATTATTACAAATTAAAACCAGCAAAAGTAATAATAAATTACCTAGAAAAAGATGAAGATACAGATGATAGTAACAATCAAGTTTTAGAAAATAAAGCAGAGTTAGACGGATATGTAGACGAAAAATACAATACAAATACAGCACATCGCAAAGAAACAATAGAAAAAGAAGGAAAAACATATACAGTAGTGGAAGATAGTAAAAACACAGAAGGAACAATGACATTACAAGACATATCTGTAACATACTATTATTTACAAAATTCAAAAGCAACAGTAAGATATGTAGAAAGAAATCCTGAAACAGGAGAGATAGTGAAAGACCTAGAAGAGCCAACAGTAAAAGAAGGACTAGTTGGAGATGAATTTGTAACAAATGCAAAGAACTTCTTAGGGTATAGATTAGTAGAAAGCCCAGAAAAGACAACAATTAATTTAAGCAAAGAAGAGCAAACACTAATTTACTATTATGAACCAGTATATTCAGGACTAGTAGAAAACCACATAGACGAAATAACAGGAAAATTGCTAGAAACAGAAGTACATGAAGCACAAGTAGGCACAGAATATAACATACCAAGCAAAAATTTTGAAGGTTATGATGTAGTAGAAACAAAACTTCCAGAAAATGCAACAGGAACAATGGGAGAAGAGCTAATTACAGTAAATTACTATTACATAAAGAAAGCAGTTTTAGAAGTAAATTACATAGATGTATTAACAAATAAACCATTAACAGAACAAATTGTGGATAACACAAAACATGAAGGTGATAAATACACTACCGAAGAAAAATCTTTTGAAGGATACGACCTAGTAAAAGTAGAAGGTAACAAAGAAGGAACAATGGTAGTGGAAACAGACGAAAATGGTAAAATAACAAATAATAAAACAGTAGTAACATACTATTATGCTAAAAAGTCAGCAGGAGTAGAGGAACACCACATAGATATAAAAACAAATAAAGAAATAGAAGAACCAATACTTCATGAAGGTCACATAGGTGATGAATATGACATAAAAGCAAAAGATTTCTTAAGCTATAAATTAGTAGAAAAGGATGAGGAAGGAAATAGTAAGTTACCAGAAAACGCAAAAGGAACAATGACAGAAGAAAAAATAGTAGTAAATTATTACTATAATCAACCAGCAAAAGTCGTTGTACACTATGTAGAAAAGGCAACAGGAAAAGAACTAGAAGAGAAAAACCAAGAAACAGGTGAGCTACAACAAGCCTTAGTAATAATAGAAGGTCAAAAAGACGATGATTACACAACAACAGCAAAAGAATTTGAATATTACACATTAATAGCAACAGAACTACCACAAAATGCAGAAGGAAAAATGAAAGTAGAAATAGTAGAAAATGAAAAAGGTGAGAAGGTAGTAAATAACACAATAGATGTATATTACTATTATCAAGCTAAAACATTTAATGTAGGAGTAGAAAAGCAAATAACAGGAATAGTAGTTAATGGAGAGAGAAGAGAAATATCAAATGGAAAATTAGAAAAAGTAGAAATTTACAGAAAGAAAACAGAAGAAACAAGTGTACAAGTAGAATACAAAATAAAGGTAATGAACACAGGAGAAATAGCAGGAACAGCGGTAATAGAAGAAAATATTCCAGAAGGAATGAAACTTGCAAATAATGATGGAACTTGGGAAGAAAAAGAAGGAAAACTAATAAAGGTAATACCAGAAATAGGAGCTGGAGAAACAAAAGAATATACAGTATTATTAAACTGGGAACAAACTGGAGAAAATATGGGAGAAAAGGCTAATGAAGTAAAATTAGTAGAAACAGGAAATGTACCAGGATTTGTGGATAACAATGATAAGGATAATACATCAAAAGCAAATGTAATCATAAGTGTGGAAACAGGAGCAGAAATACCTATAATGTTATTACTAGTGTTAGTTGGACTAATAGGATTAGAAACAGTAACTTTAAGATATGCAGTAGTTCTAACTAAGAAACAAAAGAAATAAGTCAGATAATGTGTAATAATCAATAACAAAAAAAGAATTTCAAATTTGAAATTCTTTTTTTTGTATAGTAAGAAAACTCTCCCACTAGAAGAACTTTCTGTACTAGAGAATTATAACGAACCTTAGATTTTCTTAGAATTTACATTTGCTAGAAAATCTTATGTTCGCTTTTTTGCATATTGGAAGCTATAGATATTTATAAAAAAATGAAAAGATATAAAAACCCGAAATATCAACGAAAATCGACAATCGCATAGTTAGCAAAAAATGTAAAAAATAACGGTAACACTATAAAAATACACAATAATTTTTGCTAGTTACATAAGAAGTATAAGTTTGACATTACGATTTCGCAAAGTTAAAATAGGTGTAGAAAAAAATAAACATGAAAGCAAAAGAAGGATGTGGGAATTATGCATTATGCAGACATTAAAAAAGTAGACATAGCAAATGGAGAAGGTGTTAGAGTATCATTATTTGTAAGTGGATGTAGACACCATTGTAAAGGATGTTTTAACGAGATTGCATGGAATTTTAAATATGGTAAAGAATTTACAGAAGATACTGTAAATGAAATTATGAAAGATTTAGATCACGACTATGTGGAAGGATTAAGTTTACTAGGAGGAGAGCCTCTAGAACCAGAAAACCAAGAAGCATTAGCAAATTTAGTTACAAAAGTAAAAGAAAAATATCCAAATAAGAACATATGGTGCTATACAGGATTCGATTTCGAAAAAGATATTATGCCAGAATGTAAAACTTCTAATGTAACAAACAAGTTAATATCTAATATAGATGTTGTAGTAGATGGTAAATTTGACGAAACTAAAATGGATAAAACATTAAAATTTAGAGGGTCAAGTAATCAAAGAATAATAGATGTAAAAGAAACTTTAAAAGATAATGCAATAAAGATGGTAAAATTTACCGATTAGCATATGTCAATGATTTTTGAAAATGTCCCAAAATTTTTAAAACATAAGCCCTAAAAAATTTAGTTTTTAGGGCTAAATTTTAGGAAACTTTTTCAAGTTCTTTTTGATTTTTTTCAATTTGTTTTGAAACAAATTTCTCAAATGATTCTCTTTTAAATGGATGTGTCATTCTTGGTATATAAATTTTCTTTGGTTCTGTTGGTAAGATTTCATCAAAATTTTCAGATAATGCTTGTACTTCTGGAATCTCTTCAAGTGCAAATATACTATCTTCAACAGTTGCATATAATTTTTTATCAAATGCTTCAATTACCAAGCATTTAGTTCCTTTTCCGAAATATATTGGTGTACCGACTGAATTTACTGGTTTGTAGTGTTTCCTTTTAAAACAAATAGAATGACCAGTGTCAATTATTCTGCGAGATAAAACAGCCAAGGTTAGATTGATCTTTTGTAAACTAGGTTGCTTTTCAAAGACAGATTTGGTATTATCAATACATAGAGCAAACTTTGAATTGTACTTGTCTAAGAAAGCTGGAAGAAAAGCGTTAGCTTCTTCAATAGTGGTAATATTAGCTAATCTTAGTTCAGGTATTAGTCTTAATTGAAAAGATTCAAACAGTCTTTCAATACGAGGCTTAAATTCAGGTGTGCTACTAGTTTCAATACTTGTGCCTAACTGATTGCAGGCATAAGCAAATTGTGTAAAGGTATTATCTTCATCAGAGGTAGTACCTTTTTTGTTGTACTCAAATACAGTTCGTTTATCTGTTTTAAAAAGATAAGGAATACCATAATTTAGTAATATTTGATAATAGATATTGTAATAACCATTTAAAGTTTCTTGATTATCAAAATATGCAGCAACAACCTGACCAGTAGAATCGTCAATAGCAGCATGTAAAGCTGTTTTTAAGTTACCAAACCAAAGATGAATACAAGCATCAGTTTGAATTTCTTCACCAAAATAAATACATCTAGGTTGCCTTGGATGAGCATCTTGCAAAGCCACAATATTAGCTTGAAGTTTAGCAATTTCTTTTTTTGATTTTAATTTTTCTTTTTGTGCAATTAATTTTTTCTTTAGGTTTCTCTTAGTAGCTTTGCGAGCTTTAGGAGATAGAATATATCTTTCTCTAAGAATTTGCCCAACTTCTGGCACAGATAAGAAAATATTTTCTCTTTCAGCTAAATATTCAGTAAATTGAGTATAAGTACAATCAAAGTACTTGGAAGTGTAAAGTATTTCAATTTCATTTTTGAATTCATCTGTTAATGCATGTTTAGGTTTTCTACCTTTGTTGCCATGCACAAAAAATTCTTTTCCAAAATCTTTGTATCCGGCAATTAGCCTATTAACTTGTCTAATACTTTTTAAGCCTAATTTAATTCTAGCACGTTCTTTGTTACCATTAGTTTCAATTAATTTTTTAATGATTTCATACTTTCGTTTTTCTTTCAATGAGAGTTCCACCTTTCTCATATTGTCCTCCTTAGATTTAAATGATGTTTTTTAATTATATCATTTAAGAGAACAAATATTTTTTAGTTGGGACATTTTCTCATTTCTTTACTTAAGACATTATCACATTTCTTTCATACCTTTATCCTCTGCTGTAAAACTTATCTCTTTATTTTTACTCCATTCTTTGGTATAATCACCACTTTCTATTAATGTAGGGGCTTTTGAGTCTACCCTATCAACTTTAAATTCTTTTGTTACCTTATTGTTATTTGAATCTGTTATTTCCACTTGGAATGTTCTTCCATTTGCATCTGCTTCTAACTCTGGAATACAGCTTAACGTATATTTCCCATTTTTTGCGGTCGCCTTTCCAGAAAATATTTCTTTTTTTGCATCATCTTTTATTTTGACAGTAACATAATTGCAATAATCTTCATCACCTGATATTTTAATTTCTTTACTTGTTGCCCAATCTCCTTCAATTTCTTCTGAATCCATAACTTGTACTGTTGGAATTTGTTGCGGTTTTGTATCTGGATATATAACTGATTCTGCATATATGTATATCATAGTTTTATTTCCATTTATAATACTTCCTACTATGTAATATCCTTTATATCCTTCTTTCCATGCATTCTTAAAAGTACTTGATATTGTATATGTAGCAGAAGTATCACTAATATCTGTTCTAGCACCATTAATTTTTTCAAATGGATTACCAACATTTCTAACTGAGCCATTATATGTTGTATCAATTGTAGCTCCATTTGTAAGATTAACTTTAAAATTTCCTGTGTAGGTTGATGGTGCAGAATTATTATTAGTTGTATTAAATTCAACTGTTCCAAATGTTTTTTTACAATTTGTGCAATATATATTAGTTGTTCCCTGAGCAGCTTTGCCATTTGCTATTAAATAATGTGGCTGTTTCGTCCAATCTCTTTCACATGTATCGCATATCCCTAAATTAGAGCATATAATCTTCCCTTTATTATTAGCACATTGTTCTGGTTTACTTACATATAAAGTATTTGGATCATTTTCCATATAATATTCTTTATTCTCTATCTGTCCTTTACATATACTACAACTCTTCACATGTTTATAGCTTCCACCAGACAAATAAGACTTACCATCCCATATACAAGGCTTACGACCTTCTATTTGATATCCACATTTACATCTTTGTGTATAAAAATTATTTTTCTCACAGCTTTCACTTCCAGCTGCCCATGTCTTCTCCCCAAGTATATGTTTTTCTACATCAATCTTCTTATTACAAATTATACATTGTTTCCAATGTTCTGTATCATTTGTAATAGTTTCATATATATGTGTATGTTCTGTATCTTCTCCTGTAACTAAACCTGTTAAGTCTATGTTTGTTACACTTTTTTCTTCACTATTTACTAATTCACTATTTTTTCTTTCTATTAAATTATTTATATTATCTCCTAATTCTATTATATTTTCTCTATTCAGCACTATTAATGTAGCTAGCGTAAAAATAGCAATAAGTACTATAAGCATTATTTTCGCAAGTTTGTTAGTGCGTGTATTAATATCTTTGTTTTGCTTTCTTCCTTCTTTCTTATCATTTTGCTTATTCATTTTCATACACCTACTTATTCCATAATATCCTATTATCATAATTTTACTTTTTTCCATAATATAAGTAAATAGAGCCTTACTTCTACTTAAAGAAGTATGACTCTATTCATTTACGGATGCTATTTTTCGTCATTTTATATTATTTTTACATTACACTTTTGTTTTGGTTATATTTTATATAGTTTTTATGCTTTTTTCATCAACAGGATTTTTAGGACCGTCCCTAAATCCCTCTAAAGGGATTATAAGACAAATTTCTTGATTGCCCAAATTCCACTTGTTAACATTGCGATAACTATAAATCCTAATCCTATATATATTTGTGCGTCTCCTAGTCTTATTGTTAACATTACTGGTGCGTCGTCTATATCGTCTTCACCGTTTTCAAAGTTGTCTGGTGTAGAGTCTATATCTGGTGTATGGCTGTCATTATAGTCTTTGCTTATTTCTGCTATGTTTGTTTTTAGCCCCATATTGTTAGGGTCATTTATCCATGTTAATAATATAGAAATTGTTGCATTTTCTCCCGGTTGTAATAATGTATTTTCTAGTTGCTTTGTTCCAACTCTTTCTTTTCCATTTAATGGCTCTCTTGGGTACCATAATGGGTTATCTTCTTGTATGAATTTTAATCCTTCTGGTATATAGTCTGTTACTTCTTTTGCGTAACCTGCAATTTCACCTTCGTTTGTAATTTTTATTTTGAATTCAAATTTTACTGTTACTTTGTTTATATCTTGTCTTCCTAAATCTACTTTTGCTGGTGGTTCTGGGTTTTCGTCACCTGTATGTCCTGTTTCTATTACTGTTTGTGAACCATCTTCGTTTGTTACTATTGCTTTACTTACCCATTTTTTAAGGCTTAAGTCGAAATATTTAACTTTTATAAATTCTTTATCTAAATCGTCTTCTTTGTTCCATTCATTATTATTGCCTGGAATAGAGTCTTTATCTTCTACTGGATCATTATTGTCATCTCTGTCATCTGTAATCTCTGCTGTATTTACAATAATTCTGTCAGATGTATTTGGCTCTGTTACTTTAAATGCAATTTTTAAATCTCTATAATCTGGATTTTTGTCTGTTATTTCAGCTTCTTTATCAAATGCTTTTATTAAGTTTGCACCTTCTGTTTTTTCTTGTTCTTTTGATAAATAATCTGTTTCTATACTATTTTTATCTTCTGATTGTACCCATCTATATTCTTTGTTTATTTCGTTTTCTGGTAAAAATTCTAAACCTTCTGGTACATCATCTTTAACTTTATTTGCATAACCTGCAATTTCACCTTCATTAAATATTCTTAGAGTATATGTTACTATATTTCCATTTTCCACTTCTACTGGATCTTTTGTATGGTCATATTTAATGTTTCCATCTTCACCCATACTTAATGATGGTACTCTATTTGTTATTTCTTGGTCATTTACTCCTGTTATAAATTTTCTTAGGCTTAAGTCAAAATATACTACTCTTACTTTTTCGAAGTCATCATCGTCTTCTTGTCCTGGTAGATATTCATTATTAATTTCGCTATCTTTATATGTTGGTAACCCATCATCACTAGGTACTTGAACATTTCCTGTTTCAGAATCTCTATCTATTACGTCATTTCCATCTGCATCTTTAGATTCTGTTATTTCTGCTAAATTTGTTAGCTTTTTACCAAACTCTGCTGTATCTTTTATTTTACAAGCAATTTTTACATCTTTGTATGATAATGTTGTTCCATCAAATCCTTTTAGTAAATTCTTTCTTGAAGTATTTTCTTTTTCTTTAGATAAATAATCTGTTGTAACTGTTCTACCATCTTCTGCTAATTGCCATTCATATGTTTTATTTGTTTCATGGTCTGGTAAAAATTCTAGTTCTGCTGGTAATTTATCTTGTATTTTATTTGCATATCCATCTATTGATCCTTCATTATATACTCTTATTGTATATTCTACAACATCTCCTCTTTTCATATCTAATGGTTTCTTTGGATGATTATATTCTGCTGTTGTAGCTGTTGCATTTGCAAGTTTTGTAGTATCTACAGACGGTGTTCTTCCTATTAATGTTGTTCCGTTTTTTCCAGATATGAATTTTCTTAAAGATAAGTCAAATTCTTGTATTATAACTTTTTCGAAGTCATCATCGTCTTCTTGTCCTGGTATATATGTTTTTCCTGAATTTATTTCGTCATCTTTGTATGTTGGTAATTCTGTATCTCCTGGTAATGCAAAATTTCCATTTGGAGCAGAATCTCTATCTGTTGCTGAATTTCCTTTGCTGTCTGTTTCTGCTGTAATTTGAGCTAAATTTGTAATCTTCTTTAATGCTTCTGTTGAATTTTTTACTTTACATTTTACTTTTACTTCTTTGTACTGTAATGTTGTTCCATTATATGCTTTTATTAAATTATTAGCATTTTGATCTTTATTTGCTGCTTCTTCCGAATATGCAAGTTTGTTTGTTTTTATTATTCTGCTATTACTTGCATCTATCTTCCAACCATAACCTGCATTAAAGTCTGTTTCTTTTGGATATTTTTCCATATCATTTATAAATTCTAATTCTGGTGGTAAATAGTCTGTTATTTCTCCAACATAACCATCTAGCTCACCTTCGTTATATACTCTTATTGTATATGTTACTACATCTCCTGGTTTTACTGCTACTGGCTTTTTGTTGTGATTGTAGGTTGCTGTTGTAACTTTTGTTCCATCTATCATTTTGTTTAAATTCGAAATATCTGCTGTTGGCTCTCTATTTATTTCTTTTCCGTTTACTTCAGAAATAAATTTTCTTAAAGCTAGGTCAAATTCTCTTTTTGCAACTCCAACTTCTTTTTTACCAGCTAGTGGCATATCTTGTTTTTCTACAGCAACTAATGGTTGTACAGTATCTGGATTTTGTGTTGTTGTCCAGAATCCTTTTGATGTTACCCTATATGAACCTGTGTAGCTAAATTCTATTTTTGTTATATCATCTATTTCAGATGATGGAATGTTAATATAAAAGCTTTGTCCTATTAAATCTTTTATTGTTTTTCCTTCTTCTACTGGTTCTTTGTTTGAATTTAATAATGTATATTTACCATTTAAATTTGTTCCGTTTTGGTCTGTAAATTTAGTTTCTAACTCAAATGGTATATCATTGTTTTTGTTTATTTTATATGGTCCTACTATATAATTGCTTCCATCTAGCTCTACAACTGGATTAACTTCTTCTGCTAATGTTATTGGTTCTGTTATTTTTCCATTATTGTTTTTATAATATGCTATGTTTTCATCTTTTTTAGCATTGCTTACTATGTATTGGTATAATTTTTCCATTGCATCTGCTCTTGTTTGGTTAACATCTGCAATTGTTGTATAAGAACCTACACCTTTTTCTGCTATTGCTACTTCTTGGAATGATGGTTCTCCTGCAAAGTCTACATGGTATATGTCTGGATTTTCATTTGATTTTGTATTTGTAAAATACCATAACGCCATTTGTTGTACTACATCTATATCATCATCTGTTAGTTCTCTTTTTAAAGAATCATTCATTTGAGTTGCATTTAATAAAGCTTCTCTATCTTTTGCAGCTTGCTCTTTCTTCTTAGCTTGTACTTCTACAGAATCTCCTGCTTTTGCATAATATGGTATATATGCATGGTCTAAAATCCACATAGCAGAATAGTAGTAATTTTCATTTTCGAAAATAGCTGGTACTAAGCTTGCTTTATCTGCAAAATCTAACATTTTATCATATGTTTGTTTAAAAGTATTTGGTGTCGCTGTATAAAATCCTCTTTCTGCTTTTAGACAATATATTGTATTATCAAAATTCATTGTAGTTCCATCATTTTCGTATACAATAACCTTCCAAACCTTTTTATTTCCATTGTTTATTCTGTACCCATATTGTTTTCCATTTGTTTCTCTTCTATATTCACTTAGTCCAAATGTTACTGGATTTGTAGCTGCAAATGCTTCTGTTCCTAAGCATATAGCTAACATAATTGTTACAGCAATTACAGCTATTTTCTTAAAAAGTTTCATAGTTTTTTTACCATCCTTTTTTCCCCATAATATACTAACTGTATTTTACTATATTATACATAATAGTCAATAGTAAAAAATAGCAGTTATTACAGCTAAATTATA
>OHOC01000599.1_pt1 | contig 10806 bp, 8 predicted proteins | sample 1569701 | NCBI WGS metagenome assembly OHOC01 (sample SAMEA3879522, study PRJEB24766) | human gut metagenome | biome: human-associated habitat; feature: feces | place: USA | collected 1985/1987 | reverse complement strand
TCTCGAAGGATTTATATTTGGCTCCCTCTTGTCCGTCTACCTGTGCCTTGCATTCCGCCCAGTTATCATAGATTCCCGGGTTCAACCCTTTCCATACGACATAAAACTTATTCTTGGCCATGACTCTTACTCAAGATTTCTTGTGAGAATTGCGTATAGGTACCGAACGGCGCTCTTTTATCCTTGAAGAAACGGATCAAGGCGTCCAGCCTTCTTTCCATGCCGCAACCGGAATGGTTGGTCATGATAAACGGCAACTTTAGCTCTTTCCGGTCGCTCAAGGAGGTAAACTCCCACGGATGGAAATAGGTCAGGAAATAACCGTCCTCTTTCCAAGTCCAAAGCGCTAACTTACGGTACAAGGTGGCCGGAAGGTTATGGTAAGCCAGCCAAAACAAGGGGAAACGGACGATCGGGGTCACCGAGGCGGGCAGTTGCAATACGCCATCTTTCATGAAATAGGTGCGGGGTTGCCCCAGATGGTTATAACGGCCGGGAATACAAGTCGGGTTCAAGGACGAGTTGTATAAGTAACCGGCCTTATGGATCTCTTCTTCTTCGACGGGCATCATGCGGGCCATACGGAAACCGTTCACCGGTTGTCCGGTCAGTTCCTCCAATGCCTCTTTGGACTTGCGTAGATCGGCGGTCTCGAACGACGAGTGATAAAAACCATGCGAAGCGATCTCATGTCCACCCTTTTGGATGTCCAAGATCAAATCCTTCGCATGAAGGGCGAAGTTCGCCGTGCAAAAGAAAGTCGCTTTTACCCGGTGACGGGCCAGACATGCCAATATCTTCCGGGTTCCTTCCACGGAAGTACGCATTTGTTCCTCGAACGGCAATTCCACGCCGTGTTCCAATGGAGCGTCAAACTCCTCGATATCAAAACTAAGTAATATCATGAATGTTAATTAATCTCTATGAAATAAGATGGATAAGAAGTTCAACGCTTCCCGCCGTAGGACTTTGAATCCCATATCGGATACCGCTAGTCCTTCTTTGATGTTCGCATTGATCGTCCGTAAGTTTATCTCTTTCCGGCGACTTGCCTTATAGATAAATTCCGTATCGAACAGGAAGCTATTGATACGGGTAGTCAGGAATATCGCTTGTCCCGCTTGACTGAATCCTTTCATACCTCCTTGCGTATCCTTGATCTTGATCCTCAAAATCCATGTGTTACATATATGGGATAGCTTGGATAGCACTTTTCGGAAAGGAGGCAAATTCTCCTGATAACTTTTGCTACGGGTAGCCACGACCACATCCGCTCCTCCTAGCAACGTCTCGACCATCCTGCCGAACGAGTCGTTTGTATAAGGGAAATCGTAGTCCGTATAAATAATGTAGGGAGAGGTACATCGCTTTACTGCCTCTCGCAAGGCATATCCTTTTCCCCGGTTGGGCTTATAGTCTACGACGCAGACATCCGGTATCAATTGCCGGAGGCGGTCGATCGTTTCCGGCTCGTATCCCCGTCTCGAACCGTCGCTGACAATGAAGAGGTGGAAACGTATCGGGCTGAATAATCGCTCCACTTCGCGAAAATGGGTGGCTACTCGTTCCTCCCAGCCCGAAGGCGGGTTGTAACAAGGTAATACCAAATCTATGTCTGCTCGTGAGTTCATTCCATTTATACCTTTACCGGATTATAATTCCTCGTACACATCTCAAATGTCAGCTTTAGCCAGATCAGCATACAAGGCAACGCTTTTAACGCATACGGGTATACATAATGCACTCGTATGTATTTCGGGAAAAGATCGGACGGAGACATGCTGGTCAATATAAAGGCGAAGACCATCAAGACAATATCCAATGTCGAACGTTTCCATGGTACAGCTGTATACCAAATAGCGACTCCGATAAACGCTATGATATAGGTACTGGACTCGCTACCCGTGCTGAACAGTACGACAAACATCAATACCGAGGCCAATAACGTTTTCCGGAAAGCCTCATATTTATATTGACTGATGCGTAGATAAGGCAGGCCGAATACTATTAATCCCCCTATTATCAGATAAATGTCCGAGTAACTGACCGATCCCGATATCTTACGAACCATTCCCAAGAAGGAAATGTTCTGCATGAGTGCGAATAAGTTCTCCGAATTTTTTCCGGATAAGTCCTCGAACCAACCGGTATATTGGGACATTATATAATCCGGCCCGGACAATATCATCGGGGCTACGACCATGACAACCGCCCATCCCACGCAAGATAGGCTGAACTTCATCTTATGGCGAGAGAAAAAGAAGAACGCCAATCCCGTGATCCCATACAATTTAGTAAAGGTACCCAACATGATCACGAAAGCGGCCCATACGTCTTTCTCTTTCTCTATCAATGCGTAGGCGAGGACAATGATAGCGGCGATACTGATATTAAATTGCGACATGAAAAGCGAGGTAAGCAACTCGTGGGCACAGAACCAATAGATAAAGATACGTTCCCGCTTGATCCCCGGTAGCATCTTGACCGCCCAGAATAAGAAAAGGCTTTGCGCCACCGACCAAGTAAGCAGTCCTAACCATAACGGTGTAATGGCGAACGGAGCCACTACCAAGCTAAATACCGGCCCGTAGTGAAAAATATCGTTGTATTCTTCCGGATAGGCGGCATAGAGCGGTAACTCATTCAACGTATGCCAAAAGGATTGCCTGAAGATGGAGAAGTTGTTATATTTCCCGGGGAAATACTTGGTAATCCATGCGATAACCCCCAGCAATGCCCATAGCCCCATTAAGGTACTATATTTGCTGAAAAATGGCTTATGGATGATTGTATTGAACTTATCTATAAATTTCATCATCGAATCTACATCTGTCTACGGGGCAAAATTACATAAAAACGGTGACTTTTATGCGAGTTAAATAAAAATACTATTTTTGCGTCCAAAACTGGTAAGAGATTATTTATGAATGAAATGTTGAGATACACGATCATTCGTGTCATTCTGTTTGTAATGGGAGGCTTTCTTGTTCTCGGATGTTCGGATGAAGATGATGTGGGTAATAGTGGAGGAACGAGTAAATATGGTTTGATACGGATGGCGGAGGAGGATTATGATTCGTCGAATACTTCTTACATCCTTCAGGATGAGGAACCGGACGAGGTTCTTTTCGATTCGTCAAAGCGAAAATTCAAGGTGAATGAGCCTTTGCAGGTGTCAGTTACCGGGCAGAAGGAGTTGATGCTTCGTTTCTATTCTCCTAGAGCTATCCATAATGTGATTGTCTGGGCTACGGTTGAGGGTTATGAGGATGAGGTACGGTTTGCGGAGTTTACTACGGTTTTACCTTTTCAGGAGTTTAAAATGAAGTTGCCTTTTCTAGAACGGGCGAAGGTTTATTATACACGTTCCGGCGAGGAGGTTACCATAGATGCCCATCCGGATATCGTGGCCGAGAATATAAGTTTGCGGGTTGAATGTGGAGATCCGGTCTATCAAGGAATGATAAACGTGAAACCTAAGTGGGATATTTGGTTTGGTAAATATTCCGGTTCGAACTGGGGCAACTTCAGGCCACATCTGGCTCGTGAGGCGGTTGCCCTTTCCTTGAATATGGCCGCGATGTTTTCTTCCTCGCTTTTTGATGAGGAACTGGAGAAGTGGCGTGGCAAGCTGATAAATAACGAGCAAATCGTGGATATAGATGTGTTGAAGAAACAGATCACGAATCATGGCGGGTTGTGTTATGGACGCGTGGTGAATGTTGTCGGTCTGGGTGGAGGAAATACCTTTGGGCTAGGTGAATATGTCTATCTGACCCATTATGCCGACGATGCCAATGGTTCTGACACGCCGTATCATGAGCTGGCACACTGCTTGGGGTATGGGCATAGTGGGAATATGACGTACTATCCGGCGGAAGGCGGTTTCCCTACAATTTGTATGAAGGTTTACTCACAGCTTTCCGTGAGCAAGAATTTACCGGTTTATTCCCGCCGTTTCTTGCATACCCGGAGGAATAAGAATCTGGTAGAGAATAAAAACGTGTATACTTCCTCGAAATACATTATCGATGATCCGGAATTGGATGCCATAGATGGCGGGCTTGGGCTTGCTCCGATGGAGACGGATAGGGCTGGTGATGAGGGTTCTCCTCTCTCATTTACACTTTCTGTCTTGGATATTCCCGGTGCCACTGTGGAAACTTTTCATCCGAAAGCGGTCCATCTTTATGGGAATACGCTATATGTAGCAAATGACGCTCCGGGACATTATAGTTTGGAGGTCTTTGATGTATCTTCCGGTAATGTGCGTCATGTGAAAAGTATGGTTGAGTGGATGAACGGAGATAAGAAAGAGACCTTTGCGGGGGAGCCAAACGGCGTGACTCGCTCGTATGGGAAAATATATGTCACGAATACGGGAAGCCGTACGGATGTGTTTGATGCGGAAACGTATGAGTTCATTACTTGTATGGGTGAGGGTGGTTATCAGACCGTTCATGCGTTTGATGTGACGGCTAGTCAAGGGGCTGTCTTTATCCGGGATAAACGGAAACTGGTAGTTGTCTTGGAGCAAGATGTACAGCCCGGTTCCGCTGCTCGGGTACCTATATATAGCCGTAGCGTAAATTTACAAGAGGCAATGGGTACTTATGCAGTAGCGGCACGAAATGATGGCTTTTTATATGTGACGGCCCAGAATAAAAATATAATCTATTTATTCGATCCTGCGGACATTCGGGCAGGGGACACGGGCTTTGCGCCGTATCTGGTGACATTGGGATTTGAAAAGTCTCCCCAGTCGATAGCGTTTGTAGGGGATCGTTTGTTTGTTACGCTTCGTGTCGATGATAAACGGTCGGAGCTATGGGAGATCAGCCCTAAGAACGGAAAATTATTGCAGGACTTTACAGATTCGATGGTCTATCCCGAGAAAATAGCCGGTGCTCGTCATACTTTATTGGTAGTGGATCGTGCGACCCAGACAGTAAAAGCCATTGGCCTATGATTTTTTTATTGATTCTTAGGAATAAAGAAGATGGAGTTCCCGGAAAAAGTTTACATTTGCGAAAACTATTATAATAACGTATGAAACGTGTTTTTTTGGTCGGATATATGGGAGCGGGCAAGACAACGGTGGGAAAAGAGCTTGCCAAGCTCGCCGGTCTTTCGTTCATAGATCTTGATTACTATATCGAAGGGCGTTATCATAAGGCCGTTTCGCAGATATTCGCCGAGAGAGGGGAGGAGGCTTTCCGAGAGATAGAACGGAATATGCTTCACGAGGTCGCTGAGTTTGAGGACGTGCTGATCTCCACGGGAGGAGGCGCTCCTTGCTTTTTCGATAACATGGAGTTTATGAACGCTTCTGGCACGACGGTTTACTTGAAGGTGTCAGTCGAGGAGCTGGCGAAGCGTCTGGAGTTGTGCAAACATACCCGTCCGGTGTTGAAAGGACGTTCCGGGGAGGAACTGAGGGCGTTTATCGCCGAGAGTCTGGAGAAAAGGAATCCGTTTTATACGAAGGCGTCCATAACGTTTGATGCCGAGAAGATGTTAACAGAATCTGATGTACATGACATATCGAACGCGTTAATGAAAATCCTATAGCATATGGAAGCGAACGACGGCCGGCAGGCACAGGGGGCCTATATCCCGCAGGAATTATTGAAAGAGATCAGCAAGGTGAATAACCGTTTGCTCATCGGTATTCCTCGTGAACGATGCGAGGCGGAAAAACGTTTGCCGTTAACTCCGGAGGCGGTGGATATGCTGACCGATTGCGGTCACCGGGTGCTGGTGGAAAGTGGCGCCGGATTAGGTATCAACTATTCCGATAATCATTTCTCGGAGGCGGGGGCGGAGATCGTCGATACGCCCGCAGAAGTTTTCCAAGCGGATCTGATCTTGAAGATATTGCCTCCGTTGCCGGTGGAAATCGCGCTTATGAGACCTCGCACGACCGTTTTCTCATTGGTGCAGTTTAATTTATTCGCTCAAGAGGCTTTCGAGTTGATGATGGCGAAACGGATTACCGCTATCTCTTATGAGTTGATGGCGGATGAATATAATCGTTTCCCGGTGCTGAATGTCACTTCCGAGATCGAGGGGGCGGCTTCCATAACGATCGCTTCCGAGCTGTTGAGCAATACCCAAGGAGGTAAAGGGATCTTATTAGGCGGTATCCCGGGCGTATCCCCTACGGAAGTGGTGATCATCGGGGCCGGAAACGCCGGGACCGTGGCCGCGCGTGCCGCGTTGGCCTTGGGAGCATCCGTGAAAGTATTCGATGATGATATCAATAAATTGCGTATAATACAACAGGTCTTGGGGCAAGGGCTTTTTACTTCCACGTTCCATCCGAATGTGCTGCATAACGCGTTTCGTAGCGCTGACGTGGTGATCGGGGCGATGCGTTATATTAATACGAGACATCGCTATATTATCGCTACGGACTTGGTGCGTACGATGAAAAAGGGAGCTTTGGTGATCGATCTGAGGGTAAGCCAAGGCGGTTGCTTTGAGACGACATGCTGCTTGTCGAGGGAAGATCCCGCGGTGTTCGAGCAATATGGGGTATTACATTATTGTAAACTGAATATCAGCAACCGGGTGGCTCGTACTACCTCGATGGCTTATAGTAATATATTCGTACCTTTATTATTGTCGTTGGGCGACGCCGGTTCCGTGCAAGGAATGATCAAATCGGATAAGGGCTTTAGGGCGGGAGTATATATGTATTACGGGAAGACAGTGAATAGTTATGTGTCTAATCATTTTAATCTATCATCTAATAATCTTGATCTATACCTCTCTGCTTTTTGATGCGGAAAAGTTTTGAACTCGCAAAGTTTATGCTTTACTTTGCGGACGATCTAAATACCAATAAGCGATAAAGCTAATAAAGTATATTATGGCAGAACAGACAAAAGTTAAGACGCTGGAGAAGGTTGTAATTCGTTTCTCGGGAGACTCGGGAGATGGTATGCAGTTAACCGGTACAATCTTTTCAAACCTGTCCGCGGTTTTCGGGAACGAGATTTCTACATTCCCAGACTATCCGGCAGAAGTACGTGCTCCACAAGGAACACTAAGTGGTGTATCTGGATTCCAAGTGCATTTGGGATCGCGCAAAATTTTCACACCCGGTGATAAGGCCGACGTATTGGTGGCCATGAATCCCGCCGCGCTAAAGGTGAACGTAAAACACCTAAAACCCAATGCGATTGTTTTAATCGACACGGACTCTTTCAAGAAAAGTGATTTGGAAAAGGCCTTGTTTACGACCGATGATCCGTTTACTGAGCTGGGATTGACTGGCGTGCAGGTTGTTGCCGCTCCGATCTCTACGATGGTAAAAGACGGATTGGTTGAGTTTGGCTTGGACAATAAATCGGCTCTTCGCTGTAAGAATATGTTCGCCTTAGGACTTGTTTGCTGGTTGTTCGAGCGTCCGCTGGAGGAGGCTATGCACATGTTGCAGAATAAGTTCGCTAAGAAACCGGTTATCGCCCAAGCTAATATCAAGGCTTTGACGGACGGTTATAATTATGGTAATAACATCCATGCCTCGGTTTCTACGTATCGTATCGAGAGTAAGAAAGCCGAGCCTGGATTCTATACGGACGTGAATGGTAATAAGGCTACTTCCTATGGTTTGATAGCCGCTGCCGAGAAGGCTGGTTTGCAGTTGTTCTTGGGTAGTTACCCGATCACTCCGGCTACTGATATTTTACATGAATTATCTAAACGTAAGGATTTAGGCGTTATCACGGTTCAGGCCGAGGATGAGATCGCCGGTATCTGTACTTCTATCGGAGCTAGTTTCGCCGGTTGCTTGGCGGCTACGTCTACTTCCGGACCGGGTCTTGCCTTGAAGAGCGAGGCGATCGGTTTGGCTGTAATCGCTGAGTTGCCTTTGGTGATTATCGATGTTCAGCGTGGTGGTCCTTCTACGGGTATGCCGACGAAGAGCGAGCAAACGGACTTGATGCAAGCGCTGTATGGCCGTAACGGTGAGAGCCCTGTAGTGGTAGTCGCCGCTTCTACGCCGACCGACTGTTTCGATGCTGCTTTCTGGGCTAGTAAGTTGGCCGTGGAGCATATGACTCCGGTTATCTTGTTGACCGATGCCTTTATCGCTAACGGTTCTTCCGCTTGGAGAATTCCGGAAATGGATAAATATCCGGAGATTAAGCCGAATTACGTAGCTAATTATCAAGACGAGAAAGTTTGGAAGGCGTATCGTCGTAACAAGGAAAGCTTGGTTCGTTACTGGGCGATTCCGGGAACGGAAGGTTTCGCTCATCGTCTGGGCGGTCTGGAGAAAGACTACGAGACGAGTGCGATCTCTACCGATCCGGCTAACCACCAGAAGATGGTGACGACCCGTCAGGCTAAGATCGATAAGATCGCCGACTATATCCCCGAACTGGAAGTGATCGGAGATGAGGACGCTGATTTATTGATCGTTGGTTGGGGTGGAACCTACGGACACCTTTACGAGACGATGGAGACGATGCAGGAGAATGGCAAGAAGGTGGCTTTCGCTCACTTCAAGTTTATCAACCCGCTGCCTAAGAATACGGCTGAGGTTCTTTCTAAGTATAAGAAAGTGGTGGTGGCTGAGCAAAATAACGGCCAGTTCGCTAACTATTTACGTGGAAAGGTACCCGGATTTAACCCGTATCGCTTCAATCGTGTAAAGGGACAACCTTTTGTCGTTGCGAGATTAGTTGAGGAATTCACTAAAATATTGGAGGCTTAAAAGATGACAACAGAAGAAACTAAATTTCAACCGAAAGATTATAAAAGCGACCAGTACGTACGTTGGTGCCCGGGTTGTGGCGACCATGCGGTACTGAATTGCCTGCATAAGGCTATGGCCGAGGTAGGAGTGGCTCCTCACAATATGGCAGTTATCTCAGGTATCGGCTGTTCTTCCCGCTTACCTTATTATATGAATACGTATGGCTTCCATACGATCCATGGTCGTGGAGCGGCTATCGCTACCGGCGTAAAGACGGCTCGCCCGGACTTGAGCGTATGGTTGATTACGGGTGATGGCGACTGCTTGGCTATCGGCGGTAATCATTTTATCCACGCTGTCCGTCGTAATATCGACTTGAATATCGTTCTTTTCAACAATAAGATCTATGGTTTGACGAAGGGGCAGTATTCCCCGACATCCGACCGTGGTTTCGTATCCAAGAGCTCTCCTTATGGGACGGTGGAAGATCCGTTTATCCCGGCCGAGTTGGCGTTGGGTGCCCGTGGTAATTTCTTCGCCCGTACGATTGACGTGGATTTGAAGAATACGACCGAGGTATTGACGGCTTCCGCCCGTCATAAAGGCGCTTCCGTTACGGAGGTATTAGTGAATTGTGTGATCTTTAATGACGGTATCCATAAAGGCATCGTAGACAAGGAATACCGTGCGGATCGTACGATTTTCCTTCGCCATGGCGAGAAAATGGTTTATGGTGCTAACATGGATAAAGGTCTTGTGCTAGATGGCCTAAAACTGAAATCCGTAACGATCGGACAAGATGGTTATACGATGGATGACGTATTGGTACACGACGCCCATGAGAAGGATAACACCTTGCATATGATGCTTGCCATGATGAGCGGTGATATGCCAATTGCGTTAGGCGTAATACGAGATGTGGAGGGACCGACCTATGATGAGGCTGTCCACCAGCAAATCGAGGAGGTACAAGCGAAGAATCCTACACGTAAATTACACGACCTTTTGATGAAAGGTGAGATTTGGGAGGTAAAGTAATATATTTCTGATTGGATATAAGAGAAGGCGCAAGATATTTATCCTGCGCCTTTCTTATATTTATACGCTGGATTTGTTTGTGCGGAAAAAAGTATATATCTTTGTTTCAGTCACAATAAAAGCGAATACCTATGATGACAACTTCGGAAATAGTTGAGATGCTAGCTAAAAGTATATGATTTGTAAACTCCATATTACAAATAGACTAAGGGTTTTGTTAATTGCATGGAAAAGAGTAATTATTACTGAAAAATTTCCTTAATAAGCTGTGTACGATAAAAAAAAATATTACTTTTGTACCGCGGTTAACAAGGTGGAGTCGCAGCAAGCTCCAAAAGGTCGGAAAGCCTCACCGTATCGAACTAGAGTAGAGAGAAAAGTTATATAAAGTCAATCATTTAAATTAAATTCAAGATGGCTAATTTAGATTTAAGCAAGTACGGAATTGTTGATGTGAAAGAAATCGTTCACAATCCGTCTTATGATGTTCTGTTCGCAGAAGAAACTAAACCGAGTTTGGAAGGCTTCGAGAAAGGCCAAGTAACTGAGCTAGGTGCTGTAAACGTGATGACTGGTATTTATACAGGTCGTTCTCCTAAAGATAAATTTTTCGTAAAGAATGAAGCCAGCGAAGATTCTGTATGGTGGACTTCTGATGAATATAAGAATGATAACAAGCCTTGTTCTGAGGCCGCTTGGGCAGACTTGAAGGCTAAAGCCGTAAAAGAATTGTCTGGCAAACGTTTGTTCGTTGTCGATACATTCTGTGGCGCTAACGAGGCTACTCGTTTGAAAGTACGTTTCATTATGGAGGTTGCTTGGCAAGCTCACTTCGTAACTAATATGTTCATCCGTCCGACAGCTGAGGAATTGGCTAACTACGGCGAACCTGATTTCGTTTCTTTCAACGCAGCTAAGGCTAAAGTTGACAACTACAAAGAATTAGGCTTGAACTCTGAGACTGCTACTGTTTTCAACTTGAAGACTAAAGAGCAAGTTATCTTGAATACTTGGTACGGTGGTGAAATGAAGAAGGGTATGTTCTCTATCATGAACTA
>OHOC01000591.1_pt1 | contig 10932 bp, 10 predicted proteins | sample 1569701 | NCBI WGS metagenome assembly OHOC01 (sample SAMEA3879522, study PRJEB24766) | human gut metagenome | biome: human-associated habitat; feature: feces | place: USA | collected 1985/1987 | reverse complement strand
GATTACCCATTTTTCTGCATCCTCGATCTGTTCTCCATTATCAATTGTTTCACCTAATACATTAAACAGTCTGCCCAGTGTCTTCTCACCGACAGGAACTTTGATTCCTGCTCCGGTGGCTGTTACTTCCATATCTCTGTGAAGTCCCTCACTGGAAGCAAGCATGATACAGCGTACTGTATTATTTCCAATATGCTGTGCGACTTCCATCACACTTTTTTTGTCACCATTTAAAACTTCTAGTGCGTCTCTGATTGCCGGCAGGTTCTCATCCTCGAACTCTACATCGACAACAGGACCCATAACCTGGATAATTTTTCCTGTTTTCATCAAAAAGCCTACTTTCTCTTTTTCTTCTGCGATTTAGCACCGGCTATTACCTCTGTAATCTCCTGTGTAATCGCTGCCTGTCTGGCACGGTTGTAAAGAATGTCAAGCTCTGCAAGCATGTCCCTCGCACTGTTTGATGCGGACTGCATCGCCATCATTCTGGCGTTCTGCTCACATGAAAATGACTCTACAAGAGCACCGTAGACAAATCCAACAACGTAGTTTGGTACGATACGATCCATGACTGCCTCAGGCGATGGCTTGAGTGCCAGTTCCTCCCTCGGTATGTCTATAGGAATCTGCACAGTGAAGTCTGCCTTTTTCAGTGGCAGAAGCTGTGACATCTGTGTTTCCTCCTGAATCGCATTTATCATGCTGGTATAGATAATATAAACTTCGTCCAGCTCGTTATGTAGATATAGCTCCAAAATTTCTTCTGCAATATTTCTGGCACGGTTGAGTGTCGGATTCTGAACTGTGTAGTGGAACTGTTTTTCAATCTCAATTCCACGCTGTTCAAAATAATGACGTCCCAGCTCTCCGAGTACGAAAAGTGAATGGTTCGGATGATTCTTTAAGTGCTCCTCAGCCATTTTCAGGATATTGTGGTTGTATGAGCCCGCAAGTCCTTTATCGGCTGTGATTACGATATATCCGACCTTTCTGTCCTCAGGCAGCTTATCCTCGTTGGTCTTGAAATAGATGTCCTCCATATCAGGCAGATGCCTGAGTATTCGGCTCATCTCTGATTGCAGTGTGAAGAAATACGGCTCTGTATCTGCCAGCATCTTTTTGGACTTTTTCAGCTTCGAAGAAGAAATCATATACATGGCATTTGTGATTTTAAGCGTATCATTGATACTTTTTATTCGATCCTGTATTTCCTTCGTGTTTGCCATAATACTACCTGTTACCCTTTATACTCTTTTACTGCATCCATGATTTTATTTACGAGCTCTTCATCAATGGCTCTGTTCTCTTCGATTTTCTGTCCGATTTCCGGATAAGAAAGATCCATGTATGAGAGGATATCGCCCTGATATTTCTTGACCTCTTTTGTCTCAATTGTGTCAAACACACCATGGTTTGCCATGATAAGTGTCATTACCTGCTCATGCAGTGACAGTGGGTGGCAAAGCGGCTGCTTCAAAAGCTCCATAAGTGCTTTTCCATGTGCAAGCTGTGCCTTTGTGGCATCGTCAAGGTCTGATGCAAACTGTGTGAAGACCTCCATCTCCCTGTACTGTGCCAGGTCGATACGGATGCTTCCTGATGCCTTCTTCATGGCCTTTGTCTGGGCTGCTCCACCAACTCGGGATACTGAAAGACCTACGTTTACGGCCGGTCTCATACCTGCGTTGAAGAGGTTGCTCTCTAAGAATATCTGTCCGTCCGTGATAGATATTACGTTGGTAGGGATATATGCTGATACGTCTCCTGCCTGTGTCTCGATGATTGGGAGTGCTGTGATTGAGCCTCCGCCAAGCTCATCGCTCAGACGGCTTGATCTCTCGAGCAGTCTTGAGTGGAGATAGAATACGTCTCCAGGATATGCCTCACGTCCCGGTGATCTCTCGAGCAGCAGTGAAAGTGCTCTGTATGCTACCGCATGCTTTGAAAGGTCATCATATACGATAAGTACATCCTTGCCCTGATGCATGAAATGCTCTGCCATGGCTGTTCCTGCGTATGGTGCGATATACTGCAGTGATGCAGGATCGCTGGCTGTTGATGAAAGCACGATTGAGTAATCCATTGCGCCGTGTTTTGTCAGAGTTGACACAATTTTTGCTACTGTTGATGCTTTCTGGCCAATTGCTACATATATACAGATAACATCCTTGCCCTTCTGGTTGATGATGGTATCTGTGGCAATTGATGTCTTTCCTGTCTGACGGTCACCGATGATAAGCTCTCGCTGTCCACGTCCGATTGGGAACATTGAATCGATTGAGAGGATTCCTGTCTCAAGTGGAGTATCTACTGACTTTCTGTCCACGATACCCGGTGCCTCATTCTCGATTGGTCTGTAATCTTCCTCTTTGATATCGCCCTTTCCATCAATAGGCTCACCTAAAGCATTGATGATTCGGCCGATAAAGCCTTTGCCTACAGGGATTCCGGCTTTTTTCTTTGTTCTTACTACTTTGGTTCCTTCATGGATTCCGTGGTCTCTTCCGAAAAGGATTACACCGATTTCATTCTGACGGATATCCTGAACCATTCCTTTTACTCCATTATCGAATACTACGATCTCACCATACATGGCATGGTCGATGCCGTATATTGTAGCGATTCCATCGCCGACGTAGATTACCTCGCCGGTCTCACGGCTCTCGGTATCGAAGTCGAAATTCTCTATCTCGCTCTGGATAATGGAGATTATGTCTGTTGCACTGATTGCGCCCACAGGGGTCACCTCCTGGTCAATTTTCTTTCAAGCTCACGAAGTTTTCCTTCGTAGCTTCTGTCATACTCTGTATTAAGAGTCTTAATCACATATCCACCTAAAAGTGTTTCGTCCACTTTCTGTGTAAGGGATATTTCATATTCCGGATATTTGCTTTGTAGCAGCGCCTTGGCGTCATTTGCTTCCTCGTCGGTTGCGGCCTCTGCACTGATAAGCTCAGCTCTTATGATATGGTTTTTCTCATCCCAGTATCTGTAATATGCCTCAAAGATTTCATTCATTTCAGCGGCATATCCAAGCTTTACCATTTCCTTTATGAAGCTTGTGATAAGCTTTGGCTCACTCTCAAATCCGTATACCTTTTCTATGATGTCATACTTTTTGGTCAGCGGTATAAGTGGATTTGCGAGCGTCTGTGCAAGCTTTTCTGTCACAAAGTATACTCTCTGTGCTTCCTCCACATCACGACGCTCTACAGCCAGCCTGTACAAAACTATTGCATTATTTACTGCTGCCTGTGTCATTAGCTTCACCTGTCTTTACAATCTTTCTCGCTGCTAAGATGGCAAGTTTTGCAATTTCAGCCTCAGCGGCCTTTGTTGCCTTATCCTGCTCGCTAGCAATGTCCGCTTTTGCTTTTTCAAGCATACTGTCTGCTTCCTGTCTGGTTCTCTCAAGAGCCTTCTCCTGCTCAGCCTCAGCTCTTGCCCTGGCATCGAGTATTATCTGGTCTGCCTGAGTCTTTGCACTCTCGAGCTTCTTTTTATAGTCGCTCTTTAAGCTTTCTGCATCGTCCTGACTCTTCTTTGCTTCCGAGAACTGCTTCTGAATCATTTCGTCTCTCTGATTGATCACGCCCATCACGCGGTCAAAGAGGAATTTCTTAAATATCCAGTACAGGAAAAGCAGATTGACTACTGTCCATATTATGTTCCATGGATCAATTTTTAACATTGCTCTACCTTCCTTTCTGTTTCATCTGGTTGTAACTGTCAGTTACGCTGCCTGATTATTTAAGGAAGAGGATGATAAGTAATGCGATAACGAAACCGTAAATAGCTGTTGCCTCTGCAAGGGCACATCCTAAAAGAAGTGATTTAGAGATTTTGCTCTCAGCCTCCGGCTGTCTTGCGATTGCGTCTACTGCGCTGCTTGTTGCCTTACCGATTCCAAGTCCGGCTCCGATTCCTGTTAATACTGCGATTCCAGCTCCGATTGCTACTAATAATGTTGATGACATAATGTGTTCTCCTTTTCTTGCTTATATGCTTTCTTTTGGTTAGCAATTATTTTGTTTCTTTTGTAAGCGAGGTTACATTTTCCATGCTTACGATGTGAAATTAAATGATGTGGTGTTTCATGCCTCATCAGGTCTTCTTACTCGGTTGCCTCCTTGATGAAAAGTCCTGTCAGGAATACAAATACATATGCCTGTATAAGTCCATCAAAGATATCAAAATAACAACTGAATACTGCCGGGACGATTGCCGGTACGACCATCTTTAAAAGCTCCATGATTACGAATGAACCAAGGACGTTTCCAAATAATCGCATACACAGCGATAATGGTTTGATAAAGATCTCAAGGATATTGATAGGTAGTATTACCGGCATTGGCTCTGCAAAGCTTTTAAGCCACCTTTTGGTGCCCTTTGCCCTGATTCCTGCCACCTCGATAAGAACTATGCTCATTACAGCGAGTGCTGCGGTGACGTTCATATCTTTTGTCGGCGGTTTGAAGCCAAGTAAGCCTATCAGGTTTGCTATTCCTATATAGATGATTACTGTTGCCAGATATGGTATGTAATCCTTTCCTTTTTCTCCGAGTGTCTCACTGAAGAAATCATTAAGAAATTTGACTCCTGCCTCTACGGCTACCTGTCTGCGTCCGGGATTTTCAACTGAAAGATTTCTGCCGAGAAAAAAGCACAGTAAAAATACCGCTGCCATTATTATCCATGTGACTACTACCGACTCGTATATGGGTATGCCTCCGAATATCGGTATCTTGAATACCACGTCACAATTGAGTTCCTCTAACAGTCCATCTACCAGAGCATCCATCTGCGTTACCTCCTTTCTTTTTTGCTATATGAAATTTGATACGCAAATTGTTTCTTAATAACTCAAGATGTTTTCTGTCTGACCTTTGATGTTTGTTTGGTCTTGATTTAATAAGAAGCAACTATCGTTGTACTTGATTTTAGTCACATCGTTTTATAAAGTCAACGTTTCGTTTTTATATTGTTTGGCTGGCAAAGTTTCACATTTTTTAGTTAGCTTTTTATACATTTTCAACAATTTATGTTTTTATTTTTGTGCAGTTTTTCTATTGCGTTTTGGGGATGTTTAGTTTTATTTTATTTTTGTTTGCGTTTTATTAAAAATTTCCAAATAATTCGGGAAGAATTTCCCTTTTTTTCACAGTTTTTCACAATTCATTTGAATTGCTGTGGGGGATTGGCTATAGTACGGAACCCGGGCGGCAGGCACTCACAGGCTCTGGTGGGCTACGCTACGCTGCCAAGATTCTGTACGAAATTATGCTTGCAGGGTTTCTTTGCTTGACGAAACCGGCTTTTATGCGCCGTCCATGGCGCATAACGCCTTGCCCAGCCGTCCATGGCTGGGCATTTCTGTGTTTCATGGCATAATTTCTACAGTATCTAAGCCGCTTCGCTATTCGCTTATGGGGAGTATGTGCGTTGCCCGGCAGGCGGTGACCTGCGGTCCTTACTCTTTGCTAAAACTCAGGTACTTTATTGTGGCTTCGGTATCTGGCAGTCAACATACAGGATGTGGTTTATCAGCCAGTCTGTGAGGTATTTAAGGATTCCCATAATCTGCTCATCCTGATCTATCTCCTCATCACTGTGATGCTCAATGAACTCATCCAGCTTTTGTACAAATTCCATATGCTGAACCTTCTGTGTAAACATCTTCTTGTAATGGATTGATTCCATGTACTGCTCCTCGTCAGCAAAGTGCTTTACTGTGTAGTCGCGCAGCTTCTCCAATATGATATCCATCTTATCATATTTATCCGGTGTAAACTCATCGTGCAGCAGTTCATATGCTTCATCTGCATATTTAAATAACTGCTTGTGCTCTTCATCAATCATATCTATTCCGATATAATATTCTGGTTTCATTTCATACATAATTTCATCCTTCTTTCTTATGTAGTAATATATCAACTTTATGTTTTATCATTAGCAATACTTTGACATTCCACCCCAAATGACTTATGATGTATAACGTAAACAGGTTGCTGGGCGACTATTTCAAGCGCCAGAACCATAAAATATGGTACTGCCGGTCACATCGCAGTGTGGCCGGTGATAACCGGACAGTCATTAATTTATGGATTTTATATGCTTCCGGTTGTAGATCAGATGCAGATACATCGCATCGTGGGCACGGACGGCATCGTGGGCTGCAATTGCATCTGCAATTTCACGATGAATTTCGATGGTTTCATCACGCATGGTGAATTTTGCAGACTCACGGATCAGAGGAATTGAACTGTTGATGATAGGAACCAGCTTTGGAACAACTATATTTTTGCTGCTTAAGGCAATAGCAGTATGAAATGCTATATCCTTTTCAGCGTGATTTTTATTTGCAAGAAGGAGCTTTTCGGTATTTTCACATGCAGTAAGTATGTTTTTGATATCTGTCTCATCTGCACGGATAGCTGCCATGGCAGCTATGGATGGTTCGATTAGAAATCTGATTTCCATCAGATCTTTAATCATCTTTTGTTTATCTTCAACAAAGGTCAGGCCGAATGGATCATCAATCATCCCGGGAGTGGCGGAAACATATGAACCGGAGCCTTGGCGTATGGTGATCACATTACGTGATGCGAGTGCTCGCATAGCTTCACGCAGAGAGCTTCTTCCAACATTCAGCCGTTCACACATTACGGTTTCGTTCGGAAGCTTGTCACCCGGCTGCAGATTTTCCTCCAGTATGTATTTGATAATTCTCTCTGTAATCCTTTGGGAAAGAGTTTTTTCTTTGGAATTTTGCATGTGATTTGCCTCCTGTTGCCCAATGCTTTGATGTTTAGTTTTTCTGTTCGTTTAAATATTCTTTCAAATATTTCATTGGCATTCTTTTTTTCTGTAACTCCCGGAAAATATTCCTTATATCCCATAGTTGTTTAAAAACACGCCTTTTTCGCATGGTCTGCCATACAGATATCCCTGCATATAATCTACATGGATTTCTTTCATTGCGCAAGCCCACTCTTCCTTCTCAATTCCCTCAATGCAGATTTTTATATTTACACTGTGAACCATCTCTATAATCTTTCTGAACAGCTCATGGTCCTTTTCACTGCGCATCGCCATTGCCGTAAAATCCTTATCTATCTTTACATAGTCCGGGTTCATCTCACTGATATAGCGAAGATTTGAATAGCCTGTTCCAAAATCATCTATTATGAACTGGATATTATTCTCATCAAGCTTTTTCCTGAAGCTGCAAAAACATGGCGTCATATCCATGAATCCACTCTCTGTCATTTCGATACAGATGGATTCAGGTCTCAGATTGTTTGCCCGGATAGCAGTAAGGATTTTATTTGCCATACTTCCACGCATAATCTGTATATATGATACATTGATATTTACCCTGAAATCCGCAATATACTGCTGCATTTCACGGCACATTTTTGCTGCTTCGTTCAATACAAACTCTCCAACCGGAATGATGAGCCTGCTCTTCTCCAGTAAAGGAATAAACTCAACCGGGGAAATCATTTCATCGCCCTCATCCGAATGCATGAAAAACCGTAAAAGTGCCTCTGCACCGATTATTCGATCAGCACTATCTAAGATAGGCTGATAATATACCTCAAAGCCTTCAAAATCATTTACAGTTGCGCTACGAAGCGCACTCAGGATGGTATTTTTGCGCAATGACACTTTATAATCCTCTTCCTCGAAGAAATAAAGGCTTCCTCCGCCTCTTTTTTTTGCGCATTTTAAAGAAAAATCCGACTTTTTCCTGCACTCTATTGCGTCCTCTGCCAGTGTTGATATATCTGTCACTCCGGCAGAAATCGAAAAGATTGATTTATAGTTTTCATCAACTATAAACTCATCAATTTTTTCACCTATCCTTTTGAACAACTGCACCACATCATCCTGCGATTTGCTAAGCATATCCACAAGCATATACTTATCTGTAACAAGATGATATATTCTCTGACCGCTTGAGAGACATTCTGCTATGCATTCGGCCACTCTTTTAAGTATGTAGTTGCCATATATCTGACCCTGAACATTATTGATTATCCCAAAATCGTCAATTCCAATCTGTATGAAATAACCTGACAGCTTCTCTTTAGGCTGTGAATAGAGATATGATGCCATCTCCTTTTCACCTAACAGCCCACTGATATTGTCAGCTCGCTGCCTTGTTCCTGTCTCGTTCATGCAGCCTATAATATATCGTGGTTTCCCCGCCTCGTCATTGATGACCTCCCCACGGCAGTTAATCCATACCGGGAGATTTTTGCTGTTCATCAAACGACATAGCACGTTGTACCTTTTTTCTTTTCCATCATATATTTTACGCTTGTGATTTTCGAGCAGCTTACGGTCTTTCTCATAAACCAATGTACGAAGATGCTTTGTTGCATCATTCATAAATTTATCAGGAAGCATAAAACGCTCTACCGCTGACTGTGATATCCTCAGTGTATCATTCTTTAAATCTATAATATACAGATAATCATCCATACAAGGTGCAATTAAGTCTATCAGACTTCCTGCCTCCTGCTCGTCAAGTATTTTATATGCATCAAAAGCCCTCATTAAATTTCACCTTCTATTATATTACTCTTCAATGTCTGAGATTTTGAATTTTGCTATCATTTCACTCAGATTTTCTGATTCACTGCTCATCTGCTGGCTCGCAGCCGCACACTCCTGTGATGTTGCTGAATTGGTCTGTACAACATCATTGATCTGCTCAATTTCTTCGTTAATCTGCTTGATCTCACTGGTCTGGGTCTCCAGTGTATCAGCTATATTAGTCACCTCTTTTGTAATCACCTTAGAGTTCTCTGCTACTTCTTCAAGCTGTGAAGCTGTCTGCTCTGCAATATTCATGCCTTTTTCAACAGCCTGCACAGATGTCTCTATAAGCGCAGCTGATTCCTTTGCAGCCTGTGCACTTTGATCGGCAAGCATATTTACCTGATTTGCCACAACCGCAAAGCCTTTTCCTGCCTCCCCTGCTCTTGCTGCCTCAATAGAAGCATTTAATGCAAGCAGGTTGGTCTGTGATGCAATCTCATTAATGGTTGATATAATCTGATCTATCTGTTTAGAGGCTTCGTTTATTTCATGCATAGATGTAACCATCTCCTGCATCTTTCCATTGCTTTCCCAAATTGCACCTCCAAGCTCATCCACTCTTCCACTGATTTCTCCCTCAACCGTCGCTGTCAGTTCCTCTACAACCGCAGCCTGATTGGTTGCACCGTCTGCAAGGTCATTTGAGCTTGCAGCTACCTGCTCTGCCGCACTTGAAACCTCGCTTGATACATTCTGGATTCCCTTTATGGTGACTGCCATACTTTTTTCAAATTCCATAAATGAATGTAAAATACCTACAAAATCGCCTCTCCACTCTACTTCCGGCTGTGCATCAAAATGTCCGTCCGCAAAGAGCTTCATCGACCTGTCTATATCATCCACATATGAGCCGAGAATACGGATAGACTTTCTCATGCTGTGTGCCAATCTACCGATTTCATCCTCTGAACGGTAATCAAGTGTGCTGTGAAGATTTCCTTCTGTCAGCTCCTTTGCCACTTCCTCGATTGCATGTAATGGCTCAAGGATTGTATCAAGCACGATCTTTCCTGTTCTCTTTGTCAACTGCCATGCACATATCAGACAGATAATGATGACTATGAGTCCGACTGCAGCACATACATATGTCCTTACAACTGCCTGATGGCTTCTTTCGTCAGTCAGCTTGTTGATTTCCTTTGCAAGCTCAACTGTTTTATTTAACTTTGGTGTACACTCATTGATAATCTGATCAACAGCCTCATCCTTCTGTCCGGCTTTAATCTTATCCATGATTGAGTATCCGATATTCGCCCAGTCAGAAAGAGCCTTTGAATATTCATTATACTGATTCTCAGGAACGATACCTGATTTTTTTATTGTTTTTAACTGCACATCAACATCTTCAAGCTTTTCTTTTGCGCCCTGCTCATAGTCGTCATATGTTGATTTGTCAGGATTAAGTGCCATCTCTCTTACATTTCTAGCCGCTGCATTTACATTTATTCTACATGTCTTAACCGCCTGATCGGCAGCATTTACCTTGTTTACATAGTTTAACATATTGAAAAACAACACACCAATGACCGCAATCGAAAGCAGTCCCGAAATAAGCATCATGGTAATAACCATTCTATAGCCATAGTTAATCCTTTCACCCAAATGCATGTTTTCCAATTTCTTTTTCATCGCATCTTTTTTTGAAGACATAGTTTGTTATTTCCTCCTATCTTATGATACCTTTTGACCCTTTAATCATATTATTATTTATACTCAAGTCTGAATTCGTCAGATGAATTTAGTATAGTACTATTTTTCTAAGGGCACAATACTGTATTCTCAATAATCTTTATGTGAATCTTTCTATCAAATATGTGGATTTGCACAAAATGGTAAATTTTTTTCGCAATTCCCTCAAAATACATATGATGATTTTTATCTTGTTTTATGTAATGATGTAAGTCCCGGTCGGGCAGCCGGGGCTTACAGTTATATATTCAAGAAAAATCAGCTCAGAAGTGAAAATGCAAATACCACGATGCCAAGTATTACAAGCACAATACCTGTGGCACGGTTTAAGGTTTTTGCGGATGCCTTGTTTGCAAAAACCGCTGCAATTCTCGCCCAAAGGAGTGTAAATGCAATACATAAAAGCAGCACAAACCAGTCCGGTTTTCCACCGATGGCAAAGTGCGAGGCAGCTCCTGTAAAGGCTGTAAATGCCATGATAAATACGCTCGTTCCGACTGCAGTCTTAAGCTCATAGCCAAGCACTGATGTGAGGATGAGGAGCATCATCATACCGCCTCCCGCACCTATGAAGCCACAGATAAATCCGATAAGCACACCGCAGATGATTGACTGGACAGCTCTCTTTTT
>OHOC01000579.1_pt1 | contig 11134 bp, 8 predicted proteins | sample 1569701 | NCBI WGS metagenome assembly OHOC01 (sample SAMEA3879522, study PRJEB24766) | human gut metagenome | biome: human-associated habitat; feature: feces | place: USA | collected 1985/1987 | reverse complement strand
CTTCAGATAATCTGGGATATTGTTGAATTTATCCTGAAATTTTTTCTGGTTATGACGCTGCTGACATTGCTGACGCTTTCCATTGTCGTGCTTATGAATGAGCCGCTTAGAAGTGCAGTATTTGAGTTTTTACAAAGATATGTTCGATAAAGGAGAAAATACATGAACAAGGAGAAATGGAATGCTTTCAGAAACGGCATTACCAAAAAGACAAAGGTTTTTAAAAGGGAAGACGGGCAACCGTCAAAAAGTAAAAATTTATATGTGATTATATGTGCGGCGCTGGTTTTTTCACTCATCTTAAGCGCAGCAATTTTTGCCGGGCAGATCAAGGCAAATAAAACAGCGAAAGAAACATCAAAGGTAATTGAAACTGTAAAAACAGATACGCTGAGCGGGACAGCCTTTGAGACGTCCATGAAGGAACTGAATCAGGATATGGCAAAAGAGCTGACCGGATTGGGGGAATATCTGACACGCCTTGATAAGTCTGTTTTGGAAAACCAGACGCGTCTGGAAGAGGTTAATTCGACCTCAGCGGAAAGCAGCAAAGAGATCTATCATACATTGGAGAGCAATTTAAAAGAAATTGAAAATAGTTTTTCCAATATCAACAATATCCTGAAGGATTCGTCTACAACGATTCAGGAAAATATTAAGCAGTATCTGTCAGAAAATAACACGGTATTAAATGAGCATTTGACAGAGCTGCAGGAAAATATGACCTCCACGCAGGAGCAGATCTTATTGTCCCAGACGACGATCACGGAGGCAGTGGAAGACCTGAAAACAGTTGTGAAGAATAAATTTGACAATACAACTGTGCAGATAGAAAATACAGAAAAAAATCTGTCCACGCAAATTGATAAAAGTGAAGAAATCATAACAAACCAGCTTACTGAGACGCAGAACCAGTTAAATCAGGTATATGAAAACCTGAATACGACACTGAATGATATTAAGAATGAAGAGAACCAGAACCATCAGGAACTGATCACGACACTGACAGATATGAGCGCGGAGATCAAGCAGACGATGGATGAGAATTTGGTTCAGATTACAAAGCAGAATGAAGAACTGAAGCTGAAGCTGGAAGAAAGCACCCTTATGCTCGAGGGGAAAATGGATGAGATCCATGGAAAGATTGAGGCTACACAGAATGAGATCAAATCCCTTCTGGAGCAGTTTGAGGCAAACAGTTCGGAACAATATGATAATCTGATGGCAGCCATCGATCAGGTAAATGTATCCATTGTCCAGATCAACGAAGATCTGAATAATGCCCATGATGATCTTGTCAGGATTCTGGATAAAATGAAGGCTGAAAATGACAGCCATTTTTCTGATACGATTGCAAAGCTTGAAGCAGTAGAAGGAAATATCAATTCTGCCATTACACAGGATATGGCAGCACTTAACCAGAAAATCACGGAAATATCATCGAATTTTAAAACACAGGTAGAATCACTCCAGCAGAGCATGGACAGCAGCTTTAGTGATTTGAATATGAATCTGGCAAAATCCTTTGAAGCTGTAAATAACACGATCATCAATAATTCAAGCCAAACGGGATCAAACCTTCAGGAATATATTGACCAGATGAAAGAGGAACTGAAAAACAGTCTGAATCAGGTTTTTACATCTGTGAGTAATGGCAAGACCAATCTGGCATCCGCATTGCTCACAAAAGGGGTTTCTGTAGATAATGATGCAACATTTGCAGAACTGAAGGATGCCATTTTAAGAATTCCGCAGAAGCTGGTTATTGGAGTAGAACAAGTACCCGGAACGATTACCTATCATTATCATTACCATACGGACGCATCCGGACAAAATCCTCATACGGAAACATCCCCTACACAGGGAGGATGCTATACAGTGCCGAAATATCATGTCCACAGTGAAGAAAACGGCTGCTATACAATCAGAAGGTATCATCAGCACAATGACAGCTGCCCGGGACATTCGGTATGGGTAGATTGGGTGCCCAATCAGGAGCCTTATTGGGGATGGGTATATGATTGCGGAGACCAGCCGATCAACGCATCTGAAAAGGTGCTGAATTGTTCAAAATCAACATCTACAGTGGATGCTTATGCAGTATCCTGCGGTTGGAGCGACGGACAGATTACAGGGGCGGAAATTGTTTATGATAAGGAACCGTCGAGCAGGAATGTCCTTCAGGAGCTTCCGGAAGAATTTGTACTTCCTGAAGGTGTCGTATTGCCGGAAGAAATCCAGAATCCGGAGGAAATGATACCGATTCCCGAAGATATGCTGGAGGATATGGGATTAAATCCGAATGGACCGGAGGATGAGCAGGAGAACACAGACGGGAGCATGACGGAAACAGAATCGTCAAAGGAGACAGAAACAGAATCCTCTGCGGAAACGGAGTTGGATAAAGAAACGGAATCCTCTGAAGAAACAGAGACGCCATCAGAAGCAGAGACGCCGTCAGAAACAGAAATACCGGGAGAAAGCGGTACGGATGTACAGGCAGAAAACGAGCCGGATCATGAAGAAGAAAGTGAATCGAAAGTACCGCAGGAAACAGCAGAGCATCCGGAGGAAAAAGAAGAGCCAAGAACAGACAGCAGTAAGGAAGAATAAAGAACTTAAGCAAGGGGACATCTGCACCAAAGCAGATGCCCCCGGAAAAAAGGCTCCTGCTTTCCTGCTCAGGCATGTTTAAGACGGAAGCCCCATATATATGATGAAAAAGGATAAAACGATGGACGAGATTAACGTTTACAATGTTTTTCTGGCGGATACCAAAGAAGAAAGAAAAAGAGTATTCAATGAAAAATATGCAGCATTTATCAATATGGATCAGGGGGAACAAAAAAATGATGTATGGGAAAAAGAAAAAAAGAATGATACAATATAGCCGTGCAAAATATGGTTTCTTCTAAATTTAAAGGAGAGATCATGGAAAAAGAAAAAGTTAAGGCGGCGATATACTGCCGTTTATCCGACGAGGACAGGGATAAGGAATCGGAGGGCGATGACAGCAACAGCATCATTAACCAAAAATCCATGCTGATCGAATATGCAGGAGAGCGGGACTGGGAGATCTATGATATTTATTCGGATGATGATTATAGCGGGATTAAGGCGAACCGCCCCGAGTATCAAAGACTTCTTCAGGATGCAAAGGAGGGGAGGTTCCAGATCGTCCTGTGTAAAACGCAGGCTCGTTTTACAAGGGATGCAGAAGCTGTAGAAAAATATCTGCACCGTTTGTTCCCGTTGTGGGGAATCCGTTTTATAGGGGTAACGGACAGCGCTGATACAAGCAACCGGGGAAATAAGAAATCACGTCAGATCAATGCGCTTGTCAATGAGTGGTACATAGAGGATTTGTCCGATAATGTCAGGGCTGGTCTGACCCGTATGAGAAAAGACGGCAAGCATATCGGAGGGCGGGCGCTGTACGGATATAAAATAGATCCGAAAGACCGGCATCATCTGATTGTTGATCCGGAGGCTGCAGATGTGGTCAGGCGTATTTTTCAAATGTATATTTCCGGGATCGGAAAACAGGAAATCTGCACGATTTTAAATAAAGAAGGGATTTTAAGCCCGTCAGCATATAAAAGGGCAAACGGGATCAAAGCAAACGGGCGAAGCGGAAGCCATCCGGAGCTGTGGAAATGTCCGACGATCAATTATATTCTGGACAATGAAAATTACATAGGGAATCTGGTGCAGGGAAAGCATACGATCATGTCATACAAGGTACAGAAAACCGTCCCGGTTCCGGAAGAAGAGTGGATTATCGTTAAGCAGACCCATGAAGCGGTTATAGATCAGGATACATGGCTGCTGGCAAGAAAGCTGAGAAAGGAAAGAAGCAAACAGGGGAAAACAGGAACATTAAGCCTGTTTGTAAGATGCCGTTTTTGCGGGTATAAAGCAGCAGCGAACAAGAATCATGATAAGCGCTATCTGATGTGCCCGACAAGACGGCAGCATAAGAATGCCTGCGCAGGATTTTGTATCAGCGAGGATGATCTAAAGGCTGCTGTGCTGAGGGAACTGAAAGCCATTGTTGCTGAACTATATGATGAGGAAGCGGCAGGAAAAGGGCTTATTGAAAGAAAAGTATCTGGGGGGTTTGAACGATTAAAAGAACAATACAGAGAGCTGCAGGAGGAAGGGCAGATCCTTATAAAGGCAAAGACAGATATTTATCTGGATAAAGCGAGGGGAAACATTTCAGATGAAGGATGCAGCGCTTTGCTTGATGAATTAAAAAAGCAGGAAGAGCTTTTGAAGGAGAGGCTGGAGCATCTTGAGCAGAAACTGGAGGCGGCGGAGGCACTTGAAAAAAGCAAGGAAACAAAAGATGAAATTTTGAAAAAATATAGTAGCATAGACAGGCTGAATCGTGGTATAATAACTATGCTAATAGATCATATCGAAATAGGAAAACGCACAAAAGGTGGAGAACCACCGATATATATCTACTGGAATTTCTAACTTCTGAAAAAATCCCAAAGTTGTGTAAATTAAAGCTGATCCATACGGGGTACAGCGCAAAGGAAAACGTAAACAACATCGATACGCCGCATCTGCACTGGGGGCTGGAGCTTATTTTTGACGAATCCCAGAAGGAGTCTGACAATGAGATTTGGATCGACTGTTACCAGCTGACGCGGTTTTTGTACCGGAACCGGAGCGAAACGGAAAAGGTACAAGGGACAAAGGAATGGAGGCGCGTGCTGGAAATGGAAGACCCGGCGGCGGAGGAATGGAAAAAAGGGCGTCAGGAGGAAGCAGGGCGCCGGACAGAGGCTGCGCAGAGCTATGGCTGAACAGATATAAAAAATTTTGGATGTATGCCGGAGGGAATTGTCAAACGGCTGAGAGTGTGCTAGAGTGGGGATAGGAAATTTAGAAGCCGCCCGTGCGGCAAAAGGAGAAATGAAAATGGAAAACAACAAAAGACCGGAGAGCATGGAACGCATCACGACTACAGCTCTCGCAGAAGCATTTATTGAGGAGCAGGTAAAAGAGATCCGCAGCCAGGTAGGCGAAAAGAAGGTATTGCTGGCACTGTCCGGCGGCGTGGATTCCTCCGTTGTTGCAGCACTGCTGATCAAGGCAATCGGAAAACAGCTCGTGTGCGTACATGTAAATCACGGACTGCTGCGCAAAGGCGAACCGGAAGAGGTGGTAAAGGTATTCCGCGACGAGATGGACGCAAACCTGATCTATGTGGACGCCATCGACCGTTTTCTGGATAAGCTGGCAGGCGTTTGCGAACCGGAGAAGAAGCGCAAGATCATCGGCGCAGAGTTTATCCGCGTATTTGAAGAAGAGGCGCGCAAGCAGGAAGGCATCGAATTTCTGGCGCAGGGGACGATTTATCCCGACATTATCGAGAGCGACGGCGTAAAAGCGCATCATAACGTGGGAGGCCTGCCGGAGGATCTGCAGTTCGAGCTCGTTGAGCCTTTGAAGTTTTTATATAAGGATGAAGTCCGCGTAGTCGGCAAAACGCTCGGCCTGCCGGACAACATGGTTTACCGCCAGCCCTTCCCCGGCCCCGGCCTTGGCGTGCGCTGTCTGGGCGCGATCACACGCGACCGTCTCGAGATCGTGCGCGAATCCGATGCGATCCTGCGGGAAGAATTTGCGAAAAACGGTCTGGACGGCAAGGTATGGCAGTATTTTACGGCAGTGCCGGATTTCCGTTCCGTCGGCGTGAAAAACGGAGCGCGCACCTACGCGTATCCCGTGATCCTGCGCGCGGTAAATACCGTGGACGCAATGACCGCAACCGTGGAAAATGTGCCGTTTGAGCTGCTGGAGCACATTACGGAGCGGATTACGCATGAGGTGGAGGGCGTGAACAGAGTGCTGTATGACCTGACACCGAAGCCGTGCGGGACGATTGAGTGGGAATAAGTTGGAGTATCGTAAAAACCCAGCGTTATGCGGGCTTGCGGCACTTTCAAAAGTCTTTTGATAACAAATTGATAACAGTTGCATAAGAGCCATTATTCTTATAATCCGGTGGTTTTAGGGTTAGAGAATGATTGCCAAGCAGTTGTGCAACAAAGTGTTCAGAGCGATATTCTGAACGAATCCCTATTATAATTAAGCCCTTAGCTGTGGGTGTGAAACTCATGGGTAAGGGCTTTTTGTTGTTATTTTTTGGAGGTGCTTTTTTGGGGCGTAGGAAGTTCATCGTATATAGAAAGAAATAAATGGTTGTCAAATTAATGTAAAATTGGCTTATAAGAAGGAAATTTTATATTCTCGGGTTTACACCTGTGAAAGTAAAAAATGGCTACAAGTCCAGTATTTATGCGGGATGTAGCCATTCTCCTGTTAGAAATGATTGGTGCTGTTTTTTTGTTTCTTCTGTTTTGGTATTTTTTATTATGCTTCGCATACCCTCAGTGTACAAGGGGACATACGTCCTGAACCGTGAAATTTGTTCGATTTTCTTCGTTGTCCTCAATCGGCGCACGTCTAAGCGATGTTTTTTATCGCTTGTACGCCCTCATTCGTCCGCCTTGAAAAGCGAACAAATTTCTACGGTCAGGATCGGAGAGTCGAAAAGTTTTGAATTGGGTCATCTGCAAGGAACGTGATCGACGCGTACAGGGACGTACGCGGAGGGAACGTAACGAAGCAGATGATCCAATTCAATCTTTTCGACCGTATGTCCCCTTGTATACTGAGGGTATCTGATTTTGAGATAAATTCATAATCTGTATGAAAGCCAAATGCCTTGTGCAAGCCATCGGTCATATCGCTTCTTTTATAGGAAGGAATATAGCCGATTTCTTTTGAAAGAAGTGTTACTTGCATGGAACGAAGAGTGCCCTGAATCTCATTGCAGATATAGTTGTTTCTGAGTTTTCTGTGGATTTGAGTAGTAGTTTTTCCGCTGCTTTTTCGGTATGATCGTTTGATATAGGCATATTTGTTATCTGAATTAGCAGTAAGTGAGATATATATGCGAATTGCCCTTTTGTGATATAATTTTTCTATATCATAAAAACATATAAAAACGCACGTATTATTAAAAATGACAAAAAATAAGACATGATTGGATTAAATAAAGGATTTTTGTGATAAGATGTTAAAAAGAAGTGTCAAATATCCGCGCAGCAAAACTTTCAATAGACCTGCGAATGTAACTGCTCGCTGGCAGGCCGGGGAACAGTTACAGTTAAAGGGAAAACCGCGGCATCTGAATGGAAAAAGGGAGAGGCTTCTGGTATAATGATGCTGTCAGGACAGGAAGATATTCCCAGCAGACAAGGGGAGGTAAAAAGATCTAAGAGCAGTTTCGCTATCACTTAGGGGAATCAGGTGCGAAATAGAAGCGATACCCAAAATGCCGGAGGATTCGCACTGAGATTTTAGAGGGGAAAGGAGGTTGATTGAGAAAAAAGAGGCGGTGGGATGAAGAATTTTGTAAGATGTGTGAAAAAAGGGGGTATTAGGGAAAAAATTAGGGTGTTTTGCAGTCGCTCCCTACGCGGGAGCGTGGATTGAAATCTGAATCATATCCTTGAATCCGCCCATATCATTGTCGCTCCCTACGCGGGAGCGTGGATTGAAATAGACTACAAGCCAACAAATGCGGATAGAATAAGGGTCGCTCCCTACGCGGGAGCGTGGATTGAAATTGGAAAGCACTGGCTCCATTTGCAGAGGCAGTCGGAGTCGCTCCCTACGCGGGAGCGTGGATTGAAATCTTAATCGTAGGAGGGATTGATTATGACAAGCGAGTCGCTCCCTACGCGGGAGCGTGGATTGAAATGGTTAAAGAGGGAACTGGCTATGGAGCTGCAGAAAGTCGCTCCCTACGCGGGAGCGTGGATTGAAATAAATGTAGTCGGTTGTATTGCTTCCCATGCCCACGTCGCTCCCTACGCGGGAGCGTGGATTGAAATCCAAGTGCCGGGAGATAATCGGATCACCTCCGTCGTCGCTCCCTACGCGGGAGCGTGGATTGAAATACCAACAAAATGCTTATAACCCGTCAAAACCGCCGTCGCTCCCTACGCGGGAGCGTGGATTGAAATACGCCTGCGGAAGATATTGTCTTTGTCCTGAAATGTCGCTCCCTACGCGGGAGCGTGGATTGAAATAACTAACGTGTATGACACAATCATATTATCATTATCGTCGCTCCCTACGCGGGAGCGTGGATTGAAATGCGGAGGTCGTTAAATATGGGATACCGTATGCAAGTCGCTCCCTACGCGGGAGCGTGGATTGAAATAACACCAATCGCAAGAGTCATTAAAGCCAATGTGGTCGCTCCCTACGCGGGAGCGTGGATTGAAATATGAACAGGATAAAAATGACGCCACGAATGCGGGCGTCGCTCCCTACGCGGGAGCGTGGATTGAAATGTCCTCTAAGATGTCCGATAATGAACACCCTTTCCGTCGCTCCCTACGCGGGAGCGTGGATTGAAATAGATCAACATTCCCTTCAATGCCCTCCATCCGTGTCGCTCCCTACGCGGGAGCGTGGATTGAAATGCCATCTTCGCAGGGATTGGGGGGAGGTTACGCCGTCGCTCCCTACGCGGGAGCGTGGATTGAAATATCAAAATGATCCCGCCGTACTACAACGATCGTCGTCGCTCCCTACGAGGGAGCATGAATTGAAATATGCCAACAAAACCATTGCAAAGCCGCCCCGAAAATCACTCCCCATGCGGCTGCATACATAAAGCAAAATATCTTAATAAATATGCAGCTGAAAAAGATGAAGGTAAAAATAAGATCATGAAAATCAATGCGCAGTGGGAAAAGTAAAAAGAAGAATCCCACATGCCTTGCAGATGACCCAATTCAAAACTTTTCAACTCTCCTATCCTGACCGTAGAAATTTGTTCGATTTTCAAGGCAGATGAATGAGGGCGTACAAGCGATAAAAAACATCGCTTAGACGTATGCCGATTGAGGTCAACGAAGAAAATCGGACAAATTTCACGGTTTAGGACGTATGTCCCCTTGTACACTGAGGGGAAGGAATCTTTATACCCTAAAATACATACAGAAAAGAAAAAAGAAGAATCTCCCATAGAAGATCAGGTATCAGAAACACTGATTTCTACGGGAGATTCTTATTTAAGATTGGAAAGCTAAAAAACGGTATGTACCGACAGCTCCGTTTTATGAAAGAAATTTATTCTGCTTTGGTCATGGAAGAAAATTTATACGGCGGTAATGCTGAGCGCATGCAGATATGCGTCGGAGCCGGAGCCGCAGGAAACGGAAATCTTCATGTCTTTTGTCAAAAACTTGCAGTTATTTAAGCTGCTCAAAGAATCCAGTTTAATTTCCATCTGTCCCTGAGGGGTATCCAGATAGAGCATGTCCTCCGTGGATTTTTTGTTGACGGTTCCGGTGGCGGTCAGCGGGGAAGCGCTGTTGACGCTGGCAGAGGAGCCGCTTTTGTCGCCCGTCACATTGACTGCGTGGAGATAGCCGTCGGAGCCGTTATAGAAGGAAACTTTCAGCTTGCGTCCTTCCAGAAACATGATCCCGCGGAGGGTGTTTGCAGAGTTGTCGATGACAAACTGCATCGTCCCTTCCGGGGTATCCAGATAGAGACGTCCCTCTTTGATCTTCTCCACCTTGCCGCTTACGGAAAGGTAGGCGGAATTGTCCCCGTTATTGGAGGAGGAAGAGGCAGAGCCGGTGGAATCTGAGATGCTGATGGCGTGCATGTATGCGTCGGAGCCGCGCCCGCATACGACGCTGTACGTATTTCCGAGCACGAGGAAGGCGCAGCCTCCCATGCTTGTGGTAGAATCGAGGATGATCACCATTTCGCCCTGGGGAGTATCGAAGTGGAGCTTGTTGTCCTTCGTATCCTTGGTCAGCTTGCCGGTAATGGTCGCGGTATTTTTGGTGTCCACGGAGACGTTGCCGACCTGCGTGCCGCTGACGATCTTGGCGGCGTGGAGATAGCCGTCGGAGCCGCCCGTCACATCGACGGTAACGGACTGGCCGGGCAGCAGGATCTTGCCTGCAGTGGTGTCGGTGGCATTCTCGATCTTAATTTCCATTTTGCCCTGTGGGGTATCTAACAGCAGCATTTCGGAAGTTGTGCCAGATTTTACCGTGCCCTGTACGGTGGCGATTACCTCAGCCGCCGAAGCATCCAGCGTGCAAAGCGGGGCAAAAAGGAGTGAGCCTGTCAGGCAGACCGCTGTAAACAACTTTGTAAACCGTTTCTTTTTTATCATAATAAAAAGCCTCCTGATGAAAAGGGATATGCTCCCGGTAAAGCAGGACAAGTCCTGCGGATAATGAAATGATAGCCGATTGCAGGCAGAAAAGCAAGAAAAAACTGCCGTCGGATTTCAGGATCTACATAAGCGGGGCAAACATGAGAAAGATGCTTTCCTGCATTCTTTCTTTGCGGGGACGGCTTAAAAACTGCTCGCGCGTATAGGGCGCGCAGTCGGCGATGTCTTTTTCAAAGAGGGCGGAGTAGCGCTGTACCAGCCCATTGCTGTAAAAGACGCCGCATACCTCGTCGTCTACCATGAGGCTGCGCATATCCATGTTGACAGAGCCGATACAGCAGAGCTCTTCGTCGATGACCATGGTTTTGGCATGGATGTAGCCGTTGTATTTGTATACCTTTGCGCCGTATTCCAGAAGCTGCCCGCAGTACCAGGTAGTGACGGGATCGAGGAAAAAACTGGCTTTGATGCCGGGGATCATCAGCTCGATCTCCACGCCGGATGCGGCGGCAGTTTTCAGGGCGTCCAAAACGGAGGCGTCCGGGATAAAATACGGGGTCTGGATGCGGATTTTTCTGCGGGCGCTGCGCATCATGCTTAAGTAGCACATTTTGACGGCTTCGCGGTCGTTGTCCACCCCGCCGACAATAAACTGGCAGAGCCCGCCGGACTGCGCAGCCGTTCCGGAAAAATCAGGCGTGTTGGAACCAGCAGCCGCGCCGGAAGCAGCAGCATCCCCTGACGGGCAGGGCTGATCCGGAAGGACGGTCTGTGCCATGACGTTTAAGCGGGACACCGCGTCGCTGCGGCCGCTGCGCTTGACGGAGCAGAGCCAGTCGGTGAGGAAATATTTTTCCAGGACGAGGCTGCAGACGCCTTCGAGGCGCACCTGGG
>OHOC01000564.1_pt1 | contig 11402 bp, 7 predicted proteins | sample 1569701 | NCBI WGS metagenome assembly OHOC01 (sample SAMEA3879522, study PRJEB24766) | human gut metagenome | biome: human-associated habitat; feature: feces | place: USA | collected 1985/1987 | reverse complement strand
CGACGATCTGATCAACCTGACCTACAATCTCGACAACTATGATTTTATCCCCGACATCAAGGACTATGACGATCTCGGTCGTTACTACTTCTTTGAGGGTGGCTACAACATCGACAACAAGTTCGGCAGCTTTGTGGACTACATCGACTTTGAGCGGTACGGTGAAGACTGTGCAATCAATGAAGGCGGCACGCTGACCGACGCCGGGTACATCCGACCTACCGGCGATAGCTGGAACCGCTACTTTGACGGTACGCTTGAGGATATTCCCGATGAGTACCGTGTCACCGGAAGCGGCGAGGAATTGGAGCAGCCAAGCACGATCACTGTGCTGGTGGTTGAGCCGGACAAGAAGCCCTATGTGAAAGAAATCCCTTCCAGCCTTGAGTCCTTACAGCATGAGGTTGGCGGGGACATTGAGGCGGTCTATCCCTTTGAAGAGCCGGTTGCTATTGTCTGCAACGAAGAAGGCAAGATGAACGGTTTGCCTCTCAACCGCGCTCTGCGGAATGACAACGGTGAAATCTATGATATTGTTGCCGGTACCTTCCTTGTCACAGGGCGGACGGATGACAGCTTCGGCTCGCTTTCGCCGGATCTGTTGCGGCAGTTTGTGACGGAGTTCAAAATGCCGGAGCAGTTTGCCAAAATCGGAGACAGGATTGTTGCTATCCCGATGATTTCCGAAGAACAGCAGAAACAGACGGTTCTTGAAGAGAAAAGCTCCATTGTCAATGAAAACACCTCCGGCATGGCGGTGGATGGTCATATCGGCACATGGCACACGATTGACCATAAAGAGATCGACGGTCACACCTTCTGGCTGATGGAGCACGACACCTTTGGGGACGATGCATCCTGTATCATTGTCGATGAGCGCGGCGAGCTGGTGCTGTCCCATATCTATGACGGCTTCGATGAAACCGCAGTCAATCTGCTCCGTCAGGAGGTCATGCCGGTCGAGAAGATGCCGGATGACAGCATCAGCATCGAGGATATGAAGCAGTACGGCTACAAATGGGGCGGTATGCTGCCCATGCGGGAGGATGCTGCGGCTGAGGTCATGAAGTCGTGCCAGATTTACCGGCTGTACGGCGACGATACCGAGGGGCTGGTTCTGGACGCTAACGAGATCAAGGAACACGCCGCCAAAGGCGGTATCTTCGGTGTGGAGAAAGCGGATTGGGTGTCCGTGCTGGAAAAGCAGAATCCGCTCAAAGCCGCTGAAATGTCGCTTGAGGATGACTACGGCATGATTGACGGAATCATCAACAACGGCCCGAAGGAAGACAAAACGAGCGAGAAGGGCGGTAAAGTCTCTATCATGGATCGGCTGAAATCCGCCAAAACCGCCCAGCAGACGGATAAGCCTTCTCCCCACAAGGAGAAGAAAAGCGAGCGTGAGTTATGAGCCGGAGTAAGAAATGGAAGCTCGAATGGAGCTTCTTTTTAGGCAGCGACGGTCGCCGCAAATACAATGACCTGTGCCGCCGCTGTGTTCATCCTTGCAAGCAGAGCTTCCGCGCCGTTATCATCGCCTGTCCGCATTACTTTTCCAAGCGCTCGGGACAAAACCAAAATCTGTCGGATTAAAGGTTGAAAATCGCTGATTTCCTGCCCTCTGAGCAGAGATGAAGTGTAGCTCCGTATGTTTTCCCGTCTACGCTCCAAATGCCCGAAATGTCAGAATAAAGGTCGATTTTCTATCAAAAGCGAAGAGCCTCGGTCGATGCCCTTGCGGGTGTCGGCTGAGGCTCTTTTTTTGTGATTCTTTCACGAATTTTGCCCGCACTATGTCGCTAATACATTGAGAGTGGATTAGCGTTTCTGTATAACTGTGTCGCTTGTCCATATAATTACTATGAACGATACAGAAAAGGGCATGGTAGTTGTCATGATAGATAAGCGAATAGGCAAGCGGATCAAGCAGTGCCGCGAACGCCTCGGTCTTACGCAGGAAGAGTTTGCCGAAAAGACCGGATTCACTGCAAACTATATTTCAACCTTAGAACGAGGCGCATCTTTTCCCCGTTGTGAAAATTTGATATTGTTGCTTAACGCTCTTGAGGTATCTGCGGATGCCATCTTCTGTGATGTACTCGACCACACGACAGAGTATAAGGCAACACAGCTCTCGAATGAATTGGGCACCCTTTCGGTTGATGCTCAAAATCGCATTCTCCAAATAGTTGAACTCCTGATCCGTCAAGAAAAAGAGAATGAAAAATAACATTCGTCATTGAACTGCGCTCATTCGGCGCAGTTTTTTCTTTTACCGCGTATTTCGACTGACTTCTGCATCTCTTCATGCTATACTATGGATAAACGAATGAGAATAACGCTAAAACACATAGTTGGAGAGATGAGATATGAAGACAAAGAAATGTGCATTTACCGGCCACAGACCCAAGAGCCTCCCGTTTGGATTCAATGAGGCAGACGAAAGATGTATTGCACTCAAGCAGAAGCTCAGAAATGAAATAATCAGGCAGATTGAAGAGAATGGTGTTACGCACTTTATCACCGGTATGGCAATCGGCGTTGATATGTTTGCGGCTGAGATCGTCCTTGGCTTGAAATCGGCTTATAATGGCATTACGCTTGAGTGTGCCATCCCTTGCGAAACACAAGCTGAGAAATGGAGCGAGGCGCTCAGGAATCGGTACTTCGATATAGCCTCCAAATGCGACAAAGAAACGCTTTTGCAGCAGCGTTATACCCCGGATTGTATGCACAAGCGCAATCGTTATATGGTGGACCAGGCTGATTACATTATTGCAGTATGGAACGGTAAACCGAGTGGCACAGGGAAAACCGTACAGTATGCGCAACAGCAGGGTAAGCCGGTGCGTGTCATCAATCCCATAACGCTTGTGGTAGAAAACATATAATCTGGTAATTAGCCAGCAATGAATTGACTAAGCCGCAGTTCCCATTGTGGGGACTGCGGCTTAGTCTTTATTCTGAGATCAATTTATCCCTATAAGGGATGTCGAAAAGAATCCGGTGGTAGTCGAGGAGACGATGTTTATTAAACAGCTTTTCGGCAAGCCGAACCACTGGATGATTAAGAATCTCATCTGCAATTCCATTTTCATTGATGAACCTAGCCCATTCAAAAGTGCCTTGAACAGCTTCGGACTCAATTACTACGGGGACGATGGCTTCTGTTAGCCGCATGGCAGGATCATTTTTGTATCGTTTACCTATCTCGCTCGGCTCACAGTTTTCATATTCATCAACATCACTGGACAGTATGGAATCAATCTTCATAAAATCATCAGGGACATCTCGTGTTAAGGTAAGCGCAATATCGCCCTTCCCGTCAGGTACGGTAATGTATTCGGCTATTTCAAGCTCGTAAGGCATCCCACCGATTTCCGCTGTCAGAGTAAACATCTGGCACAAATAAGCAGAGGTTTCATCCACCTTGTCCTCATTCATGAAACACAGCGGATTGTATTCTACGCATTCCCATTTGACTTTTCCCAATTCGGTCAGCTTGGCAATACTCTCTAATGTTTTCTTTTCCTCTTCACGCCATAATTCATCCATCATAATTTTACTCCTCCGCTTATTTTCGCTTGAACTCCAAGACCACATCGCCACTGTCGGTGATCCTCATCTGCATCGTTTTCACATATTGAGAAATGAATTGCTGTTTTTCTGCTGAACTCATTTCAATCCGTGTTGTGCGTATTGCTTCATCAAACATCTCAAATATGTTGAGTCTGACGGCATTGTCGATGTACCGATACATCTCCTTAAAGAGTGCGCCTTGCTTGATGTCTTCGGTATTCCCTGAATAGAAGTCATCTATGTAGCAGTAGAATATTCCGGCATCTGAAAGTGCATTTTTCAAGTCTGGCCCGCAGCTCTCCCGTTCGATCATGACAAGAAAACGGGCATCTTGCAGAGACGAAATCAGCCCCCAGTAGTCCGAGTCGCTTGACACAAGGATGAAGGAATCCACATTGTTTTTATAGTGTTCCTGACAGGTTCTTGAAATGAGCATCACATCAACAAGGGATTTATTTTGCTTCACTCGTTCGATCATCATGTGCTCAACAGGGATTGCGGTGAAGCTCTCCAAAATGCGCCACGCAGATGCAGCATGAACATCATCAAACAAGATGATTGAAGAAATCTTCTTTGTATATTGACGGTCAAGATTCCTCAGCGTTGCACAAAGTTTGTATGGGTCTGAATTTTCGCAATCTACCACGATGACAACTTTCTCGCTGCTTTCTATAAACTCATAGATGCTTCCCTTAACATAGCTCCCTGCATCTGATACCTTGCTATATTCTGTGAAATAGTCATTATTCCATTGGTAGAGCAAGGTGACAAATTTCTTGTCGTTATAGAGAATGTTCCCTTCTTCTCTAGGAGTCCAGTTGATATAAACCTGATACGGATAGAAAAGTAAATGCGAGTAGTAAATATCCGCAGCGGCCTTTGTCCCATCCTCTGTTAGACCATTGGGCATCACAAAAAGATTTTTTACATATTGCCAATTTAGCCAAAGAGGAAATAGCTTTTTGCAGTTGTTAATCCTATCAGCTATCAACTTGTTGATCTCAATAACATGATGGCAAAGTTTTTTGCTGCTCTTTCGGACAAAATTGACTCCATCAGCACTGAGCTGTGTCATGCTGGCTGGCGGAATATATTCAGGGAGATTGTAAATTGAAGTATAGTCAAACCGCATCTTTTCATTGATGTGTTTGAAATTCCGCTCTATGGCCGTTCGGATAATGCAAAGGTGTCGGATTATCCGAGCCGCCTTGTCCTGTTCAAGCCGTTCATAAACTTCCATTTTCGGCGGCTCGTGCTCATTCTCAAAAATCCGCTTTGGCACACCAATCAAATAGGCAATCTTAGAAATAATCTCATAGGTGCTGTCTTTATACCTTATTATATCTGCTTCGGGGACTTGAGCATTGACGATTCCAGTATCGCTGCCATCTGCAATCGTGATAATGCGCTCATCTTCATCCAGCTCTGTTGTTTCGCGGACATCCATATTATGTTCCTTTCGAGGCATAGCGTTGATAACGAACAGTAGACGATGAATAGTCACACAGTCATTACATTATCCGTCCACATTTCACATTGGCTCATCACGGTCTGAACTGCGTCATCCATGCCCTCTGGCGGGTATTTGTGTTTTTTGAGAAGGCGCTTGACCAACCGGCGCATACCGGCTCTGGCGCTTTCTTTCTTCTGCCAGTCTATTGTCCGGTTCTTACGGAGCAGATCGGTCAGCTCTTTTGTAATTGCAATCAGTTCGTCATGTTCGTAGAAGTCTTTGATGGCTTGGGGCTTGGTCAGGGCATCGTAGAATGCAAGCTCGTCGGCGGTCAATCCCAGCTTTTCGCCCTCTGCGTTTGCATCGGCAATTTCTTTGGCAAGCTTCAAAAGCTCCTGAATGACTTCCTCATTGGTCAGCATCCCATTCAGGTATCGGTTCATTGCACCCTGAATAAGTTCAGAAAACTTCTCCGATTTGACAATATTAGTTCGCCGGTAAACCGACACCTGTTCGGCAATCAGCTTTTTCAAGAGTTCAACAGCAAGGTTTTTCTCCTTCATGTTGGCAATCTCTTCAAGGAACTTCGGATCGAACAGCGAAAACTCCGCCTTCACATCCGAGAAGAGGTTGATTACGCCCTCACTCTTGATACTGTGTTTCAGAAGCTCATTGATCCGCTCGTTTACTTCCGGCAGCGTAAACTTCTTACCCGTACCACCGGACAGAAGCCGGACAATCATCGTTCGGACAGATTCAAAGAATGCTGCTTCAAAGCGTGTCTTTTCATCTACCAAGCTACCGCACAGCGAAAGTGCCTGTTTGAGAAGCAAAGCCTCCTTGATGTAGATATTTTGCGTCTTCTCCTTGTCGGGAAGGTCTTGCTCTGCGACGCTCTTGCCGAGAATGTAGTTGACACCCCCGGTAATCGCCTTCGCCTTATCAAGGTCAGTTCCAGTCATGAACTTATCGTAGTTATAACCGTAGAATAGGTCACGGCACACGGACAGTTTCTCAAGGAATTTCGGATATGCAGCCTTGCTGACATCCGTGTCACCGTAGTTCTTCTTGTCCCGCGCCGTATAGTCATTCATAGCCTGTTTCAGCGCAGCAGCGATGCCCACATAGTCAACAACCAAGCCGCCTTCCTTGTCCTTGAAAACGCGGTTGACACGAGCGATAGCCTGCATGAGGTTGTGACCGGCCATCGGCTTATAGACATACATTGTGGCAAGGGAAGGAACATCAAAGCCGGTCAACCACATATCCACAACGATAGCGATTTTAAGCGGCGAGTCGTTGTCTTTGAACTTTCTCGCCATATCTTCTTTGTGAGCCTTATTGCCGATTACTTCACGCCACTCTTCGGGATCGTTGTTGCCCTGCGTCATGACAACTGCGACCTTTTCCGTCCAAGCAGGACGCAACTCTAAAATCCGCTTGTATATCTTCATGGCGATGGGACGGGAGTAGGCAACAATCATCGCCTTGCCAGTCAGGATATTGGCACGATAGTTTTCGTAATGGTCGAGAATATCGTCCACCAGAGAACGGATCGTCTGGTCAGCCCCCAGAATTGCCTCCATCTGGCCAAGTTCCTTCTTGCTCTTTTCGATAACATAAGGATCGGCATTCTCTGCCATCAGGTCATACTCATCGTCAATAAGATGCAGCGTCTTCTCATCCAGCTTCAGGTGGATGACGCGGCTCTCGTAGTAGACCGGGCGGGTGGCCCCGTCCTCTACCGCCTGGGTCATATCGTAAATGTCGATATAATCACCGAACACCTCACGGGTGCTCCGATCTTTAGAGGAGATGGGAGTACCAGTGAAGCCAATGTATGTAGCGTTCGGAAGACTATCACGAATAATCCGGGCAGTGCCGATAATTGTCTTTGCTTCGACCTCGCCGTCTTCCTTCTGGCGCACTACAACTTTCTCTGTTAATCCGTATTGACTGCGGTGCGCCTCATCCGCCATGACGATGATATTCCGACGCTCAGAAAGAGGCTCACCGCTTTCCTCAAACTTCTGCATGGTAGTGAAGATGATGCCGTTAGCCTGACGGTTTGCAAGCAGCTCTTTCAGGTGGGTTCGGCTTTGAGCGTGTTGCGGCGTTTGGCGGTCTGTGATCACAACGATTGTCGGGCTTTCCAATGCCTCTTGCAGATAGTGGGCATAGAACACCATAGACAGCGATTTTCCGCTGCCCTGCGTGTGCCAGAACACACCGCCTTTGCCATCTGTGACGGTTGCCTTTTGAGTGGAAGCAATCGCCTTCTTGACGGCAAAATACTGATGGTAGGCGGCAAGCACTTTGAATGTTTTCTCGCCGTCCACATTGAAGCAGATAAAGTTTTTCAGGATGTCGAGGAATCGGTTCTTCTCAAACAGTCCCTCAAAGAAGGTGTCAAAGGCTGCGTACTGTGTGTTCTCGTAGCTGCCGTCCGTTGTTTTCCACTCCATGAAGCGGTCTTCACCGGAGGTGATGGTTCCGGCCTTTGAGGTGGTCATATCGCTCATGACGCAGACCTCATTGTAAATAAACATGGAGGGGATCTCGTACATATAATTGCGGAGCTGGCGGTATGCGTCGGAAGCATCTGTCTCTTCGCGGGAGGGAGATTTCAGCTCCACTACGACAAGGGGAAGACCATTGATGAAGAGAATGACATCCGGGCGTTTTTCGGAGTTTTCGATGAAAGTCCACTGGTTGGCAACGGTAAAGTCGTTATTGGCAGGATTTTTGAAATCAACAAGGTAGACGAGGGTGGAGCGTTCCTCGCCATTTACAAAGTATTTTACAGAGATACCGTTTTGCAGATAGTCGGTAAAGGTCATGTTCTTTTGCAGCAGTGAGCCGGACTCAAAGTTCTTGAGCTTGTAAATGGCCTCATTGATAGCATCCAGAGGCAAGCCCTTATTGATGCGCTGTAAAGCGGGCAACAGGACATCCTCGTAGAGCGGAGAGTGATAATCACGCTCTACATCCGGTCCGTAGACATAGGTGTAGCCAAGTCCTTCATTGAGTAATTGGAGAACTGCATTCTCGTAATTTGATTCGGTATAATATCCTGCCATTTCTGTTGCTCCTTTGTTCGATCTGCTGTGTTATCATCTAACCCTTTCTGCAATCGTGTCAAGCTGTCCTGCGATCACAGCGAACTCGCAGTTCATATCAAGCGTTTTTACGCTGATCTGATTGCCGCTCATCTGGTAATCTCCATCCGGCTGAACGGCATCATCTGTCTTGGCGTATAGAAGCATCCCCGCTACCGTTTCTCCGGGCGCTGCATCCCAGTTCTTGACATATGTGAAAATCTGATACAAATTCCCTGAGTGGAGCGTTTGCGTCATATAGGGTGCTTTCATCTGCATATTGTGCGTGTAGAACTTTGCGTCGATTATAAGCGTTTTTCCAGCTTTCTTGTTTGAAAGCACGATGTCGGACTGCATGGTAGGCAGAAGCGTTCTGTACCCATCTGTCACTTGCCAAGCGATTTGCGGGGAATACGCACGAATGTCCGGGTGCTCCCGCTGATAATAGCCCAGTATGAATTTCTCATACAGCTTTGCCATTGTCATGTCATCCGCATAATCCATAATACGGGTAGATCCGTCTGCGGTCGTTTGCAGCAGTCCTTTCAGAACAAACCGGCATATTTCAATTATCATCCGATAGGTCTGATTATTGCGGTCATATTGGATGTTCCAGTTGATGTTATGAGCGTCCAAAGTATCTACGCCATCGAAGAAGACAAGCAGCTTGCGGATTTCCTTCTTCCTCGCTTTGGCAATATCTGCACGGAGCAGGACGGCCATTGTTGTTTTGATAATGCGATTTGTATAGGCATTAACTGAAAACTCATCATAGGCGCAGACGAGCTGTTTTTTACGAAGGACTTGGGTTTTGATGGATTCTCCAATTTCAAGCTTGCCTCTTGGGGAAGCCAGCGGCTCTTCCTTTGTTATGTACTGTCTGCATAAGCCCCGCTTAATCTGAACAGACACGCCTTTGCATAGGATAGCAGCCAGCAGCTCTGCGGTGTTTCGGAAATCCTCAGCGGCAACATCCTTATAGCCTTGCTCGTGCAACACTTGGAACGCATAGGCCAGCATATAGTAGATGTTGCGAATGGGAATCATTTGACCACCTCACGAAGAGTACGGCTCCAATCCTTGACTTTTGCGGCTTCATCAAACCAGTATTCTTTGAGCAGCGGGATCAGCTCAAACTCTACCACGGACTTCATCCAATCGTCTGTGACTGTGGTGTTCGTACAGAAATAACTATGGCCGATGCAGAAACCTTCGCCCAGCGAATCATCATTCGCTATCACATCATTAAGCTGCTCCACTGTGGCAATCAGGCGGTCGAACTTCGGGTTGTTGATCTTCGCCCTATATGCCCTGAAACCAGACGAGTTAAATGCCGGTGTCATCTCAAAGAACGCAAAACGGCGGCGCAGTGCATAGTCCAGCATAGCAAGGCTTCGGTCAGCGGTGTTCATCATGCCGATGATGTAAACATTGCTTGGAATGGAGAACTGCTCGTCCGCGTAGAGAAGCTGCAACTCAACTCCGCGCTTATCGCTTTCAATGAGCATGAACAGCTCGCCAAAAATCTTGCTCAAGTTGCCTCGGTTGATCTCGTCAATGATGAAGAAATAGGGACGGTCATCTTCTGCGGCCTTGCGGCAGAACTCATAGAAAACGCCTTTCTTCAACTCGAAGCCTGTTTCCGTGGGGCGGAAGCCCATGATAAAGTCTTCGTAGCTATAACTCTGATGGAATTGCACCATCTTGACGCGGTTCGTGTCTTTCTCGCCCATGATAGAATAGGCAAGCCTCTTTGCTGCAAAGGTTTTTCCGACGCCCGGTGCGCCCTGAAGGATCACATTCTTCTTCGTCAGCAAGAGAGCCTTGAGGATGTTGTAACGGTCTTCATCCATGAACACATCATGCAGGAAATCGTCGGCGGTATATGGATCGTATGTCCGTTCCTCTTCATCCTCGTCTTGGATAGCAACATTTGTGCTTTCTCCATCAAAAAGGCTTTGCGTCTTCTTCACAAAATCGGTATAAGGCGTTACATCGGTCAGGGTTTTCATCGCCAACTGCTCAGAATGCTCCCATAAACCTTTGTCTGTCCAGCGGACAGTACGGGTGTTACGGTAGTGCTCACGGGTGGGATCATATACATACTCGCCCTCAACAACGCCTCTGCCAATGATTTCTTTTCTGCCTTTTTTGACGAAGATGATGTCGCCGGGTTTGATGTCGTTTGCAAACTGCCATGTGGCGTGAACTTGATTTTTATACGAGCTTGTCCCCCCATAGACTTCCCGCATCTTAGCTCGCATTTCTTCCTTGGAGCTGTACTGCATGAGATCGCCCATGTCATCCCAGCCGATAGCCATAATGCCCTCGTCATAATCGTTCTCCCAGTTGACCGAGCCATCGCCAGCAGCATACAGCCAATACCGGACGGCTGTGTCATCGACCGTGAGGGCAGTATCAGAGGATTCCTTCGGGATGATGCCCTCAAACATCTTCTCGCTGAAATCCATATCAATATTGTTGTCCTTGGCTACCTTTGTGCAGCCCCGGCGGATGCTGTTTGACTTGTTTCCGGTCTGCTCGTAGTAGTAGGTTATGTTTTCGTGGGTTGCTTTTAAGGCATTGACCATGCGATCCTTGCCATAGTCCTGCCCGATATGGGCGATGAAGTAAATCGTTGTTTCTGTATTGCCCCGGCGGGTGTACCTTGTTCCCTCCATCATGGATGCAAACAGCATGACCATGAGCTTATGGGATGTTTCCCCGAAGAACGGAACTTCCTTGCACATGGCCGCAACAGCGTCATCGGAAGAAAGCGCTCCATCGTAGGCCATTTTTGCGTATTTGTAGACAGTCACTTCGCAATCGTACTCCGGTCCCACATAGGCTCTCACACCGCCTTTGGTGTCCAGGAACTCTTTGAGCATCTTGAGATCATTGAAATAACCGGCTGTGCGTTCCTCAGCGCGTTCCGACATCACATCATGTTTCAGATATTCGAGTATATCCTGCTTTGCCGCTGCCATCGACTCGTCGCTCTCAAAACACTTCCAGAAGGAGAGGGCAATGGTATTCTGATACAGGTAGAAGGCATCAGAAACATGGGTGCTGAGACTGCTTTCTGCCCAGTCAGGGTGCTTCTCACGCAGATAATCCTTGTATTCTTTTCTGGCGCGACTGATTGTTTCTTGTATATCCATTGCACATACCTCCCATTTTCAAATCATATTATACCGCGTTTTGACAGCGCGTGGTCGCTCACAATGCGACAAGTGCGATAAACGATAATTTAGCGGCTTAGAGCTGGATGC
>OHOC01000555.1_pt1 | contig 11541 bp, 5 predicted proteins | sample 1569701 | NCBI WGS metagenome assembly OHOC01 (sample SAMEA3879522, study PRJEB24766) | human gut metagenome | biome: human-associated habitat; feature: feces | place: USA | collected 1985/1987 | reverse complement strand
GGAAACTTATCAGAGTACGGTGACAGATGAGACCGGAAAGCTCACTATTGATACCAATGCAGTGGTGGAGATTCCTGAGGCAGAAAAGGCTTCTGCCATTGCAGTCAGCCAGCATCCTTTTAACCAGGAGGAAATAGACCGCATTACAGATACTTTTTTTAAGGATGCAAAGATTTATACAAGTTCCAGTTATTTTACCAGAACAAAACAGCAGGTTCTGAAAGAGCTGACTACCTGGAAGGGATATCTTGCAGAAGGAAATATGGATCCCAACGGCTGGGGAAAGGATGAAAACGGAAATTATAATCTGGATATTTATCAGGTAAACTGTACCTATTATTCTGCGCTGGGCGATGATGATGACGGTGGTATCCTTCAAATTGGAGGCGAAGGATTGGCGGATGGCGGCCTCTGTGGCGCTGTCCACAGCGGAGGTGGAGTCGTCCAGAATGAGGATCTTCGGCTTTTTCAGCAGGGCTCTTGCGATACAGAGCCGTTGTTTCTGACCGCCGGATACATTGTTACCGCCCTGGACAATCTGTGTATTGTAGCCGTTTGGAAATTCCTGGACAAAGCCGTCAGCCTGTGCCAGTTTACATACATTCTGTACTTCTTCGTCGGTTGCACTTTCATTTCCCCAGCGGATATTTTCATAAATAGTACCGGAGAAAAGAACATTTTTTTGTAAAACCATGGAAACCTGGTCACGCAGGGCTTCCAGATTGTAATTGCGTACATCGACACCGCCGACTTTGACAGCGCCGCCGGTTACGTCATACAGTCTTGGAATGAGCTGTACGAGTGTGGATTTGGCACTTCCCGTTCCACCGATGATACCGATTGTCTGACCGGATTGAATGTGAAGGCAGACATCTTTTAAAGAAAGAGTACCGTCTTTACCTGCATAGCTGAAGTTTACATGGTCGAAAATGATTTCTCCGTTTGCAACATCCTTTACAGCATCATCAGAATCCTGCATTTCAGGCTCTTCATTTAAAACTTCTGCGATACGGTCGGTAGAAGCTTCTGCAATCATAATCATAACGAATACGAAAGTTACCATCATCAGGGACATCAGAATCTGAAGTGAATAGACGATGATACTGGTCAGTTCACCGGTCTGCATTGTACCGGTAACAATGCTGTTTCCGCCAATCGCAACAATGACTAAAATAACAACGTACATGGTAAACTGCATGACAGGAGAGTTCCATGCAACGATTTTTTCTGCCTTTGTAAACAGGCTGTATACATATTTGGAAATGATGTGGAATTTGTCAATTTCGTAATCTTCACGGACAAATGCCTTTACCACACGGGAAGCATTGACATTTTCCTGTACGGAATTATTTAAAACATCATATTCATCAAATACCTTGATAAAATGCGGGTGCGCCTTTTTGGCAATAAATATCAGTGTTCCGCCAAGCAATGGGATAACGATTAAAAACAGCATGGCAACCGTTTTATTTAAAACGAGTGTCATAACCCATGATAAAATAATCATAATCGGTGCTCTGGCAAGAAGACGGATACTCATCATATATGCCATCTGTACGTTGGTAATATCCGTTGTCATACGGGTTACCAGACCGGAAGTAGAAAAGTGGTCGATATTTTTAAATGAAAACTGCTGGATTTTATAAAAAATATCGTGGCGCAGATTTTTGGAATAACCTGCCGCCGCAACGGCCGCCATATTACCGGCAGTCACACCGAAAAACAGGGCAAGCATTGCCATTGCAACTAAAATAATACCGCGCTGGATAATGTAGTTTAAATTTCCGTTTGCAATGCCCACATCAATAATTTTAGCCATTTCAAGCGGAATCAGAACTTCCATAAAAACTTCAAGAATAACAAAAAACGGTGCCAGAAAGGACTGCTTTTTATATTCACGCACGGACTTTAACAGTGTTTTGTTCATGGTTTGATTCTCCTTAATTTTATAGTTTATTTTCAGAAAGGTTTTGTAACATTTGCAGGAGCACCTGCTTGCAGACTGCCACATCTTTTTTGGAAATGCCCTGGGTCATCTGGGCTTCTGATTCGTTGATGTGGGACAGGATACTGGGACGAAGCGCCTCTGCCTTTTTGGTAGGCACAATCCGTTTGAGTCTGGCATCTTTTTCAACACTTTCGCGGTAGATAAATCCGTTTTTTTCCATCAGCTGTAAAATGCCGGTTACAGTAGACTTGCGGATCTGAAACTCTTCTTCAATATCTTTTTGATAAATTTCCCGATGCAGTGTTTCCAAAAGAATGAACTTAAGAATGTGCTTCTGCATAACGGTCAGACTGTCACCGTCAATCATAGTGACAATGCAGTTTTTTCGTTTCATCTGGTGGGAAAGCATCTGAATCAGTCGTCCCATGTGCATGTTAGCGGATTTTTCATCAAAATTCTGCAATCCAATCACACTCCTTTCTAAAGAAATGGTTAGCAACCTAACTTTTGATATTATAGGGAGAAGATTTTTAAATGTCAACTTTTTCTTTAGGAGTTTATAAAAAGTTCATATTCGGGAAAAATTTATCATTCCGCATCTGCTGCATGAAGATTAAAATATAGGGCGGAATGCAGCTAAGACACGGAAATGTATAAAAGGTACATTTTCGTGTCCTTTTATGGAAAACGGATTTTGTCAGAATGTTGATTTTTTATAAAAAATATAGTATGATAAAAACAATTCAAGTGTAAATATGAGGGGGATGGATAATAATGAAATATTGGATAAAAAGGAGTGTACTGCCTTTTGGTATTGTATGTCTGATGAGTATGGCACTGTGTGGCTGTGGCAGGGAGAAAAAGGAAGCTGTAACGGTACAGCCCGAACTGGTTATCGGAAGCGATGACTATGAGCCGTATAATTATCAGGATGAGAATGGCGATTATGCAGGTGTTGATGTGGAGCTGGCAAAAGAAGCGTGCCGCCGGATAGGCTATACACCGGTCTTTAAACAGATTCAGTGGGATGATAAAGATATTTATTTAGAAAACGGTGAAGTTGACTGTGCGTGGGGCAGTTTCTCAATGGATGGCAGGGAAGATGATTATATTTGGGTCGGACCTTATATGTACAGCAGGGAAGTTGTGATGGTGCGGACGGACAGTGATATTTATAAGCTGGATGACTTAGCTGGGAAAAATGTTGCGGTACAGTCCAGTACACAGCCTGAACGGATTTTTTTAGGGCAGGGTTACGATATAATTCCCAAGGTGAAAAATGTGTATTCCTTTGTAGAGATGAATGAATTATTTGCTGCACTGCGCAAGGGATACGTCGATGCCTGTGCGGGACATGAGATTGTGATGCAGGAATATTTAAGGCAGTCCGGTCAGAAATACCGCATTTTAGATGAGGAAATCATTGATTCAAAACTGGGTGTGGCTTTTTCAAAAAATAAAGACACCCAAAAGGCAGAACAGCTTCGTCAGGCGATGGCGGAGATGCTTGAAGACGGAACGGTTCAGTGTATTCTGGAAAAATATGGGATGGAAGACCGGGTGGCAGCAGGGGGGATTACACCATGAAAAAATCAGGACAGTCTAAAATGAAGGTGCAGTTATACGAAGGACTCCTCGTGGTTGTCATTATAGTGGTTATTGTCGTTCTGATACTGGCGGTCCGCTCGGATAAAAAAAATATTGAGAAGACCTTTGGCAATACACTGACTTATTTAAAAAGTCAGTGCTTAAGCTACGATGAGGTCGTACAGGCAGATAAAATTAAGAGCCTGGTACGGCTGACAGAACAGGCAGTTGAAGTAGGAGCGGATATCCATAGGGATTCTGAGTTAATTGATTCAGTATATTTAAAGAACTATACAGAGGCACAGCGGATGGCAGGAATTATCATTTTAGATGAAGATATGCAGCCGGAATGTCAATACAGCAATGTCGGATTGGATTATGATGCATGGAAGGAACTGATTCAGGATAAAAAAATCAGCGAGATTACAAAATATTCTAAAAAAATCTATGCAGAACGGATTCAGAAAAACAAAAAATGGTATGATCTGGCAGCAATATCCAGAACAGACAGTCCGGGAGTTGTATTTTGCTACTGTTATCAGGATACAGACCGTCTGACAGACAGTTATGCGGCAGTCAATAATTTGCTTGCCGGATATGCCATGAATATGAATGGTACCCTTTTTATAGCAGCTGATGATAAAATTTACGGAACAAATGATGCGCAATACGAGAATTGTCAAACCACGGAAATTCCGGTTATACAGGAATTACGTTCCATAGAACGCTCAGATAATCTGGTATATTTTACAAGTGACGGACACCGTTATTGTGGCGGAAAAGGACGATACAGGGATTATAATTTATACGTATATTATCCACAGAAAGAAGTGTTTGCGGCAACACGCAGGACAGTTCTTTTGGCATTATGTATTTCTATGCTTATCTGGGCAGCTGCAACGGTGGCAAGAAATAAATCCGGGCGGGTTCATATGCGGGAATTAAATGAGCAGCTAAAGATTATTGAAGCACAGCAGAAAAAAGAGGTGGAATATCAGTTAAAATTAAAGCAGTCCATGGAAGAAGCAGTCCGTGCCAATATAGCAAAGACAGATTTTCTGCGCAGAATGAGCCACGATATCCGTACACCGATTAACGGAATCAGGGGTATGGTAGAAATCGGTAGGTATTATAAGGATGATTTGGAAAAACAGAGCGATTGTCGTGAAAAAGTCTGGGAGGCTTCCGGCTTTCTGCTGGATCTGGTCAATGATGTTCTGGATATGAATAAACTGGAATCCGGACAAATCCAGCTTTCAGAAGATTCTTTTGATTTGCAGGATATTTTAAATGAAGTAACGTCCATTTTAACGGTACAGGCAAAAAAGAAAAATGTCTGTTTTTATCCGATACAGACACAGATCATGCACTGGCATTTAATCGGCAGTCCGTTACATCTGCGGCAGATTCTTTTAAATATTATGGGAAATGCCATTAAGTATAATAAAGAAGGTGGTTCGGTGACGACCTCGGTGACAGAAACGGAGAGTACATCTGATTTTAACAGAGTCATGCTGGAATTCATATGTCAGGATACAGGAATTGGTATGAGTAAAGATTTCCAGGAGCATATGTTTGAACCGTTTGCCCAGGAAAAAGAGATGATGCAGACCGTTTACAGCGGCACGGGACTGGGACTTCCGATTGTCAAAAAAATTGTAGAGGTAATGCAGGGAACAATTGATTATACCAGTGAAAAAGAGAAAGGCACAACATTTGTAATAAGACTGCCGTTTCAGGTGGATAAGAAGAAGGAACAGTATACAGTGCAGGATGAAGAAGCAAAAACTGTTGTACTTGACGGCATGAAAGTTCTGCTTGCGGAAGACAATGTGCTTAACATGGAAATTGCAGATTTCATCTGTGAGAATGAAGGCATGATCGTTACAAAAGCATGGAACGGAAAAGAAGCATTGGAGTTGTTTGAACAGGCTGAACCCGGCACATTTGATATTATATTGATGGATTTGATGATGCCGGTTATGAGCGGACTTGAAACGGCAAAAAATATCCGGGCGCTTCAGCGGCCGGATGCAAAGACGATACCAATCATAGCAATGACGGCCAATGCTTTTTCGGATGATGTGGCAGACTGCAAAGCGGCGGGAATGAATGAGCATGTGTCAAAGCCGCTGGATGCGGATAAGCTGATAGAAACGATAGCAAAATATGTTTCAGGATAAAAAATCAGGATAAAAAATAATAATTTTTTATAGACACCAATCAATAGATATGGTATATTAAATTGCTACTATAAAAACGAAAGAATAAAACATGTACAATAATGTATGGAAAGGCAGGAGCTATTGAGAAAAAACATTACAAGAGGAAAAAGAATTTTTGCGGCAGCAGCCGTAGTGACAGCAGTGTGTATGACAACCAATACAGTTGTTCCATTTATGACTTATGCATACGCAGATACAGCGAATATACGTGCAGGGGCAGTTACTGTTACAAGTGAAAGCCAGCTTCGTCAGGCATTGCAGGCGGGCAGCAGTTTAATTGTTGTCAGTGGGAGTATTACGGTTGCAGAGGATGCTGCGGGAACACCTCTTATGATACCGGGAAATGTGACGATAACAGGGGCGGACAGCAACAGTGAACTGATTATCAGAGGTGCAGTACAGCTTACCGGTGATCATGTTACGATTCAAAATGTAAAATTGCATTTTATTTCCACGAATGCTTTACAAAGCGTCGTACATAGAGAGATTTTTCTGGCTGGACACAGTCTGGTACTGGATAGTGTGGATACGTATGTTAAAGGTGGTGCAGGTTCCGGACTGGGAGGTTTTGGGGGAACAGAAGAAGAACTGCTCCCAACAGTCTATGCAGGCGGATTTAAAAATACGGTTGTCGGACAAAATGCATCATTGACTGTTACCAATGCGGTTGAAAATACAAAGATTCAGGCCGTTTACATGAGCCATGATTCCGGGAGTGATGGGAAAACCGCATATACAGGCAGCGCAGAAGTTTATGCAGATGCAAAAACGGTTATTCGTGAAGGAATTCATACAGAAAATAACAGCTGTGCAGATATTACGCTGAAAGGCATGGGAGAGAGTATTATTGCCAGTGCGAAAATAAAAGATTTTTACGGCAATGAAAACACCAGTCTGACCTTGCAGAAATGTTCTGTAGACGGCAATATCCAGAATGTTGAAAATGTTATATTGGATGATGAAGCGGAACTGTGCCTGGTATCCGGCAGTTTAAAAAATATAGAGGTAAAAAACAAAGCCTCTTTAAATCTGACAGAGTATGATGAAAGTATCTTCGTTGAAATTAAAGGAAATTTCACCGGAAATCAGACGTCAGACAATATCGCAGACGGCTATATTGTATTAAAAAAGGATAATCAGGTCATTATTGATAAGGATGTAACAGGTACAACAAAGGCGGCAGTCGGTAATAAGCTGTTTCCATCCGTTTTCACGGAAGGTTATACTTATATAACGGCGCAGGGCAAGGCAGCGAAGGAAAGCTTTGCACCGGCAAAAGCAGGCTGGTTTTTTAAATATACCGTGGATACACAGTCAAACTGGACAGCAACGACAAAGCAGCCGGAGAAAGAAGACTTATCTGTTGGCAGACTGGTGATTCAGTCTGCACCGCAAACGGTAAATATCAACCGCATTTTCCAAAAGGAAGACGGCTCAATTCCTGATGATACGGTGTATTTTGATATTGACTGTTATAACAGTCAGGGAGTATTAATGGACGGTGCTGATGTGACCGACTGGCTTGGAAGCAGTGTTTTGGTTATGAAAACGTCACTTTGGGAAAGTGAAGATGCGGAAAGTCTGAATGAAACCAATTGGGGCGAAGCTGTCGCGCTGGTAACGGACGGAGAAAATTATCCAAACCGTTATTTTTTAGAAGCATATCCGGGGGCAAAGACGGGAACATATACTTTTTTATTTTTCCCGAACGGATATGATGAAGGCAATATTGAAACAGTCGGCGCGGTAAAAGCCCAGAAAGATAAGATATTTGCAGAATGTACGGTGGAATTTACCGATAAAGATATTGAACCGGTGCAGAAGCATCAGGTGATTGTAGGCAATGGAACCGGTTCGGGAGAATATGCAGCAGGCGACATTGTCACTATAACTGCGGCAGGTGCGGCACAGGGTATGGCATTTGACCGGTGGGCAGGCAATACTGCACTTGATTTTACAGAGAACACGGACAGCCATTCAGCGACAGCTGTATTTATCATGCCGGACGGTGATGTCGAAATCAATGCAGAATATAAAGACATTTCGGCTCCGACAGGAGAGATTACCGTATCGACAAATAAGTGGAACGTATTCTGCAATGCAGTGACATTTGGAAAGTTTTTCAAGGAAAGACAGGAAGTCGGTATTCATGCAGATGATCTGGGGCTGGGTATCGATAAGGTTTTTTATCTGATTTCAGAGGAAGCAAAGACGTTGGAAGAAGTGCAAAATATTCAGGCTTCAGACTGGACGGTTTACGAACAGCGTTTTGCAATTGATCCGGATAAAAAATGTATTGTTTATGTTAAAATTACAGATAAGGGCGGTAATACAGCCTATCTGTCTACAGACGGACTGGTATTTGACGGTTCTTCACCGGTTATTAGCGGCGTAAAGCATAATGAAACATACGGCGGCAGTGTTCAGTTTACGGTAAACGATGACAATCTGGACTATGTGGAGATTGACGGTGTTTTAGCAGGTCGTGAAAACGGAGGGTATACGGTCACAGATGTTGAAGGAGCGCATACAATCACAGCCGTTGATAAAGCCGGAAACCGTACACAGGTAAGCGTTACAATTGTACACGCAACACAGCCAACAACGGAAGCACCAAAGCCAACGCAGAAACCAACGGAAGCGCCGACTGAAAAGCCAACGCAGAAGCCGACACAGGTGACGACGGAAAGCACAACCGAAGGCACAACAGAAGCGCCAAAGCCAACGCAGAAACCAACGGAAGCGCCGACAGAGGTGACAAAGCCGACAGAAGCCCCGACACAGAAGCCGGAAACAGATGAAAAGGTCATTTATGAAATGCGTCAGGATGCAGATGGTAACTGGCATTACTATGCAAATGATACCATTGCAGCGGATTACTGTGGCATGGCAGTAAATGAATACGGCTGGTGGTATATCAAGAATGGTGATGTAGACTTTACATATACAGGTATGGCATGCAATGAGTACGGCTGGTGGTACTTCAACAACGGACAGCTGGATACGACATTTTACGGTCTTGCAAATAATGAATATGGAACATGGTTCTATACGGACGGACAGTTAAATTTCGGTTTTACAGGGATGATTATTCCGGATGACGAGTGGCTCTATGTTCAGAACGGACAGGTACTGACAGATTATACCGGAATGGCATTAAACGACTACGGCTGGTGGTACTTTAAAAATGGCAGAATTGATTTTGCATATATCGGGATGGCGGCAAATGAATACGGCTGGTGGTATTTTAACAACGGACAGATTGATTTTGGTTATAACGGTTTTGCTGCAAATGAATATGGTACATGGCTGTTTACGAACGGTATTTTAAATACGGGATTTACCGGTATGACATTAAATGGTGGTACATGGGTATATGTTACAGATGGATATATCAGTGACACTTATACCGGAATGGCATTAAATGAATACGGCTGGTGGTATTTTAACAATGGTCTGCTTGATTTAACATTTACGGGTGTCGGCAGTAATGAATACGGCGACTGGTACTTTAAAGACGGAACAATCGCTTTTGATTATTCAGGTACAATCAGCTTCGGCGGACAGGATTATACCGTAACCAATGGATATGCTGTAAAAGCATAAATCTGACAAACTAAGATTGAATTTATAAAAAGACTGGCAGAGGTGCAGCGCATTGCAGCATCTCTGCCGTTTTTTCTAGTTAACAAAAAAACATGTAATATTTTATTGAAACAGGTTGGATACAATGGTATAATTAAAATAATTAGATATGAAAAAAGTGACATAGACGACACGAGAAAACAGCAGTAAGGAGGAACAACATATGATTCAGGCAATGGTCAAAAAATTGAATGGGAAAAGACTGCGGCAGCGTATTTCATCTGCAATTTTAATAGTTGCAATATTGGTAAGTTTTTCTGGTATTCTTGGAGGAACTGCCATGTTAGTAATGGGTATCCAGTACCATTACGCATTAACCAATTATGGTTTTTCGCAGGGTGATATCGGTAAGATGATGATTACATTTGCAGATACCAGAAGTAACCTGCGGGCGGCAATCGGTTATCAGGATAAGACACTGGTACAGGAAACCTACGAAGCGTATGAAACAAAGAAGCAGGCATGTAAGGATTATGCAGCTACAGTAGAAGAAACAGTTGCTTCCGCTGAAGAACGTAAATTGTATGATCAGATCATGAGCGGTATGGAAGATTATTTTACATCAGCTGATAAGGTAGTACAGATGGGTAAAGATGTAACGAATATCGATCAGAGAAATCAGGCACAGCGACTGGCAAAAGATGAAGTGGCACCGAAGTACGAAGCAATTTATGATAATATGGTACAGCTGCTGGACGTGAATACCAGCGAAGGTGACAAATTGGAAAATAATTTAAAGGTATTAACATATGTCTTACTGGCAATAGTTATTCTTATTATTATTGCGGCGATTTTAATCGCAAGAAAGCTGGGCGATGCGCTTGCGTTAAATATTGTAAATCCGCTCGATGCACTGGCAGAACGTTTTAAGGCCTTTGCACAGGGTGATTTGACAAGTGAATTTCCGGTAATGGAATCAGAAGATGAAGTATCTGATATGGTTACTGTTGCAAAGGATATGGCAGAGAATCTGTCAGCAGTTATTAAGGATGTTAATTACCGTATGGAACTGATGGCAAAGAATGATTATACAGGCTCGTCTGCAATTCCTGAAAAGTATCTGGGTGATTTTGCAGCCATGAATGATGCAATCCATCAGATGAACGAAGATATGAACGATACAATGCGCCACATTGAAGAAGCTGCCGCTCAGGTATCTATCGGTGCAGGCAACCTTGCAGAGGGTTCACAAAGCCTTGCAGAAGGTTCTACAGACCAGGCTGGTGCAGTTGAAGAATTACTTGCCTCTTTTGCAAGTATTACAGAAGGTGTAGAACATACACATGACAGTGCAAGCGTTTCGTATGATTTATCTGTGAAATATGCAAAAGAAGCAGACAGAAGCCAGCAGGAGATGCAGGCGGTTACGGAAGCTATGCAGCGTATGAGTGAAATGTCTCAGAAGATTGAAAGCATTATCGGTGAAATCGAAGAAATTGCTGAACAGACCAATCTGCTTGCATTAAATGCTTCTATTGAAGCCGCAAGGGCCGGAGAAGCCGGACGCGGATTCGCTGTTGTTGCAACACAGATTGGCAAGCTTGCTGACGAAAGCGCTCAGTCTGCAGTGAATACAAGAGAACTCATTATGAATTCTATTCAGGAAATTGAAAATGGTAACCGTGCCGTAGAGAAGACTTCTAAGACGATTATTGAACTGGTTCAGGGTATTAATGAAGTCGCAGAAAAGTCTAAAGAGCTAGAGGAGCTTTCAGAAACACAGACAGAACAGATGAAGCAGGCTGAAGCCGGTGTTAACCAGATTTCAGAGGTTGTACAGAGCAATGCCGCTATTGCGGAAGAATCTTCTGCAACAAGTGAAGAGCTTTCAGCAGAATCTATTTCACTGAACGAACTTGTACAGCAGTTTAAGCTGAAAAAGTAATTTTTGACACTGATATCAGAATATGCTAGAATTTAAAAATGCGTAGACACGCAGTGAAAGCATACAGAACAGATAAGCGTGAAGTCATGAAAAATGGACTTCGCGCTTTTTTGCACAGATGTTTGCTTCTGAGCGAAAGCAAACATCTATAATGACAGATGAGAAATCGCCTATGCGAATTTCTCATCGCCGCTTCGCAACAAGTTGCTCAGAAAAGGAGATAAGTGTGAAAAATCACACTGATGTGCTGA
>OHOC01000553.1_pt1 | contig 11578 bp, 7 predicted proteins | sample 1569701 | NCBI WGS metagenome assembly OHOC01 (sample SAMEA3879522, study PRJEB24766) | human gut metagenome | biome: human-associated habitat; feature: feces | place: USA | collected 1985/1987 | reverse complement strand
TTCGGGAAAAGCATAGAGACGGCTTAACAGAAACTCTTCTATCAGACGGATACACGCTACCCGATCCGGCATATCGGCTATCCGCCTGCCCAGATCAACCAACAGAGGATCGCCCGTCTCTTCGGTATTTACATTCATCCCACGAAACTCGCTGACAGGCATATGGAGAAAAGCTTTTGCGGCAAAAGGCTGAAAAACGACTACGATCATCTCCAGCATCCCCGTAGACTCGACATCGGAATAGCCGAACGCCTGCCCGCTGATGAAAGAAGAGGGTTGCAACCGGCCTTCGGTCAGCGAAAACAGTTGGCGCCCCCGGTGAAAGACCATTTGGACGCACCCCACGGGTAGCGTCCGTTCGGATACCGGTGCAAGCGCATCGTCGCTCAACACCCAGTAATGCCGGACATAAGGAACGAGTGCCGCTGTGGGCTTTATGACTCTGAATGATTGCATAGACTACAAATATATTGTTTTTTGGATCATCCCGGCAAAGATAAGGGACGGGAAAAAGAAGGGATAGGAAAAAAGAGACAAAGGAAAATCGGGTTACCGAAAACGGCTGTCAGAAAGAGGATGGATGCACGTATGAATTGTACCCTGATATATAACAATATTAAGTGAGAGCAAAAGGATAAGCCTATTTCGACTTACAGATTATAACAATACAGTAACCCTATTGATAAAATGAATAAAAAAACTACGAGAAGAATCCCGTAGTTTTCTATTTACACAATATTATGGAGAGTCCCTCTAATAGCATACTTACACACAAGTTTGTTTACTTGATAAGTACTAAGCATAAGCGATTTAACTTTGGAAATAGAATATTTTCATCCATTATTTGTCATACACCTTCAACATCACTTTTCCCCCATTAGTCGTAAAATCTATCGGTCCGGGGTAATACTTCTTTTGTCCTTTTCTGTTCTGTCCCCAATAATCTTCTATTAAATCTATCACTGTTCCATTTTCTTTATTAAAAGATTGATCAGGTATGGAAGCACGACCTAAGTCTTTCGTACTAACCTTGTCACGGAACTTTTCATCCTTCCAGTTTTCAGGAACATTTATTTGCAGATACCATCCATCCGTTTTTTCTATCACTTGAATATCTGCATCGAAACCGGAGTTAACAGTAGCATTTTTATCCAAGCCTGAAGATACCGCTTCTCCCCAATAACAGTTTTTTTCCATCTGTACCGGCAATACACAATCATCATACTCTGTCATTTCGGCCCTGGTAAAGATATTGTTGAAATAAGAGACATTTCCACAAGGACAATCGTGATATCCCATAATCTCCGTCCCATGAGGTGCAAGATAAGGTGTTTTACGTGGATCTACATTATTCAGTTTCCAAACTTTCCAAACAATCAAATTATGAACGAAAGCCATGCCTTGTGACAGTTTGATTTGGGCGAGTTCTGGAGACAGGAACAGATTATTGTCAACTAAAATAGGTCCATGGTTCACCTCAAATGAAACTTCCACGACCCTGTTGTCATGCAAAAGATTTCTTGTCACTCTTGCACCTTGTGCCATCCAATCGAGCCAAATACCACCCTCTACACGATAAATATGATTGCCTGAGATCTCCACATCTACAGCAGCATGTATCTTAATTCCCGCCATTTCATATCCCCAGAACAAGTTCTGTGTACTAATATCATGCACGGTATTATTCTTTATCTTACTGAAAATAGCGCCCAAGCTACCTGCAATACCGGCTTGTCCACAATAAGCCACAGTGTTGTTACGTACCAGATGCCCTCCGATATGTTCTCTGTTCCAATTGTGCCGAAGTGCACGCTTCACACAATTGATATACCCTTCTTCTGATTCTGATTTATTATCCCATTCGTCTCCATACTTACCTAAAGTAATCCCCACACACTTGGAATGGGTGATTGTATTGTTTTCAATAACCCATCCTTTACTCCAGTGAGTCCCCAACAAGCCAATCTGTTCTGCTGTAGGAGGTGCCCAGGGGGTAGCAGCCTGACTCAGCTTAAATCCGTTAACCACAATATAATTCACATAAGGTCTTTCCGGATAAAAGACAGATTGCCTTACATTGATTTCAACCAGTTCCTGATTAGGATTCTTATCGCCAAAATTAGCGTACAGGCGAGTAGTGTCTTGCTCTACTTTGCAAAACCACAACAAACTATCGCCTTTATTCTGCAAAACATTGCTCAATGACGGATTCTCCATCAGGGCTATATCATTCAGATATATCTCTCCCGTATGACACCACTTGCCTCTCTCAAACCAATCACCATGTAAAGTTTCAGCATATGGATTGAACCCACCGAAAAATTTATTCGGTATTCCGACTTCCCAAGTCGTATCATTAACCTTCTTCCAACCTTTCATTACTTCCGAACCTTTTATCTCCACATTCTCCCCTTTGGCCGCCATAAAGACAATCGGTTTTTCTTCCGACTCTCCGCCCCGTGAAGGAGAAACCCTTTCACGATAGATACCTTCATGTACAATAACCGTATCTCCCGGCTCAGCCATATCGGCAGCAGCTTGTATCGTCTTCAAAGGATAGGCTAAACTACCGATTGATGCATCGTTTCCTGTCGAAGCGTTCACATGTATGCCATGACTCCGTTCCGCCTGCAATTCGACCACTATCAAAGAGTTGCCGGGCAACCCGAGTTTCATCATTTTACCCGTTGAAGGAACAAACGACTCTACCTTCACCTCTTCCGGATGTTGTAATGTATTAAAGCTCAAATCCGACTGTGGAGCAATCTTCATACCTTTCCTCACACGGAAAGATTTCTTTATCTGGCTAAAATCTATTTTACAAGGTTGAGTATTCTGACTAAAATTCAGTACGACCAATGTCAATTTGTCCCGTCTCTTATTCCATGCAGCCTGAATCACAATATCCTGATTCTCCTTTTCCTGCTCTATTATTTGAGGATACGCTATATCCAATGAATTCAAGAGAGCGAAAGCCACGCCCGGAGCATTCAGATAAGTACCTTCTTTAGGAGTATTTATCAGACATTCTCCCCAACCATCGGACAGGTTTGTATAATTGGCAGTAAAGAAACTCCCACCCATATTCTGATAGGCAATGTATTGCTCCACCATATTCATGGCAAATCCCCAACGGATGGAAGCATTAAAGAGGGTTTCTTCCCCATCTGTGTCCTTCTGATTCAGTCCGTCGGTATTTCCTTCATTTCGGGTTACCGGAGCACGAAACTCCGTATGGCATAATTTGATGTCTGTACCATGCGCCTTGTTATATGCATCTAAAATTACGATATCAGCACGCATCTCTTCCGGAGTTCCTCCCCTGTTTGTAATTAAATCCACATAAGGTCCGACAATCTCCAACATTTCCTTAAACTTCTTATTAAACAACCAATAATTACCCACCGCTATTTTGATTGAAGGATCTTTTGCTTTCATCGCCTTTGCAAAATCTACACAACGATTGGCATACGTGACGGCATCGAACCGACGGTAAGGTTCATTCTCTAATTCCCAATATTTCACATTCAACGGTTTGGTACGACCATAGGCAATACGTTGTGCATTGGTAGGATTATTACAGAAATCAACCCAGTCTGCAGCACTGTATTCATTATTGAACATAACAGGTACACAAAAGAAGGGTTCCGCCCCCACTGCCTCACACAGATCCACCAATTCGAACGTACCTACATCGTTCAGCAATTCACATCCCCACCAAGTATCATAGCTGACCGGTCTTTCTTCACGTGGACCAATTCCCGAACGCCAGTCATAAAGCGAAGTGAAACATCCGCCCGGCATTCGCATGGTCCTGGGACGAAGTTCATTCTTAATACGTTCAACCGACTCACGTTTCCAACCTTTTATTACATCATCTGCCATCAATGACAGCAGATCTATCCCTACACAACCGCCTGCAGGTACTTCTATAGTATAAGTACACCAGCCTTCATACTCCGTCGCATCTAATGAAGAACTGTATAAGATAAATTGGTTTGTATTCACAGCCAGTTCAGTCTTTGACAACGGAGTATGGAAATCACCTTCTTTATAAATGGCAATAGTTACCGGGACACTCTCCTTTGAGTATTTCTCTTCGCTTAGGTAACCACCGGAGGAGAAAAGGCCTGAAACTGTATATCCTTTTCCCTTTTCAATATAAATGCGTTCCTGAACTAATAGAGTTGGAGTTTGCTTTTTACGATTATCAATCTGCAAAAAATACTTTCCATGAGCCGATGGCCAATAATTATTGAAAATAAGAGGTAACTTCTCTTCTTTCCTTCCATCAGCAAGCAGATACCACTTTGGCTCTTCATAGCCGGAATGCCACCACTTGGCTTCTTTTACATCCCCCCGGTAACACGTGTACCAAGAGTTTGACTCACTTACAGGTTTCGTATTCTCGAAACTGCGGTTAAAGAGAAGTTCACCCCACAACAAGTCGCTTCTACCAAACCCCATTTCAAAGAAACTACCCCATAAATAAGGACTCACAGGTGTACTTGTTTTATCTTTATCTATTATTTTAATTGTATTCTGTGCATGCAGATCCGCCAGAAGCAGACATATAAACAAAAAGCTTACTATCTTATTCATGATGTTTAGACACATAATAAAAAATTATCGATTCAACATTCTTATATTGATTACCTGCCTTCCTTCGATAGAAATATGTTCAGTCTTGAACTTACTTCCACTCACAATTAAAGTATCGGTGGACATGGCACGAATAGAATATTCTCCCTTTGAGTTTGTGACAACTTCTTCTTTCCCAACTTTGACAGTTACTTGAGGCAACAGGTTTGCTTGTACATCCCGTATGGTTCCCTTTACCACTACCGGTGTAGCTGTCATATTCTTTGTTGAAGACACTTTTTTCTCCTTGTCCCTCAAAGTAGGAATGTATTTCTCGGATGCACGCTCTACCGTTATCACTTTCTTAATGCGAATATCATCTGATGCACGGCCTATCTGTAACTCAAAAGCACCTGGTTCAACCACTTTTTTCATCTCCTTGTTGTAGAGGGCCAGTTCTGACACGGGAATCTTAATTATCACTTGCTTCGTTTCTCCTTTCTTAATAAGCACTTTCTCAAAACCCTTCAGTTCCTGAACAGGCATCACGACACTGGAAACCATATCACGCACGTAAACCTGCGGCACTTCCAGACCGTCGTAATCGCCTGTGTTGCGAATTGCTATCGTCACCTCAATCACATCTTCACAAGCGTAATCTTCTTTGGAGGTAGTGGCAGAAAGATATTCAAAGTCTGTATAGCTCAATCCGTGGCCGAATGCCCACAATGCTTTCGGCGAAGAGAACACATAATCTTTACCGGGTTTATTCTTACTGCCCGGTGAGCGGTAGAAGCCCTTATCTGTAGGCAAATAGTTATAATAACAAGGTAGATGTCCTACACTTTGCGGAAAAGAATAATTCAATTTTCCCGATGGATTAACCTCACCCAAAAGCATGTCTGCAAGGGCTAGTCCACCTTGTTCACCGGGATACCACTGTACTACAATCCCCGGTATATTTTCCTTTATCCAAGACATTGCAAAAGGCTTTCCGGATAATAGAACAACAATTACCGGTTTACCTGTAGCATGAATGGCCTCCACCAAATCTTCTTGTACACCTGTCAAGGTCAAGTCACTTAAATCAAAACCTTCCCCACAAGTAGCATTACTATAATCACGAGCCAAAGAAGCACTTGCCGAACCGACAACAACAATACAAACATCACTTTTCTTTGCCACATCCACCGCTTCTTTAAATCCCGAACAATCATCCGTAACCAAATCACATCCCTTGGCATAATTCAATGTCAACTGATTACCGACTCTTTCTTTCAGGGCTTCAAGTAATGTAACCCCGTCCTTATTGTCACGACTCCATGTATAATCCCCAAACTGTACCTGATCAGCATTAGGACCTATCACAGCTATAGATTTCAATTTATTCATTTGTAAGGGCAAGATATTGTTTTCGTTCTGTAGAAGAACGATTGATTCTTCAGCAATCTTACGAGCCAATGACACATGGGCAGGAGCATGCACTACTTTATCATAGTTCTTTTCCATTGGTAATGGGTATTCAAACAGTCCCATATTAAACTTAGCCGTTAAAATACGAGCCACTGCCTGGTCAATATACTTCACATCCAACATTCCGTTCTCCACCAATTGCTGAAGCTCAGCGTAACTATTGTCTGAAGCTTCGGCATCCAGTCCGGCCGTTAATGCCTGAATAGCGGCTTCTGCACTGTTTTGTGCCGTTTTATGAAAATAGTTCAGCATACCTATCGCTCCCCAATCGGAATAAACATATCCTTGAAAGTCCCACCGGTCACGTAAAAGTTCCGTCATCAGATAGTGGGAAGAAGAATTAGGTTCATTGTTCCAAGAATTATATGAGGACATCACCGCCCAAGGTTTGGCTTCTTTTACTACAGTTTCAAAAGTTTTCAAATAGATGGAAAGTAACTCCCGCTGTCCGCACGATACAGAAGCAAGATTCAATCCTCCCTGAGGAGCACCATGGGCACCGAAGTGCTTGATCATTGGTGATACTTGATTATCAAGATAACCTCTCACTTGCGATACCCCCATACGCGACACCAGAAAAGGATCTTCACCGAAACATTCTTCCACTCGTCCCCAACGCAAATCACGGCAGACATCGATAACGGGAGTTAAAGATTGCGTGATGCCTTGTGCCGACAACTCTTTTGCTATGGCAGAAGTCATTTCGTAAGCCAGTATAGGATTAAATGTACTTCCCAATGCGATGGCTTGTGGAAAAATAGTAGATCCGTCGTGTACAGAGCCATGTAGAGATTCAGTCAACGTGAATACAGGGATACCCAACCGGGTCTTCTCGCGCATATATTTCTGTACTTCATTCATCAAGGTCAGACATTCCTTTCCGGGCAAGGTAATACCTTCTATGAACCCATAGTTCTGCCCACCAATCATTTTCTCCAGTTTTTCCTCATTCAGTTTTCCATTCTCCATGATTGAATAAGCATGAATATGGCGCATTTGAGCAATTTTTTCCTCTAATGTCATCCTGCTTAACAGATCCTGTACCCTTACCTCTACAGGTAGTGAAGCATTCTTATATTTAAAATTGGTTTGTGCATAAAGACGGACACAAAAGCATATTGCCATCAATGAAAGAAATATTAGTTTTTTCATGATACACCGATTTATTTATTATTGTTTTTGATTATAATCTTTTACCGCTTCATAAAACGCGCGAATATTATCCAATGGAATCTCAGGAGGTACATCGCAACCTGTAGATATCACGAAATTAGGATAAGCTGTGGTTCTTTGCAACAAAGCATAGGTTTGCCGATACACCTCCTCCGCAGTGGCTTGTTTGAAAATTCCAACCGGATCCAGATTACCCATAACCAACGCATTCGAAGGACATTCTTCCAGAGCAGCAAGCATATCTATTTTATTTCCAAAATGATATCCTTTAGCCCCCGTAGCAACCATAGCCTGAGTACATTGCCCCATATTACCGCAATTATGCAATATAACTGCAAAATGACTATCCTGGACCTCTTCGACGATTCGTTTGACAAATACAGAGGAATACTGCATACAATCTTCATTGGACAACAACCCTGCCGCCGGTTCTGCAATTATGACTCCGGCAGAACCGCAATCTTTGATGGCACGGCAATATTGGGTAATGAATAGAGTGCATTTATCCAATAACAGCAAAGCCGTTTCAGGCTCTGTGTAAATAGCCATCATTATTTCCGTCATGTCAAACAGGCGACCTGCAAGAGAATACGGTCCAATGCAACCTCCAAAAACCGGTTTATCCAATCCTTTCGCAGCTAAACGGTTTGCCTCCAAATATTGCGGAATACGAGCTATATCCGACGACCTCTTCATAATTACTCACCAAGCGCCCTATAACATTGGGTACTTCATTCTCACTAAACTGAATCTGTGCACCAAAAGCTTCCGCCTCTACCGTCAGGTCCATAATGACCGTACAAGCTGCCGACTGTGGATAGTTCATATTTAAAGCTTCAACTGCCTTAAAATGAACTTCACCATCGGTTACCGCATCCAGAACTCTTTTATTTAGCAGTTCAATGCCGGGATGGGTCATAATAGGTAATGCAACCTTTTTATCCGACACTATTATATACTCTATCCATTCATCTACATTCATATCTTACATCATTTATTTAATCTATTTTTATAACAGTCTTTTTTCCCGCACAACTCACAACCGTATTTCTGCCTGGTCATCTGTCTACCGATTCCCACCACTCCACTCACCGATTTAATAGGGCACATTAATGAAGAGGCAGTCAGGCTGACTCCACAAGGTTGATTGGGAAGCAATGAAAAGAGAATCTGCTGATCAGAGACTTTCCATCCACAATAGCCGGGGCTATAAGGATAGCTTATTCCCAATCCTTTCGCCCCGAACTCCTTTTCTATTGCTTTGCACGCCTCCCTCACAGTAGCCTCAGCAATGGCCGAACCTAATGCATCCAGCAGGAACTCCTCAACAATCTGCCCTGATTCCTTGACAGTCTGTTGAAATCGTTCAAATTCCTCACCGGCTGTAGCCACAAACAGGGCACATAACTCCGCATTCTCCAGATAAGGAGTGATAATGCGTCCTGTCTGTAACCGACATCCATTCAATATAATCCGAGATTTATCGAAAGCATCCAATGAAAAGACACGATATCCCCAACGAGGTTTACAAAATTGAGTCACTTCTCTTTCCAGAGCGGAGAACATGGTCAATACTTCACCTTCCATCTTGTAACCTTTACCCAGAGAAAAAACAAAGTCATCCCAGTCCAGACAAATGTCTTTCCATGAAAGCTCTTTATAGCGGAAATCCATATCAAGCCGCTCCTATCAGTTTCTTCGCCATTATCACCGCTGCATTAGCATTGCTTGTATATGCATCAGCCCCTATCGAATGTGCAAAAGCCTCATTGATCGGAGCGCCCCCCACCATCACTTTTACTTTTCCATACAATCCTGCCGTCTTCAAGTCATCTACTACTACCTTCATATAATTCATAGTAGTAGTCAGCAGTGCAGACATACATATGATATCTGCATTGTTTGTACGGGCAGCTTCTACAAACTTCTCACTGGAAACATCCACTCCCAAATTGACAACTTCAAATCCACAACCTTCGAACATAGAAGCCACAAGATTCTTGCCTATATCATGCAAGTCCCCTTTCACGGTTCCAATAACAATTTTACCGACATAGGCATCAGTCTCTCCCTGTAATAACGGTTTCAGAAGATCCAGTGCACCTTTCATGGCACGTGCACTCATCAGCAAATTAGGCACAAACACTTTTCCTGCCTCAAAGCGATTACCAATCTCTTCCATCGCCTTAATCATGTAATTAGTAATAATTTCGTTCGGAAGTACTCCTTCGGAGATTGCTTCATTGGTTACTGCAACGGCTCTGTCAAGTTTGCCATTTAAAATTGCATCGTATAAATCTGTCAAGTTCATGATCTTTTATTTTTATCAGTGGTTCATACAGTCTTTAAAGCATCAAGCATTGCTATTACATTCTCGACCGGCACATTAGCCTGAATATTATGTACTGAGTTAAATACAAAACCGCCATCTTTTCCCAAGATTTCGCATTGTCCGAGAACATGCCTGCGAATCTCATCCGGAGTACCGAAAGGCAACATCTTCTGAGTATCGACTCCACCTCCCCAAAAGGTAAGATGGCTTCCAAACTCCCTCTTCAACATTCCGGAATCCATACCCTTAGCATTAATCTGCACCGGATTGATAATGTCAAAACCAGCTTCAATCAGTCCCGGCAAAATAGGCACAATAGCACCACAGGAATGTTTGAAAACTTTCCAGGTAGTATGTTCATGAATCCAGTCGTTCATACGCCGATAATGAGGCAGCCAAAGCTCATTAAAAACCTCCACTGAGCAGAATTGCGACTCTTGAGAACCGAAGTCCGTACCACAGGTTAATACCACATCCACTTTATCACCCAATACCGCCCACAATTTCTCATAGTTTGCGATGGCGATGTCCGTCTGTCTTCTAAATATTTCGTGTAAGTATTCCTGACGCATCACAGTGGACATATACCACTCCACCACACTGCGGATACCCTTCGGTTCTTTTAGCCCCATACCGGGTACAAAAGCAACATCTCCCAATGCAGTGCCACCGAAACTGGCTACCACTGCCCTACCGGTGGCAGATGCTTCATTCACTTTTTTTTTGTAGGCATCCAATTCTTCATCGGTAATGGAGTTAAACTCTTCCAGATTGTCCATAGGATTCAGTTTATCTTCATCAATCGGCTGCTGTCTTTCGATGGCATTGATAAAGAAACAACCATTCGGCATAACTGCACTCGGAGGATAGTTTTTATCTCCTCCTGCATATACATAGACATCTCCTTCCTTATCCTGAGTCAAGTCGAGTTGTATCGGCACCAACACTTTCTGCCCCCACGGTGTGACTTGCTCATGCATGCATTCTGTGTCATGGTCAAAGATATCTCTTGTACCTCCTACTCCAATACAATCCACTCCCATTGCGTCGGCCAAATCCCTGTCCACCTCACCCAACATCTGGAAGGTATCGACAATCTTTACCGGTTTATAAGACAATCCGTAATGCTTGCGTAAAGCCTCCACTACCCGGCAGTGAATGCCGGTTACGGCTGTAGCTCCGAAGTCAACCGGAATACGATCACTACCCTGATGACTCAGAGCCTGTCTGACTCTATCTCTTGATGTACTCATAATATTCTTGATTTTAAATCTTGTTCAACAAAGTTATATTAAGTGTTTTTTGCGAGTTCACTTCCACTTCCTGCATTTCATATCCCTTCCTACTGAAAACCAATACACTTGCAGAAGTAGCTTCAATGGAATATTCACCTTTCCCATTGGTTATCACACTCCCTTTTCTGCCTTTCACAGACACTTTCACATCGTCCAATGTCTTAGCCTGTACATCACGTACCACTCCTTTTACAATCATCTTCTTGCCGGTCTTAACCGTTTGCGTTTCCTTAGAAGCTGCGGAAGAAACTCTTTCTGCCTTAGCGTCCACTTCTCCCACATGAATAGTCTTCTTGAAACAAATACTGTCAGAAGAAGTGCCGATCATAAAGTCAAAATCTCCCGGTTCTACCACATAGCGCATATTCATATCATACAACCCCAATTCACTCACAGGTACAGAGATTTCGGCAAGCGTACTTCCATAGGCAGGAACCGTAACCTTGGAAAAGCCTTTCAGTTGCTTCATCGGCATGACCACACTGCCGGCCAGGTCTCTCACATATACCTGTACAGTTGACTTACCCTCAATGGCACTCTTGTTTTTCACATTTACCTGAATACGTACGGTATCAGTCAATCCGTAATTTTCTTTGTCGAAGCAGAAGTCACTGTATTCAAAGTCGGAATAGCTCAGACCATAACCGAACGGCCACAAGGGTTCGGGAGTTGAGAACACATAGTCACGGCCCGGCTTGTTAATGGTACCCGGTGAACGATAGAT
>OHOC01000550.1_pt1 | contig 11628 bp, 9 predicted proteins | sample 1569701 | NCBI WGS metagenome assembly OHOC01 (sample SAMEA3879522, study PRJEB24766) | human gut metagenome | biome: human-associated habitat; feature: feces | place: USA | collected 1985/1987 | reverse complement strand
TTTGCTCGACAACCGTCAGGGTTCATTCTACGAATGGCTGAGTCAGAACTGTCAGGGGTGGGAAGATACCATTGGCAAGGTCGTGGACGAGAAACAGGTTTTGTTCAGCAAGGAACTGAAGCCTCAGTCTGTTCCGGATGCCGGTCAAGATTCTTTCTATGGCATTAAACTCGACCTCTCGGCTATCCGTAAGGAGGTGAAAAGTGTACAAGAGTATGCGGCGGATCAGGAAATAGCCGGTAAGGAAGTATCAGAGTGGCAACAGCAGCTTGAGAAGTTGGGAGAGGAAAAAGAAAAGGAACTGGCCTTGATTCGGAAAAGACATCAGGCCACGCTTAGTACCTGTAAGGAGGATGTGGCTCAATCCACTTATTGTATGGAGCAGAACGATAAGCGTATCCGGCTCCTGAAAGCGGATGAAATCAGGTGGGAACAGAAGGCAGGGGAGGAGAAGCGTGTCCTGCTGGAACAATTGGATAAACAGTTGGCCGAGGCTACCCGTAGCCTGCAGGGGACAGTGGCGGAATTGGAACAGTTCAATCATCTGCTCGAAACTCGTGTACGTCAAAAGGAGAAGGAACGTAACCAGAGAATGCAAGAAGAGGATGCCCTGATCCGTAACAAACAAGAAGAAATTCACCTGTCCATTGCTTCCGAAAAGCAGAAAACCGATGAACTGCTGGCAACCATGGACAAAGACTTGCTGCACGAACTCTCCGGGAAAGGAGTGGATACGGAGCGTATCACTGCTTTGCGTAATGAAGTGGCCCGTACGGAACAGGAGCTGGTGTTTATTGACCAACATCGTCGCCTGGTCTACGATTACGAGAAGGACAAGAGAGAATTCTTTGACCGGATGGACGAATTCAGAAACGAAAAGCAGTTGGCCGAGAAAGAACTGGAAGGCGAGAAAGAAAAGTTCCGTTTGAAAGAGGAAGAATTGAATCTGAAAGTAACGGGACTGAACAAGCAGCTGGCTGAGACAAACACCCGCCTGAAACATTTGGACGAGGATATTCGGGAGACGGAGAACTTCAAAACGCTCAATATCTGTCCGCCTGTGTTACAAACGGGGGTGGAAACAGAGAATGCCAAGCGCTGTAAGAAGGTGATTGAGGAACTGACTCAAAACCATTACCGGCAGATTGAACAGGAAAAAGACTTCAGGGAGGCCGTCGGTCGGTTTTCCGGTAATTTCTCCGAGCAGAATACGTTCAATTTCCGTACGCGGCTTACGAAGCGGGAAGAGTTTATGACTTTTGCCGCCGATCTGAAAGAATTTATTGATAATGATAAGATTATTGATTTTGAACGTCGTTCAAACGAGGCATACACCGACTTGATTCATCGGATTGGAAAAGAAACGACGGACATGCTTTCAAAAGAGGGACTGATTCGTAAGACCATCAGCGATATCAACAGTGACTTTGTGGAACGCAACTTTGCCGGAGTTATCAAGAGTATAGCCTTGCAGATTGTGCCGAGCGGTAATCGTATCATGCAATATTTTGTCACGATCAAAGAGTTCTGCGACCGGAGTCAGCCGGGTGGCCCGGGCATGTTCAGCCTGTTCGGACAAGAGGATTTTGTAGAACGGAATCGGCAGGCGGTAAGTTTATTGCAGTCATTGGTGAAAGAACTGGCATTGAATAAAGAAAAAGAACTTACCCTTTCCGATACCTTCGAACTCCAGTTTCGTATTGTGGAGAACGACAACGATAGCGGATGGGTGGAGAAACTGGCAAACGTGGGGTCCGACGGAACGGATATCCTGGTGAAGGCCATGATTAATATCATGTTACTAAATGTGTTTAAGGAGAAAGCATCGCATCAGTTCAACGACTTTAAGCTGCACTGTATGATGGATGAAATCGGAAAACTTCACCCTAATAATATTAAGGGGATTCTGGACTTTGCCAATAACCGGAATATTATCCTGGTGAATAGTTCGCCTACCTCTTATCGGGCAAGCGATTATAAATATACTTATATTCTGAATAAGGATAAGCGGAACATCACAAGTGTGACACGGCTGATAAAGCAGGAAGTGAGGGAATAATTCCCTCACTCACATCTGCAAAAATCATTGGCTCCGCAGCTACAGCGCGGTAGTAATTGCTCTCTCAGATCGTCTCGGTATAGTTCGTACATTTTTCTTTGTATATCTTCTTTCAGGCGTATCAGGCGATCCCACAGTTCCGCTTCGCTTGGTGCCGCTGTGGAGAACAAGTCTTCAAAGGGAAGATGATACCAGTGTTTTACCTCCTTCCGGAAGAGATTGCGTATATCATCGGCCGTACCGGAAAGTACGATGATATGGTCCCAGTTTTCGTTGGTGTATTCACGGATGGAGTGGGGAGGTTGTGTGTTCGGTTCGATACCTGTTTCCTTTATTAGTTTCAGGACCAACGGATGAATCTCTGCTGCGGGCATTGTCCCTGCAGAATATACTTTCATGCCTTTTCCGAACGAAGAAAGAAGTGCTTGTGCGATTCGGCTGCGGCAGCTATCGGCATTACTGATGATTAATAGGTTCATAATGGTGTATTGTTTTCCTGTTAACAATGTTAATTCTGAATATATGGTTTTGATGGTTTATAAATAAAGAATTAGTTTTCTACAGTCAAAGAACAAATCTTTTGTTTATAGAAAACAAGTTTTAATACTATGTTAAAACATGCTTTCCGGAACTTGCTTGTTTGTTTTGATAAACAGCTTAATGCCAATGATATCTTTAGATGGCAGTCGCTCTCTTGTGAAGATCGTCTCCCTAAAGGATTTGAGTCGATACTTGCTGATTTGATAACCTTATCTTTCTCAAAATCTCCATGCCAGGATCCGGCTGGTTTTAGTACCTTGGTGCATCTCAATGATTCTATGTTCGGCTATATCGGTCGATTTCAGCTTGGCGGTCAGTTTACCCAGGTTCTTTTCTTTTGATACCAGACTGGTGAACCATCCGCAATTTTTCCGGTAGTTGCGACTTTCTTCGATCATAGTCAGCAGAAATCGAAGTTCACCGCCCTCACACCAGAGTTCGTTGGCATTGCCTCCGAAGTTGAGCCGGGCTTTGGTTACTTTCTTACCTTTCAGGCTACTGAGTTTGCGTAGCGTACCGCTTTCTGCTTCTTCTTTGGAACTGTGGAAGGGAGGATTACAGAGAGTTACGTCGAAATATTCATTCGGAGCAATGATTCCTTCAAATATTTTCCGGCTATCCTGTTGTAGCCGAAGTTCTATTTTGTGAGCCAATGCCGGATTACAAGTTACGATCTTTCGTGCATTGTCAATGGAAACCGGATCGATATCGGAACCGACGAAAGTCCATCCATATTCCGTTTGACCGATAATGGGATAGATGCAGTTGGCACCTACACCGATATCCAGGCACCTGTATTGACGGGTATTTGGGACAGCTGTTTTCAACCCTGTCGATTCATCGGATATATCCGGCTGAATCAAATCTGCTATGTAATGGATATAATCAGCTCTCCCGGGAATGGGTGGGCACAGATAATTCTTGGGAATATCCCAGTATCGTATGCCGTAGTAACTTATCAAGAGGGCTTTGTTGAGTGCCTTTACTGCCCGGGGATTAAAGAAATCGATGCTTGTTGTTCCATAAGCGTTCAGTACGATGAACTTTTTTAACGGTGGGTATTCCTCCGTCAGTCTTGAAAAATCGTACTGTCCGTTATGCCTGTTCCTTTTATGTAATTCGTTTCTCTCTGCCATGTGGCAAAGATACGGAGAATCTTCCGGCCGGCAAATCTGGCCTGATTAAAAATATGTATCTTTGCAGGAGAATTGCAAAAAGGCTGACTGTTGAAGTTACTTATCGGAAACGGCATCGTCCTGCTGAATTTTGTCTGTCGGAAATAGCCATGGCCGTAGGTTCGTTAAGTAGTGTATGGGAGAGGCAGACAATGTCGTTATTTTAGTTTAACTCCCAATTTTTGTAATCTGGAGCGGATTGCTCCGTCATTCCTTTCGAATATCTCTGTTAGGTCATGAATGGTTTTACCTTCCTCATACAACCGGAGAAGATAATCATCCGCACTTTTTTCCCATGGCAGATAGGCGTTACCGTATTCTTCTCTTTTGGAACGGAGAGTTTGTTTCTGTTTTATAGGGTTTAATCCCCAGTATTCAATAGCCCTGTCCAACTCTTGTTTGAATTGAAGTATTTCGTCCTTGTTGATGAAAATCGTTTCTCTGTGGAAATCTTTATTTCCCTGATGTTTACTTTGGGTAATTTTCAGATATTCCTGTCCGCATAAGTCTTGTTTAATATCTAAAAAGATTTCTCCTCCTTTTGTCGATGTTCTATAGGTCATAACATCACTGTCTGCAGCTTTCATCATGAAGGTGGGGGCTGCCGGTTGATAATGCGGTTTGTGTAACAACGTGACGTTTGCTTTTCCGCTAATTTGTTTATTGATGTTACCTCCGGGCCTGCATAACCGATTATAATATGGTTGGCAAGTGAAAGAATTATTTCATTCCGTTCATAGGCTGATTGATGGTTAATCCTGTGCACCTTGTCATTACAGGCAGTTACGATTAGTAGTCTCTTTTCTTCAAGTGCCAATTTAATAGGGAGGGGCCACTCCTCTTTTATGCTCTCAGCCAATACCAGAATGATCGGTATTTTCTTTTCTAATAGCATATGAAAGACTTCCTGCTCCATTTTTGAATGATTTCCACAAAGGATACAGTCTCTTTCCGGTGATAATTGATTTGTCCAGCGATAGATTGATACTGTTTCATTTTCGGGTACTTGTCGCGAACACAAGAAGGCAGTTTTCTTCTTTGACATGAGTTCGCCGTTACCTGATTGGTAGAGTGGGGGAGTGTTGTTCATTATATATGCTGATAATTGATCTTCAAACTGTTGATTGTTCATTGTCTTACCGTTATGGAGCTTCCATCCCGGTGATTAACAAAGGTAAGAAAAATATTGAAGATTAGTCTTTATTACTTTTTATTTCTTTCTTTCCCGCATTCTTTTATTACTTTTGCCTCTATTATTTTTAATCCCAATATCATAGTCATTATGAAAAGTATAGAAGTTGTAGCAGCCGTTATTCGATTAGGTGAGAAATATCTTTGTGTACAACGGGGGCAAACTAAATTTTCATATACTTCTTTCAGATATGAATTTCCGGGTGGAAAAGTGGAGGAAGGTGAATCTTTGCAGGAGGCGCTTCAAAGGGAAATCATGGAGGAAATGGATTACGTTATTGAAGTGGGAGAGAAACTTTTGACCGTCCATCATACCTATCCCGATTTTGAGATCACGATGCATGCTTTTCTTTGCCATCCTGTCGGGCAAAGATATGTATTGAAAGAACATATTGCTGCACAGTGGCTTTCTACACGAGAGATGGCAATATTGGACTGGGCGGAAGCGGATAAACCGATAATAAGAAAGATTTCGGAGCAATAAAAAAGTCTGTTTAATTACGTAATTCCGGGATGCTTTTCTTTTTAGGAAGATGCACGTTTACCTCTTTTTCTACTCTATCCTTACACCAAAGGGATACGTAAAAAGTCAGGTGCTTATCGGACATGCCAAAGATTATTTCATGTTGACTTTTCTCACACTTTAAATCCGTGACTCGTCTGTTTGTATCGAGTCCGAAGGGTTTAACCAAACTATTTCTTACTATTAGAAGCAGGATAATCCAAGAGGGAAGTTGGTTAAAAGCTATATCTGCGAACTCGTCAATGGAGATGACGTTCTTGTTATGCGACTCTTTTTCAAAAGAGTCGCATAATAATCTGCCGGAAGATAATTCTCGATTAGGCTGTCCGGATTAGTTTTTGGTTGCTTCATTGACCTGATCTCTTATGATTACGGGTTTCATTGTCATCACATGTCACATCATTGTTAGGGGATCGTAAAGAGAATATTTTCTTCTCCTCTTTTCCAGTTAGACATACGGGTTTCCATGAAATTTCCTTCTATAGCCAAAAGAGAATCATCGGATAATTTATGTTGTCCCGTATGCTTGATGAATATGTAGTTATCTCACAAGTCCATTTTTACTGAAATCATAAAATGCCTCTATCTTTTCTTGTGTATCGGCTTTCAATGCTAATAGCAACTCACGGGTGAATTCCAGATAACCGGTACCATTTGCCGTAACTATGTTCTTATCGCCGACAGCCTGCTTTTCCAAGTAACCATCCTCGTTGGTATATCGCTCTCCACCCCACTGTTTAAGTACGGCAAGAGTGTTTCCCGTATGTTTGACATGATTCAGGAAGCCATGGGCACATAAAAATGAAGCAGCGTTACAGATACCACCAATCACTTTCCCTTTTTCGAAAGCATCCTGTACAATGGGAAATATACGTTCTGCTTCAGGAGATTGCCATTGCATACCTCCTATCAAGACCAAGCTAGCATAATCGGAGGGCATAGTATCAAAACTGTAGTCCGGCAGAGTACGGAAACCACCCAAGGAACGGACTGCATCCAAAGTGGGGGCTACTGTTTTGACTACATACTTGATTTCACTACCCGGCATCAGTCCGGAATGGAGAGAAGCTGCCAGAAAGGCACTTTCCCAATCGGCATATTCATTGAGAATGATAAATAACACTTCTTGTTTCATTGTTCTTTTTGTTTTATAGTTTAATATTGATTATGAGGGAATTAACTTTATTATCCGGTATCTTGCAATAATAAATGCTTCCTTCCCAGTAATTCTATTTTATAATAGTTTCACTGCATTTCGGGTATGCATGTTCCGTCATGTTTTTCGTATCGAAGTGACAATGCAAATATAAATATAAAAACTGATAAAATTCATCTTCAAAATCTTTCTGACAAAACTAAATTTCGAGAGAACAAAGAATGATCTGGAGTAGATGGGCTCAGTTTATTTCATTTATTATTTAACCTTAATTTTGATAAATTGTTGTCTCGTGTTAAATAAAGATAAAACACGATTAACAGTATATGAAAATATTAACTTTGTTCTTAGTTAAAGTATCACAATACCTTAAAATATGACTACTACTAGGATAAGCGAACAAATAATAGATGATATAAATGAAGGAAAAGAAAATGCCTTTTCTGCTTTATATGATTGCTATTATAGTTATTTATGCGCTTATGCTACTACTTACGTATTCGATCCGGATGAGGCAAAGGAAATCGTTAATGATGTTTTTATGAATATCTGGAGCAGTAGAGGTCAGTTAAGTTTCCCTATTCATAATTACCTATTGCGAAGTGTACAGAATCGTTGTTTGAATTACATCCGTACTTTACATACACGAGAACGTGTGCTTGACGAGTATCGGGAGGAACTGATTGCTTTTCAGGAAGAATTCTGCAAAAATGATAATAACCCGTTGCAATTATTGGAGATAGAGGAACTGAAAAGTCAGGTTAACACGGTGATAGACTCTCTATCCGTAAAATGTCGCTTAGTTTTTGAAAAATACTTGTATGAAGGTATGTCTCCTCAGGAGATTGCTGATGAACAGGCCATATCGGTAAATACGGTGCGTGTTCATATCAAGAATGCGATGGATCATATTAAACTTCAATTGGGCCCTACTGCAGGCATACTGTTTTTGTTGCTTTACGGGAGGCTTTGAGTCAGTTCTTTATTCCCCTTGTTTGTTTTACGCATTACCCTACTCATCTCTCTAAGGAATATCATCTCCCACATGCCTATGTGGGAGAATGGGTAGGTATAGGAGAATCTAAAGTAGGTCGTTTATAGAATTTCTTGCAGTTTATTTAAAAAAAGTTTCTTTAAGACTAAATGTTTCCATATCGAGATGTGTATTATATATAAACGAACATGGAAATGATGGAAAAGAGACTTGATACTTTTGAAGAATTGATGCTTGATTTTCTGGCAGGAAAACTGTCGGAGGACGGAGAACGGAAGCTACTTCATTTTCTGCAGTCGGATATTTCTTATCAGCAGAGATATAAAGAAATGGCACGGACACGGGCTAAATCGTTTATCGGTAAGTTTGAACAGGAAAAACAAGCTGACTATGAGGCTTTGTCTGTGAAGTTAGGAATAAAGAAGAAATCGGAAAAGAAAAGGATACCGTTGTGGCGTACTTTCTCGCAAGTGGCTGCTATTGCTTTATTGATTCTTACTACTTCTATTGCAGGTTATTATATATATAATGATGTAGCCGAATCGAATCAGGAAATGGCTTTGTGTCAAATGGAAGTACCTTTAGGATCGCAGACCAAAGTGATTTTGCCGGATGGTTCGGTCGTTTGTCTGAATTCCGGTTCCGTGTTGAAGTATGATCCTGCTTTTCTCCGTAAAAAGAGCCGGGAAGTCTATTTGATAGGTGAAGGATATTTTGAAGTACAAAAGAATCCGGAGAAACCTTTTATTGTTCATGCCGATGATATAAATGTCAAAGTACTCGGTACGGTTTTTAATGTGCGTTCTTATCCGGAAGATTCTGAAATAGAAGTCAGTCTGATAAAAGGAAGAGTAAATGTATTCTCTGCTTCCGAAACTCGGGACAATGTGATTCTTGCCCCCGATGAACAGTTGACGTATGATAAGAGAAGCGGTAAAATGAACCATCATCATGTAGATGCTTTACAAATTTCACAATGGACTACCGGTCGTTTGAGTTTTGTCAATGCATCAGTACCTGAAATAATGAAAGCTATCGAGCGTAAGTATGATGTGCGGATTGTTATCCACAGTAAATATCTGGATAAAGAGGTCTTCTCAGGAAGTATTAGCCCTAAACTTACGGTTGAAGAAATACTGGACTATATGGATGTCGACAATAAATATAGCTGGAGTCGGAGTGGTAATGTGATTACTATTACCGATAAGTCAATCAAGTAGTAACCTTCAAAAAGAATATTATGGAAAACTGTACGTAAAAAAACAAAAATCGGAGATACATATTGGGGTATGTCCTCCGATTCCGAATTTAAGTTATCTTTTAAGAAAATCTTTAAATCAGTACAAATGTATGAAAAAAAAATGTTTTTATAGCGGAATGATATCTTTATTTTGTCATTCCGGAGCTAATCTTTTGTTGGTAAGAACACAGATTTTGCTTTTCTTTTTTGTTTTTCTTTTGCCTCTCTCAGGTGTTGCTTCACCCTTACAAGAGATTAGGATTACTATCCAGCAAAAAAATGTACCGTTAAGTAAAGTATTTAAAGAAATAGAGGAGAAAACAGATTGTTCTTTTCTGATTCGAAACAATGATGTAAATACTAATGAGAAAGTATCGATTGATGCCAAGAATAAGACTGTTGCCGAAATTTTGGGGATACTTTTTGATGGTAAGGGTATCAAATATGAAGTAAACGGCAAGCGTATTTCTGTATATAAAGCTGTCCGGCAGCACACCATTGGAGGCAAACGTAAAGTGACCGGACAAGTAACGGATAATATGGAAGAAGCTGTCATTGGTGCTTCTGTCTTTGTAATGGGAGCTTCCAATGGTACTATTACGGATATGAATGGGCATTTTTCGTTGGAATTACCTGATGATAATGCGAAGTTACAGGTGAGTTATATTGGCTATAAGACACAAGTAATTAATGTGGGGAATAAATCGTCGGTAAATATTGTATTGGTAGAAGATTCAAAGGCATTGGAAGAAGTGGTGGTGGTAGGCTATGGAACACAAAAGAAAGTGAACCTGACAGGAGCCGTTGAGACTGTAAAGTCCGATAGACTTGCCAATAAACCGGTTACTTCTATTGCCTCTGCATTGACAGGTGAAGCTGCTGGTGTTACTGTCACGCAGAATTCTGGTCAACCCGGACCTAATCAAGGTACGGTACGTGTTCGTGGTATTGGTACTTGGGGGGATGCATCTCCTTTGGTTTTGGTGGATGGAGTATCCATGAGCTTAAATGATGTGATTCCGAGTGAGGTGGAATCAGTGTCTGTATTGAAAGATGCTGCGTCAGCTGCTATTTATGGTTCACGGGCTGCTAATGGTGTTATCTTGATTACTACAAAGAAGGGTAAAGAAGGGAAACTTACTTTTAACTATTCAGGTAATGTAGGTTTCCAGTTTGCGACAAGGGTACCGGAGTCGGTAACTTCTTGGCAGTATGCCGAGCTTTATAATCAAATGCAATATAATGAAGGAAAAAGTTCCTCTTTGTTTCCTCAGGATCGAATAGACCGGATGAAAGCAGGTGGTGATCCTGACAAGTTGGAAGGTAATACGGATTGGTATGACGAATTACTCCGTTCGGGTGCCCCACAACATAATCATCAATTAACTGTATCCGGAGGTAGTGATAAGATAACCTATATGATCTCAGCCGGTTATTCCGATCAACAGGGTATTATTCCTTCTACAGACTATGAACGTTACAATCTTCGTGTTAATACCACCTCCAAACTTACTTCTTGGCTGAAGTTGGATGTGAATATGGCATATTTAAATAGTACTCAAGAAGAGTCCGCAGCAGGAGCAGCTGAGGCTTATCGTAGAACGATGCGTGCATTGCCTTATTTGCCTGTTCAATTCTCAGATGGTACTTATTCTTATGATGCTGCACCTTCTAATCCTGTACGTATGGTGAACGGAGATTATGGGATGAGAAGAAAGAACAATGACTGTATGACATTGTTGATTGCTCCGGAAATTAATATTTTGGACGGTCTTAATATCAGGGGTACTTTTGGGTATGAATCAAATATATATAAAGAAAAAATATTTAATAAAACAGTTACTTACGGAAGTTTTGAGCCTGCAGGACAGAGTGGACTTACAGAAGTTTCCCGTAATAAACAAACTGACCGTTGGGATCAATACCGCAACTTGACTGCTAATGTCACAGCTTCTTATGAGAAAACAATCGGTAAACATGATTTCAAGGTAATGGCAGGTGGTTCTTTGGAAACATTTAAGTGGGCTTATACGAAAGCCTCACGAATGGATTTTCCAAATGATGATTTTGGTGAAATCAATGCCGGGGATGCTACTACGGCAGCAGCAGAAGGTAATTCCACTTATTCTGCATTGGCTTCGCTTTTCGGACGTGCTAACTATGTATATGCTGATCGTTACCTGTTTGAATTTACTGCTCGTTATGATGGTTCTTCCAAGTTTGCACGTGGACATCGTTGGGGATTCTTTCCTTCTGTATCTGCTGGCTGGCGTATATCTGAGGAAGCTTTCTTTGAACCATTGAAGAAACACGTGCAGAATCTAAAACTAAGAGCGTCATGGGGAGAACTCGGTAATCAACGAATCAATGATTATCAGTTTATTTCGAATGTCGGTAATGGTGGAAGTTATCTTTTTGGAGGTACCCCTATTATCGGTTATAAAGAGGCCTTGATGGGGAATGAAATAATTACTTGGGAGTCTTCTCGTAATTTGGATTTCGGTATTGATTTTGCTTTGTTTGATAACAGGCTGCAAACCACTTTTGACTGGTACTGCCGGACAACTTCGGATATTTTGTTAAACTTGGAAGCTCCGGGTGCATTGGGAATTAAACCTGCTATGGAAAACGCTGGTAAAATGGAGAATAAAGGATGGGATTTGACTGTAAGTTGGCGTTCGAACATAGGGAAAGATTTTAAATACAATATAGGATTCAATCTGTCTGATGTAAAGAATAAAGTGATTGAT
>OHOC01000542.1_pt1 | contig 11738 bp, 9 predicted proteins | sample 1569701 | NCBI WGS metagenome assembly OHOC01 (sample SAMEA3879522, study PRJEB24766) | human gut metagenome | biome: human-associated habitat; feature: feces | place: USA | collected 1985/1987 | reverse complement strand
ACATTTTCATAACGTTTTGTGCCTGAGCGAAGCGAAAGGAATGAATATAACGATGGCGGAGCAGGCGAGGATCGCAGACCTTGTAAAATATGTCATTATGATCGTGGCTACAGCGCCGGTAATGCTGATCTATCCTTTTGTACAGAAATATTTTGTAAAGGGAATTATGATCGGTTCGGTAAAAGGATAAAAGAAAAGGAGAAAGACGATGAAACGGAAAAATTTTTATGCGGCAGTCAGCAGTGCACTGACTCTGGGAATGGTTTTGACAGGCTGCGGAGGACAGACGGCTGAAACGGAAAGTGCAAACGCGCCGGAGGAAGCGGTATCGGCAAATTTTCAGGAAACAGGGTATCCGATCGTAACGGAGAAAGAGACCTTTTCCATGATGGGATCCAAAGCTGCGATTCAGGGCGCATGGGACAGCCTTGTATTTTTCAAGGATATGGAGGAAAAGACAAATATCGCATTTACATTTGATACTCCGGCGGCAGAGGTTTTTGAAGAGAAGAAAAATCTGGCGCTGGCATGAGGAAGTTATCCGGATGTTTTCTTTGCGGCAAATCTGACAAATGCGCAGCAGATTAAATATGGCATGGATGAAAAAATCCTGATTCCGCTGGACGGCCTGATTGAAAAATATGCGCCGAATATTCAGCTGATGTTTGAAGAGCATCCGGAGGTAAAGCAGTCCGTAACCGCGCCGGACGGGCACATTTATGCGCTGCCGAATTTTAATCAGGGTTCTCTGGCAAAGACGCCTACATGGTGGTATAACGGCGAGTGGCTGGAAGCATTGGGCGTGACGGAGCTGCCGGAAACAACAGATGAATTTTATGAACTTTTAAAACGGTTTAAAGAGGAAGATCCGAACGGGAACGGCGAAGCGGATGAAATCCCATTCAGCTTTACGACAAATGCGAATCTGGATTATCTGGATCCGAATCTGTACATCCTTCCGGCATTCGGGATTGGAAGCGCCAGGATTTATGTGGAGGACGGCGTTGTAAAGTATGGCGGTCTGGAAGAAAACTTCAAAGAATATTTAAAATACATGAGGAAGCTGTTTGAGGAGGGTTTGATCGATCCTGAATGGGCAACGCAGGATGACAGTACGCGGATCGGCAAAGGAAAGGGAAATACGATCGGTATCGGTTCGCAGGCAATCCCCCAGAATCTGTATGATGTGACGGATGCGGAGGAAGCGAAGAAGTATCCGATGGCGCCTGCTTTGAGCAGTGAGTTCAGCAGCGGGGAAAAACATTACCTTCTGTACAGTCAGGGAATCACGCAGGGGGCGTTTGCGATTACGGATAAGTGCAGCGATCCGGCTGCCATGATCCGGTGGGCAGATTATCTGTATAGTGAGAAAGGCTCTTTCTTCATCCACTATGGAAGAGAAGGGGAGCTGTGGAAGATGGCAGAGGACGGAAGCGGATTGTATGAACATATTACACCGGAAGGCGGAATGTCTGTCGAAGAATACAGGGGCGGCGTAGTGACACCGGACTGCGGTTCTACAACGCCGAAATGGGTTCGCCCTTCTACCGTTTCGGATTGGGTAGATCCCTTCCAGAGTGTGAGGATCGAGCAGGTAGACGAGAAACTTCTGCCCTATGCGGATGTTGCCTTTCCGAGCACGTTTTTCATGCCGGATCAGCAGAAGCGGATCGACGTGATCGAGTCAGATCTGAACAAGTATATGGAAGAAATGGAAGCGGCATTTTTTACGGGAACAAAAGATATTGACGCAGAGTGGGACAGCTTCACGGAAACTTTGAAAAAAATGAACGTGGAGGAGCTGATCGGGATTTATCAGGAATCCTATGACACATGGGCAGGAGCGAAATAAGAGATGGATTTATTTCTGACGAAACAAAAACTGGAAAAGCGGGTAAGAGAGCTGGAGGGACGCCGTTATATTGACCAGACGGATTTATTTCCCTTTGTTTCCTGTGAAGATGCAGGCGGGCCGGATACGGTCCGCCGCTGCTTTCCGGGGAAAATTTCAGGGCCTCTCATGAACCGGATGGATATATGGGCAGGGCTGGACTGGTATCTTTGGATGCAGAAGGAAATAAAGCTTCCGGAAGCAAGACCGGGTTGCAGTCTTGTAGGCTTATTTGATTTCGGGAAGACGGGAGGCGGCCATAACAGCGGATTTGAATCCCTGCTTTACATTAACGGAAAAGAGCGTCAGGGCGTAAACAGCAATCACTCTGAGGTATGGCTGGATGATCTGGCGGGAACGCAGGCAGAACTGACCTTTATGCTGTGGAGCGGTCTGGAAGGAAGCGATATTTTTCATGAAAAACAGTACCATCAGCTCCGGACGGCAAAGCTTGCGTTTTTGCATGAAACGGTAAATGAGCTGTATTATCAGAGCCACGCGGTCATGGAGGCTCTGGAAGTGCTGGAGCCTGACAGCGAGACGGCGCAGCGGCTTTTGCAAATGCTGGATCGGACTTTTTTACTGGTAGATTGGGATGACGACCGCTTTTTGGAGTCGGCAGGGCAGGCGCTGGAATTTTTGCGGGAGGCTTTGAAAAAAGAAGATAAAGGTACGCAGGTAACGGTTCATTGTGTGGGGCATACCCATATTGATGTGGCGTGGCTTTGGCGGACAAAGCATACGAGGGAAAAGGCAATCCGTTCTTTTGCAACAGCGCTGGAATTGATGAAAGAGTTCCCGGAGTTTAAATTTCTGCAGTCCCAGCCGCAGCTATATGACTGGATCAAAGAGGACGCGCCGGAGGTTTATAAAAGGATGCAGGAAGCTTCGGCAGCAGGACAGTGGGAACCGGAAGGCGGGATGTGGCTGGAAGCAGACTGCAATATTCCGTCGGGGGAATCACTGGCAAGACAGTTTTTATATGGATGCAGGCTGTTTGAACAGGAATTCGGCAAAAAGTGCCGTTACCTGTGGCTGCCGGATGTATTTGGTTACAGCTGGGCGCTTCCGCAGATTTTGAAGCAGTGCGGAATTGAAACTTTTGCAACGACGAAGATCAGCTGGAATCAGTATAACCGGATGCCGCATGATGTTTTCTGGTGGAGGGGGATCGATGGGAGCGAAATACTGACCTGTTTTTTGACGACGCCGAGAATCGGACAGGATCCGAAATCTTTCGGGGCGACTTACAATGGTTACCTGAAAGGGGAAACGGTTCTGGGAAGCTGGAAGCAGTTTCAGGATAAGCAGGTGAGCAGGGACGTCCTGATCTCTTATGGATATGGGGACGGCGGCGGAGGCGTTACCCGGGACATGATACAGATTGGAAAGGCGTTGGATCTTGTCCCCGGAATGCCAAAGGTAAAATTTGATACCGCCGGAGATTATTATGAAAAGCTGCATGAAAATGTCCGTCAGGCACGGCAGGAAAAGACATATGTGCATACATGGGACGGGGAGCTGTATCTGGAGCTGCACAGAGGGACTTATACGGCGCAGGCAAATAACAAGAAATGGAACCGGAAGTTGGAGCAGAAGTTAAAAACTGCCGAATGGCTTTCCGTATGGAGAGGGGCCGGGGAAGAAAGCCGGGAAAAACTGAGGGAGGCGTGGAAGATCATTCTTCGGAATCAGTTCCACGATATTATTCCGGGTTCGTCAATCCATGAGGTATATGAAGATTCTGACAGAGAATATCGGGAGGCGGACCGCTTGGCGGAAGAAGTATGCAGAAATGCCGGGGCGCAAATGGAAATCAGCAGTGGAAATTGTGGAAAAGCGGTGTCAGAAACGGCATATACTGTGTATTATCCGGGAAGCTTCCGGGGCAGGCGGCTGGCAGTTCTTCCGGTTTCGGTTCCCGGAGCGGTATTTGACAGCACAGGAAAAATTTTGCCGTCTCAGAAGGTACGGGGCGGCCTGCTGACGGAAGTAGAGGCAGGGGCGCTCTCTGTGCAGACCGTGCGGTTTGTGCCGGGAAAGGAGAAGCGGGAAAGTGTTCCGTTTTCCGTGGATTTGGCAAAAAGAACGATTGAAACGCCTTTCTACACGGCGGTGTGGGGAGCGGACGGAAGATGGGAATCTTTGTATGACAGGCGGGCAAAGCGGGAAGTGCTGGACGGCGCGGGAAACAGCCTTGATGTTTATGAGGATAAGGCGGTTGTTTTTGACGCATGGGATGTTGATATTTTTTATCGGGAAAAGAAGGAAAGCTTTGAGCTGATAAGTCCTGCAGAGCTGGAAGAGTGCGGGGAGCTGAGAGCGGTTTTAAAATTCAGCTGGCGTTACCGGAATTCCAGGCTGGAACAAAGAGTCGTATTTTATGCAAACAGCAGAAGGATCGATTTTGAGACCGAAGCAGACTGGCATGAAAATCATCGTTTGTTAAAAGCTGCATTCCCGGTACGGATCAGAAGCACGAAAGCCTCGTATGAAATCCAGTACGGTTATCTGGAGCGCCCGACACACTGGAATACGAGCTGGGATCAGGCAAAGTTTGAGGTATGCGGCCATCGTTTTGCGGATCTGTCACAGCCGGACTATGGCGTGGCGCTGCTGAATGATTGTAAGTACGGATACAGCATCAAAGATCAGGTCATGGAGCTGTCGCTGCTGAAAAGTTCTAAAAATCCGGACGAAACGGCGGATATGGGAAAGCATCAGTTTACCTATTCGCTGTATCCCCATGAAAAAGCGCTTGCGGACAGTGACGTATTTGCACAGGCGGAGGAGCTGAATAACCCGGCGTTTGCAGCGGAGGGCAAGACGGACATAGACGGCTTGTTTGAACTGGAATCAGACGGGGGCATGGTGGACTGCGTAAAGCATGCGGAAGATGGAAACGGAGTGATCGTGCGTTGTCATGAATGCCGGGGGAAAAATACGGAGGTCAGGATATATTTAAACGGAAAAAGAGCTGATATTGTCAGATGTAATCTTCTGGAAGAGCCGGAAGGGAAAGCGGAAGAAGCTTCGGAAATTTCCACAGTGCTGAAGCCTTTTGAAATCAGAAGCTACCGTATCGTGAAAAAAGACTGAGGCATTGCCTGTAAAATGACAGCTGCCGGGAAAGGCTGAACCGAAAAAATCGGAAGCCTTTCCGGCAGTTGTTTGTGTTTGAAAACAGAAAGATGAATTTGACTTTGCGGTTTTGATGCAATAAGATAAAGACATAATAAAGCATAAAGAAGGGAAGATAATTGAAAAAGGAGCGGAGATTTCCAAAGTGGCTATTGGCATCTGCAGCTGTTGTCGTGTGTATCGCTGGCATATTGGCAGCAGGCTTTTGCATTTATGTCAGCGGCTCCTACGAGGCAGCGCCGGAGGCGTATGTGCCGCTGACGGACGCGCTGGCGCAGCAGGGGATTTTGTGCGTGCTCGTAAAAATGCCCTGTAATCTGGCAGTTTTTGACGCAGATGCGGCGGACGGGATCGCGGAACAGTTCCCGGAAATAAAGCGCTGGTATATCGGCGGCCATTCGCTGGGCGGCGCAATGGCGGCTTCCTATGCGGCAGGGCACGCAGAGAAGCTGGAAGGGCTTTTGCTTCTGGCGGCGTATTCGACAGAGGATCTGAGCGGCACAGACCTGCGGGCGCTGTCGCTGTACGGCTCGGAGGACGGCGTGCTGAACCGTGAAAAATACGGGGAATGCCGGAAAAATCTTCCGGCGGATACGCAGGAAAACGTGATTGAAGGCGGCTGTCATGCTTATTTTGGCATGTACGGGGAGCAGGAGGGCGACGGCAAAGCGCTGATTGCGCCAAAGGAGCAGATCGAAGAAACGGCGCGGCTGGCGGCAGAATGGATAAAGAAAGGAAAAACAGGATGATAGAAGCAGTAGTTTTTGATATGGACGGCGTGCTGTTTGACACAGAGAGGATCAGCTGTGAATGCTGTTTTCAGACGGCGGAGGAAATGGGGCTGAAAATGACGGAGGAAGCGGTGTACGGAAGCTGCGGGCGCAATCAGGAGGCGGTGCGGGCGCATGTGATCGCGTCCATGGAGCCGTGGTATCCCAACGGCAGCTTTCCGTATGACGAATATTGGGAGGAAGTGAATAAGCGCTTTTTTGCGAGGCTGGACGAGGAGCTGCCCTTGATGGAGGGCGTGACGGAGCTTCTTGATTTTTTGAAGGAGCGGGGAAAAAAGCTGGCGGTGGCGTCGTCCACGAAGCTGGAGCAGGTGCGGAAAAATCTGGCAAGGAACGGACTTGACCGCTATTTTGACGTGGTGATCGGCGGCGATATGATCGAGGCGAGCAAGCCCGCTCCGGACATTTATCTGGAAGCGTGCCGGCGGCTTTCGGTCAGCCCTGAAAATGCGGCAGGCGTGGAGGATTCCTTTAACGGGATCCGTTCGGTGGCTGCGGCGGGTATGCTGGCAGTGATGGTTCCGGATATGGTGCAGCCCGACGGGGAGATCAAAAAAATATACGATCACTGCTTTGCGTCGCTGACGGAGCTGAAAAGCTTCTGGGAGGCAGAAGGGATCTGATCTGCAGAGCGGAGCAGAAAGCGGCAGGCGCAGCGTATAGATTGTTCGGATACGGCATAAACTGATGTGCAGAGGATCAGTTTATGCCGCTTTTGATAGCGGCCAGAAGAAATGGAGGTATTACGATGATTGCTGACAAAACCTATCCTTTTTCCCTTCCTGAGCTGCCCTATGCGTATGATGCGCTGGAGCCTTACATTGATGAGGAAACGATGCGCTGTCATCATGACAGGCATTTTAAAACCTACGTGGATAAGCTGAACAAGGCGTTGGAGCCGTATCCGGAATACCATTCGTGGACGCTGGAAGAGCTTCTTCTGCGTCTGGCGGAGCTGCCGGAGAAGTTAAAGGACGCCGTGCGCGACAACGGGGGCGGCGTTTATAACCACGATATGTATTTTGACCTGCTGGCGCCCGCCGGGCAGAGCGTTTCGACGGCTGCCGCAGAGGCGTTCGGAGGCGTGGAAAATTTCAAAAAAGAGATGAAGGAGGTAGCGCTGAGCCGGTTTGGATCGGGCTATGCGTGGCTGGCAAAGGACGCGGACGGCTGTTTGCAGATCCTTTCGCTGGCAAATCAGGATAATCCGCTGTCGCAGGGGCTTACTCCGGTTCTGCCTCTGGATGTATGGGAGCATGCCTATTATCTGAAATACAAAAACCTGCGCGCGGATTATATCGATCAGTGGTTCCATGTGGTAAACTGGAACGCGGTCGCAAAAAGGATCGGGAAATAGCGTTTGCGATCAAAGCTGCCCAAACGCCAGCGCGATCAAAATTGCGCCGGACAGCCATGAGAGCGGGAAGCGCAGGCGGGCGGCGGTCAGGTTGCCGAGAAAAAATCCGCCAAAGACCGCACTGCCCCCGATGATGAGCGATGCCAAAAAGACGGCGGCAGGATCTGCGCTTCCAAGCGCCGCGCCGAATCCGGCTGCCGCTCCGTCCAGGGAAAGGGCGGCGGCAAGCGAAAGAGCTTCTTTCGGGGAAATGCTTCTGGAATCGTCGGCGTCGGCATTTTCCGGATCCGCATAGACCGAGAGGACGAAGCGGAGATTTAGGGCGCTGAAGGAAATGTTGCGGGAAAAGCCGCCGTGCTTTCGCAGGAATGCTTTTGTGAGCTCATCCAGCAGATGGGCGGTTCCCATCAGAAAAAGCAGGCAGAAGCAGACCGCTTTGGAAAAAGCCGGCGCAAGCCACGGCTGCAGGAAAGCCCCGAGAAGCATGGAAAGCCCCAGAACGGCGCTGGTGATCAGGTCGATCAGAAGCCCGGAGCAAAAGGGCAGACGGTATTTCCCGCTTCCATAGGCAAAGCATGCCGCGAACGTATCGAGCGATAAGGAGAGCGCCAGCGCAGCGGCGCCCAGGATGGTAAGCGTTGTATTCATAGGGGATCAGGCTTTGCTTTTTGCTCTATTATATGACAGGATGCGCCGTTGTGCGCGCACGCCGTCTGCCGCAGACTGGCAGATCAGGAAAAATGCCGCCCGGATCCGGGACAGCGAAGGATGGGACGGATTGGCGGAAGATGGGATGGGGCGGTAGAGGACGGGACAAAAAAAGGGGCTGTGAAAATGACGGATCATTTTCACAGCCTTTTTAAAGCGGAGAAGGAGGGATTTGAACCCTCGCGCCTGTTACAGCCTACCGGTGTTCGAAGCCGGACCCTTCAGCCACTTGGGTACTTCTCCAGCATGCGGCAGAATGATTTCTGCAACATCTCTATTCTAGCCGAAAAGCGTTCAATATGCAAGCAGAAATTTGAGTTTTCACAGAACGGTTCTACGCAATGGTTCCGCATAACGGCGCAGCTACCCCTATTCCTCGTCCGCCACAGGGAGGGAGAAGATGAATTCCGTGCCGACGCCCTCGGTGCTGATGACGTTGATGTTTTCGTTGTGCGCCTGAATGATTTCTTTGGTGATGGCAAGCCCCAGCCCGGTGCCTTTTTTATCCTTGCCGCGGGAAAGGTCGGTTTTGTAAAAACGGTCGAAAATGAGCCGCAGGCTGTCCTTTGGAATGCCGATCCCGCTGTCCTTGACGGAAACGAACACCTTGCCGTGCTTTTCGGTCGTCTCGATCTTAATGGCGGATTCCGGATGGGAAAATTTGATGGCGTTGTCCAGCAGGTTGTAAAGCACCTGTTCGATCTTGCTTTTGTCGGCAAAAACGGGCATCTGTTCGCCGGTCAGGACAAGCTCGATGCCGATGTGCTTTTGCTGGCAGGTCCCCTCGAAGGAGGCGGCGGTGGAGCGGATCACTTTGTTTAAGTCGAATGCCGTTTTTTCCAGAACCATGCCCTTCATGTTCAGGTTGTTTAAGGTCAGGAGGCTGTTTGTCAGCTTCGTGAGCCGTTCGGTTTCGTTTAAAACGATGCGCAGATATTTTTCGTGCAGCTCGGGCGGGATCGTCCCGTCCAGCATCGCTTCCAGATAGCCCCTGATCGAGGTTAAGGGGGAACGGAAGTCATGGGAGACGTTGGCGATAAATTTTTTCTGGTTGTCCTCGCCGCGCGCGATTTCGCTTGCCATGTAGGAAAGGGAGGCGGCAAGATAGCCGATCTCGTCCTCGCTGTCCACGGAAAACTCATAGTGCAGGTTCCCGGCGGCGTACTGCTCCGTTGCGGCGGTGATTTTGCGCAGGGGCAGGTAGACCATCTCCGTAAAAAAGATGAGGATGATGAGCGACAGCAGAAAAAAGATCACGAGCAAAATATAGGAAATATTCAGCAGGCTTTCGCTGGACGCGCGGATCGCCGACATAGGCGTGTGGATGACCACATAGCCCCGCACGGTAAAGTTTGAGGTGATCGGCGAAAAAACGCTTAAAATGTCCTGATCGAAGCAGCCGAAAAAGTCCCCGACCGTATAAAAGGAACCGGCGGTAACGGTCGGGTCAAAATGCTCCACGACCGTTTCGTGCTCTACATTCAGCGGCGCATCGGTCGTCATGATGATACGCCCGGACGGGTTGATGATCCAGATCTGCGATGAAAGGTAGGCGCTGAGCGCATCCAGCTGATCCTTGACCGTTTCGAGGGACACGTTGCTGTTGTAAAGGTCGGAAGCGTAGGTGTCCGCGATCAGGGTAGCTTCTTTATAGAGGGAATCCGCCTTTTCACGCTTTAAATGCTCCAGCGTCATGCTGGATACGAAGGTGGCGACTACGAGAAAGCCGAAAAAGCCGAAGATCAGGTAGCCGAGCACAAATTTCAGATAAAGGGTTTTGCGCATCACCGCACCTCGAATTTATAGCCGATGCCCCAGATCGTCGCGATCTTCCAGTTGGCGTGATCCTTGATCTTTTCGCGCAGGCGCTTGATGTGCACGTCCACGGTGCGGGTATCTCCGATGTATTCGTAGCCCCAGATCTGGTCGAGGAGCTGCTCTCTGGAAAAAACGCGGTTAGGCGAGGAAGCGAGGAAATAGAGAAGCTCCAGCTCCTTGGGCGGCATTTCTACGGTTTTTCCCATATAAACGACGGAATAGTTCGTTTTGTTCACGGTCAGATCCGCATATTCCACGCATTCGACGGCGGGCTTTGCAGGGGCAGCCGCCGCAGGCTTGTAGCGGCGTAGGACGGCTTTGACCCGGGCAACGAGCTCTTTTGCGTCAAAGGGCTTTTCCATGTAGTCGTCGGCGCCCAGCTCAAGCCCCAGCACCTTGTCAAAGATCTCGCCCTTTGCAGAAAGCATGATGATCGGCACGGCAGAGCGGCTGCGCACCTCGCGGCATACCTGATAGCCGTCGATGCCCGGCAGCATCAGATCCAGAAGGATGAGGTTGGGCGCAAACGTATCGACCGCGCTGAGGGCGGATTCCCCGTCCCCGACGATCATCGTTTCAAAGCATTCTTTTGTGAGATATAAGGAGATCAGTTCGGCGATGTTGGCGTCGTCGTCCACGATCAGGATTTTTTGTTTGGTTACCATAAAAATACTCCCTCCGGTTTATTTATGATAATAGAAAGCTTTTTTCTATTATTTGAAAACTACGATCGTTACGCCGGCGTCTCCCTCCCCGTATTCGCCCTGGCGGAATGATTTTACATATTTGACGCGGCGAAGATGCTGCTGCACCGCATTGCGCAGCGCGCCGGTCCCCTTGCCGTGTACGACGCGGACGCTTTCCAGATGCGCAAGGTAGGCGTCGTCCAAATATTTGTCCAGCGCCGCCAGCGCCTCGTCCACGGTTTTGCCCAGAAGATTGATTTCCGGGGAAATGGAGAAGGACTTGGACATCCGGATCTTGCCGCTGCCGGTTTTTTGCAGGTTGGGCGCGGTGATCGTGGCTTCTTCGATGCGCACCAGATCCTTGATATTGGTGGAGGTGCGCAGGATGCCGCACTGCACGAACAGGTTGCCCTTTGCGTCTGGAAGGCTGCTGACCGTACCCTTTAAGCCCATGGAAACAACGCGCACGGCGTCGCCCTTTTTTAACTGCTCCGGCTTTAAGGAGGGGGCTTTGGGCTCTTTTTTGGCGGAAACCGAAAGGCGGCTGTTTTTGTCGTCGATATTGCCGCGCAGCTTCTGACGGGTCTTTTCCAGATCCTTCATGGAAGCGCCGGGGCCTGCCTTCTGGAAGACGCGGATCGTCTCGTCCGCCACGTTTTTGGCGTCCTGCAAAATATCGCGTGCCTTTTCATTGGCTTCGCGCAGGATGCGGTCGCGCGCCTGGTCGATCCTGTCATTTTTTTCCTGAAGCTTCTTTTTGAGGGATTCGACTTCTTTTTTATAGGCTTCGATCTCGCGCTGCTCTTTTTCGATCGTGATGCGGCTGGCTTCCAGATTGGAAATGACGTCCTCGAAGCTCACGTCCTGTTCGTCGATCTGCTCCTTTGCGGCGGCGATGATCTCATCGGAAAGACCGAGCTTTTTGGAAATGGCAAAAGCGTTGCTCTTTCCGGGAATGCCGATCAAAAGCCGGTAGGTGGGGCGCAGGGTTTCCACGTCAAATTCGCAGCAGGCATTTTCCACAAAATTCGTGGAAAGCGCATAAATCTTTAATTCGCTGTAATGGGTCGTTGCCATTGTGCGGATGCCCCTGTCGTGCAGGAAATTTAAGATGGCGATCGCCAGCGCCGCGCCCTCCGTAGGATCGGTTCCCGCACCCAGCTCGTCGAACAGGCAGAGGGAGTCTGCATCCGCATGTTTCAAAATGGAAACGATGCTCGTCATGTGCGAAGAAAAGGTGCTCAGGCTCTGCTCGATGCTCTGCTCGTCGCCGATGTCCGCCAGCACCCGCTCATAAACGGACACGGCGCTCCGGTCCGCCGCCGGGATGTGGAGGCCGCACTGGG
>OHOC01000540.1_pt1 | contig 11812 bp, 9 predicted proteins | sample 1569701 | NCBI WGS metagenome assembly OHOC01 (sample SAMEA3879522, study PRJEB24766) | human gut metagenome | biome: human-associated habitat; feature: feces | place: USA | collected 1985/1987 | reverse complement strand
GTAAGCGCTCGCCGGAGCCGCCGCATCCGTCTCCACATAGGGTTTCGTCCCTTTTCCGTCAAACACATAGTCCGTAGAAATGTGCATCAGCTTCGCGCCCGTCTCCCTTGCCGCGATCGCCAGATTGCGGGGGCCGATGGCATTGATTGCAAACGCCTTCTCATACTGCGTCTCGCACGCGTCCACCGCCGTAAACGCCGCACAGTTGATGATCGCGTAAGGCTGAACCTCTTTTGCAAGCTTCATGACCGCGCCGATGTCGGTAATATCCAGCTCGTCCACATCCGTATTCACAAAGCTGATCTCCGGATCATTTTTATAAAATTCATTGACCGCCCTGCCAAGCTGGCCGTTGCATCCGGTTACAATAATTTTCTTCATCTCGTCCTCCTCTGAAATTCCGTTTTTTTTAAGTGTATCATCATTTACTGCATTTTACCAGAAATATTGCGTTTCTCATGCCGGCTCCAGACAACGGCAGCCACCGCCGCGTAGCACAGGGCAAGACCGATGCCAAATTCGGAAGTAATATACCGCGTATACCCCTTATCGACCGGAGAAAACGATCAGCGGCATATGATAAACGTACCATATGATCCCGATGACCCAGTTTAACTGTCCGTAATCCAGCGTCCGGCGCAGTTCCGTCAGCAAAAATCCCCCGCCAGCCTATTTCTTCCCCGACCGCCGTTATCATGCTTCCAAACAGCCCCAGGGTTGCCATGATCAGAAACGGCATGATCCCCACGGGCTGACAACCTCCCATCCCCGTAAGCCATGTCAGTCCATATACGACAATACAACTCACCAGCGGCAGGACATACGCGATCCCGATCTGCCGCCAGCCTTTTATTCTCCACCCGATCCCTTTTATGGAATGATCGTACAAAAGCTTCGTACATACCGCGGCAAACGCCGGCATCCACATAAGCGCGATCAGAAATATGGAGCCGCCCGACAGCCCCCCGGACCGGATGCTCAGATAATAAAACACCAGGCAGGTAAGGCACAGGATCCCCAGATATGTCATTGCCTTTTTATTGATCTTACTTTTCATTTAACTGCCTTTCCTTTCAACTTTTCATTCAGCCTCTTACGGTATTATAGCATTGAAAAAACTGACTGTCATTAAATTATAAATTTCTTAATTATTTTGATAGTGACAAACTTTTTACGCTACGGTATAATCTATAAGGATATAGTTTTTTTACGAAACGAAAAGAGAAAGAGAGGAAATATCATGAAAAAACTGGCCGTACTTCTTCTGACCGGTCTGACATGCGCGACGATGCTGTTTGGCTGCGGAAGCAAGGATGATACCGTCGAAACCGTTCCGGTTGACAACGTTGTGGAAAGCACCGCAGCTCCCACTGCTGCCGAGACAGAAACGGAGACGGAGACTGCTGACGAAGACGTTCCCCCGGAAGAGGGAATGGTAAGAAGCGATCTGACAAATGAATGGATCAGCGGCGATATTGAGGATCAGCGCCCCATCGCGGTTATGATCCCCAACGAAAACGCAGCGCTCCCCCACTATAACCTTTCCAATGCGGATATTCTTTACGAATGCAGCGTAGAAGGCAATATGACCCGCCTGATGGCAGTTTTTAAAGACTGGAAGAATCTGGACAAGATCGGCAACATCAGAAGCTGCCGCGACTACTATGTATACTGGGCGACAGAATGGGATGCGCTTTACACCCATATCGGCGGCCCCTTCTACATCCTGGACATCATCAATAAGCCTTATGTGAACAACATTACCGGTGCAGTCCTTGCAAGCGACAAATCCCAGACTAAGGGACTTTATGACGGCGCATTTTTCCGCAGCGACGACCGCAAGGCTCCCCACAACGCCTACACAAGCGGCGACCGCATCGAAAAGGCGGTAAAGGATCTGGGCTACTCTGAGACATACACGGAAAACTACCAGAAGGATCACTTCAAATTTGCTCCCGAAAGCAAGCCCAACACGCTGGAGCAGTACAGCGATGCGATCCCGGCAAACAAGATCGATTTATCCGGCGCATACCCGATCACCAAGACCTATTTTGAGTACAACGAGGAGGACGGCCTTTACTACCGCTTCCAGGGCATGCAGAAGGGCGACCAGAAGCATATGGACGCGGCGACCAACAGCCAGCTCGCATTCAAAAACGTGCTCGTACAGTTTGCCCACTACGAGACAAGAGACGAAAAAGGATACCTTTCCTTCCAGTGCCATGACAACACAAAGGACGGCTACTATTTTACAAACGGCAAGGGCATCCATGTGACATGGAAAAAGGACGGCGACTTCGCTCCGACCAAGTTCTATGACGACAACGGCAACGAGATCGAGATCAACACCGGCAAGACCAACATCTGTGTCGTAAAAGAAGGCAAGACAATCGACGCGGAATAAAAAAAGAAATCAAAAACTGCTGCAGACCATTCGCTTCTGCAGCAGTTTTTTTATTTTCTTACCCCGCCTGAATAGTTACCGTCAGGCGCTGTCCCTCTTTGCGCCTGACCGGTTCAAATCCTCAGATCTCGTACCACACGATCTGATTTGCCTCCAGATCCAGATCGAAGCTGCTGCCGTCCCCACGGTAAACAGTTGTGGACTGGGGCTCGTATGTGTTGTTTACAACACAGTATTTGCCGTTCTTGATGTATGCGTGCACTTCCACGTTGTAGTTGGAAGAAAACCAGCTGTGAATATTGGCTTCATCCCCTGCGCTCCAAAGGATCGCGCGGTATAAGAGACGGCTGTTTTCAAAGCTGTACGGAAGCCCGCTCATATAAACGCTGCGTCCCTTTCCAAATTCGTTGACAGCCAGATGCACCTCTTTGTCCTCTACTTCCAGCACCTGCGTGCCCTCCAGCGCGTAGATGTACTTTCTGCTCTCGCCGAAGTCAATCTTATCCTTTACGTCCTCGGTAATAAAGTGGCTGTGCGTCTCCCAGTTGTACTTGTCGTAGCCGAGCGTGAAATCCCGCTCTTCTTCCACGCCGAGCACGTTTGCCAGCTGGAAGAAATGTCCGTTTGCCTGATGTCCGGTCGGTTCGCCGACGCCGATAAAGCCGCCGCCGTTATAAACAAATTCCTTTACCGCGGAAGAGATCGCCGGATTGCACCACCATTCGCCGCCGGTCTGCGCGGTATCCGCGTCGCCCACGTTGATCAGCACATCGATGTCCTTTAAAATATCCTTATTTTCCAGAATATCCTCAAAACTGATAAACTTCACGTCGAAGGGCGCGCCGGACAGCGCTTCAATAATGCCGGAATAGGAGTAGTTCTGCTTGAAGTAGATCGCATGATGAACCATGTGGTTGCCCCATGCCCTCATTTTGCCCCAGCAGTTTAATACCGCAACCCGCTTTACGCAGTAAGGCGTTGTTCCCTTGATGTTTTCATACAGCTCACGGAATTCCGCGCATACGGATTCCACATATTCCACAAAATCCGGGAACTCGTTTGCAAGCTTTAAATAGCCGCCGTAGCCGATCCGGTCGATGGGTTTTCTCAAAATCGCGCGGCGCGCCGTTACCCAATTGACCTTCGCTTCCTTCACAGGATCGCCGCCCTCATGGAAAGTATCCGGGAAGAAATACGGAAGCAGGCGGCCTTCGGTATATTTTACGCCCTCGATGTCGCTGATCAGGCGCAGCGTAGAGCCGTTGCCAACGCTTCCCACGACCGCGTCCAGCCCGATGGATTTAAACTCATCCATAAAAGGCTCCGTGCCGATCCAGTGGTCGCCCAGAAACATCATCGCTTCCCTGCCGCACTCGTGGCAGATGTCAACCATCTCCTTCGCGATCTTCGCCACCTCGCGGCGCTGGAATGCCTGAAAATCCTTAAACTCTTTGGACGGGATCCGGTACTGGTTGTTGTAGTATCCCTGATCGATAATATATTCCGGACGGAACGGATAGCCAGCCTCTTTTTCAAACTGCTCCAGGATATAGGGGCTTACGGAAGCCGAATAGCCGTACCAGTCCACATATTTTTCACGCGCCAGCTCGTCGAACATCAGCGTGAACTGATGGAAAAATGTCGTAAAGCGCAGCACATTTACATACGGATGATCTGCGATGAATTTGCGCAGGCGCTCCATCGTATAGGCATGGGTCTTGGGCTGGCGCACGTCGAAGGTGATCTGATGCTCTACATCCTTCCAGTCGTTTACGACCGCGTTGTACATATGCACCGGATCCCACATGATGTATGCCAGAAAGCTTACGGTGTAATCATGGAACGGCTCGCTTTTGATCACGACCTCGCCGCTTTCCTCTTCATAGCTCCAATCGGAGGTGTTTACTACCTCGCCGGTCGTCCGGTCAACGACCTCCCACCAACGCTTTATGTCATCCCTGCAGTTGGGCGTCAGCATATCCGGATACAGGCCTTTCATCAGACGGATGCGCAGCGTATCCGCTGCCGCCGTATAAAACGGCGTCATCACATACATCTGCTGGATCTCGTCCGGGTTCGCCTTTGCCCAAGCATTGTCCTTTCTCGTGGTGTAATAAGTGGAGTAAACCTTCATTCCCGCGTCTTTTAACTCAACAGGAAAATCCGTACCGTCGCAGTCTCTCACCGCATCCGCTCCCCAGCGCTTTGCCAGATCCAGCGTCTCCTGAATCACATCCACATCTGTGGGAATTGTCACTCTGCCTTTCATCTCGCTCATTTAGCTGCTCCTCCATTTTTATGTCAAACTTATGTTTTATTAAGCCGCGTAAAAAATCATCCCTTGATGCCGCCGCCCGTAACGCCCGCAATGATCTTTTCCGACAGGAACAGATACAGCAGGAAGGTCGGCAAAAATACGATGACAACCGCAGCGAACAGACCGCCGTAATTCCCCGTATATTTCATCGAGTTTACGATCTGCAAAAGCCCTACGCCTACCGGCGTCATTTCCGCGGAGCTTGCAAAAATCAGCGCCATGAAGAACTCGTTCCATACGCTCAGGAAATTAAAGATCGTCACGGTAATGATCGCAGGCTGTACCAGCGGAAGCATAATTACCCAGAACGTCTTTGCCGGAGGGCAGCCGTCGATCGCCGCCGCCTCTTCATATGTCTTTGACAGCGTCGCAAAGAAGTTCAGCAGATAGGTGGTCGTATAAGGCACTCTCAGGAAAATGTATAAAAGCATTAACAGGATCCTTCCCTTGATCCCCCACTGCGTTGTCAGGGAAAAGATGGGAAGAACGATCATAACCTCCGGAATACTCATTGCAAGGATCAGGCTGCCCCGTACCTGCTTGCTGCCCTTAAAGCCAAACCGGGACAGCACATATGCCGCCGGGGCGGAGATCAGCAGTACGAAGAAGCAGGACACCACCGAATACAGCAGGGAGTTTCCGAAAAATACGGATACATTCTGCGTTTTCCATGCGGTCACATAGTTTTCAAAATGAAGCCCGGTTTCAAATTTGAATACGGAACCGGAAAAGATCTCTCTGGACGTCGAAAGGCTCGCCGCCAGAATCCATACCAGAAATACCGCTGTAAACAGCACCCAGACCGATACGATCAGATAGCCCGGCAATAAGGACAGTTCCCTTTTCCAGTTTATCTTTTCCTTATAAACGATTTTTTCTTTTTTTCTCATGATTTCCTCCGTTCACAGGCGCGCAAAGCCTGCCGCCCTGCCGCGTATCCTGTGCTCTTTTAGAATTCCAGATCGTCATCTTTGAGCAATTTGCTTGTCACAAGGTAAATCACTCCTACGAAAATTGCCAGGATCACACCCACTGCAGCGCCTGCGCCCGCGTCACGCTGCGCATTTCCCGTTGTGCCGAATACCGTATCGTACAGGTATACGACGGGAACGATCGTGGATGCTTCCGATGAGATCGGAGAAAACATCTTTGTCCACAGGAAGAAGGTGATCGTATTGATGCTCCAGAAGGTCAGGTTCGTTTTGATAATGCCCTTCAAAAGCGGAAGCGTGATCCTAAAAAACTGCTTGATCTTGTTCGCACCGTCGATCGTTGCAGCTTCATACAGATCCTGCGGGATTCTCTCAATACCGCTGATAAAGATCAGCATGTAATAGCCTACCGCACCGAAGATGAACGCCCCCAGCATCGCCCAGAACTTCGTATCGGTCCCGAGCCATTTCACACCTTCCAGCCCAACCATTTCCAGCATCTGATTCAAAAGACCGTAATCCTGATTGTAAATATACTGTATCCACATCGTTGCCAGTGCAACTGCGCTGACTACGTTCGGAAGGTAGATCGCCGCGCGGAAAAACTTTTTAAAGCGGATGCCGCTTGTTAAAATAACCGCAAACAGCAGTGCGATGCTCAGCGTAAAAATCCCGCCTACCAGCCAGATCTTCAGCATATTGGAAAGGGATGTCAAAAAGGTGGCGCTTCCAAATATTCTCGCGTAGTTTCCGAAGCCGTTAAAGCTCCATGTGCTCGCATCCGCCGTCACGCTGTCGATGGCAAAAAAGCTCATCAGAATCGTTCGGATTACCGGATACAGATACATAATAAGCAGCGTCAATACGCACGGCATTATAAACCATGCAATCATGCCTTTGTTTTTCTTCATTTCCTTCACCTCTTCTGACAAAAAAGGCGACACCCGGTCAGTGCCGCCCTTTTTCTTTCATCGGTTCTTAATACAGTGCATCCATAGCTGCCGCGAAATCTTTGCCAGTCTCATACTTGCCTTCATATAATCCAATGATCACGTCCTTAAGGCTTGTTGCCAGATCAGCATTGTCGCTCAGACCTGCATTCCAGGGAAGGGGATTCTCTGTTGCCTGCAGTGTCTCGATGGAGCCGTCCATAAGAGCGGGTGCTGTGTTGTTCGGGTCAGCAGGGATCTGCTGAGCTGCATCAGCCATCTTCTGGTCAAATTCGCCTGTTGTCAGGAACATGATAAAGTCAAATGCTGCCTGAGGGTTCTCAGAGTAGGAAGTAACCGCAACTGCATTGGAGCCTGCGTATGCGTTGCTCGGATCTGCGCCGCCGTCAACTGCAGGATAGTTGAACAGACCCCAGTTGATCTCTGCGCCGGTGTTGTTGTTTACTTCTGCAGCCACATAGTTTGCACATACTACCATTGCAACCTCGCCTGTCAGACCGATCTTGTTCTGGCTTGCAGGATACTCGTCCGGAGCGCCGTCTGCCAGATAGCCCTTCTTTACAAACTCGATCTGCTGGTCAGCAGCCTTGATAACGCCTTCGTTCTCAGACCAGCCGCCGTTTACAGCCAGATCAGAGATTGCATCCTTGCCGATCACTCTGTCCAGATGATAGGTAAACAGGAAATCTGCATAGGTGCTGTCCAGAGCCAGCGGCTGATAGCCCTTGTCTACCATTGTCTGACATGCTGCCAAGTATTCGTCCCATGTAGCGGGAACCTCGGTAATTCCGCAGTCCTCGAAAATATCTTTGTTGTAGAATACGCCGCCTACCTGAGGCTGTTCGGGAATCGCGCACAGGAAGCCTGCCGTATTTACGAGGTAATCTGTCAGGCACTTAAAGCTCTTGTCCGCATAGCCTGCCTTCTCTGCCATATCGGTCAGATCATACAGATAATCTTTATATACCTTCGCCATGTTGGCGTCGCCTTCTTCAAAAATATCGATCTTCTCGCCGGATTCCAGAGCTGCCATCACGATTGTCTTAATGTCACGGCCCTTCCATTCGATGTTGATCTTCGCGCCGGTTTTCTCGGAGAATGCGTCTGCCGCCTCCTGAAGTACCTGTCCCTGAGGCTCTGCCGCATTCCACATAGACCAGTATGTAAGCTCTACGCCGCTGTAATCAGGCGCTGCCGCATCGTCTGCTGCCGCTTCTGTGCCTGCTGCCTCGCTCTCTGCCGGTGCTGCCTCGGAAGCCGCCTCACTTGCGGGTGCGCTCTCTGCCGGTGCGCTTGCCGGAGCCTCTTCGCTGCTTCCACAGCCTGCCAGTGCAGTTGCTGTCATCGCCGAAACGAGAAGCAGACTTAACATTTTCTTTTTCATAATACATAACCTCCTTATAAAATGTGACAACGTGTTTTGCTTATGTACTAAGTATAACTGCCATTTCACATATAAACTAGGCTTATATTGCTTCATTTTTTATAAATATTGCTTTTGTTCGGATAGTATGATAAAATATCTGCATAGGACAAACATATTAAAGCGCGATATGCACAAAATATTTTCCTTTTTACTCTAGCAGAATGCCTAATTTTATTTTTTTGATATATTCCTTTTTGTGCATTATCCTTTTTTTCGTATTTTTATGTGCAGTCCTGACATTTTTCCGGATTTTGGACAAGCAATTTTTTTACAAAGAAAAGCAACTTTTCAAAAAATTGTCCGTCCTGTTTTTTACGCTGTGAGGGATTTTTATGCCGATTTCCAGATATGATATGAGCGCCGGCGACGTCAGCCCGCTCAAGCTGCGCCTCCTTTACGTTACCTATTCCAAATACGAGGACGACTGGCCCAGCATGCCGCATACCCACCCTTTTTCCGAATTGTGCTATGTGATCAAGGGCAACGGGAACTACCTGATCGAAGACCAGATCTTTCCGGTCAAAAAAGATGATTTCATTATTATAAATACAAATATCGCCCACACGGAGGTTTCCGTAGGCGATATTCCGCTGGAATATATTATTCTTGGCGTCGAGGGCGCGGATTTTGATTTTCCCGACCACTCCGGGCATCTGATTTTTAACTGCAGCAGCGAAAATTCGGACTACCGCTATATCATGCAGTCCCTTTTGTCCGAGATGACGAAAAAAGGCGCGGGCTACCGGCTCATCTGTCAGGATCTCCTCGAGGTTATGGTCGTGCGCCTCACGCGCCATTCCAGCCTGCTTTCCTCCGACGTTTCTTCCGTAAAATCCAGTCAGGAATGCGTCAAGGTAAAACAATATATCGAGAGCAATTACGCCCGCGCCATTTCCCTTGACGATCTGGCGCAGATCTCCCACCTGAACAAATATTATCTCGTCCATGCTTTTACCAAATGCTTCGGCTGTTCCCCGATGAGCTTTCTGTGCGGCATCCGGCTCAAAGCCAGTCAGGAGCTTCTGGCAAGCACCGACCATAATATCACTCAGGTAGCGGAGCTTTCCGGCTTTTCCTCCCAGAGCTATTTTGCCCAGTGCTTCCAGAAGCACTGCCATATGAGTCCCAGCGCGTACCGGAAAAAATGCCGGGAATAGTGCTGCCGCCCTCATCTGACCGGCATTGCCGGATCGATTATTTTTTATAAAAGGAGTTTTCTCATGAATATACTGAATATCACGCTGCTGCAGATCGCTCCCTGCGGCAGCCTTGAAAAGAATCTCGAAAAAGGCATGGACGCCTGCCGCAGGGCAAAAGAAGCCGGCGCAGACATCGCCCTTTTTCCCGAAATGTGGAGCAACGGCTACAATATTTATAACCGCCCGGCAGACGAATGGACCGCGGAAGCGATCCCTTCCGACGGAGATTTTGTAAACGCCTTCGGCAGGCTTGCGCAGGAACTTGAAATGTCCATCGGCATTACCCTGCTGGAAAAATGGAGCGGCGCGCCCCGCAATACGCTCGTTTTGTTCGACCGCTTCGGAAACCGCAAAATGACCTATGCAAAGGTCCATACCTGCGACTTCGGGGACGAGCGCTTCCTTACCCCCGGCGATAATTTTTTTGTGACCGCCCTCGACACTGCCTGCGGTAAAATCAAGGTCGGCGCGATGATCTGCTATGACCGGGAATTTCCGGAGAGCGCCCGCATCCTCATGCTAAAGGGCGCGGAGCTCATCCTCGTGCCAAGCGCCTGTCCCATGGAGATCAACCGGCTTTCCCAGCTTCGCGGCCGCGCCTATGAAAATATGACCGCCATCGCCACCTGCAACTATCCCGATACCGTCCCGGACTGCAACGGCGGTTCCAGCGTCTTTGACGGCGTCGCTTATCTTCCCAATCTCCCCGGATCGCGCGATACCTGCATCCTGCAGGCGGACGGAAGCGAGGGGATCTTTCTGGCAAAGCTTGACCTTGACCAGCTCCGAAGTTACCGGCAGGAGGAAGTGCACGGCAACGCCTACCGCCGTCCGAAAAAATACGGGATCCTGACGGAATGCAGGATTGAAGAGCCGTTTGTGCGTAAGGATTACAGGGGGTAGTTAGCCCCCTTTATGCAAAAAACATCCCTCCTCATGGGAATCAATCACGCCGACCGCCTGCAGATACGAATAAATGATCGTCGTTCCCACAAACCGCATCCCGCGTTTTTTCAGATCGTCGCTGACCGCATCTGACAGCGGCGAATGCGTCTGCCCCGTCTCTGCAAAAAGCTTTCCTCCCGTAAATACTTTCAGGTATTCATAAAAGCTTCCGTATTCCTCTGAAATTTTCTTAAAAATCCGCGCATTTTCGACGCTTGCGCGGATTTTTAAGCGGTTTCGGATAATCGACGCATCCTCCGCCAGCTCTGCCATCTTCTTTTCATCATAGGCACACACCTTTTCCAGATCAAAGCCGTCATAGGCTTTCCGGAACGCCTCCCTTTTGTTCAGCACGCATTCCCATGAAAGCCCCGCCTGAAACGATTCCAGAATCAGCATTTCAAAAAGATGCCGCTCCCCAAAATCCGGAACGCCCCACTCTTCATCGTGATAGCGGATATAGGTTTTGTTTTTCAGATTGCACCAGCTGCACCGCTTTTTCTCTGTCATGGATTCCCCCTGTATTCTCACAGCTCAATTTTTTAATGCGGTAAGCGGAATGACATATACGCCGTCCGGACGCTGATATGCTGCATTCGCCAGACCGCAAAGCACACAAAGGACTTTCGGCGGCCTCCCCTTCGGATCGTTTTGTATCTCTTTCTGAATTTTCAAAAGATTCTCCGCCGCTGCGTCGATCTGATTTGCCCCCAGCTTGATCTCAAAGGCGCACCAGCTGCCGTCAGGCATCTCTATTACCGCGTCGATTTCCCTTCCGGAATAGTCCTGATAATGATACAGGGAAGCGCCGAATGTTTCCGCATAGATTTTCAAATCCCGCTCGCATAATGCTTCAAACAAAAATCCCAGCGTTTCCAAGTCTCCAATCAGGCTTTCCGGTGTTACTTTCAAAAGGGCGCATGCCAGCGACGGATCCGCAAAGTGCCTTTTTACCGCCTGCTTGACCCGCACGGAGGATCTGGCCCCGACTGAAAACGGCAGCTGATGATCTGTAATAAAAAGCCTTTCAAAAATATCCAGATATTCCTTTACCGTCTCCACGTCAATATCTTCATCATCGTTTTCCCGAATATCATTTTTCAGCGTTTTATTTGTCGCAGTTGTGCTTTCGTTGCGGGCAAGCGAACGCAGCAAAAGGCGCATTTTTATCGTATTCCGTTTTATCCCGTCGATCCGGTAAACATCATCGTCGATTACCGCGTTTAAATATTCCTCCGGCAGCAGCGCCGCCTGCTGCGGCGATAAACCGATGCTGCCGGGCCATCCGCCCCGGATGATAAACCTGATCAGCTCCTTTAAATCCACTTCCCCGGTCATTGCCGGCTTCAAGTCCCCCTTGCACAGCTTTTCCAAGGAAACCTCTCCTGACGAATCCCCCGATTCAAATAAAGACATCGGACGCATCCTCAGACGGGCAATCCGTCCCGCGCCGCTGTGCAGGATCCCTTTGTGATTCGGCGTCGCCGAACCGGTCAGGATAAACTGTCCCTTCTGCGGTTCCTGATCTACCTGATAACGTACCGCGTCCCAGATTGGCGGAACCTCCTGCCACTCATCGATCAGACGCGGTTTTTCGCCTTCCAGTACCAGCGCAGGAGACATTTCAGCCAATCGGCGG
>OHOC01000529.1_pt1 | contig 11992 bp, 6 predicted proteins | sample 1569701 | NCBI WGS metagenome assembly OHOC01 (sample SAMEA3879522, study PRJEB24766) | human gut metagenome | biome: human-associated habitat; feature: feces | place: USA | collected 1985/1987 | reverse complement strand
AGGGAGGTAGTTGTAGTTGCCTATACCGTCTTGCTGCCCGGTGACACCATAACTGGCACGCACTTTCAGCGTACTGATAACTTTATTGTCTTTCAGGAATGATTCTTCTGTCACTCTCCATCCTAATGCTACTGACGGGAACGTACCCCAACGTACATTTTTAGCGAAGCGCGAAGTGGCATCGCGACGTACAGTAGTAGTCAGCATATAGCGGGAGTTGAACGAGTAGTTCAAACGGCCATAATAAGAGAGTAATACATGGCGTTCGTCAGAGGCTTTCGATGTTTTCTGTATTTCTCCCAACGTGTTCATTTCGCTATAAAGCGGAGTCGTGGATTTCCAGTACTGATAATCGTAACCGGCTGTTACATCAAAACTACTCTTAATGGATTCCACCAATTTGTTGTAGTTGGCATACAGAGTCAACAGACGGTTTTCTTTTTTCTGTGGGCCATAGCTGTAATCCAAACCGGAAGTGGTGTAATTCTGTGCAGCTTCTGCCGGAACATATACACTTCCTTTACCTTGTGCATAGTCATAACCTAACGTAGCATGCAACTTCAAATCGGGGAAGAAGTGAAGACGATAGTCTGCATCAATGTTTCCGATAAAACGTTTTACTGTACTTTGTGAGTCATTCATATTGAGAAGTCCCACCGGATTCATGACTGCTCCGTTCACAGGAGCACCGGTGTTGTCAATTGCTTCCGTATATCCGCCGAATGTGTCTAGACCCGAATATACTGGAATGGTAGGATTCATGGTCGAAGCAGCCCAAATGGCACTTGTATTGGCAAATGTGTTCTTATTGATAGAACCTTTAGCATTGATATTCAGTTTTAAGTGGTCTTTAAAGAAAGACGGATTCAATGTAATGCTTCCGGTGTAACGCTCCGCGTTGTCAGTACGTAATAAACCACTCTGGTTGTAGTAACCGATAGATGCACGGAAAGGTAAGTTTTTGGTAATCTTTCCAGCAACACTTAGATTATTATCCGTACCGAAGGCATTTTGATAAATCTCATCGTTCCAGTCCGTATGTGTCGTGCCGAGTAACGCCCGTTGTGCATCGGTTCCTTTGCTTTGGATGGTATTGACAAATTCATCGTAACTCAACATATCTGCCAATTTGGTACGGGTTTGTACAGAGTTGGTCGTACTGAATGTAATCTTCAGTTTATCGGAACTTCCTTTCTTGGTAGTAATCAGAATAACCCCGTTGGATGCACGCGAACCGTAAATGGCAGTCGAAGAAGCATCTTTCAGAATGGTCATACTTTCAATATCGTTCGGGTTGATGAGGCTAAGGAAATTCCCGTCATTACCGCTGATGCCTCCCTGTTCCAAAGGAACGCCGTCCAGTACGATCAAAGGGTCATTACTAGCGTTCAGTGAAGCACCACCACGCACACGGATCGTACTTCCCGCAGTGGGAGAACCACTGTTGGACATGATTTGCACACCGGAAATCTTACCATTAATCAGTTGCTCGGGAGAGCTGACCAATCCCATGTTGAAGTCCTTGCTGCTGACGTTAGTTACCGAACCTGTCAGGTCGCTTTTACGCTGCGTACCATAGCCGATTACTACAACGTCGCTCAATACCTGTGAATCACTTTTCAACTGGATATTCAAAGTAGTACTGTTGGCAGGAACAGGTACTACCTTTGTTTCATATCCTACATAAGAGAATTGCAACTCTTTGCTGCCCTGTGGCACATTGAGTGTATAATTACCGTCGAAATCGGTCACTGTTCCGGTAGAAGTACCGACAATGAGGATACTTACTCCGATCATCGGTTCCTTGTTCTCGTCAATCACTTGTCCGGTGATTTTCTTGCCTCCTTGTTGGGCGAAGGCAGGAATGATGCCTCCTAAAAAGGCTGTACACAACATAAGTAGTACAGTCAGATGGCGTAGATTTAAGATATTCCTGTTCATAATTACTGTGTTATTGATAATAGATTTATTTTTACTTTTTATTTAAAAATCAGCGGCTTTTCCCTTTCTGTCTCTTCCGTTTGCTACCCTTTTTCAGAAGGCTTCAGACGTGGTTCAGACGAAAGATTTGTTCCTCACCGAGGAAGACCTTGTTCCTCACCGATGAACGACCCTTTCCTCACCGAGGAACAAAGGCTTCGACAACGGGGAACTTTAAGAACGATTATTCCAGCCAGATATTTCCTAGTTCAATCTCAACTAAACCTTTCTTGTTTCCTGACATTGATAGCTCCAGCTTTTCAATCCTTTCCGGTAAAAATGCGATTTCCGTTTCCGGATGGAAATACTGTTTCAAGAAGGTCGGATAAGCTATCGGCAGCAGTGCCGTGTCTGTCTGGCGTAAATCTTTCAACGGTATCCGTATGATTCCCTCCGATGATGGAGCAGGACAAGGGCTTTTATAAGTATATCCGTCTGACGTTACGAAACCGGCACTGAGTCCTTCCGGAAGTGCTTTCGTGCGATTTACCCGGATACAGAGAACGCTACAATCCTTTACTCTTTCTTTTCTTTCTTTAATCAGGTTCTTTACGAACGTGCGGAGGAAATAGTGCGGATTTTCTCCTTTAGGAGTAAACCGGAACCGGAGCAAAGGTTTTTCCACCGGAGAAGAATCAACCAAAGTACGTTGGAGATCATTCCATTCGGGAAGCGTGTATGCTTCTATCCGGCTATCTGCGTCCGTAATAGTCAATAGTGGTATCGCACTATCTGGGGCAACAACACGAGTAGTCCAATAGGCTCCGGAAGTATAATTCCAGTCCAGTGGATTTCCCTTTATTCCCGATGATGAATTCCTGTAACCGGAATTTCCTGTGGGATAAGTGCGAGTGCTGTTGCCCCGGCATACGATGATGTTATACCTGAAACAATCATCCTTTATTTCTGTAGCGGGTATCGTTGCTTGATAGGTATATCCGCCTGTACGTTTCATCTTGATATATGGATTATGCTCATTCCAAAAAGATATCTTATCGGTGTAGATAATCACAGAATCCGGGAATTCGGTTCCTACCACCTGTGCACTAATCGTCAAATCCTTATTTGCTTCAGTGGTTGCCGATGGAGTATGAACGACTTTATAATCCGTCACACGTGGAGCAGGAGCCACATACTCTCCGATGCGGATGGAATTCCATTGAGAGTCTGCCTGCCAGTTCTGTTTGGGCGTACAGTTTTTATGTTTCAGCAGATAGGTACCCGGACGAAGTCCGCGGATAATCCCGTCTGTCACATCTCCTTTCTGCTGATTTCCTTGATTGAGGGCCGTAAAGGTAAATTCCATCCCTAAATCAGGTATTTGCAAAGCCATGTCCCAAGCACCATAAGCGATGGTAACCACTTCTTTATCGAGTGACGGTTTGGCAAACGGATCGTTCACTACTACCGCGTCCGGCATCACTTCCAGTCTCCAGACTCCCGGTTCGAGGCAATCCATGAAATAAGCACCTGTTCCCTCATAATGAATGATCGGAGAACTGCCACAACCGGCAATGGAAACAAGTTGTGACGCATCTTTGGGCTGGGTGTTGGTATGATTGGAATAATAGAATTTCTTTCCATTATTTAATTCGCTCAAGTCCTCTGTATAACTGACACGAAAACCGTCACCAAATAAAGTGTCCTGTGGATAACTGCCGTATGATTCACCTCTTTTCAGACTGCGTGCAGCTTCGGCAGCTATCTTCATACTGATGGCTTTATGAGGCGTATAGGCAAGATTCAAGAAATGAGTCTGATATTCCGTATTGGCATAAGCGATATCCATCGGATCATACGCAAACTGGGTAATCCATTGAAAACCTGCTGTACGGAAAGTGCGTACCATGGCCGGATACATATAAGAATACATGATATCTGCCGGATCGAACTCATATACCATCCGTGTTTTCTTATCGAATCCTTTCACTTTATCGGAAAAGGGAATATCATAGCGGTCTATATAGGGAAGGAAATTTCCCTGCTGTGTCTGTCCGGATACCAGTCCGATGGGATACCATTGATAAGTAGTTCCCTGAATGGCAGTTTCGTAATAAGCCTCTACTACATATCCGTTGTGGCTTACATTATAGAATACAGGTTTGCGGTTTCCTGTTTTATTGATCGCTTTCAGCATCCGGTTGATATAGGCTTTTACCTCTTTCTTCGTACCGGAATGACAAGGTTCATTATTGATTTCGAACCCAACAATGGAGGGATCGTCTTTATAAGCTAACCCCGTATATGGATTGACGTGCTTCACCAAACCATGAAGATAGGTTTCTTGTGCAGCGATAGCTTCCGGGTGGGAGTGCATATCGCATTTATCATATTTATAGGAGAAGCCGCCCGTCTGTATGTTTCGTTCGGGATATCCGTTCCCGAAGTTGGTCTGCGCGGTAATCACAATATGAATATTGCGTTCTTTGAGTTTGGCAATCAGGTAGTCCATCAAGTCGAGATGCTCGTTTTCGAGGAGATTTCCCTGTCCGTCTGTCAGTTCCACATCCCATAAATGAATACGGTAAGCATTCAGTCCCAGACGGGAGATATGATATACATCTTTGTCTATAGCAGCTTTGCGGTCCAGTTCCAAATATCCAATGGCACGGTAAGCATGGGCGAAAGGCAGCGTATAATTAACACCGAAAAAGGAAGCCTCCCGGCGGGTGTCACTCCAACGCATCACCCCATTTCCATCTATATATATAATAGGTGTAGAGGATGATTTGCCTTGCACTTTGACAAAGGCAGATATCAAACAAATAAAGGTAAGGATCAACAGTCTTTTCATGCTATCAAATTTATCGGTTTATTGACAGCAACAAAAGTAATTTATTGGTCATTTCAATAAAAGCACAGATTGGACATATAAGGATAAAAATAGGACGAAATGCCCCAAAATGCCTCTACAGGTCTTCATTAAGGTACTGGCGTGGCGTTTTTCCGAATTCTGCCTGAAAACATTTGGAGAAGTAAGAGTGATTGGAAAAGCCTACCATGTACATCACTTCGGCAATGGTAAATTTCTTTTGTTGCAACAACATGGCCGCCTTTTTCATCCGGATCGATTTGATGTATTCCACTGGAGACATTCCGGTCAGCTGTTTGATTTTCCGGTAAATCTGCTTATTGCTGATACCGGATAATTCACAAAGTGCATTTACATTCAATTCCGATTCAGAAAGATGGTCCTCAATCAGGCGGATAATGTTCGACAGAAATTTCTCATCTTGAGATTCTGCTTCGATTGGTTTAAGAACAGGCAACGATTCCAACTGCTTTTTCACCTGTGTCGCCGGAATCTCTTCTTTCTCTACGGCGATGACAGGGATATTCAGGCCAATGGAAGTTCCTTTTCCTTCGTTCGAGGTGACTCCGTTGATGTGACCGCCATGAAGTTCCGTATAAGTCTTGACCAGATAAAGTCCGATACCTGTACCTTCCTTATTGCCGGAATGTGGAGACTGGAAAAAGCGCTGGAAGATATATGGAATATCTTGTTGCGGGATTCCGCTTCCTGTATCTGAAACACAGATATCCAACAATCCCGTTTCTTCACGATAGAAAAGAGACAGACGGACGCTTCCGCCATCCGGGGTGAATTTGACGGCATTTGAAAGCAGATTATCTAAAATCACTCCAAGTTTGATGGCATCCATATCAGCATAAATCTTGGCTTTATTCGTCTCGAAATGGAATGTGATCTGTTTGTTTTCCTCATAGACAGAAAACAGGCTACGGCTGAATGACACAAGTTCGATGCGCGACAAAATCAGCAGCGAATCTTTATTATCCTCTATCCGGTTGAAGTTTAATACCTGATGAATCAATGAGTTTATTTTCATTGCATTACGCTGTACCTCCTCCAGTGTCTGTTTCTCATGCACTTCTTCTGCAGCGGGGAGCAATTGACTGACAGGAGCGATAATCCGGCTAAGCGGTGTCTTTAATTCATTAGACAAATTGGTAAAGAAAGCCATTTTCTGGCGTGATTGTTCCAGAATCTTCTCTTTTTCCATCCGTTCCATTTTTAGACGGTTCTTGACACGGAAAAAGTTGATAACCCAGGCAATGAGGCTCAAGAATAAAAGAATGTAGATTATTTTTGCCCAAAGTGTGTAATACCATGGAGGGAGAATTTTAATATTCAGGATATATGGATGCTCGGAAGGAGAACCGCTCTTTTCTACTTTGCTGATTACCAGCTGATAATCCCCATAACCCAGATTACTGTACGTAATGCGATTCGTGTTGGATTGCAGGAAATTCCATTCTTTGTCCATACCTTCCAGCCGGTAGACGAATTCATGTTTTTCTTCTAGCGAGTAGGGGAGGTCTGAAAGTTCGAAAGCCAGGTTGTTCTGGTCGTATTTTAGTTCGATAGCATCGGTATAACGGATGTTGGGAATATTCTCTCCGGTATGCGGAGACATCAGTTGATTGTTGATATATAAGGCAGTCAGTAAAATGGAGTGTTCCGGCTGACTCATGGCTTGTATTTCGGGACGGGATATGCCGAACCCGTCTGCACCTCCCAGATAGATATTTCCATCTTCCGGGTCAAACATGAGACTGGTGAAACGTTTATCCGTCAGGCTTTGCTGGCGGGCATCCATTGTTCTCCGGTCGATGATCCAAAGTCCGTTAGTGGTGGAAACCCAGATATGTTCTTTTACAGAGGTCATAGACAGAATCTCGTTATTGCTGAAATTGCCGAAAGAGATACTTTGCTGACTCGAGTCTTTGGGATTGATACGCATCACCCCTCCGTGAAATCCTACCCAAAGCATGCCGTCTTCATCCCGTAAAAGGTAGTTCGGGCTCTTCTCGCCACTTAATTCATCGGCAAACAGCTTTGTCACTTGCCGCGTACGGGCATTGATTTTGTCTATTCCTTTGCTGTTGTATAACAATACCCATACATTACCTTCCGCATCAGGGACAATCTGATTAATGAACATCCCCGACAGCCCATTATGAATGGAATAATTTTGATCGGCCACATACGATCTTCCGGCAGATTGTATCAGTTTATGTTTGTCCACAACAAAGATACCTCCGAGACAGGTGGCGATCCAAAGCTTCCCGTCAGTATCTTCAAACAGGTAATAAGCCCAGTTGGTATTATAAGTTCCTGTACTGTCTACGATGTTGTAGTGTACAAATTGATGGGTATTATAGTCATAGCGGTTGATACTTCCGTCTGTGGCTATCCATAACTGCTGTTCTCTATCCTCGTAGATGTGCCGTATCCGGTTGTGGGATAACGGATGGTTTTTATCCCCCATTCTATACCAGATAGCATCGTGTTTATTGCCTGCCGGATGGGTGAACCGGATCACTCCGTTTGTACCTCCGAACCAATAGAATCCTTTGGAATCCCGGAACAGGGAATAGAACTGATTTCCGTCTCCCGTGCCTGTGATTTGAGAAATCGGTACAAATTGCAGCGCACTGTTATAGCGTGACAGGGAAATGCCATAATCTGTTCCCAGCCAGATATTATGTTCCTGATCCGAGAATATGTTCCAGATAATATTGTTGGTTAGTGACTGGATATTGCGTGAATCGTGAATGATATGCTGCAAAGGTTCTTTGTCATTCTGGTACACATAAAGCCCGTTGTCTGTACCTGCCAGCAAATTTTCATCTCCGTCCAGTGCCAGTGATTTGATGGAGTTGTTATGAAATACCTCTATCGCCTTCATCTCTCCTGTAGTGGGATTGTATTGGAAGAGATAACCTTCCATCCCGATCCAGATACATTGTCGGGTGGTGTCTTCCAACAGAGAATTGACAAACAAATTGCTGCCTCCCCGGTTAACGGGCAAAAGGATGTTTTCAAATTTTCCACTTGCCTGCACATAGCGGCATAATCCGTTGTAAGTACCTATATAAATTTGATTATCTTTTGTCTGAATGACGGAATAGATGGTGTTATGAGGCAATCCGGTCTGTTTGCTATCGAAATGATTCAGTTGACGGCTTTTTAACTGATAAGTATATAATCCATTCAACGAACCTATCCACAATGTATCTCCCTGGAGTACCATGGTACGGACATCCGTTGGGAAATCAGTATCCGGTTGCTCATATTTGTCTGTTCGATAGTTATAAACAAGAATCCCGTTGTCTGTTCCCAGATATAAATAAGTGTTATCTGCTATAATACCGCAGTAGATACGTGTGTTAGTACGTTCTCCATACGTGAAATGCTGTTGTGTGGAATAACCGTCATAACTGAATAAACCCTTGTTGGAACCCACCCATATCAGTCCCTCGCTATCTTGCAGGAAGCAACTAATCACCGAAGCTTCGGCCCCGAGATAGATGTTGTCGAATTGCTGATAATTTACTTTTTGCCCATACACATTGCCACTGCTACAGTAGGCAAGGATGAGAAAAAGAATTGTTGTAATTCGTTCGCGCATGGTGTTAGGTTTGCAGGTTTTTAAATCTGTAATTGTTGTAAAAGTATTCCTTCTTTCCTGCAAATGTAGGAAAAATGTCGGTTACACTTGTAAATATCCCGCTCTTTTTGTTCCTTTGCTATCTATTTATAAACAGAAAACTTACGTATGAGAAAACTAATTTATTGGCTTTTATTGCCGTTGGCAGTGGCTGTGAGTGCATGTGGCGGTAAAAAAGGATCTTCAGATAATACGTCGACATTGGCGATGATAGACAGTGTGGATGCTCACGGATTGCAGCGTATGCAGACGTCTAAGAGCGAAACCGACTTTAAGTTTAAGGGGAAAGATTATCATTCCCTCGTTTCGCGTACTCCGGATGAAAATCTGCCCCATGTGACAAACGAGCTGGGAGATACCTATGTCGACAATAAAATAGTGTTGCACCTGACTCGTGGTAATGAAACCGTGTTGAACAAGACCTTTACCAAGAATGATTTTTCATCGGTAGTCGATGCGAACTTCCTATCTAAGTCTATATTGGAAGGCATTGTATATGACAAGACCACTCCGCAGGGGATTGTCTATGCCGCAAGTGTTTGTTATCCGCAGACAGATTTGTATATGCCGCTTTCCATAACGATCACTGCCGATGGAAAAATGAGTATACAGAAAGTAGATATACTTGAAGAAGATTATGACGATGAAGCCCCCAATTAAGTTTGTAGGCGGGTGTTGACAGTAAAATTACACAAATGTGAGAACATTTGAGACAAAAGAAAGGCAGCCGATGAGGTTGCCTTTCGTATTTTTGCACCGTCAACAAACTTAATACCGAATAGAATGAAGAAAAACATTTTTGCTATCTGTGTGGTAGCAGTAGGATGTACGGCACTGACCGCTCAAACCAAAGATACACAAACGTTGGTTCCGCTTACGGAACGGGTAAACGTGCAGGCGGATTCGGCACGCGTCAATCAAATTATAGACGATTGCTGGGTAGCAGTAGGGACTAAAAAGCCTCATGCAATTCAACGCGACTTTACACGTATGTTCAACGGTAAGCCTTCCTATCGTTTTGAATTGAAGGAAGATGATAACACCCTGTCAGGATATGCCAAAGGGGAAACAAAAGGGCGTGCGGAATTTTCTTATTGTTATGCAACTTCCGATGATTTCAAAGGCCTGCCTGCCGATGTTTATCAGAAAGTACAGATTACCAAAACTGTATATCATCATGGGAAAGGTATTTGTCCGCAAGGAGCTTCCCGCGACTATGAGTTTGCCGTATATATTCCTTCTTCATTGGGTAGCGATGTCTCGACAATTTTTGCCCAATGGCATGGGATGCCGGATCGTACATTGGTACAAACTCCACAGGGCGAAGTGAAGAAACTGACGATTGACGAGTTCGTTGAACTGGAAAAGACTACAATCTTTAAAAAGAATGAAGGGCACGAGAAAGTAGCCAAGCTGGATAAACAAGGTAATCCGGTGAAGGACAAACAAGGAAATCCTGTATATCAGGCCGGAAAGGCCAACGGATGGCTCGTGGAACAAGGAGGCTATCCTCCATTGGCGTTCGGGTTCTCCGGTGGATGGTTCTATATCAAAGCAAATTCCGACCGTAAGTGGCTGACGGATAAAGACGACCGTTGCAACGCAAATCCCGAAAAAACACCGATCATGAAACCTGTAACATCAGACTATAAAGCATCGACCATTGCTTACAAAATGCCTTATGCCGATTTTCCGAAAGACTGCTGGATTACATTCCGCATTCATATCGACTGGACAGTCTATGGCAAAGAGGCGGAAACGATTGTAAAACCAGGTATGCTCGATGTGCAGATGGACTATCAGGAAAAAGGGAAAAAGGTTAGTAAACACATTGTAGACAATGAAAAAATCATGATTGGACGTAACGACGATGATGGTTATTACTTCAAGTTCGGTATTTACCGTGTAGGTAATAGCACTAAGCCGGTATGTTACAATCTGGCAAACTATTCAGAAAGGTAATTAGTCAGAAGGTAAAAAGAGAGTGATATCCGGATGTTCTTTTTGTGCGCATCCGGATATTTTTTTAGTTCTTTTACCGTTTATTTGTCAGCGCAGCAATGATAGTGATACCATTTTTACTGTCATAATTTGCTGATTGTAATAAAGTTAAAAATGATAAAAAATAGGACTGCATCTAGTAAGTACGTGTCAGGTATGCAAAAAGATTTGTTTTTTTGCCGCTTGCCAAATGGCATATATAAAATAACTAGTGATGCAAATGATGAACAAAAATGGGTTTAGCCGATGTGCAGAGTTCTACATCGGTCGTTTGCGAAAGGAAGGAAGGCATTCTACAGCGCATGTCTATAAGAATGCTATCTTCTCTTTTAGCAAATTTTGTGGCACGTCCAATGTGTCGTTCAGACAGGTCACCCGCGAGCGTTTACGACGTTACGGGCAGTATCTTTATGAGTGTGGCTTGAAGCCTAATACGATTTCTACGTATATGCGTATGCTTCGTTGTATTTATAATCGAGGAGTGGAAGCAGGTAGTGCACCTTACGTACCCCGATTGTTTCATGATGTTTATACGGGAGTAGATGTTCGCCAAAAGAAAGCTTTGCCTATCGGTGAATTACGTAGACTTCTGTATGAGGATCCCAAATCGGAGCGTTTGCGTCGAACACAGGCTATTGCTGCCCTGATGTTTCAATTCTGTGGAATGTCATTCGCGGATTTAGCTCATCTGGAGAAATCAGCTTTAGATCAGAATGTGTTACGGTATAACCGTATCAAGACTAAAACTCCGATGAGTGTGGAAATACTTGATACTGCAAAGGAAATGATCAACCGGCTTCGTAGTAACCAGGATTCTCATCCGGATTCTCCGGATTATCTGTTTGATATTCTTAGCAGTGATAAGAAACGGACGGATGAAAGGGCTTATCGGGAATACCAGTCTGCCCTCCGTCGATTCAACAACCGTTTAAAGGACTTAGCGAGAGCTTTACGTTTGAAGTCTCCTGTCACTTCTTACACACTTCGCCATTCTTGGGCAACGACAGCGAAGTATCGGGGAGTATCGATTGAAATGATTAGTGAATCATTGGGACACAAATCTATAAAAACCACACAAATCTATTTGAAAGGCTTCGGACTTAAAGAACGTACGGAGGTAAATAAAGGGAATTTATCTTACGTGAGAAACTGTTGTGTAGACAGATGGTAGATATATAAAATATTGATAATCAGAAGTAAAATATGTGTGTTACTTCTTAGGTAACAGAACTTAAATTTGACGCAAAGATAGACAAAAACACGAATAGTAAGCAAATATTCTTCCACTTTTTTTCGTTTTATCTGAAACATAGAGCAAAAAACTATCTGAACATGAAATAATCTTATTTCCATGCTCTATACTTTTTCATTGCCTAATTCAATAGTTTTCTTATTGAATATTAGGCTTTTCCATTTTCTACGCCTTTGTCATGTATGTGATTTCTATTTTCACTGTAGTATGCGTTTCGTGTATGTATTGTCTGTTACCTAAGAAGTAACGGATGAACATGGGGTAAAAAAATATGATTTTAACGAAA
>OHOC01000528.1_pt1 | contig 12008 bp, 10 predicted proteins | sample 1569701 | NCBI WGS metagenome assembly OHOC01 (sample SAMEA3879522, study PRJEB24766) | human gut metagenome | biome: human-associated habitat; feature: feces | place: USA | collected 1985/1987 | reverse complement strand
CTGGAAACGGCGCGTGAAAATAGGTAGTCGCCGACTTGAACAGAAAGCTCTGAGAGAAATCTCAGGGCTTTTTTGTTGCACAAAAATATGGAGCGGATTTTGGTCGAAATGATAACAGGACAGGACTTGACAAAAATACTACTATGCAATACAATATAGATAAGCTACTATGTATTACATAATAGGCAAAAGGAGGTATCCAGTGGAAAACAACACACAATTGCTCAAGGGCGTTTTGGAATTCTGTGTTCTGAAATTCATTAGCAGAGAGCCGACCTATGGCTATGAGATCGTGATGCATCTAAAACAGGTCGGGTTTTCTGACTTGAGTGAAAGCACGCTTTATCCGCTGCTGCTGCGGCTGGAGCAGCAAGGAAAGGTTACAGTAGAACGCAGACCTTCCCCTAAGGGGCCGAGCCGGAAATATTATATTGTAACTGAAGAAGGGCGGCAGGCGCTTCTTGAATTCCGACAAGATTGGAGCCAGCTATGCCAGCTGGTGGAAAAAATTTTTAAGGAGGAGCCATATGAATAAGTATTTTGCGTTGCGAAAGGCAAATCGGATGCGTACAAAGCTGCTGAACGAAAAAAGCTAGGAGCAGCTGAAAGAAGTAATCCGGTATCTTCGCCGGGTCAGCTGGGATTTCTGCGGAATCGAGCTTGTACGCAGCGATCTACTTGATATTGCCATCCAGGCAAATGCGGAGAACCGGGAACTGTTTCATTCAATTCCGGACGCAAAGACCTTTGTGGAGGAAGTCAAGCCCAGCTTGAAAACACTGGGGGCTGGGGATTACTTCTGGTTTGTTGCACCGCTGTATTTCTTTTTGGAGTGGGGCGTGGAAGGGCTGCTGCTTTACCCGGTAATTGGTGATTGGGTTTTTGAACTTTCTGTAGGCTATCTGATGCAGCTTGTTGTTGCAGTGACGGTTTTTTGCGCACTGTTCCGCCGGATGATGGAGCAGGTAGGCTTTCCGCCACGAGAGCATTGGCTGAAATATGCTACATGGCTGGTGCTTTATATCGTGACTCTGTATGGAACGGGCTGGTTCTTTACCCAGATCGCGGGTAAGATCGTACTGCTGCGGCTTCCGATCCTTAGCTATTCGATTTTTTGCCTGCTTCTGGGTGCAGGACTGTATGCAATACATTTTTGGAGATATGGAAAAGACCCGCGTCTGAGTGCTCGCATATAAAGTAAAAAGCGGCCCCGCCGCGTTGAGCATTCAACGTGACGGGGCCGCATACATTATTGGGTGGTGTACCGGTTACGATACGAGCTTCTGCTTAGCCCTTGCCTGCGCAACCGAACAGCTCGATCTTCTCCTTGCACTTGGCCTCGATGGCCTTTGCGCCGGGAGCCAGCAGCTTGCGGGGGTCGAAGCCCTTACCCTGCTGATCCTTGCCCTCTTCGATGTACTTGCGGGTGGCCTCAGCAAACACCAGCTGGCACTCGGTGTTGATGTTGATCTTGGAAACGCCCAGGCTGATTGCCTTTGCAATCATCTCGTCGGGGATGCCGGTGCCGCCGTGCAGAACCAGAGGGATGTTATTGGTGGCCTTGTGGATGCGGTCCAGAGCCTCGAAGTCCAGACCCTTCCAGTTTGCCGGGTAGACACCGTGGATGTTGCCGATGCCGGCAGCCAGGAAGTCGATGCCCAGAGCAGTGATCTTTGCGCACTCTTCGGGGTCTGCGATCTCGCCGGCACCCACAACGCCGTCCTCGACGCCGCCGATGGAACCGACCTCTGCCTCGATGCTCAGGCCCTTAGCGTGTGCCAGAGCCACCAGCTCCTTGGTCTTTTCCACATTCTCTTCGATGGAGTAGTGGCTGCCATCGAACATGATGGAAGAGAAGCCGGCCTCGATGCAGGCCTTGCAGCCCTCGTAGGTGCCGTGATCCAGATGCAGGGCAACGGGAACGGTGATGCCCATGGAATCGACCATTGCGCTGACCATGGCAGCGACGGTCTTGAAACCGGTCATGTACTTGCCGGCACCCTCGGAAACACCCAGAATCACAGGGCTCTTCATTTCCTCGCAGGCGGTCAGAACGGACTTGGTCCACTCCAGATTGTTGATGTTGAACTGAGGCACACCGTAGTGGCCATCACGTGCTTTGATCAGCATTTCGGTTGCATTTACCAACATTATTCATTACCTCCACAAAATCATTGGGGTCTTGCTCGTTTCATATCCGCTTTGTGCACGGTTTAACGAACCTACAGAATTAGTATACCCCAAACAGCGGCCAAAATCAATCCAAACCGGTGTTTTTCCTGTAACAATGCGGGGATTCTGTTTCTGGCAGGGTGCAGGGGGTTACTGCCAGAAGCGCGTATATTCGATAGAATGCAACAAATTTCCATATAATGTGCAATAAGCGGCCGAAAGACAGAAAGCGTGATGAAGGACGGATTTTCAACACAGATCCACATTCGTCAAAATGATATTGGGCAATTTGGCAAAAGCGGACAGGATGCAGTTCAAAAAATTGTCATATTTCCGACTTGTATTCTACAAATTGTACGCAGGAAATCAAAAAAGGTCGAACCAAAAAGTGGAAAACCTTGTGGAAAGTGTGGAATTCCACAGGCAAAACAGGCTTTAAAGCTGGACTTTTGAACTTTCTCCACAGGGTTTTCAACATGTGGAAAAATAATCGCTCTTCTACGGATTGTATACCGCGTTTTTGTGGAAAACTTTTTTCTCCGGCAAAACAGAGGGATATCTACCCAGCAGCCGGGTAAAGCTGATGCAGGGCGGCAGAACATTTCTGCAAAAAAGCGGAAACGGTCTCCGGCACCACGAACAGAAAAACTTTTGCAGGACGCGGATAAAAAACGGTAATTTGCTGGCAAACAAGGTCGGCTTATGCTATACTTCAAGATGAGTTATCATCTTCAGATTATACCGGTGCGCGGCCCAGAGTGCGGCGCGCCTTTTGGAGGGTGTGCACAGCACCTTCCGGTGATACAACGGAAGGAGAAAATCATCATGGAAGAAAAGAACCAGCCGCGCCGTCCGCGCCGCAGCCCGGAAGAGCCGCTGCAGAAGAACGAAAGCCTTGTTTATGGCAAAAATCCGGTGACCGAACTGCTAAAAAGCGGTTCCGGCGTGGACACCGTGCTCATTGCTGAGGGCATGGCTCCGGCCGTGGCGGCTTACTATACCGCATTGGCAAAGGAAGCGGGTGCCACGGTGAAGCGGGTGCACCCCAACAAGCTGCGCCTGATGACCGGCACCGAGAGCCATCAGGGTGTGGCGGCATTTGCCAGCGAGATCGAATACGTGACGGTAGACGACCTGATGGCAGCAGCCAAGGACAAAGGCGAGGCACCTTTTCTGGTGCTGAGCGATGGCATTGAAGACCCGCACAATCTGGGTGCCGTGATGCGCAGTGCTCTGCTGTGCGGTGCGCATGGCATCGTGATCCCAAAGCGCGGCGGCGCATCGGTCACGCCTACCGTCATTAAGTCCAGCGCAGGTGCCGCAGAACGCCTGCCGGTGGCTCGTGTGGCCAACATCGGCGAGACCATCCGCCGCCTGAAGGAGCAGGGTGTGTTCGTCTACTGCGCCGATATGGACGGCGTGTCTCTGCGCAGGAACAACCTGACCGGCCCCATTGCACTGGTGCTGGGCAGCGAGGGCAGCGGTGTTTCGCAGCTGGTGAAAAAGCTGTGCGACGGCGTGGTGCGGCTGGATATGGCAGCACCGGGCACCGGTGTGGACAGCTACAACGTGTCGGTGGCTGCGGGCATTATTCTGTACGAGATCCAGTCCCAGCGCGCAGCACAGCAGGCATGATCCGGCATTCGGGCCGGAACCTCAATTTGAATTACAGGAGGGACAAGAATGCCGAAAGATAAAAATAATGGCCGGGAAATGACCCCGGATGAAAAGTTCCGCTCCTTTTTCAGCACCACGGCGGTGGATATCCCGGAGGAGATGACCCGGAGGGACGAAAACCAGCCGGAGGAAAAGCCGCAGAAACGGTTTGGCCTGTTTGGCCGTGGTAAGGAAAAGCAGGAGACTGACGAAGCTGCAGCAGAGCAGCCGCAGGAAATGCCAACCGGTGAGGTGCGGCTGGGTGAGGATGCGCAGCCGGAACCGGAAGCGGATCTGGAACTGATGCTGAAGCCGGAGGCAGACCCGGAACAGGAACTGGCCCCGTGGCCTTTTCTGGAAAAGGAAGCAGAGGATGCACAGCCGGAAGCACCCGCCAAAAAGCCAGAGGAAAAATCTGCACCGCAAACGGCGGAACCCCCGGCGGCAGTGAAGCCGGAAACACCCCGGCAGAGCGCTGTCCCGGCGGCAAGACCCGCAGAGCAGCACAGCACGGCAAAGCCTCTCCGGCACCCCAAGAATGCGCCGGAGGTGCTGCTGCCGCAGGAAGAGCAGGAGCAGCAGGAGATGGCACAGCTCAAGGCGATGATCAACGGCCTGAGCGACCAGAAGCCGGAAAAGCCTGCACCGAGGGCCGAAGCAGCCCCGGCAGCAGAAACTGAACCGGCTGAAAGCAAAAAGAAACCGTCCGGTGCACCGCTGCCCGCGGCTGTGTTTGCAGCGGTAAAGGAGACGGCACCGGAGCTGCAGCCGGAACCTGTGCCGCAGCCGAAAAAAACGGAGCAGCCGGAAAAGCAGCCGGTGGTCGATTTCTTTGGCAAGGTGCAGAGCGAGGACGCACCGCAGGCACCTTTGGCCCCGGCAGAGGAGCCTGCCGCAAAAGAGGATACCATGAGTCTGCCGCTGCTGCCGCTGGACGGTGAAGAGCCGCAGCAGGCACCGGAGAAGGCACCCGCTGCGCCACAGCCGGAACTGAAAGCTGAGGCGGAGGACGCGGTGTCTCCGGAGGAACATGCCGAAACGGAGCTGACCGAGCCGGAGGCTACGGCGGATAAGCTGCACCGTATGAGTGCAGAGCTGACGCTGCGCTGCGTGCTGGGCGGCATTCTGGCTGTGGTGCTGCTGCATTTTGGTTTGGTGTCGGATGGGCTGCTGCCCGCCATGGCGGCGCTGGACCCGGATGCTGCCCCGGCGGCATTCTATGGTGCAAACCTGCTGCTGCTGGCTGCAAGCCTGTGCGTGGGCTTCCCGGTGCTGCGCGACGGCCTGAACGGCCTGCGCGGACGGTCTTCTTCCGAGACGATGCCGGCGCTGGCCGCAGTGGCAGCGCTGGTGCAGGCGGTCACAGCCATGCTGAACGCAAATGTTTACCGCGGCACCACCGGCATCTCGCTGCTCAGCGGCATGGCCGCGCTGGGGCTGTTCCTTGCGCTGCTGGGCAGCCGGGTGATGCTGGCTGCTGTCAAGGGCGGCTATGAGCTGGTGACCAATGGTGTGGAGTTCGAGGGCGCTTACCGCGCCAAGGACAAAGACCTACTGCGCGCCCTTGCACGGGATCTGGAACAGAAGGACCCCTGGGTGCTGCTGAGCCGCCCGATGAAGGAAGCTGACGGCTTTGTGGAGCAGAGCTTGAGCGAACGCGCAAGCGAGCGCCGTGCACGCAAAGTTTCGTACATCCTGCTGGGCGTTGCCCTGCTCAGCGGCGTGCTGTTCCTGCTGGCAGGTGCCGGCTGGAACAAAGCTGCGGCTGCCATGGCAGCTGTGCTGTGCATGGGCGCACCGCTTTCTTCTACCCTGATTGCGGGCGTTGCCTCGCTACGGCTGCAGCGTGCGGCTGCGGCTGTGGGCGCAGTCGTGCCCGGTTGGCAGGCCATTGAGCAGCTGGGCGGCATTGATACGCTGCAGATCGATGCAGACGACCTGTTCACCGCCGACAGCGCACAGCTGGAGGATATCCGCATCTTCAAGGGCGGCCGCATCGACCGCGCCATCCTGTACGCGGCCAGCGTGCTGAACGAGAGCCACGGCACCCTGAAGGGGCTGTTCCGCCAGATCGTTGAGGAACGCACAGACATCCTGTTCCCGGTCAAGGATCTGGAGCAGCACCATGGGCTGGGCTTTTCCGCCTGGTGCGATAACAACCGCATCCTCATTGGTACCCGCCGCTATCTGGAGCAGGAGGGCGTGCCGCTGCCGGACGAGGAATACGAGATGCAGCACTCGAAGAACGGCGAGCTGCAAATTTTGTATCTGGCTGTGTCCGGCAATCTGCACGCTATGTTCGTGCTGAAATATGTGGGCGGGCGCAATGTGGCCCGCGGCCTTGCCGTGCTGCAAAAGGAGAACATCCGCCTGCTGGTCACATGCCAGGACCCCAGTCTGACTGCACACCACATTACCGAAGCATACCGCCTGCCGGAAGGCATGATCACCGTGCTGGATCAGGAGCAGTGCAACGCCATCAAGGCCGCACCGGAAGACCCGGAGGACACCTGCTGCATGATCCATCTCAAGGCGTTTGCCAGCCTGACCGGCGGCCTGCAGGCTGCGGATCAGGCCCAGAACGCCGAGAGCAGCGCCACCACGGTACAGATGGTCTCGGTGCTGTTCTCCATTATCATTGCAGCGCTGCTCACCAGTGCAGGCAGCATCTGGGAGCTTTCGGTGGCAACGGTGCTGATGTATCAGGCAGCGTGGAGCGCCCTGAGCATTGCTGTGTGTGCACTGAAGCAGCATAACTGAGAAATATTCTCATAATAAATAGGAATTATTCTTGATTTCTATCAAAAAATATGGTATACTCTGTTCAGAACCTGAGCCGCAGGCGAAAAAATTACCGCCGGGCTGAATGATAGAGCCGGGATCGGTCGATCCTGACAGAAGATCCGTTTTTGAAAGGAGAGCATCATGGAACTGAAGGGTACCAAAACCGAGAAAAATCTGATGGAAGCGTTTGCAGGCGAGAGCCAGGCACGCAACAAGTACACCTTCTTTGCCAGCATGGCAAAAAAAGAAGGCTACGAGCAGCTGGCCGCGATCTTTGAGGAGACCGCCGGCAATGAGAAGGAGCACGCAAAGATCTGGTTCAAGCTGCTGTGCGGCGGCGCAATCCCCGATACCCTGACTTGTCTGGACATGGCAGCAGGCGGTGAGCACGACGAGTGGACCGAGATGTACCCCCGCATGGCCAAGGAGGCCAAAGAAGAGGGCTTCCCTCAGATCGCAGCACTGTTCACCATGGTGGCACAGATCGAGAAGGAGCACGAGGAGCGCTACCGTGCGCTGGCCGAAAACCTGAAAAACAACAAGGTCTTTGCCCGCGAGGAGCAGCAGGTATGGCAGTGCCGGAACTGCGGCTACACCTATATCGGCAAGTCCGCACCGCTCAAGTGCCCGGTGTGCGCACATCCGCAGAGCTACTTTGAGCTGAAAAAGATCAACTACTAAGCTGAAAATTCAAAAGCAGAACAGCGCCGCCGCATCCGGTTTGCCGGGTGCGGCGGCGTTTTGTACAAAATTGAAAAGCGGATTTTATTATTCTCCACAAAATAAGGCTCAGCTGCCCGGCAGAATGGGCAAAAAACTTGACCCGGTTTTGCACTGCGTGTAAAATAATACGGAGACAGGAATATTTAAAGGATCTTGCAGCAAAGCAGGCGGGGAGGGCAAAGCCCATGAAGCAGGGGTTCAAAGCGTGTGTTTGTGCAGTGGTGCTGTGCGCAGAACTGTTTGCAGCCGGGGCCTTGTCGGCCTATGCTGCGCAGGAGCAGCCGCTGCCGGACAGCGGCATGACATTGGACACTGCCGAACTGACGCTGGATATCACCGAAGGAGACCCGGCCCCGGTGGCCTACCTGAATGTGCAGGCACCCAACGACTACTTCTTTCTGATCTGGACTTCCAGTGATCCGGCAGTGGCATCGGTGGACGGCACCGGCAAGGTGACCGGCCATGCCGAGGGCACTGCGGCCGTCACGGCCCGCAATGAGCGCGGCGAAAAGACCACCTGTACCATCACGGTGCGCAAAAGCACAGCCAGCCGCTTGGTGCTGAACACCAGCGATCTGACGCTTACCATTACAGAGCAGGAGCCTGTCCCGACGAAACAGCTGAAGCTGGAACAGAACAAAGGCGGGTTTACCTATGTGCGGCAGTGGGTCAGCAGCAACCCGGCGGTGGCATCGGTAAGCACAAACGGTACCGTAAAGGCGCAGGGGTCCGGCAAGGCCGTCATCAGCGCACTGACCACAGCCGGGCAGGTGCTGCGCTGCACGGTAACGGTCACATCGGAGATCGGACGGGTGCAGATGAGCAAAAACGCCATGCTGCTGCAGGCAGTGGGAGCCAGTCAGAAGCTGACCGCGCAGGCTGCAGGCACCAAAAACGGAACGCTGACATGGCTCAGCAGCAATCCGGGCGTGGCAACTGTAAGTGCGGATGGCATGGTAACGGCGGTGGGCGACGGTGAAACGATGATCCTTGCCGTTACACCGGAGGGTCGTGCCGATGCCTGCTATGTGGCCGTGGGAGCGGCGGCGTGGCGGTTCCGCTCGGAGGACGAGCTTGCCGAAACGCTGACCCTAACCGGCCAGCTGCCCTATTCGGATGGAAAGTAAAAAGAAAAATGGGAGCGTTCTGTGCAGCAGGATGCTCCCATTTTTTCAAAACCCGCTGGGCAGAAAGATCATTGTTCCCCGGGCAGACCACGCCATCCGCTGGGCCATGCAGCCGGGCGCACCGGCCAGCAGAAACAGGGCCAGTGCGGCGAGCAGAAGCACCCATCCAAGGCCGCTGTGCGGCCTGCCGGAAAAAGGATCCCCTTTTTTGCGTCTCATCCCGCTGCCTCCTTTTTGCTGTGCTGGCCCATGCTATGCGCGGCCAGCAGTGATTGTGCAACGTGCTGGGCTGTGGTACAATAAAATATCGAAATCTACTGTGCAGGGAGAACGATTTTATGCTGACCATTACACTGCTGGGCACTGCGGCTACCATGCCACTGCCGGACCGGGCACTCTCGGCGGCGTTTGCTGCCTGCGGCGGCCACGGCCTGCTGTGGGACTGCGGCGAGGGCACGCAGGCGGCAGCGCGCCGTGCGGGCGTGAACCTGATGCGGGCAGATGCCATCTGCCTGACCCACTACCATGGCGACCACATCTTTGGTCTGCCGGGCCTTTTGCAGACTCTGGGGGCGCAGGGCCGCACAAGGCCGCTTGCGCTGCTGGGTCCGGAGGGCCTGCCGGATATCTGGGCGGCGGTGCGGGCACTGACCGGCCCGCTACCCTATCCGGTGAAGCCGCAGGTGCTTATGCCGGGCCAGCCGCTGGCGCTGGATGCGCTGAGCGAGGGCTGGCCTGCCGGTGCGCGGCTGGTGTCGTTTGCCACAAAGCACCGGGTAAAAAGCCTTGGCTACCGGCTGGAGCTGCCCCGTGCAGGCAAATTTTCGCCGGAGCAGGCCCGGGCGCTGGGGGTGCCGGTGCAGCAATGGAAGATGCTGCAGAAAGGGCAGAGCGTTGCCGTGGAGGGCAGAACGGTGCAGCCTGCGCAGGTGCTGGGCGCCCCGCGCAAGGGGTTGAGCGTGGTATTTTCCGGCGATACGGCCCCCTGCCCGTATTATTTGCAGGCAGCGCATGACGCAGACCTGCTGATATGCGATGCCACCTATGCCCTTCCGGAGCAGGAAGACCAGGCCCGTCAGTGGGGGCACAGCACCTTTGGGCAGAGCGCGACCCTTGCCGCGCAGGCGAGGGCAAAGCGGCTTTGGCTGACCCATTATTCCCCCATGATCACCGACCCGGAGGAGTATGCCGCGCAGGCACAGAGCATCTTCCCGGCGGCGGAGTGCGGCTTTGACGGCAAAAGCATCACCCTGCAGTACGAGGAGGCACAGCCATGACCATCCGGATGGACGAGGGTGCGGCAGAGCTGCTGGACACCCTGCACAGGGCGGGCTATGCAGCCTACGTGGTGGGCGGCTGCGTGCGGGACAGTCTGCTGGGCCTTACACCGCACGACTGGGACCTGTGCACCAGTGCTCTGCCGCAGCAGGTGATGGAGCTGTTCGGCGCGCAGCGGTGCATCCCCACCGGCCTGCAGCACGGCACGGTAACGGTGAAGCAGAGCGGTGCCCTTTACGAGATCACCACCTTCCGTACAGAAGGCACCTACACAGATGGCCGCCACCCGGACGAGGTGCACTTTGTGCCGGATGTGCGGGAGGACCTGGCCCGGCGGGATCTTACCATCAACGCCATGGCCTACAATGAAAAAGAGGGCCTTGTGGACCCCTTTGGCGGGCAGGCCGACCTGCAAAGCGGCATCGTACGGGCGGTGGGTGTGCCCCGCCAGCGGTTCACCGAGGACGCGCTGCGCATCCTGCGGCTGTACCGCTTCGCAGCCCGGTTTGGCTTTGCCATCGACCCGCCCACGGCGCAGGCGGCACAGGAGCTGTGTGCCCATCTGGACTGCGTATCGGTGGAGCGCATCGAGGAAGAGCTTGCAAAACTGCTGGCCGCACCCGCCCCTGCGGCATATCTTGACAAAAAAATACTGCTTGTTATTCTGCCGGAGCTTTCATCGGAGGCACTGGCGGCGGCAAAGCCGGTGGTGGATGCCTGCCCGGCGGGGGAGCAGGCTCTGCCCATCCGGCTGGCGGCGCTGCTGCTGAGCCTTGGCGAGGGCGGCACCCGCCGCACCCTCAGGCGCCTGCGCTGCTCCAATGCCTTGATTGAAGAGGCTGCGGTGTTGGTGCGGGAAGCCAGAAGGCGTGACGGTAGCTTTCTCTTCGGACACGAGTACGGGTTGCGGCACCCAGCGGATGCTTCGTGCTTTGAGCAGCACTCGCATCCTGCTGGCCGCTGTCCCAACAGCAACTTCCTGTTTCCGCCACTGGCGGCGGTCGTTGCTGTTGCAGGCCATTCCATCGCCCGCCCTATTGCCTGCGGCAACAGGGTCCCACCCCAGCGGACGGTCCTCAGAGAAACTACCGTCACACCCGACTTTACTATCTACGCCCGCCGACTACTGGGCAAATATAACTTGTGTACCGTGCAGCGTTTGGCAGCACTGGGCACAGCCCTGCAGCCGGAACACGCGGCTGATTTTGCTGCACTTTCCGAATTGGCCGAACGATTGGATGCGGACGGCGTGTGCTGCCGCGTCAGCCAGCTGGCTGTGAATGGCCGTGATCTGATGGCAGCAGGCATCCCGGCGGGGCCGGGCATCCGCAAAGTGCTGGAAGCGCTGCTGGACGGTGTGATCCGGGAAGAATATCCCAACGAGCGGCAAGCCCTGCTGGCCGCAGTGCAGCAGCTCGCTGCGTCTTGACAAGCTCTTTTTTCAGAGTTACTATTATACTACTGTTTTAGTGTGTTGAATGCACCAAAGGAGAACTTATGACCACACAGACCCCTGATTCAAAGCCGCGTGCCCTCATTGCCATGAGCGGCGGCGTGGACAGCTCGGTGGCGGCATGGCTCATGCAGCAGGCAGGCTATGACTGCACCGGCATCACCATGCGGCTCACCCGCAACGAAACGCTGGGACAGTCCGGCTTTCACACCTGCTGCTCGGAAAAGGACATCGAGGACGCGGCAGAGGTGGCGTATGCCATGGATATCCCGTACGAGGTGCTGGATTTCACGGCCGACTTCCGGGAACAGATCATTGAAAAATTCGTCCGCGTGTATGAGGCGGGCGGCACGCCGAACCCCTGCATCGACTGCAATAAATATATGAAGTTCCGCCATCTGCTGGACTGGGCCCGGGCACACGGCATGGAGTATGTGGTCACGGGCCACTATGCCCGGGTGGAGCAGGACGAGGCCACCGGCCGTTTCCTGCTCAAAAAGGGGCTGGACGAGGGCAAGGACCAGAGCTACGTGCTCTACAACCTCACTCAGGAGCAGCTGGCGCATATCCGTCTGCCGCTGGGCGGCCTGCACAAGACTGAGGTGCGCGAGATCGCGGAGCAGCACAAATTTGTCAATGCCCGCAAGCACGACAGTCAGGACATCTGCTTCGTGCCGGATGGCGACTATGCCCGCTTTATGGAGGACTTCACCGGCAAACACTACCCGGCAGGTGATTTTCTGGACGAGAGCGGCAGGGTGGTGGGCACCCACAACGGCGCGGTGCGGTACACCATCGGCCAGCGCAAGGGGCTG
>OHOC01000525.1_pt1 | contig 12087 bp, 14 predicted proteins | sample 1569701 | NCBI WGS metagenome assembly OHOC01 (sample SAMEA3879522, study PRJEB24766) | human gut metagenome | biome: human-associated habitat; feature: feces | place: USA | collected 1985/1987 | reverse complement strand
CTGTGGAACGACAACAACATCGCTGCCTGCAGCAGTTTCTTCCAGAAAGTAATAGCCGCCCATGCTCGCCAGTAACAGTAACGGAACGAGAACCAACAGCAGATAGAAACGTGAAATCGGTTTTTTCATATATTATTCTTTTGTTCTCCTTTATTATCTCTTACGGAATTCCGGTTACAAGGTCTGTTTACAATCAAAAGTAACAATAGTATTATAGCATTGATTTTATTTTTTCGCAAAAAGCAAAAACAAATTACTGTTTTCCTATTGACATAGTATGAATAGAGGAATATACTGAATATAATGATTTTACAGTGCAAATTTGTTTTTTTAATGACAAATTTTATCGGGAAGGAATATATTATGAAAGTATCAACAAAAGGCAGATATGCATTAAGATTAATGCTGGATCTTGCAGTGAATAATACCGGAGAACCGATTAGTCTGAAAGATATTGCAAGAAGACAGGGAATTTCGGATAAATACTTAGAGCAGATCATCTCTGTTTTGAATAAGGCAAAATACGTGAAGAGCATCCGTGGTGCGCAGGGAGGATACATATTAACCAAAAAGCCTGAGGAATATACAATAGGTATGATCCTCAGACTGACAGAGGGAAGTCTTGCGCCGGTAGCATGCGTGGAAGAAGAGAATACCTGTGAAAAAATCCATGACTGCGCAACAATCCTTGTATGGCAGAAGATGAACGAAGCAATCAATGACGTGGTAGATCATATGACATTGCAGGATCTCGTAGACTATGAGATGAAGGAGTGCTCGGATTATGTAATTTGATTTTTGTGATAAAAAACATCAATGAAAGAGATTAAATTTAATCATTTCATTCTCTCTATCACCGTGTTAAGATTACATCAGATTTGTTGATGTATTTTATGCAAAGAAAGAATTGCGGTAATGCTTCCAGAGATTTGTACATTTATTGTGCAGATGATCAGAACATAAGGTTCTTTCTTTGTGATAAATGAAACGATGAAGAGAAGCAAATATTTAATATGACATATAAGATGCCGCATTAGTTTTGCCTCTATGATTCGGATGAATCGTAGAGGTTTTTTGCTGGGTTTTAATAAGGAAAGGAAATTTGAAAATGAAAAACGTAAACAAATATGAAAGACAATATTTTATGCCGCCGGTCTGTGAGTATGACTGGGCAAAAAAAGACCATATTGAAAAAGCACCAATCTGGTGTTCCGTCGATCTTCGTGATGGAAATCAGGCTTTGATCGAGCCAATGAGTCTGGACGAAAAGCTTGAATTTTTCCAGATGTTAGTGGATATCGGATTCAAGGAAATTGAGGTTGGTTTCCCGGCAGCTTCTGAGACAGAATTTATTTTCATGAGAACATTAATCGAGCGTGATATGATCCCGGATGATGTGACCGTACAGGTTTTGACACAGGCGAGAGAACATATTATTAAGAAAACATTTGAGGCGGTCAAGGGTGCGCCGCATGCAGTCATTCACCTTTACAATTCTACTTCTGTGGCACAGCGCGAACAGGTATTTAAAAAGAGCAAAGAGCAGATCAAACAGCTTGCAGTCGATGGCGCAGAATTGCTGAAAAAACTGGCAGACGAGACAGAGGGGGATTTCTCTTTCGAGTACAGTCCTGAAAGTTTCCACGGTACAGAAGTGGATTATGCAGTGGAAGTATGTAATGCGGTACTTGATGTATGGCAGCCATCTGTACAGAATAAGGCGATCATCAACATTCCGGCTACTGTAGAAACAGCAATGCCGCATGTGTTCGCAACCCAGATCGAGTATGTAAGTAAAAATTTGAAATATCGTGACAATGTTGTTTTAAGCCTTCATCCACACAACGACAGAGGATGCGGTGTCAGCGATGCAGAGCTTGGACTGCTTGCGGGAGCAGACCGAATCGAGGGAACATTATTTGGAAACGGAGAGCGTACCGGTAACGTGGATATCATCACAGTCGCAATGAACATGTATTCCTATGGAATTGATCCGCAGCTCGATTTTTCCAATATGCCACATATCCGCGAAGTGTATGAGCGTCTGACCAGAATGCAGGTAAATGACCGTCAGCCGTATGCCGGTAATCTGGTATTCTCTGCATTTTCCGGTTCTCATCAGGATGCGATTTCAAAGGGTATGCATTATCGTGTGGAAAAAGACCCTGCACACTGGACAGTACCGTATCTGCCAATTAATCCTGAAGATGTTGGACGTACTTATGATTCCGATGTTATCCGTATTAACAGTCAGTCCGGCAAGGGCGGCGTCGCATATGTCTTAGAGCATAACTACGGCATGATTATTCCGAAAAAAATGCGTGAAGATTTGGGATATGCAGTCAAGGATATTTCCGATGTACAGCATAAGGAAATTGCGCCGGACGAAGTGCTTGAAATCTTTGAAAAGCGTTATAAGAAATTTACACCGGTATTTAAGATTACGGAAGTTCATTTCAAACAGGTGGACGGTATCCAGACCGTTGTAACGATTGAGCAGGACGGTAAAAAGGTTGAAATCGAAGCCAGTGGCAACGGTCGTTTAGATGCAGTCAGCAATGCTCTTGCAAAGCATTTCAACAAGCCTTGTGAAATTATGTGCTATGAAGAACATGCTTTAAAAGACGGCTCAGATTCCAGCGCCATTGCTTATGTCGGCATTGAACACGGCGCAAAGGGCAGCTTCGGTATCGGCATCGACCACGATATTATCCGTGCTTCCATTGATGCACTTGAATCAGCAATGAACAGAAGCCTGATTGAAGAATAAAAAATAAAACTACAGGCAGCCACACTGAGCCGATTGTCTTAAAAAGGCGGGCTTTGTGTGGCGGTTTTTATGCGGTAAAAATAAATGGAGAGAATTATGCAGAAAATAATACTGGCATCGGGTTCGCCAAGAAGACGGGAACTCTTGACACAGATTGGAATGCCGTTTGAGGTTATCACAAGTGATGTGAAGGAAGTGACAACAGCCACACAGCCGGATGAGATTGTGAAAGAATTATCAAAGATAAAAGCAGAAGCCGTGGCACAAATCTGTAAGGAAAAGGGAGAATCGTACCGGGATGTGGTGATTCTCGGTGCAGATACGATTGTGTATCACAACGGAAAAGTGCTTGGCAAGCCAAAATCCGAGGAAGATGCGTACTTGATGATTGAAAGTCTTGCAGGAAAAGAGCATTTTGTATATACTGGAGTTACAATACTGACACCGAAGAAGCAGATTCGTTTTGCTGAGGCGGTAACGGTATCGTTATATGAGATGTCCGCGGAAGAAATTAAAAGCTACATTGCGACCGGTGAACCGATGGATAAAGCGGGGGCATACGGTATTCAGGGCAGATTTGCCGCATTTGTCAAAGGAATCAGCGGCGATTACAATGCAGTTGTGGGACTTCCGGTGGCGAGAGTTTATCAGGAATTAAAAAATGCAGAAGTGCTTAATATTTAGAAATGAGGATTAACATGATAAAACTGGTGGCAAGTGACCTTGACGGCACACTTTTGTTAAATGGTGCGCAGAGTGTAGAGGATTCCATGTTTGAAACGATTGGAAAGCTTTTGGACAGAGGAATTTTATTTGCGCCGGCAAGCGGAAGACAGATGACAAGTTTAAAACGGCTGTTTGCACCGGTGGCGGAAGAACTGGTATATATCAGTGAGAACGGTGCACTGGTTTCCTATAAAGGAAAGACGATTGCAAAGACACCGATGAAGCGGGAACTGGCACTGGAAATCATTGAAGATGTGCTGGCACAGGAATACTGTGAAGTGCTGGTATCCGGCGAAAAGACGGCATATATTAAGCCAAAGACCAAAGAATATCACGACAGAATGACAAAGGTGGTCAATTACCATACGACACTGGTGTCGGATTTTTCGGAGATTCAGGAAGACATTTTAAAGGTTGCAGTCTGTGATTTGTCGGGCATTGAACATTCAAAGGAGCATTTTTTCAAGCGCTGGGGAAATGAAGCAGCGGCAGTTGTATCCGGTTCGCTGTATCTGGATTTTATGGATTTAAAGGTCAGCAAAGGCAATGCCATGAAACAGATTCAGCAGTCTATGAATATTTTACCGGAAGAATGTATGGCGTTTGGCGATAATTATAATGATATACCGATGTTAGACAGTGTGGGACATGCCTATGTCATGGAAAAGGCAGTCGATGACATAAAAAAGCACGGTCAGTTTATTACGGCAAATGTTGAATATACTTTAAAAAATGTATTTCATTTATAGAAGAATTTAAAATCATCACGACAAATATTTTAAAAGGAAACAGGTGAAAAAATTATGGAGCAGTATTTAGAAGAATGTGCAGAAGTATTTTTAAAGGACCAGGGAAAGCTATTTGATGAACCGGTAGCAGAAACGATTGAAGAAGCAAAAGAATTTTTGGAAGACTGCTTTGCACAGGTATTTGAAAATATTTCAGAGGTGCGGGCATATTTAGACGAAGAAGGCATGGACGTATCAGGTGTATCCGATGAAGAACTGGCAGACGAACTGGAGGTATTTGCCATTTCAGACGGCAGATATTTTGTCGTTGAAGCGTAAGCGGTAAAAGCATAAGACAGGACAGAAAGGATACAGCGGAAAATGCATATTACAGTAATCTGTGTTGGCAAGATTAAAGAAAAATTTTATACAGACGCCCTTGCAGAATATCAAAAGCGGCTGTCAAAATACTGCAAGCTGGATATTGTGGAACTGGCAGACGAAAAGACAAAGGAAAATGCCAGCGCGCATGAAGTTGAACTTGTAAAGGCAAAAGAGGGCGAGAGGATTCTTTCGGCAATAAAGGAAGATATGTATGTCATTGCACTTGCGATTGAAGGGAAAATGCTTGACTCCGTGGAATTTTCCAAGAAGCTCGAGAATCTGGGCATTTCAGGCAGCAGTCATGTGGCATTTGTCATTGGCGGCTCTCTGGGACTGGATAAACGCGTTCTGGATCGTGCGGACATGAAACTGAGTTTTTCTAAGATGACATTTCCGCACCAGCTGATGCGTGTAATTCTTTTGGAACAGGTTTACCGTGCATACCGGATTATGACGGGTGCGCCGTATCACAAATAAAGAGCAGATGAAAGACGGATATTCTTAAAGATGAAATTCTTTGGGAATATCTTTTTTTTCAAAAATACTTGACTTAAAGTTAAGTTTAACTTGTATGATAAGATTGTAAAGGTTCGTGAGGAACTGCCGGAACTTAAAAAGTAGTTTTGCTGCGTTTTACACGGGTGTTTGCGCCACAGGCATCACAAATATCCTCTGTGTAGAATAAAATCAGTTCCGTCCGCAATTTCTCCGATATTGGAATGCCTGTGGAATGGAGGTTCATATGAAGACAACAAACAGAGAAGAATTTGAAAAACAGAATGTATTTGGTACAGGAAATGCAAATACGGCATATGCACAGTATTTTACCGGCAAATCCTTTTTAAATCCGCTGACAAATCCTGAAAACGGACTGTTCCTTGCAGCGGTGCCGTGTGGATACGGTATGCAGTGTAATGTATTCCGGATTTGAGATAGCAGAAATCTGTAAAATGTGATAAAATAGCGGTGCAAAGGGCGTAAAGCTTTTATGCACCGCTTTTTTGCGGCAAAATTACCGGTAGAGGGAGCATTTTGCAATACGATTTTAAAAAGAGGATTGGCAGTTATGGTAAAGATAGATTTGATTACGGGCTTTTTAGGCTCCGGTAAAACGACATTTATCAAAAAATACGCACAGTATCTGATGTCACAGGGATTTCATATCGGAATTCTTGAAAATGATTACGGTGCAGTCAATGTTGATATGATGCTGTTGCAGGATTTAATGGGAGAACAGTGCGAACTGGAAATGATTTCGGGCGGCTGTGATAAAGAAACGCATATCCGCCGTTTTCGTACAAAGCTGATTTCAATGGGGATGTGTGGCTATGACCGTGTGATTGTCGAGCCTTCCGGTATTTTTGATGTGGACGAATTTTTTGACGTACTGCATGAAGAACCGCTGGATAACTGGTATGAGATTGGCAATGTGATAGCGGTCGTTGATGCTGAACTTGAAAATGAACTGTCGGCGGAGGCAGATTATCTGCTGGCTTCGGAAGCCGCCAATGCCGGAAAGATTCTTTTAAGCCATGCAGACGAAGCAGACGGAGCGCAGATAGAACAGACGATTGCACATTTAAACCGTGCCATGGCGCAAATCGGCTGTAAAAGAAGATTTGACACGGAGATTGTAAAAAAGGGAACGATACAGCTTACCAATTCGGATTTAGAAAGCTTTTCCCTGTGCGGATACGTTTATGAAAATTATCAGAAAATGGATTTATCGGAGCAGAACGTTTTTCAATCGCTTTATTTTATGAACAGCACAATGTCGGAAGAAACATTAAAAGCAGCAGTAAAAAAGCTGTTTGAAGATGAAAACTGCGGCAATATTTTCAGAATAAAAGGATTTTTAAAAGCAGACAATGACATGTGGCTGGAATTAAATGCCACACACAGCAAAATCACTTTACAGCCGATAGCTGAGGGGCAGGACGTACTGATTGTAATCGGGGAGCGGTTAAACAAAGAAGCAGTTGAAAGTTATATACAAAGTGATAGCTTCCGCATGTAAGACAGATATCATGAAGATTTCTGCCCGCATTATCATGAATTATAAAATCTAAAATGTGTGTATAGATATTGTTGTCAAGCAGAGTATAAAAATATGAGCTATCATAAAAAGACTGTGAATTTAACGGTTCAATATACTCCCGATTCCGGGGACATATCAAAAGCCGTTAAGACACAGTCTTTATTTTTACAGACTTATTATTCTGTTCATTATTAATACTGAATGACACCGAACTGCGCCAGTGTATAGAAAACTAAAATAATTAAAAGCAGTACCGGTGCGATATAGCGGATCATTATGCGGTAAATATTTTTGCGCTTGAAGGTTTCGCCGTTTTTGGTGGCTTCTGCAATAATGTAATCGGCGCCGACAAACCAGCCAATCATAATGCAGGTTAAAAATGCAACAACCGGCAGCAGTATACTGTTACTGATAAAATCACAGAAAGTCAGGAAATCCATGCCAAAGATTGTAAATCCGGACCATATACCGTTGCCTAAAGAGCATGGCACACCGAGCAGAATGGAAAACAGTACAATACCGATACAGCATTTAATACGGCTCAGCCCAAAGCGGTCCATCATCATCGAAACAATTGCTTCCATGACAGATACGGAACTTGTCAGTGCGGCAAACAATACCAGTGTAAAAAAGAGTGCACCCATAAAACGTCCACCTGCCATTTGTGAAAAGACCTTCGGCAGTGTAATAAACATCAGTCCGGCGCCGCCCTGTGACATTCCGGCTTCTCCGCTGAAAATGTATACGGCAGGAACAACCATCAGTCCGGCAAGCAGGGCAATAACCGTATCAAAAATTTCAATCTGATTGACAGATTTTACCATGCTGACATCGTCACGTGTGTAAGAACCATACGTAATCATAATGCCCATTGCAAGGCTCATGGAATAAAACATCTGCCCCATTGCGGCACAGACGGTTTTCAATGAAAACTTTGAAAAATCCGGTAACAGGTAATATTTTAATCCGGCGGCAGAACCTGGCAGTAATACAACGTAAATGCAGATAACAACTGCAAGAATGATTAAAACCGGCATTAAAACACGGCTGACATTTTCGATTCCTTTTTCAACTCCACACACGACAATCAATGCGGTCAGTGCAAGGAAAATAAAAAAGAAAATGAGTGGTGCGTATTCCTGACTGATAAAGTTTGAAAAAAACGAAGTTTCTGCGGCGGCTTCATTTTGTCCGGAGATAAATACAGCCATGTATTTTGTTACCCAGCCGCCGATTACGCAGTAATACGGCAGGATAATAACCGGAATGATAAAAGCAATCGGTCCGATAAATCCAAATTTTTTATGCACTTTTGCATAAGCTCTTGTAGGACTTAATTTGGTTTTCCGTCCGATTGCAATTTCGGTGGTCATGAGTGTAAATCCAAACGTCAGTGCCAATATAATATAAACTAAGATAAAAATGCCGCCGCCGTACTGTGCAGCCAGATAAGGGAACCGCCACAGATTTCCGAGTCCGACAGCACTTCCTGCGGCGGCAAGTACGAATCCAAGCCCTTTTCCATAAAACCTCCATTATTGAATCAAATTATTGTTGTTGAATGCTGATACTGCCCAAAGACAGTTTACAAACAGATTATTATCATAACAGAAGCGTGAAAAATGTGCAAGCACAGGTGTGTAAAATATTAAGGATTTATAAAAACAATAAAAAAATAAAAGAAGACTTGACTTTAAGTAAACTTTAAGTTGTATGCTATAAATAACAAAAAATGACTACGCAGCATTACTATGGCTGTGGAATGGAGGAATTTATGTATTTGGAAAAGATTCAGTCACCTGAAGATGTAAAAAAATTAGATGTAGAACAGTTAAAGGTGCTTGCAGGCGAAATGCGCCAGGCACTGATTCAGAAGTTAAGTGTCCACGGCGGACATGTCGGTCCGAACCTTGGTATGGTTGAAGCTACAATTGCCATGCACTATGTATTTGATTCACCAAAGGATAAAATGGTATTTGACGTTTCACATCAGAGTTACTGCCATAAAATGCTGACAGGACGTGCAGATGCATTTTTAGATGAAGCAAAATATGATGATGTATCGGGATATTCTGAGCCGTCCGAGAGTGCACACGACTTTTTCTGCATCGGACATACGTCAACTTCAGTCAGTCTTGCCTGCGGTCTTGCAAAGGCGAGAGATCTGGCAGATGAAAATTATAATGTTATTGCAGTTATTGGAGATGGTTCTTTAAGCGGTGGCGAAGCACTGGAAGGACTGGATTTTGCAAAGGAATTAAACGGCAATCTGATTGTGGTTGTCAATGATAATGAAATGTCTATCGCAGAAAACCACGGCGGTTTATATGAAAATTTAAAGTTGTTACGTGATACAAAAGGGCAGGCAGAATGCAACATTTTTAAGGCAATGGGCTTAAATTATGTTTTTGTGGAAGACGGCAATGATTTGACACAGCTTATTGACGCATTTAAAAGGGTCAAGGATTCTAAGGCGCCGGTTGCAGTGCATATCCATACATTAAAGGGTAAGGGATATACATTGGCAGAAGAAAACAAGGAAAGCTGGCACTGGCATATGCCATTTGATATTGAAACCGGCAAAACAAAAGGAAATTATGACGGTGGAGAAGATTACGGTACGTTGACCGCAGATTATCTGTTACAGAAAATGAAAGAAGACGCTTCTGTTGTAGCAATTACTTCCGCAACACCGACGGTTTTTGGTTTTACAAAGGATAAGAGAGAGCAGGCGGGAAGACAGTTTGTGGATGTAGGTATCGCGGAGGAACATGCGGTTGCACTTGCATCCGGACTAGCAACGGGCGGTGCAAAGCCGGTTTACGGTGTGTACAGCACATTTTTACAGAGATGTTATGACCAGTTATCACAGGATTTATGTGTCAATAACAGTCCTGCAACAATTCTGACATTTTGTGCTTCCGTATACGGAATGAACGATATTACCCATATCGGATTTTTCGATATTCCGATGATTGCAAATATTCCGAATTTAGTATACCTTGCACCGACCTGTAAGGAAGAATATTTTGCAATGCTTGACTGGGCAGTAGAGCAGAAAGACCACCCGGTAGCAATCCGTGTACCTGCAACAGGTGTGGCAACTTCCGGCAGACCGGTTGATGCGGATTACAGCACATTAAACCGCTATGAAGTTACAGAAAAAGGCAGTAAAGTGGCAATTCTTGCATTGGGTGATTTCTATACATTAGGCGAGGAAACAGCAGAACTTTTAAAGAAATCCGGTATTCATGCGACACTGATTAATCCGAGATTTATCACAGGCTTAGATAGTGAACTGTTAGAAAATCTGAAATCAGAACACAGCATGGTTGTGACACTTGAAGACGGCGTGTTAGACGGTGGTTTCGGTGAAAAAATCGCACGTTTTTACGGTGCTTCGGATATCAAGACCTTAAACTTCGGATTAAAGAAGGAATTTTTAGACAGGTATAATGTCGAAGATGTCTTAAAGGCAAATCATCTGACACCGGAGCAGATTGCAGAGGATATTCAGGCAGTGATGTAAGGTAATTGACAGAATAGATGATACCCCGGTAATATATCAGGCGGTTGGGCTTATATATTACTGGGGTGTTTTTGTATTGACAATAAAAAGGCTCTTTGTCAAGAGTGGAGGTTAAAAAGCAGGCTTTCTTGATTTGCTGAATATTGTGTTAATCGGCATTACAAATGAACTTCCAAAACATGATGAGAAATATGAATTACATCGTTTGATTGGAGCATTATGTGTAATCTGAGTCAGGGAATTGAGGATAAGGCAGTTGCAAGGATTGTTTTGAATATGCATAAGATAGGCTATACATCAAATCAGATAGCTGATGCTGTCGGAATCCGCCGATTCAATCACAATAAAAAGAATCGGCGGACTGGTTTAACTTTTGCCTTTAATTCTGCATAAACGCTTTCATAATATTCACTTCTTTTGCAGTCTTTAAAATAGACTCCTGCTGCATTTTCAGATACAGTTCCAGTGCTTTGACTTCCTTTTCGGAAAAGCCGTCATTGGAAATAATCGTGCAGTCCGGAATTTTACCCTCGGCACTTTTTCTGCCTTCGCTAAACAGTACGAAAGCTGTCGGTTTGCCGTCTTTTTGAAAAATCTGCGAAATAGACATGTTCATTTTACCGTTCATAAGCATACATTCCTTTTCTATATTTATTATATTGTCCTGCGTAACAGCCTGTATGGAATTGTCGAATCCAAACAGCATTTAATTAAAAATATTATAGCAGAACATTTTACAAGAAGCAAACTTAAAACAAAGAAAATCAACTCAAAATAGCTTTTCTAAAATGAAAATTAATGTTATAATAACATGAAATATTTTCGTTCCGGGGACTGAAAAAATCGGTGAAAAGCCGGAACAGCAGGAGGATTGTGGTGAAAAGAGGAAAAAAACGAATTATCGGACTGGTTATATTTGCAGTGGCAGTGGCGCTGATTGCAGGATATATAAAATTTTTTAACGGAACATTTTTATACATTTCGACAGGTTTAAAAGATGATGTCGTATTAAAAGCAGGCAATTCAAAAGCCTACACATGGGAGGCAGATATTCTGCTTTCCGATGCGAAAAAGGAATATGAAAATGTTTTCGGAAGCGGTGTGTGGAGTCAGAGCATGGAAGGTGTCAACATGGATGACTATGTAAAGGAACAGGTGCGCTCCAAGTTAATTCGCGTAAAATGTATGAATCTTTCGGCAAAGGAAAAGGGGGTTGTGCTTTCACGTACCCAGAAAGATGCCGTAAGCAGTGCGGCAGATACATTTTTTAATGCACTGACACAGGAGCAGGTTTCAGCGTTAAATGTAACAAAAGACCAGATTGAAAAAATGTTTACGGAGTTTGCAATTGCAGATACATTATATGACGATGTGACTTCGCAGATTAATACGGAAGTCAGCTCCGATGATGCAAGAGTGATTACAATACAGTACATCTGTGCGGGTTCCAAGTCGGACATTTCTTCCGCAAAAGAGCGTTTGGATAACGGAGAGTCGTTCTATTCCGTAGCAAAGGATTTTGGCGGGGAAGAAGAATCCGAAACAGAATGCAAGCGCGGTGAAATGGAACAGGCATTTGAAACGGCAGCCTTTAATTTAAAGACAGGCGAAACCAGCAGTATTGTTGAAGCAGGCGGAAAATATTACATTATCCGCTGTACCAGTGACAATGAAAAGTCCAAAACGGAAGCTAATAAAACGGCGCTGATGGATGAAAAGAAGCTGGAATATTTTAACAGTGTCTTTGAAAGCTATGAAGCTTCTAAGTATGTGGAAATGAATAAGAAGGTCTGGAACAGCAAGAAGACCGCCAATGCCACAGAACTGCCGGTAAGCTTTGAAACAGTTTTTAATGAGCTGGTAAAATAAATTACGTATTTGTAATGTGATTCTGACAGCAAAGATATTTAAA
>OHOC01000524.1_pt1 | contig 12154 bp, 7 predicted proteins | sample 1569701 | NCBI WGS metagenome assembly OHOC01 (sample SAMEA3879522, study PRJEB24766) | human gut metagenome | biome: human-associated habitat; feature: feces | place: USA | collected 1985/1987 | reverse complement strand
ACGACAGGCGGGCACCATCCGTACCTCCCCGGATCGGTTTCACGATCGGTTCTACCCCAACGGAGGTCATCGCCTCAAACGCCAAATCAACGATATGCTTCTGGGGCTCCACGACCTCGCGCATATTGTAATATTGATCCCGAAGCTCTAAATGCGCACATCCCGGATGCGCTTCATTCATCTTATCAACCAACGTACGAAGCAATTCTTTCTTCTCCTCGAACAACTTCCGGTCATGGTCACGGATGATGTAAGATAGAGTAGCTTCCTCAACCGAACCGGTCATACCGGTCAAATGGAAGAATCCCTCATAACCAGTCGTATGCTCCGGACGTTGCTCGGCCGGCAACCAAGAAGCAAACTCGATCGCACGCAAGGAAGCGTTTTGCATCTTATCCTTGGCGTATCCCGGATGTACGTTCAAGCCCTTGAAGATAATTTTAGCGCCGGCGGCATTGAAATTCTCATATTCCAACTCACCGATTTGTCCACCGTCAATCGTATATCCCCAATCACAACCGAACTTCTCCACGTCGAAATGATCGGCACCTTGTCCGATTTCCTCATCCGGGGTAAAAGCGATACGGATCTTACCGTGCTTGATCTCCGGATGATCCTTCAAATATTGCATAGAGGCGACGATAGCGGCTACACCTCCCTTATCATCGGCACCTAATAAAGTCTTACCATTCGTTACGATAATATCCTGTCCCTTATAATCAGAAAGCTCTGGGAACATCGATTGAGATAGTACAACATTTTCTTCCGCATCCAAGACAATATCACCACCCAGATAAGTCACGATACGAGGTTGAACATTCTTACCCGACATATCCGGACTCGTATCCAAATGAGCGATAAAACCGATAGTCGGGATTTTCTCGTCCGTATTAGCCGGCAGAGTAGCCATTACATAACTATTCTCATCCAAGGAGATCTCCTCCATACCAATCGCTTCCAATTCCTTCACCAAAGCCTCGGCAAAGACACGTTGTCCCGGCGTACTAGGAGTCGTACCCGTCTCCTCGTTCGACTGGGTATCGAACGTAACGTACTTTAAAAATCTATCTAAAACTGTCATAACTCACTCTTTTAAAACAGCCATAAAAGTAGACAAAGCAAGTTACATGACAAAAAAATAGCGAGACAAATTGTCCCGCTATTCCTGTTTCTCTCAAAAAATGTCATCAAAAGCAGCTTGAACCGTCGAAGCAGTGCGTACAAACCTTACACTTAGGCAAGCCGATCGCCTCCACCAAGGTTTCCAGCGTATTAAACTTCAAGGAACTCAACCCGAAACGCTCGGCGATAATTCCGACCATCTTCTTATATTCCGGAGAGTCTGTCGTAGCATATTTATCCAGATTCTTATTTTCATCTCCCTCCAGTTCTTTTATTATCTGCCTGGTGATAAGTTCCATATCCGACTTTGAAGCTGTAAAACCAATAAACGGACAGCCATAAATAAGCGGTGGGCATCCGATACGCATATGTACCTCTTTTGCACCATAATCAAAAAGAATCTTCACATTATCATGCAACTGCGTACCACGCACAATGGAGTCATCACAAAAAATAATACGCTTATCTTGGAGCATAGCACGGTTAGGAATCAACTTCATCTTTGCCACCAAAGAACGTAATTCCTGCTTGCTCGGAGTAAAACTACGGGGCCAGGTAGGAGTATACTTGGTAATAGCACGATGATAAGGAATGCCTTTCCCTTCTGCATAACCCAATGCCTGCCCGATACCCGAATCCGGAATTCCACAAACACAATCAGCATCGCAGTCATCTTGTTCACCCATTTTCAACCCGCTCGTAAAGCGTACCTCTTCTACATTCCGACCTTCATAACATGAATTGGGAAAACCGTAATACACCCACAAAAATGAACAGATTTGCATTTTGTCATCAGGCTTGCGAAGTTGTTCAAGACGGTCAGCATGCATACGGACTATTTCACCGGGTCCTAAATAGCGTTCTATTTCAAAATCAAGATTCGGAAAACTGTTAGATTCACTCGTGGCTGCATAAGCGCCCTCCTTTTTCCCGATAACAATAGGAGTACGTCCCCATTTATCTCGTGCGGCAATCACTCCATCTTCTGTCAACAGAAGCATAGAACACGAACCTTTTATATGGTTATATACATTCTCTATTCCTTCTACAAAATTTTTACCCTGAATAATCAATAAAGCGATAAGTTCCGTTTGATTGGTACTACCCGAACTAAGTTCGGCGAAATGCATGTTTTGTGAAAGTAGTTCCTCTTCGAGTTCTTTAAGGTTTGTGACCTTAGCAACCGTAACAATGGCAAATCTACCGAGATGTGAGTTAATAATAATAGGTTGGGCGTCTGTATCACTGATAATACCGATACCGGCATTTCCTTTAAATTTATCCAGTTCTTCCTCAAATTTGGTACGGAAATATGAACTCTGCAGGTTATGAATCGAGCGGATAAATCCCTGTTCTTCACTATATGTCGCAAGTCCTCCCCGTTTTGTTCCCAGGTGTGAGTTATAGTCTGTGCCGTAGAATAAATCGGTCACACAGCTCGTTTTTGAGACTGTTCCGAAAAAACCTCCCATATGATTCTTTTTTGATGTTGTTTTTAAAAAGATGGCGCAAAAGTACAAAAAAGATTCGTGTTGGCATAGGTTTCTCCTAGAAATCACTTTCTCAAACGTTCCTCTAGAAAAGCTTGTAAAATACGGGCATGATTATAAACCGGCTCCTTCGAAGCATACAAAAGAGTCACTGATTCACAGGATCGTATCCGAGATAAAAACTCGGACGTTTTATCAGAAGTTTCAAGTTCTTTTCGATACATCTCTGCAAACTCTTTCCAGTGTCCCGGAACATCCTCATGAAACCATTTTCTTAAATCAGATGAAGGAGTCAGTTCCTTTGCCCAATAGTCATACTTTAAATGTTCTTTTTTCATTCCCCGCGGCCAAAGGCGATCTACTAAAACACGATACCCATCTGTATCAGAAGGATCCTCATATACACGTTTTATTTTTATTTCAGTCATACCTAATCCTATTTTAATAAAATAACCCATAAAAACCGAAAAGGTTTATTAAGAAAACACCCTCAAACGGCCACTAAAGGCTTTTCACGAAAGTTACAGACATAATCAATTAAACGACCTCCTTTGTCTCTCATAACAGAAGTTACAAAAGATGAAATATAGAACATTCCTATTTAACACACCCTTTGCCAGTGCAACAAAGAGGCCATAATAATGAATACCTATTTAATAAAGACAATATACTGAGAAACAAACAAATGGAAAAGTGATTCCACCACACAAATTGTCCGGATTTCACTCATAAGCATATAATCTTCTATTTCACAAAGCTTTGCATCTTTACAAAATCAGACAATTTTAAAATAAATGAAGAAATATTTGCAACCAACAAAAACTATTTATATTTTTGCGACCGTTTTGCGAATTAGGCGTATCAAACGCCGGATTACTAAAAACAATTATTGGCGAATAATAACAATTAATGTTTAACCAAACCAATTTAAAATTTAGAGAAATGAAAAAAAGTATTTTTATGTTTGCATTGGCAACATTGATGAGCACAAGTGTATTTGCTCAAGACAATGATGCAAAACGTCTTCCGGGATATAAAACAACCTTTGAGGGCAATGGATTTTGGAATAACTGGTTCATGTCAGCAAACTTTGGTGCACAATCTCTGTTCGCAGAAAATTCAAAAGACGCTAAATTCAGAAACACAATCACTTTCATGCCGACACTTTCTGTAGGTAAATGGTTTAATCCTTACTGGGGAGTTCGTTTACAAGGTACAGGCGGCTCACTGCACGGATTTACTTCTGGTGCTAACTCAATGTTACACTATCAATATGGTGCTGTTCACGCAGACTTTATGTTCGGACTGATCAACTTCTTTGCTCCTTATAAAGAAAACCGTCGTTTTGACATCGTTCCTTTTGCAGGTATTGGTGGAGCATTTATTCGTAAAGGCGACCAGTCGTTTACGATCAATGCAGGTATCCAGGCACGTTACCGTATCTCAAAACGTTTCGATATTAACGTTGAATACCAAGGAGCTATCCTGGATGACGATATGGTGGTTCGCGGTGGTTTCCCGAATGATGGAATCAGTGGTCTGACAGCCGGTGTTACTTTCCGTTTCGGCAAAACAGGTTTCAAGAAAGGCTACTCTTCACGTCAGTACAACGCTATCAAGAGCAACTACTCTGATCTGGAAGCAAACTACGCAACTTTGAAAAAAGAAAATGCTGCACAACAAGCTGAAATAGCAGAACTGAAAGCACGTAAACCGGAAATTGTCAAAGAAGAAACAGTAATCGACAATTCAGAAATCAAGGCTCTTCCGAGTACAATTACTTTCCCATTCAACAGCAGCAAAATCGAGCTTTCACAGGAAGTTAGTATCTTCAATATTGCTGAATTCCTGAAAGCAAATCCAGAAATCCGTGTTCGTCTGACAGGTTATGCTGACAAACGTGGCTCAGAACAAGCTAACAGAATTGTTTCTGAAAGACGTGCCAATGCAGTAACTGAAGTGTTTGTCAACAAATACGGAATTGCAAAAGACCGTATCACTACAGAGTTCAAAGGTACCAGCACTAAGTTTGAAAATGATGACTGGAACCGCGCAGTAGTGGTAGAGCTGATCAAGTAATAACAATTATATTACCTTCAAAAAAGCGCATTGATATTCTCAATCAATGCGCTTTTATTTTAATGATCTTTTTTCAGCTCTGCCGCACATTCAGCACAACAGCCTTTCAAGACATAATTTATACTTCGTACAGCAAATCCCTCAGGTAAATCGACCACAGGAACGTGGATATTCTCGAGGCAAAAAGTCTTATGACAATATTCACAATAAAAATGTGTATGTAGATCCTTTACCGCACAAGTACATTCACTATCACAAACCGCATATTTCAAAGACCCTGTACCATCATCTACACTATGTGCCAAATGATGAGAGACAAACAAAGTAATCGTACGAAATATGGTCGACTTATCAACTGTATCCAGCTTATTTTCCAAATCAAGAAGTGAAACAGCCTGCTCCGTCTCTATCATGGCCTTTAAAACCAACATCCGTATGGCTGTAGGTTTTATGCCTCTCTGCTCCAATATCTTCAAACACAAATCTTCCATTATCATTTAATCATTTTCTGTATACGAACAGCATTCATTATTGCAATCAATGTAACACCAACATCTGCAAAGACAGCTTCCCACAAAGTAGCTATACCGCTTGCCCCTAAAATCAGCACCAACAACTTCACACCAAATGCCAACAATACATTTTGCCAGATAATCCGACGAGTACAACGCCCAACTTTAATAGCTGTTGCCACTTTCGAAGGCTGATCTGTCTGGATGACTACATCCGCCGTTTCAATGGCGGCATCGCTACCCAGTCCTCCCATAGCAATACCCACATCACTTAGAGCAAGTACCGGAGCATCATTCATCCCATCACCAACAAAAGCAATCTGATTGCCCTTCTCCTCCTTCAATCTCTCAATATGCTCCACCTTTCCCTCCGGCAGGAGATCACCATAAGCTTGAGTTATTCCCAACTTATTTGCAAAAATGGTAACAATACTCTGTTTATCGCCCGACAATATCTGAATATTCTTAATATTTAACTCTTTAAGTATCTTGACAGTATCTGACGCATCGTCTTTTAACACATCCGATAAGATGATACAACCTATATATTTATCCCCGACAGCACATACAACCGTTGTTTCTGTTATTGAAAGCACAGCCTTCGGAAACTCAATGGAATATTTCGATAACAATCTGGCATTACCTACCAGCACCCTTTTTCCATCAATCTCAGTCATCAACCCATAACCTGCAATCTCTTCTATATTCTTAGTGACAATCAGATCAATCCCTTTATCTTGGGCATAAGCTACAATAGCCCTGGCTATCGGATGGTTACTGTTTTTCTCAATGGAAGCCACTACACGCAATAAATCTTCTTCTGAAGTCCCGGGAACAACCCGACAAGATTCTACTTCGAAAACTCCTTTAGTCAGAGTACCTGTTTTATCGAATACGACTGTATTCACACGAGTTATGGCATCCAGATAATTTCCACCTTTAAACAGAATACCCAATCGGGATGCTGCCCCAATTCCCCCAAAATACCCTAATGGAATACTGATAACCAATGCACACGGGCAAGAAATCACCAGAAAAACCAATGCTTTGTACAGCCAATCATTAAAAACAAACCCAAACAACGGATTTATAAATGAATAAATATATGGAATCAACACAATCAGAAATGCAAAGCCGATAACAATAGGAGTATAAACACGTGCAAATTTTCTAATAAACAATTCTGCAGGTGCCTTACGTTCGGAAGCATCCTCTACAAGTTCCAGAATACGAGCCAATGCACTTTTATCAAAAGGCTTTGTCACTTTCATCCGGATTACTTTGTCTGTGACAATCATACCTGCAAGTACCTCTTCTCCCCTACTAATATCCCGGGGAACACTCTCTCCGGTAAGAGCTGCCGTATTGAATGCCGCCACTTCATCCAACATTACTCCATCCAACGGTACACGCTCACCGGCTTTTATCTCAATAATTTCATTTATAAGAACCGATCTCGGATCCACCGTAACAATCTCATTACTTCTCACAACCGCAGCCTTTTCAGGTCGAACATCCAGCAAAGCACTGATATTACGCTTAGCCTTGTCTATCGCTTTATCCTGAAATAATTCACCAACCGAATAAAATAACATAACGGCAACTCCCTCCGGATATTCACCAATATAAAAAGCACCTAACGTTGCAACCGACATCAACGTAAACTCACTAAAGAAATCTTTCTGAAGAATACTCTCCCATGCTTCTTTTATCACAGGTAAACCTACAGGCAGATAAGCCAGTATATACCAAACCAAAGATATCGTATTATCTCTGAAAAAAACAACATCCAACTGATTCATTATTGCACCCGCTATCAACATTAACAATGAAAGTATTACCTTCCAATATTCCTTTATGAAGCCATTCGCTTCCTGACAGCTTTCCACTCGCACATTTGCATTCATTTCACATTTACAATGTCCCATAATCCAATCTACTATTAGGTTTATGATGCAAAGGTAGTAGTTTTCAAGTGCAACAAAGTTGCAAAAATTCTATCGGGAAAAGAATCAAGGATATTCAGAGACCGAAAGAAACATCTTCTTACATTAAGACAGGAGCAAGGAGTTTTACCAAAAAATATCCTCCGACAATTAGCCATAAATACAGCAAAGAAGCAAGTACAAATGGCTTGGCACCAGCTTTCTTAAATTTGTCGATACTGGTTTCCGCACCTAATGCAGTCATTGCCATAGTCAGCAAGAAAGTATCCAGATTATTGATAAAAGCTATTAAACTTTGTGGCAATAGATCAAAGGAATTAAAACCGATAACCGCTAAAAAACCGATAGCAAACCACGGAATAGATATGTCCTTCATACTACCTCCTTGTCCACCAGCTTTCACGGCAGCCCTGGATACCATAAAACTGGTTATCAACAAAACAGGTACCAACATCATCACACGAATCATCTTCACGATAATAGCAACATCCGAAACCTCCTTCCCCATCGCATTTCCCGCACCAACAGTGTGCGCCACTTCATGCAACGTAGCACCGGTAAATATCCCCATCTCGTTGGGTGAAAGCACAAAAGTTCCATTTCTATATAATATAGGATAGATAAACATGGACAAAGTTCCGAAAATAACTACAGTAGAAACAGCTACCGCCGTTTTATATGGTTTTGTCTGAATGGTCGATTCGGCCCCTAAAATAGCCGCTGCACCACAAATTCCACTACCGATAGAAGTAAGTAACGCCACTCCACGATCCATTTTAAGCATACGACCGATTAAGATACCTCCAAGAATCGTTATGGTTACTACAATAGCATCAATCAATATCGCGGGCAGCCCCACCGCCAATACATCCTGAAAAGTCAACTTAAACCCATAGAGGATAATGCCTATCCGTAAAATACGTTTTGAACAGAACTGTATACCCGGTACCCACGTCTCAGGAAGGTTGTTTCGGAGACTGTTAGCATACAACATGCCCAAAATGATTCCGACAATCATCGGGCTGAAAGAGAGTTTCTTTATGAACTCCATGTCACCTATATAAAAGGCCGCACATGAAAACAGGGCTATCAACAAAACCCCGTGAAGCATACTGTTTCTTTTCTCGCTCAACATAAATGAATTTATTTATAGTGTCTTTTTAGTACACTACAAAGGAAGCATTTTAAATTGAGAGACAAACACTTAATTTTTTTATCCCTTATAACCTATGGTTATTCACATCCACTGAAAAAGACAGCAAGAACAACCGGTATCTTGAAACAGCAACCACACTATTCAATTCAACATGTGATTCTCCGGTGCATCCGCCAATGATAAAATCACTGTAAAACAACTTCCTTTACCTTTTTCAGAGTGTACTTTTATACGTCCCGACAACCGCTCGATAATAACTTTAGAGATGGCAAGACCAAGACCACTTCCCTGTTCAAACTCGTCAGTTTTATAGAAACGCTCAAAAATCATCATAAGTTCCTTTTCATCAATTCCCTTACCACTATCTTCCACATATATACGAACCTCCCTATGCTTCTTGTCTACTTTACACCCCAAAGCGATATATCCATTTTGGGTAAACTTGTTAGCATTATTCAAAAAGTTTGAAATAACCTGAGCAAAACGGAGACGATCTGTATGAACAGGCACAGGAACAGTATCATCCAATTCGAGACGAAACTGTAAAGAAGACCGGATTAAGGGTTGGTACGTCTTATAAATCTCTTTGACAATATCTGTCATATTCCATTCCTTCATGTCAAAATCCAAACCTCCGGAATCCAGGCGGGAAATTTCCAGTACATCATTAATGAGCTTCAAGAGCAATTCATTATTATGATTGATAATCTCAAGCATACTCGCCTTTTCATCCGGATCAATCTCCTCGGAGCCTTCACCCAACAATACATTTGTAAACCCCACAATGGCATTGAGTGGAGTACGGATTTCATGACTCATATTATTAAGGAAAGATTGTTTCAGTTCAGCTTTCTCAGCCATTTGTTTCGCCACAATCAACTGATGCTCACGTTCTACCGACTCTTGAATATTCTGCATGATTCCCGCCAGCATCATCTCTCCTTTAATATCCTTCAGACTGCGGCATCGTAATTCATACCATTGATAACCTTTCTTTTCATCAAAACGGAAACGTACCCGTTGTATTTCTACACCCGGAGATTTGCACAACGCTTCATAAAAAGAACTTAATAACTGCGAGTCATCAGGATGTACATACTCCAAAAAATCAGTTCTCTTAAACTTCCTTTTTTCTACTCCTGTCAGACGCGCATAATTATCATCAAACTCGATATCACTTCCCTGCATATTCCAAAGCGAAATCTGTCCTCCATCCGCAGAAAGAGTCAAACGCTTGTGTGCTTCTTCCAATATTTTCAAGTTTTTGCGTTCAATCAGCGAACGCCGCCGAGTATGCAGCAAACTGACGGAAATAAAAATGAATGCAAAGACAAATAATACCCCCAATAAATAAAATTCCTCACGATAATGATCATAAATAGGATAATTAATAATACGCACATTCTTGCCCACGTTTTTAATATCATAACCATTATAAGTAGAAAAAACGCTCCAATCAAGTACATATTCTTTTCTCAAATCCCTTATTTTAGGCATACCTATTTTTTCTTTATTCATCAACCGGGTAGACAGATCGGCAGCAGCCTGCACAGAAATCTCTTTGGTGGCCATATAGCCGCCAACAATTTTATTTCCTTCTCCGAATCCGGCATGTACACAACTAAATGAAGGTATGCTTAAGGCATTCACTATCGGAAACGATACCATATCGAATTTATCAAGCAGAAATGCTTTCTTCCCCTGCTCACTTTTTGAATTTTCCATCATTACAAGCAAAGAAGCACCTTTAATATACCGGAAGGGGCAAAGGCTTATTGTCAACTCATTCTTTTTTATCCGGTTATTTGCTACGGCAGGCATCAGATTATAAAACTCAATCATTTCTCTCATTTCTTTATATTCATACTCCATGGAGAATGCTGATTTATGTCCCAGAATCTGTACATCTTTTCTATCAACCACCTGATTTAATAAGTCAAAAGATTTATGACCGAGAGGCGTCAAGTCAATGTTATAAACGATTTCCAGACCAACATGTGGCTGCAAAGACCTTATAAATTCCATATTATGCTTAAAGTCGGGGGTATCTCTTAGAGCATATACTTTTCTGGACTCATATTTTTTCAAAAGGTCTTCATCAGGAAAATGCACATTACAAGCTACCACCGGAACAGAATAGAGCAAAGGATGTCGAGTCGATAATAAAGAATGGGTAGCCTGATCTCCCATCACCATAATAAGATCTATCGGCTTACTTTTCAGTACACCAAGATAATTACCGATGTGTTCCATCTCGACTGCCTGACCGAAATGGGTACAATCAAGATAAAATTTATCAAATATAGCTTCTACACCCTTCGACCTAAATTCCTTCTTTAGCAGTTCTTCAAATTGTCCCCGGTCAGCCTCTTTTTTTGAACAAGAATAGATAAGAGAAATATGTTTTTCGTTTCGATGGTTGGTTACATACCATTGTTTGAAATTATACCCACACAAAAAGCCGCCCAACAAAAGAATGGAGGCAAAAATATACTTAAATTTAGGATTTATGAATTCCATAGCTAATTCTCTATCCGGGCAAAAGTAACATAAATTTAATTAATAAAGCAATATCTGACTAGAAAATGGCAATTGAATTCCATCTTTTATTCTTATTAGTATCCGGACTTTTCTCAATCCTATTTCTTAGCTTTTTTCTTGTAAACCCGATATCTTTTTAATATCTTTATCCCGATTATCAATAAATTTATGATTATCCTGTTCCAATCTACTTAATAACCTTTTTAACTAACCACAATGAACAATAGAATAGTTAGCCGAAGTTTGATGGGAGCCCTCTGCAGTGCATGTTTCACAACAGTAAGTGCACAAGAACGCCCCAATATCATTGTTTTTTTAGTCGACGACATGGGATTAATGGACACCTCCGTTCCCTTTGTTACGGACGAAAACGGAAATGCACAGAAACAACCGTTAAACGATTGGTATCGTACTCCCAATATGGAGCGCCTGGCAAACCAGGGAATCCGCTTTTCCACTTTTTATGCACAAAGCGTGAGTTCCCCTTCCAGAGCATCCATCATGACCGGACAAAATGCGGCCCGTCACCGCACTACGAACTGGATCAATGCGGAAAGCAACAACCGCACTCCATACGGACCATTCGATTGGAATTGGAAAGGGCTCACTCATCAGGATATGATCTATCCCTATTTATTACAACAAGCCGGATACAAAACGATCCATGTGGGTAAAGCACACTTCGGATGTTTGAAAAGCGAAGGAGAAAACCCTACGAATCTGGGCTTTGATGTCAACATAGCCGGTTCGGCAATCGGTCATCCGGGTAGTTATCATGGAGAAAACGGATACGGCTGGATCAAGGGTCAAAGAGCAAGAGCCGTGCCCGACTTGGAACAATATCACAAAACTCACACCTTCTTAAGTGATGCACTCACATTAGAAGCCGGTAAAGAGATAGAAAAAGCCGTTGCAGAAAAAAAGCCTTTCTATCTAAACATGGCACACTATGCCGTTCACTCTCCATTCGAAACCGATGAACGCTTCATCAGCCACTATACCGATCCAAACAAATCTCAACAAGCACGCGCTTTTGCCACCCTGATCGAAGGTATGGATAAATCCTTGGGAGACATTCTGGATAAACTCGAAGATATGGGGATAGCGGAAAATACTCTGATCATCTTTTTGGGAGATAATGGTGGTGATGCACCACTCGGGGATGCTGCCGATTATGGTTCATCCGCCCCATTCAAGGGAAAAAAAGGATCGGAATATGAGGGGGGAGTCCGTGTTCCTTTCATTGTCAGCTGGGCACATCCCAACCCAAACAATAAATTCCAAAAAGCATATCCTATAGCCCGGAAT
>OHOC01000515.1_pt1 | contig 12431 bp, 10 predicted proteins | sample 1569701 | NCBI WGS metagenome assembly OHOC01 (sample SAMEA3879522, study PRJEB24766) | human gut metagenome | biome: human-associated habitat; feature: feces | place: USA | collected 1985/1987 | reverse complement strand
AAAGTCAGGTTTACTTCACGAATCACGTTCGGCACAAAATTCTCTTTAACCACTCCGGACCAATAAACAGTAGCTTCACTAGGAAGTGCAGTACCATCTCCCAAAATATGTCCGGCTTTACCACGTCCTGATACCACTATAAAATACTGACGCTGTCTGTCAGCCGTACCGGTAGTTGCAGAATCATTAACGCGTCCACCGTTATTGGGGAATACAACCACATCTCTCCACATCGTGAAGTTTCCGCTCAAAATCGTTCCTCCAGGATTATAACCGGATACGGGCTCAGCCGTTTTAAAGACTTCACCATCCGAGATAGACAATATATTAGTAGCAGTCGAGGTAGCACTTACTCCTCCGTCATTCCCTGCCATCACTTTCAGATAATCCGGCAAGCGATAAATCATAATAGAAGCGTCTTGTGTAAAGTCAACCCCTTTGGCGGTATTCTCATTATTCGTATTTCCTTCTTTATCCTTTACGTTCAGACGGACACGCATCAAAGAGACTTCACGTTTCAAAGCAATCGGAGATGGAGTTGCAGTAGCATCCGAAGAAATGACTACACCCGGAACAGCTCCCATAAAAATCTCGGCAGGTTCCGTATAGGCTGTATTGCCAGCCAAGGCAGTAGCACAAAAAGCAGGGAATGTACCCGTTTTATACTTCATCACCATGTTCTGTACCTGTTTCTGACGTACGTTCCACATCCCCCACTCTACAGGAGTTGTACCTCCATCCAAATAGGTATTGATAGCATCCGCTGAACTTTTCGCATTTGCTATGGCTACCATTGTATAAGTTCCAGCAGGCACATCTGTATAAGTAAAAGTAGTATTCCCGTCTGTTGGATTAACTACATCTGAAAACCGCACGATATTGCTTGCGTCATACAGCAAAATCTGCACCTGACGGATTTTACTCCACGATGTTTCCGGCACTGCAGTAGATTGCGCGGCTCTCGTCTTACCGCCCTGTTCCATACTTGTTCCTTCAAAGTTCAACTTGACTATAAAGTTAGCCTTCGAGTTCCCTCCGGGAACTTCTCCTGAAGGCAGTTCATTGTGCTCCGAACAAGCACTCATAGTCATTGCAGCAAGCAAAGACCATAAAAACATAGATTTTTTTCTCATAAACAATTCACTTTAGTTTCTACTTAATAGTTGATTCAGACAGAATGTTAGTTTCTGATCCATTTGGCCTGCCCGTTACTTCGTAGGTAACGGGATTACACAAATTCCGAGATAAAGAAGTGTCTTTAAAGGAGTTGTTTTTACTAAAATGAATCTTTACGGTCTTAAAAAAGACAATAAAATCCTTTCCCATCTTTCAACCTGAAAAATGGAAATATCTTTTGTTGCCTTTTCCGAAAGACAACCCGCTAAAAATGTTCAGCTATTTAATATCTATTGCAAAAATAATTGTTTTATTATGCGTAATTCAAAAAATATATTTAAATTTGCCGCCGATATCATCTCCCGTTACCTACGAAGTAACGGATATTTTTTCAATTAGCAATCAAGCTATTAGCTTCTTATTTTTTTATCTGTCCCCCTTTTCTTCTTCGATAAAATATATGTAATAAGAGAGCTATTCATCCGGTTTACCTCATCGTCTCTGTAGGGTTGAAAATAGGTTTCGGTTACTTTAACCGAAGAATGTCCCATAGCATCACAAATCAAGCTTGAATTATAATTCTGCCGGAGGGCCGTTGTCGCCCAGGTATGACGGGCGGTATAAGTACTGAGTCGGTCTCTGATTCCCAATATGTTTGCCACTTGTGTCAACCGATAGTTCTGAAGGCGTAACATTCGGGCATATTGTCCATATTCATCTTTACCGGGATTCTGTATAATAGGGAAAAGATAAGGTGAGTCCGGAATTGCATACATATATTTCTGTATAATTTCCATGGCTTCCTTACCCACCACCACAGTCAGTTTACGACTGGTCTTGCGCCGGTGATACGTGATCACATTTCCCTGCAAATCACACCTGCGCAAGAAAGCAAGATCCACAAACGGCATCCCTCGAAGCAGGAACAAAAGCACAAACAGATCACGGCTGAAAGCCAATTTTCCAGGCAACGGTTTTCGGTCTGTCATCAGTCTGCATATAACTTCCGGCGAAACAGCTCTTTTCACCGGGCAATCAATACCGGTATGTACTTTATTGAAAAGACGTGGCACGTAAGTTGCCACGCCCCGTTCCAAAGCCTGATTATATACAGATCTCAACATACGCATGTAAGTAGAAATGGTATTCCACTTAAGCTGGTCAGCCAATAGTTTCTGCTCAAACAAAGCCAGCCATTCCGGAGTCAGTTGGCTAAAGGTGATTTCACGTCCATTCATAAAATTTTTCAGTCGATTCAAAGTACTCTGATATACATGGGCAGTACCATTGCGTTGTTCTTTTTTCAGTTCGACTATTCGCTTCTCCATAAATCGAGTCAAAAGTTCTTTTTTCATTTTAAGTCTGTTTAGATTACAAATTAAATTATCGCATGCTTTTGCTTATCATTTCATATATCGGACTGATATTTCAACAAATCGCAAAAAGCGTAGTGCCATAACAAACCAACTGCATGATTATCTCTTTTTTTTAGATAACTTTGCAGCCTTCGAAAAACTTTTAACCACAATTGGAATAGACCGAACCGGCTCTTCTCAAGACACCGCTTCAATCATTTCTCAGTATCCACAGTCTCAGGCTTCACAACCTGACTTGTCACAAGTGTATCTTTCTCAGTAGTATTACAAGTACCATTAAACCTGGCTTTCGATTCTATTTCAAGTTTACATGTATAAACATCACCATTCATTGTACATCCCGATTTCATTATCAAATCTTCTGCCACCTGAATATCTCCCTGTAACATCCCGTGTAACACAGCACCGGTGCACGTCACATTTCCTTTGATCCTTCCTTGAGGACCAATCACCACTTTCCCTCTACAGGAAACATTTCCCTCTATTATTCCATCTAAACGTAAATCCCCTTCTACCGTGATTGTTCCTTTCACCATTGTTCCCAATGCTATTGTAGTCAGTTTATCAACACCGACTTTCACAGTCTTTACAGAATAATCTTCATTCTTCTTTTTTCCAAACATATTAAAATCTGAATTATGTAAATAAAAAAAGGACGAACATTCTTCTGATACCAAATATTAAGTAGATTACAAATATAAGTTAATTATAAGACAGGCAGAAAAAAAGACGGGAAAATGATCGTATATAATCATAAAAAAGGGGAAAAACCGTTTATCGGTTTCTCCCCTCTCTCCTATTATTTAATTGTTGCAAACAGAATTATTTATATTCCTGCCAGCTCTTTATCTGAATATCTTCCAGTTTCAGATCGCAGAATGCCTCGATAAAGGCACTTGCCAGACGAGCATTAGTGATCAACGGAATATTGTGATCTATCGCACCGCGACGGATACGGTAACCATTTGTTAATTCACGCTTCGAATGATTCTTCGGAATATTTACGATCAAATCAAATTTATGATCGGCAATCATCTTCATCACATTATTCTCAGCTCCCGGTTTCTCATCCGGCCAGTAAACCGGAGTAGTATCTACCCCATGTGCATTCAGGAAAGCAGCAGTACCGGCTGTTGCATAAATCTTATACCCTTGATTGAACAACATGCGGCTTGCCTCCAACAAATCGACTTTCGACTTCATTGCACCTGAAGAGAACATAACTCCCTTTCCTGGAATCTTAAAGCCTGTAGCGATCATCGCATTCAGCAATGCTTCCGAAAAATCATCACCGATACAACCCACTTCACCGGTAGACGACATATCTACGCCCAGAACCGGATCGGCCTTATGCAGACGCGAGAAGGAGAACTGAGACGCTTTTACTCCGATCCAATCAATGTCAAATGCGGACTTATCAGGACGACTGTATGGGGCATCAAGCATAATGCGGGTAGCTGTTTCGATAAAGTTGCGTTTCAACACCTTCGAAACAAACGGGAAACTGCGTGAAGCACGCAAGTTACATTCAATCACTTTGACTTCGTTGTTACGAGCCAGGAACTGAATATTGAACGGACCCGAAATATTGAGCTCTTTTGCAATCTGACGACTGATTTTCTTAATACGGCGTGCTGTTGCAAAATAGATTTTCTGTGCAGGGAATACCAAAGTAGCATCACCGGAGTGCACACCGGCAAATTCAATATGTTCAGAGATGGCATATTCTACTACTTCTCCGTTCTGAGCTACTGCATCAAACTCGATTTCCTTGGTATTCTCAAGGAATTGAGAAACAACCACCGGATACTCTTTGGATACCTCAGCAGCCATCTTCAAGAAGTTCTCCAATTCTTCGTCGTCATAGCAAACGTTCATTGCAGCACCCGACAACACATAAGACGGGCGAACCAGCACCGGATAACCTACTTTCTCCACAAATCCCTTCACATCTTCCAGACTGGTCAGCTCCTGCCATGCCGGTTGGTCTATCCCCAGTTGATCGAGCATTGCAGAGAACTTATTACGATTCTCGGCGCGGTCGATAGAAATAGGAGAAGTACCCAATACCGGAACAGACTGACGATAGAGTTTCATAGCCAGGTTATTCGGAATTTGTCCACCTACAGATACAATCACACCGCGAGGTTGCTCCAGGTCAATGACATCGAGTACACGTTCGAACGAAAGTTCATCAAAGTACAGACGGTCACACATATCATAGTCAGTAGACACCGTTTCGGGGTTATAATTAATCATAATCGATTTATATCCCAGCTTACGGGCAGTCTGCACAGCATTTACCGAACACCAGTCGAACTCAACGGACGAGCCGATACGGTAAGCTCCGGAGCCCAAGATAATCACGCTCTTCTCATTCGGGTAGTAGGTGATGTCGTGCGGCGTACCGTCGTAAGTCATATATAGATAGTTGGTCAATTCCGGATGTTCGGAAGCGATCGTGTTGATACGTTTCACGGTAGGGAGAATGCCCATTTTCTTACGCAAGTTGCGTACGCGGATATTCTCTTTCTCCATATTGCCTTCCGGGCTCTCTACGTAACGAGCGATCTGGAAGTCTGAGAAACCAAGGCGTTTAGCCTCTTTCAATACATCCTCCGGAAGATCCTCGATCTTGTTGTAGCCTTTCAATACGTTGGCGTAATCCACGATATTCTTCAAGCCTTCCAAGAACCAGCGTGTGATCTTTGACAACTCATGGATCTTGTCTACGCTATATCCTTGTTCCAAGGCTTGCGCCACGGCGAAGATACGCAAGTCGGTAGGGTTCGCCAACTCCTCGTCCAAGTTATCGAAGTGGATATCGTTGTTACCTACGAAACCATGCATTCCTTGTCCGATCATACGAAGACCCTTCTGCATGATCTCCTCGAAGCTCTTACCGATCGACATGATCTCGCCGACGGATTTCATGCTGGAACCGATCTGGCGGCTGACACCCACGAACTTCGTCAAGTCCCAACGCGGGATCTTCACGATCATATAATCTACCTCCGGCGCTTTGTACGCGGAGTTCGGGGTACCCATCTCGCCGATCTCGTCCAATCCGTAGCCCAACGCCAACTTAGCGGCGACGAAAGCCAATGGATAACCGCTGGCCTTGGATGCCAAGGCGGAAGAACGGCTCAAACGAGCGTTCACCTCGATCACGCGGTAATCGCAAGTCTCGGAGTTGAAAGCGTATTGGATATTACATTCACCCACGATACCTAAGTGGCGGATCGTCTTGGTAGAAAGTTCCTTCAACAGGTCTAATTCTTTCTCGGTCAAGGAGCAAGTCGGAGCCACTACGATACTCTCGCCGGTGTGTACGCCTAGCGGGTCAACGTTCTCCATGCTCACTACCGTGAAGCAATGGTCGTTCTTGTCGCGGATCACCTCGAACTCGATCTCTTTCCAACCCTTCAAAGATTCCTCGACCAAGATCTGGGATGAGTAAGCGAAAGCGCTTTCCGCCAAGGTGCGAAGCTCGGCCTCGTCCTTGCAGATACCACTGCCCATACCACCTAATGCGTAAGCGGAACGGATCATTACGGGGAAACCGATCTTGTAAGCGGCAGCCACGGCGTCGTCCATGCTTTCTACGGCTTGGCTGATCGGGGTCTTCACTTCTATCTCGTTCAGTTTCTTAACAAATAGGTCACGGTCCTCGGTGTACATGATAGCCTCAACGGATGTACCCAATACTTTCACGCCATATTTAGCCAACGTGCCGCTGGTGTAAAGTTGAGTACCGCAGTTCAAAGCGGTCTGGCCGCCAAACGCCAATAGGATTCCGTCCGGTTGTTCTTTTTTGATAACTTCCTCAACGAAGTAAGGAGTGATAGGCAAGAAATATACCTTATCGGCTACTCCCTCGGATGTTTGGATAGTCGCGATATTCGGATTTAGCAATACGGTACTGATCCCTTCTTCTTTCAGAGCCTTTAACGCTTGCGAGCCAGAGTAGTCAAACTCCCCGGCCTGTCCGATCTTCAGGGCACCCGAGCCCAGAACAATCACCTTTTTGATATCACTTTTCGACATAGTAATTTGGGTTGTTTTGTTTATTATAATGATTTTAGAATATTATACCTTTATATTATATCACCGGACCGCTGGACACAAAAAAAATGCGTTAGTAAAAGTAACCAACGCATCTTATATAACCAAATTATAATCCCGTAAAATAGAGAAAAGAGCCTCAACCTCCGACATATAACCGGAATAGAACTTCGGATTATCCTTATGTGTCTTGTTTGTCATCTGCTCTCTCTTCAAAATTTCGGCAAAGGTATGGATTATGTCTGAAAGAACAAAGCTTAAATGCGAAAATCTATGCTGAAATAGTATTGTCTGTGTTTAACAGCCTCTAAATCCAGCTTAACACATCCATTATTTAAAAACAATCTTATGTGTTTCATAAGTATCATTGCCTATTTGGAGTCTTAATACATAGATGCCCGAAGGTAATGTATTAAAATCTAAGAGATCTCCTTCTCTCAAGAATGTCCCCTCCCTTACTAATGCTCCGGTTGATTGGTTATATAGAGTATAGGTTGGCCTAGTCTCTAACATAACACTGAATTGATCTTGGATTTGAGTTTCTTTTGAAATATTAACCATATGAGTGGATGAGGAAGTTGAAACAGAATAATAATATCCCGTAACAGATACTGTTTTTATCACATAAGACCCGGGTGTTCCACAAGTGCTGGTTGAACGACAGCCCACAATATAAGTTCCTGGTGCGGAGAAGGTAACACTGTTTGAATACCGATAGGCAGACATGCTAGCCGTGTTTGGACTGACCATCCATTGATAATTCCCTTCGTCTTCCATAAATATAGGGCTAGCCGTAAAAGATGCACTACCACCAGCCCCTACTTGATCCGGACCGGACACGGAAGTTATGGATGGGGCACCGATAGAAACAGTTTTCGCTACAGAAACTGAAGAGCCATTAGGAAGTACCACATTCGCATAAATCGTACCACTCATTGTTCCTCCCGGATTAGAGATAGCCCGAACCGTGATTGAATTACTATTCTGTCCTCCACTTACAATTTGTAGGCCACTGGTTCCTAATGTCCAATTCCCCTTATAATTACGATTTAACGTGTAGGTTTTATTTCCGGTACATGGCACTAAATTATCGCCGGATATTTGGGGATATACTTCTCGGACAGCCGCCTCTGCATCAAGCAAACCATATCCCATATTGGCATTCCAAGTTCCAAATGGATGTCCTGAAACTGTTGAGTAAGAATAAAATCCAATTTTTCTGGCAGAGTGTCCAAGTATATTTCGAACTTCAGCTTCTGTCAATTTTGGATTAATAGATAGTAGGAGTGCTGCAACGCCTGAAACTTGAGGGCAACTCGCTGAGGTTCCTCCAAAAGTAGAGAGATAATTTCCGGGGTAAAGCCCGGCACTCCCCATTAAATCCAATGTGCGAATATCCCCTGTATAATCCAAGGCACCAGAAGGTGCAACCAGATTAATTTCTGAACCTCTTGCACTATAAGAACACAAAGCACCATTTTTATCAACTGCGCCAACTGCGATAACCCCATTAACAGTTGCGGGAAACGAAACAGAGGAACCAGAATTTCCTGCTGCAAAAACAACTACACATCCCAGTCCACCGCGTCCATTCGTTCTAGCATTATTTATGGCTGAGGTAATTGCATCAGCTACAGAACCACCCCAAGAGTTACTAATAACATCTGCTTCAGCATCATCCCACGCATAATTTATCGCAGCTGCAATATTAGAACTAGATTGACTATAAAATATATTAACAGGGACTATTTTCACTAGAGGGGCAATCCCTGCTATACCTAAATTGTTATGAGAAGCTCCAATAATACCAGCGCAGCATTCTCCATGTGGATTATTTGAGACTGGTGCTCCATTCCCATTGGCTAAACCCGGCGTAAAACCCGGCAAAAGTCTATCACCCAGATCCTCATGCCCTGCCACACCTTGATCGATAACAGCCACTTTTATCGAAGAACTACCTTTTGTCATACTCCAGGCTTCAGGAGCATTAATATCGATATTCCATGTCCCACCTAATTGTCCCGTATTATTTAAATAATATTGTTCGCTATAAAGAGGGTCATTCAGAAATTGAGTTATTCTCATTATAAAGTCAGGATGACAAAAATCGACCAAACCATTCTCATATATTATATTGGCATAAGTTAAAACATCAAACCCTTGATTCACGGATAATGTGTAAACCCCATATTTAGTTTGATCAACAACTTCTACTATCTCATTCATACCTGCTAATATAGAATCAATACTTACGCCATTTTTAGGCTTAAGCAGTATATGATTAGTTACATACAATGTATCTGTTCCATTTACTAAATAAGCAGGAGAAGCTCTTTTCACTAAAGGATCCGACTCGTATGCTTTAAAATCATTTTCAGAAAAGATATTGGATTTATTTTCTTTTACAATGATGTTCGGCGATATTTCATTAAATCCCTTATAATCCGAGCTTAGCATTGGAGTTCGGATTAAATCGGCTTCTATATTCAACACAAGGTGTGATGAGTCTGGGGTTAAAGCGATTTTCCTATTTTGTGACCAATAATATTGCGCATTAACATCGCAATGTATTGAAGACAAAAGCACAATCACTAAAAGATATATCAAATTATTTGTTTTCATTCCAGTTCGTATTTAATTATTTCAACATTTTCAGCAATATACATAGGGACTTTGTTCGAAAGATATTCAGAGTTTGGGTCCCGTGGGTCATAAGATTCCGAAGGGTGAGGTATGGTAAAAGCATCCAATATCACACCATCTATGGCTGGATCATAAGCTCTACAATTGAATTTTATTGTATAGGCAAGCTTAACTGTACGATTATCGGGGATATACAGTTGTATGGCATTCGAGAAATTCAAGCCGGTTACACCAAGCTTCGGACCTTCATGAATTGCTACAAGACAGATATTATTATTTTCGAGCGCAATCATGCTTACAAAGCCGACCAGCCTATCATCTTTATCACAGCTTATACATACTATGACTAAGAAAAATGCAAGTCCTGTTATTTTTGTTTTTAGTTTTTGCATATAGTTGAATTTTAAGTTAAACAAATTTATTGGATAGTCATGTAACTGATGAATTAATTGAGAGGGACCGGATAAGTGATTATACCGGTTTTTTTCATTTTCGTTTGCTATATTGCAATATAGCTATACGAAAAGCGACCTGTAAGCAGAATGATAAACGTTATCTACGTTCTAGTATGTGCGCAAGTTATCAAAAAAAATTAAGCGTGCAAGAAAAAAATAGAATATTTTAGGTCCTAGATTCAACTAGAAGTGAATATTCAGAATTATAGTTTCGCCTAGCCTGCCTCGTGAAGGATATAACTTTATCTCACTTTTTATTTTTATCTTTGTGCGACTAATCTGAAAAAAGAAAGCTTATGGCACGGATAACGATTCCTTATGCGGTAGCGGATTTCGTAGATTTACGGGAACGTGGTTATTATTATGTGGATAAGACCGATTTCATCCCGAGCTTGGAAGATTATAACGCTCCTGTTTTCTCCGTCCCCGGCGTTTCGGCAAGAGTTTGCTTATCTCTACCTTGGCGTGTTACTATGACCGCACCAAGGCCGATCGGTTCGAGGAGCTGTTCGGCAGGACTTGGATCGGTGAGCACCCGACGGAGGAACATAATCGGTATATGGTCGTGCGCTATGATTTCTCCAAGATGGTGATGGCTGATGACATGGAGGGGTTGGAACGGAATTTCAATGACCTGAATTGTTCTGCGGTGGAGATCATGGTGACGCATAACCGGGACTTGTTTTAAGGACTTCCGGTTCTCTAGCCGTGGTGATGCTTCCAAGATGCTTGAGGAAGCTTTGGGGTACGCCCGCGAGCATGGATTGCCAAAAGTGTATGTGCTGATCGATGAGTACGATAATTTCACCAATCAGCTATTGACGGCCTACAAGGATCCGCTCTATGAGCAGGTAACCACGAAGGACAGTTTCCTGCGCACCTTCTTCAAGGTGATCAAGGCGGGTATTGGCGATCCGTACCTGTTTCTGCACGGGGGTTCTTCCCGTTACGATGGATGACTTGACAAGCGGATATAATATAGCGGAGATCCTGACCTTGGAACCGGAATTCCTGAGTATGCTGGGCTTCACGTATAAGGAAGCGGAGGTCTACTTGCGTTACGTGCTGGATACCTATACGGAGGGGCAGGATCGGTTCGATGATGTTTGGCAATTGATCGTGAATAATTACGATGGTTATCGCTTCTTGCCGGAGGCCGAACCCTTGTTCAATTCCACGATCCTGACCTATTTCTTCAAGAAATTCGCCGTTCGTAAAGGTGGAATCCCTAGTGAGCTGGTGGATGAGAACCTGCGTACGGATATCGGTTGGATCCGTCATCTGACTCTTTCCCTTGAGAACGCCAAGGAGATGCAGGACGCCTTGGTGATCGATGATGAGTTGTCCTATAACGTTTCCGACCTGTCCAGCAAGTTCAACAAGAGGAAATTCTTCGACAAGAGCATCTATCCGGTCAGCCTCTTTTATCTGGGCATGACCACGCTGCGGAGTAATTACCGCATGGTGCTGCCCAACCTCACGATGCGCAGCATCTACATGGACTATTACAACGAGATGAATCATATCGAGGGAAATGCCCAACGCTATGTCCCCACTTACGAGCGTTTCACCGAGGAGCGTCGTTTTGAGCCGCTGGTGCAAAACTACTTCGAGCAATACCTCGGTCAGTTCCCTGCGCAGGTGTTCGACAAGATCAACGAGAATTTCATCCGTTGCTCCTTCTTCGAGCTTTGTTCCCGTTACCTGAGCAGCTGCTATACGTTCGCCATCGAGCAGAACAATTCGGCGGGACGTTCCGATTTCGAGATGACCGGTATCCCCGGCACGGACTATTACAAGGACGACCGGTTGGCGGAATTCAAGTATTTCAAAGCGAAAGAAGCTGAGCGCATGCTGGCGCTCAGCGATCCCCGTCCCGAGGACGTGGCGCAAGTACTCGCCTACGCCAAGGATACCAAGGAGAAGTTCCCACACTATCATGTCCGTTCCTACATTGTATATATCTGTGCCAACAAAGGATGGCAATGCTGGGAGGTGACTCCGTGATATCATTCTAATTGCTTTATTAATAGTACTTTGTGGTGCCAATGATGTGCCATGCTATTGGCACATCCGTAACATGGGTAGTGGCACAAGCCTCTCTTCCTTGGTTTACCAGTCGTACTCCTCGAAATAAGCGTCGAAGTCTTTTGGTTCCTTCACCCCACAGCGTTTAAGCGCATTCAATACGACCTGTTGCTCGGAGGGTGAGAGCGGCCTTTCTCCCTTGCGGACACGGTAGTAAGTGCGCCGGCTGAAGTGCCTCATGAGTCCCGGGATAACGGAGAGCATCTGTTTGTGTGGCAAGCTCTCCAATAGGCTTACGAATCCCGCGGCATAGCGTACTTTCTTGTTCGGACGGTAATAAGGGCAAGTTCCCTTCAATGAGGCGAGGTGTCTCCTCGTTAAAGGTGATTGTTTGTTTCGGCGTTCTGGAATAGGGGTGTTTACGCATGCGGCCTGCCTCATGAATTTACGAGGTAGGCCGCGTAAAAATAGCTATTATCAAGTACTTATTTAACCGTAACATTCCATCCGGAAAGAATACCTCCGTAGAAGTAAAAGTCTACGCAGAATGTCTTTCCTGTGTTCAGCTCTTTGACCTCGTAGTATTTCGTGGCACCTTTTTCGTTCACCAATTTATAATCGGCGATATTCGGAATAGGCACGTTGGCGAGCTCTTTGATCTTTGCGTTTATCCTATTCAAGATATCCATGCTCTCGAAAGGATTCGTTACTTTGGTGCTCTTGGATAAAGCCGGATTCACCCCATTGT
>OHOC01000512.1_pt1 | contig 12474 bp, 16 predicted proteins | sample 1569701 | NCBI WGS metagenome assembly OHOC01 (sample SAMEA3879522, study PRJEB24766) | human gut metagenome | biome: human-associated habitat; feature: feces | place: USA | collected 1985/1987 | reverse complement strand
CTGAGAGAGGCGAGGGAGGTTGTAAAAGCAAATATCAATCACGTACTGGCAGTAAAGAGAGGAGAAATCGAACCTTTGAGATGCCATTGCTGCGATTACTGCCGGGAAACTAAAGTCCTGAAAAGACCGATAGGAATAGCCGACCTTGTAGCAGAAGTTTAGAGAAATTGGAGCGGATACAATGGGAAAGTCAGAGGACAAAAAGAGCTTTCAACTTTATAACGATTATATAGACCACTTCTCGCTCATGTCTGATGAGGAGGCTGGAAAGCTGATAAAGGCAATCTTCTGTTATGTGAATGATTTGCCTTGTGAAGAGCTGGCAGGACTGCCTTTAATGGCTTTCTCCTTTATCCGGTCACAGCTCAAAAGAGATAGCGACAAGTACGATGCCAGATGTGAGATAAACAGAAGAAACGGAAAGCTGGGAGGTAGACCGAAAAAGGTACAGACAGAAGAACCGAAAAAACCGGATGGTATGGAAGAAACCCAGTCGGTTCTTGATATTCCTGGAATAGAGATGGCGGAAGAGAAAGCACCGGAGCAGGAAGTACCGCAGGAGCCACCAAAGAAACCGAAGAAAACAGAGTACAGCACAGATTTCCAGAGATTTTGGAGGATATACCCAAGAAAAGATGGAAAAGGCGAAGCGTATAAGAAATACAAGGCACGCCTCAATGATGGATGGTCACCCGATGAATTGTGCGAAGCGGCTGAAAATTACAAGAAAAAACTGGTTCGAGAGAGAACAGAGAGTAAATACATAAAACACGCCAAGACGTTCCTTAGTGAGAATACACCTTTTGAGGACTTCTTGAATAAACGGGAAAATAATAGGGTTGAGGAATCACAAGAGGATGAGGGAAACCCATTCAGATAGATTGGAGGCATAGCAGATGGAGGGAACAGCAGAATTGTTCACAGGATTTGCAGAGAGGATTGCAAGAGAAAAAGGAACACAGCAGGAAATGATGCGCGAGGGAGATTATATCGAGGACGGTCTTATCCATTGCGGAAAATGCAGAGGGAAAAGACAGACCAGAGTAAAAATCCCCGGCGGTGATGGGGCAACCATTACGGTTCCTTGTATCTGTAAATGCGAGGCAAAGGCAGAAGAGGATAGAAAGAAGCAGGAAGAGGCCAGACAGGAATTACAGCGCATGGAACGCCTGCGGTCAGCAAGTCTTATTGAGAACAGATTGAAAAACGCCAACCTTGCCACATTTCAGCAGAACAAAGATAATGCACAGCTTTATAAGATAGTCAGAAATTATGTGCAGAATTTTGACGAGATGTACAGGAACAATCAGGGGTTACTTCTGTATGGTCCAGTTGGAACCGGCAAGAGTTATGCTGCCGCTTGCATTGCAAACGAACTGCTGAATCAGAAAATACCGGTAATAATGACATCATTTGTAAAAATATTACAGATGATACAGGACAAGCAGGTGGAGGAATCAGAGCTGATAGCAAGGCTGAACAATGCAAAGCTGCTTATCATCGATGATTTAGGAACAGAGCGCAATACGGATTATGGACTGGAAAAGGTTTACAACGTGATAGACAGCAGATACCTCGCAGGAAAGCCGCTGATTCTGACAACTAATTTGATGTTGACGGATATGAAAGAAAACATGGATACGAGATACAAAAGGATATATGACAGAATTTTTGCGATGTGTTTTCCGCACAGAGTAGCCGGGGCATCCTGGAGGATGAACCAGGCGGCGGATAGATACGATGAGATGCGAAAGAGATTATTGGAGGATTAAGCGATGGAAAAAGTAGCGGAGTTGATTTGTTCAACAGTGGAGGACCGGTCAATCATGACTGGAATCCTGGTAAAAAACGGATACACAGTAGGACCGGGCAGAATCCCTAGAAAATCAGGGAAATCTTATGATTACACCTTGAAAATATACAGAGAGAAAGCGGAGGAAAAGTCATGAGCTTAGAGAAAAAGATATATCGGGAGTGGGCGTTTACAGGAAACGAATCGGAAAAGCCAGTATCAATCGTGAAATTTACAAAGAACTTTGTGAAAAGTACAAAATTTCAAGATATGAAGTGGAAAACCCGGATGATTATGACATCGTATTAAAAAGAACGGCCGGATATAATCATTCAACCTATGCAGTCATTAAGAATAACACAAATCTGTCGCAGTTGGAGCTTGCCTTGATTTGCGATGATGGAAACCTTTGCTTTGGTTACACAATGGAGGGTTCACTGTTCTATATTTTTGAAGATTAGAAAGGCGATGAATCAATGATACTGGAAATAACGGAGGCTGGCGATATGAAATCAATCAAATTTACAGTACCTGGAAATCCGTTCGGAAAACAGCGACCAAAATTCGCCAGAATGGGTACATATACAAAGACTTACACGCCAAAAAAGACAACACAGCATGAAAAAGAGGTTGCAGAGTGTTTCCTGGAAGTTGCCAGAGGCAGGAGATTTAAGGAAAAGGAGCCTCTTGATATTCGCATCATAGCATATTATCCGATACCACAATCAACCTCAAAGAAGCGGCGGAAAGAAATGCTTGAGCATAGAATCAGACCAACAGTGAAGCCGGACCTTGATAATGTGGCAAAGCTCATATATGACGCGTTGAATGGCGTAGCGTGGTATGACGATAATGCGATTGTAGATACGCAGGTGCGAAAGTTCTATTCTGATACACCAAGGGTGGACGTATTCATCCGGGCAGTGGAATAGATTTTCAAATAAAACATAGGAGGATTCAAACAAAATGAGTATTTTAAATTACGAGGAAATGACACTGGAAAGCGATACATTCCAGGCGGCAAGAGAAACATTCAATCTGATGATGCAGAAGTTATTCAGAAAGATGGAACAGTCTGATATGGACGAGGGAAGTATCGACCTCAAAATCAGCATCGAACTGAATGAGGATTTCGTACCGCAGGAAGATGGAACAACGGTAAGAATCAAAAAGCCTCTTATCAAGCATAAGATTTCCACCGTTGTGCCGGTAAAGGACAGTGCGGACGGTAAGAGAGATACAGGAATGTGCCTGGTATATGATGAAAAGCTGAAACGATATGTGCTGAAATATGTTTCTACCGGAGGACAGATGAACATTTTCGATATGGAGCAGCAGGCAGAGAACGATGCAGATATTGTGGATAGTGAAACACCAGCCGTTGAGGGACAGCCTACATACTTCCTACCGGACAATCAGGCGAATGAGGAATCAGAAGAGCCGCAGGAGGAAGAGCAGGACGGCGAATCAGACGGTATGATGACCGTACCCGATAATGTGGATGAGGAAACAGATACCGACGTTCCTAGCGGCGATTACGATAGCACAGACGATAGTGGTATGCCATTACCATTCAGCGAGGGCGATGATGATTACCCATACGATGACCCGATGGAGGAATAGAGATGTTCAAGAGAGAAAAGAGAATGCATAGCTTTATTATCAGAGCACAGGAAATCCTTGCAGATGGAAAAAGAGAAGAATCGGCAAAGATGGTCATTCAGGGGTTACAGTATTACTCCAATAAAATTATCGGAGCGGTACAGCCATATTCCAAAGCGGATGCAACTCTGTTGGTAATTGCGTTGAGATACCTGGCAGACCAGGTGGAAAAGAAAAACGGTTGCGCATTGGCAGTAAAAGCATTAAGCAAAACCATTGAATTTCCTGAACTGGAAGAGGTCGAAAAGGTAAGGAAAGCAACAGAGGGTTTGAGCAAAGAAAGTGAATAATCAAGATTCAAGCCTTGGAAAGGAGGCGATAAAGGATGAAAAAGGCGAATCGTGGAAATTTTGGAACCTGTGCAAAATGCCGCCAGCAGATATTATGGATTAAGACCATAAACGGTAAGAATATGCCAGTAAACGCAAGGCTGATAACATACCGGGTTCCGAAAGAGGGAAAAGGAAAAGAGAGAATCGTCACACCGAACGGTGAACGGTAAGCGCGGAAATTGTACAGCCTGGGACGCAGGATGCCACCGGCGTAGGGTACATTTCACATTTTGCCACTTGCCCGGTTGCTAATATGTTCCGCAGAAAATAAAAAAATAGAGCCTCTTGCAATACGATGATTGACAATCGGCTCATAAAACACAAAAACTACTGTCATTTTATTATGACAATTCCGAAAAGTCAATCTGTAATTGTAGGAGGTCAGAGAAAGTGGGAAAAGCAGAAAGAAGAGTATCACTCACGAAAGAGGAAATAAAAGCACTCTGTGAGGAGGCTGCCGATAAAGCAGTTGAGAGAAGCGAAAAGGCAAGAAAAAAGAGTATTGCGCAGGAAAAGAAAACCCTCCTGTATAATACCAAAAAGCTGTTAGAGAATTACACGAAGCTGAAAGACTATGCAGAAAAGGCAGTCTGCACTATTGATGAGGCAGAGCAGGTGGATGAGAGCATCGTAAATATGGATGTTCTGTACGGATTCAGAATCTTTGATGAAGATAAAACGTTACATAGGCAGTTAAAGGGAATCAATGCAGTAAAATTTATGCTTGCACACGTAGACCGGATGCTGGAAGTGTACCAGAGAGAGTGCGAAACCTCATCGAATGAGATTATACAGCGCAGATGGAAAGTCATTCAGATGATGTACCTTGACAGAGAGAAAAAGAAGAGCACAAAGGAAATTGCGGAATTTTATAACATGGAATTGTCCACAATCCAGAAAGATGCAAAAGAGGCACGAAATGACCTGACGGTGCTATTTTTCGGCTTAGATGCTATGATTTTGCATGATTTTGGGAACCCGATGGATAAATAAAAAACCGTTCGGTTTATTTTGAATCCGTTTTTTTTCCTTTGACCGTCAATTCGACCGATGATATAGTGTATGGTGCAATCAGAAGAAGTTTTGATTGTAAAGAATGTGGCTGCTGTACTCGTTCTTTTTCTCGTGTGGCAGGAGAAATACCTGCCACGCTCCTAAAATTAAATATCAGTAACATGAAAAGTCATATCTGAACATGGTATGGCTTTTTGTTTTGTCCGGAATGAGGAGCGCAGAGGATGAACAGACGCAGGAGCCGGGGAAATGAAAGGAGCGAGGCAATAAATGAACAGCAGCATTGAAATTGTCATGCGGAAGATTGGAGAACTGAAACCGTATGAGAACAACCCAAGACATAATGATATGGCGGTGGATGCAGTAGCAGCATCTATTCAGCAGTTTGGATTCAAAAATCCAGTTATCATTGACAAAGATGGAGTGATTGTCGCAGGACACACCCGATATAAAGCGGCAAAGAAGCTGGGAATCACCGACATACCATGTATCAGTGCAGATGATTTATCGGACGAGCAGATTAAGGCGTTCCGGCTGGCAGACAACAAGACCGCAGAGCTGGCAGAGTGGGACGAGGACTTACTGGGAAAAGAAATGCAGGGAATCATAAACATTGATATGAGCCAGTTCGGATTTTCTGTTGGGGAGGATGAACTGGGAGAGGAGATGCAGGACGATAAGTACACTCTGAAAGTCAAAATACCGCAGTATGAAATTACAGGAGAGTGCCCGGAAATATCTGATATGCTGGATAGCAGCAAGGCGGATGAGCTGATACAGGAAGTTGAAGCCACAGACATCCCGCAGGAGATAAGGGAGTTCCTGATACAGGCGGCACGCAGACATAATGTATTTAATTACCGGAATATCGCAGAGTATTACGCACACGCAGAGCCGGAAGTGCAGAAATTGTTTGAAAAGTCCGCACTCGTAATAATTGATGTGAATGATGCCATAGCAAACGGATATGTGCAGTTGGCAACTGACATCACAGACATTATGGAGGGCGAAGCCGATGAGGAATGATTTCGCAGTTTTCATACTGACACATGGGCGAGCCGATAATGTGGTTACGGTTCCTGCAATTAAAAAGGCAGGATATACCGGTAAGATATATTTCATCATAGATGATGAGGACGAGCAGGCAGAAGAATATAAAAAGAACTTCGGGGCAGACCGAGTGATTATATTTGATAAGCAGGCAGCATATGACCGGGCAGATACGATGGATAATTTCAACGACCACAGGGCAATCATTTATGCTCGCAATGAATGTTGGAGGATTGCGGAAGAACTGGGGCTGAAATACTTCTTGATGCTGGATGATGATTACAAAAGCATTGATTACCGGTACGAGGAAGATGGAAAGCTGAAATATAAGCCATCGCATGATTTTGACAGAGTGTTTGAAGATATGATTCAGTTCCTGGAGGTGTCGGGAGCTGATACAGTGGCATTTTGCCAGGGAGGAGATTTCGTTGGAGGAGTAGACGGAGGAAACTTCCACAAAGGATTATTACGAAAGGCGATGAACAGTTTCTTTTGCAAGACAGATACGCCGATAGAGTACAGGGGAACCATGAACGAAGATGTTGTGACATATACAACATTGAGCAGCCGGGGACACCTGTTCTTTTCAAATACACAATATTGCGTGGTACAGTTGCCAACCCAAAGCCTGTCGGGAGGAATGACAGATGCGTATAAGGAGGGCGGCACGTACCTAAAAACCTTTTATGCGATTATGAGTATGCCGAGCGCTGTAAAAGTCAGCATGATGTATACCACGCACAAGAGAATACACCACAGGATAAACTGGGAACACACAGCCCCGAAAATCCTGAATGAAAAGTGGAGGAAAGAGAGAAAGGAGGATACCTAGAAAATGGAGAAAAACATAACAGGCGAAAAGATGCTAAGCCATATAGACAGGATTGCAGGGGAAAAGAAACCCATAACAGCAGATATATTCCTCACAAATTATTGCAATAACAGATGTCCCTATTGCACCTACGGACGGTGGGAGCTGGATACAGGGGCGCAGGCAATGAGATATGAGGATTTTATCACATACGCAAAAAGACTGGCAGTTATGGGTGTACAGGGATTTATACTGACCGGTGGAGGAGAGCCGACCATCAATCCTGATTTTGAAAAGATTGCAGGATGGCTTACCGAGAACAATTTCCAGTGGGGAATAAATACGAATTTCAATAAGCTGGTAAAGGTCAAACCGAATTACTTGAAAGTGTCCCTTGATGCGTACAGCAATGAAAGCTATGAGCAGTTGCGAGGCGTGGCGGCATATGAAACAGTCCGGGAGAACATAAAAGCGTATGCAGCATGGAAAAAAGAAAACAGTCCTGGCACATCTCTTGGAATCCAACAGCTTGTAAAAGAGCCGGAGGATGTAAAGAGATTTTACGATGCAAATAAGGACCTGGACGTTGACTACATGGTTTTCAGACCAGTGGAAAGCACCGCAGGAAGTTACTACAGGGATGAGAGGAAAAAGAGAGATGCGGAGGAAATAAAGAAAATCGTATCGGATATGGCGATGGATGATGAAAGGGTGACGCTCAATTTCAAATGGGGATTACTCGACAGGCAGGAAGAGAGATGCACCGCAAGCTGGGCGCAGATGGCTTTAAATGAAAAAGGCGAAGTCATAAGCCGTATCAGATTATAGGTCATATCATGGACGAAGATATTCTGGCAAAGAAAATGGCGGCGGTAACGGATATGTCAATGTGCGACATACCTTGTAGAATGACAGCCCCTAATCTGGAGGTCAAAAAGATGGAGCAGGCGAGAAAGGACGCTTGCTTTATTTAATTTTATCGGAGTTGAGAACGAAGCGAGGTGGTGGCATTGGCAAATGACGAAAATCTGATACCTATGAACCGCCGAACAAAGAGCGAGCAAAGAAAAATCGCCACAGCAGGAGGTAAAGCATCCGGGGCAGCGAGGCGTAAGAAAAGGGATATGCGAAAGGCAGCCGAAATGCTGTTGAATATGCCGGTATCGAATAAGCAATCGACCATGAAAGCCACGCTCACAGCTTTAGGGATTGACGAAGAGGATATGGACTACAGTATGGGAGTGATGGCGGCAATGTTGGTGCAGGCGGCGAATGGAAATGTAAATGCTGCAAAGTTCCTAAGAGATACCGCAGGGCAGAACCCAACGCAACAGCTACAAGAAAAAGAATTTGCATACCGGAAGAAACAGGACAGAGAGGCAAAGAAAGCCGAAGAGGATGGAGGCATGACCGGTGGAACGCCAGTAGAAATATATCTGCCAGAAAAGGAGGGCGAGGACGATGAGTAATATCAAAGTCATACGGCCGCAGAAAGGACCGCAAGAAAAATTCCTTTCAACAACAGCAGATATTGCTATTTACGGTGGAGCCGCAGGAGGCGGAAAGTCATACGGATTGCTGATTGAGCCTTTGAGGTATAAGAACAACAAACGGTTTGGTGCTGTAATATTCCGACACGAATATAAGCAGATATTCAACCAGGGCGGCTTGTGGGATACGAGCAATGACGTATATGGAGATATAAAGGGAGCCGATGGAAGATACAGCGCAGGTATGTGGAAGTTCAAAAACGGTATGACAGTTGCATTTGACTATATCAACCGAGATGATGATTTGCAGAAATGGCAAGGTTCGCAGATAACCATGATAGGATTTGATGAGCTTACCCATTTTTCCGAGAAACAATTTTTTTATATGCTATCCCGAAACCGTAGTGTTTGCGGAGTAAAGCCATACATGAGAGCAACTTGCAATCCAGATGCGGATTCGTGGGTTGCTGATTTTATTTCATGGTGGATAGACCAGGACACCGGCTATCCGATAAAGGAACGTTCCGGCAAGAAGAGATGGTTCGTCCGCATTAACGAAACTGTTATGTGGGCTGCCACAAGGAAAGAGGCTGTACAGATTGCCCTTGATGCCAATATAGGCGAGGAAGAGGCAGAAACAATGCCGAAATCTGTCACATTCATTATGTCCACGTTGGATGATAACAAAATCTTGATGAAAGAAAACCCAGGATACAAAGCCAACCTGTTAGCATTGACGGAGGTTGAGAGAGAAAGGCTTCTCCGAGGCAACTGGAAGATTAAGGCAGCCGCAGGCTTGATGTTCCGCCGCACAAAGGTAAATATGCTGGAAGAATTACCGACAGACGTTATCAAGTGGGCGAGAGGATGGGACCTTGCAGCCACATCCGAGGATGAAAAGGGCGACCCGGCATATACAGCCGGTGTTCTTATTGGCAAGAGGAGGAACGGACGTTATATCATTGCCGATGTTATCAATAAAAGACTTAGCTCGGCAGATGTCCGGGAGATAATAAAGCAGACCTGCATTACCGATAGGGCAAAGCACAAAAGAGTTTTCACAAGACTTCCGCAAGACCCAGGACAGGCAGGAAAGGACCAGGCGCAGAGTTTCTTAAAATTCTTAGCCGGTTTTACTGTTAAGTGCATCCCTGAATCCGGGGATAAGGTTACAAGAGCAGAGCCGTTTTCTGCACAGTGGTTAGGACTTGAGGGAATGGATAAAGGCAACGTTGATGTGCTGATAGCTCCCTGGAATGAGATGTATTTCAACCAGGTTGAGAGTTTCCCGGAAAGCAAGTTCAAGGATATGGTGGATGCGAGCAGTTCGGCGTTTACAGAACTTGAAAGCGGAAATACATATTCCGCACCTCCGACAGATGGAGGATTGAGCAAAGAAAGTTACTGGCGAAAGTGAGGTGGTAAAGATGGCCGATAACAAAGAAATTGGACGAATAGGACAAAGGCGATATGGTGGAGTGATTTACGAAGAGTTCCTGCATGAGCTTAGAGGAAAACGAGGGATAGAGGCTTACAGAGAAATGTCTGAAAATGACGATGTTGTAGGCGCTATCCTTTTTGCTATCGAGATGTTGGTTCGACAGACTGATTGGAACGTGGAACCTGGAGGAGATAGCCAGGCAGATATTGATGCGGCAGAGTTTGTCGAAAGCTGCATGAATGATATGCAGAACACATGGATTGACACCATATCAGAAATCTTGTCATTCCTCACATTCGGATGGAGCTATCACGAGATTGTTTACAAACGAAGAATGGGGAGGACAAAAGACGGTAGAACACGAAGTAAATATGCAGATGGGCTTATCGGATGGAGAAAACTTCCGATACGAGCGCAGGAAACCCTTTACCAATGGGAGTATGACGATGAGGACAATCTGAAAGGAATGACGCAGATGCCGCCTCCATCTTACAACCTGTACACGATTCCGATTGAAAAGGCATTGCTTTTCCGAACCAAGAGCCGAAAGGACAACCCGGAGGGCAGGTCTATTTTGCGTAATGCGTACCGTTCCTGGTATTTCAAGAGAAGAATACAGGAGGTTGAGGGCATCGGTATTGAACGTGACCTTGCAGGACTTCCGGTAATATATGGACCGTCAGATTTAGATATCTGGAATCCTGACGATGAGCAGGCGCAAGAAATCCTGAACGGATTACAGACGCAGGTTAGGAACATCCGCAGGGATGAGATGGAGGGCGTTGTTCTTCCAGATGGCTATAAACTGGAACTATTAAGTACCGGAGGCAGCCGACAATTTGATACAAACGCAATCATCAACCGCTATGATAACCGTATTGCAATGACGGTACTGGCGGATTTTATATTTTTGGGGCATGAGCAAAACGGCAGTTGGGCGTTGAGTTCCGATAAAACGGAGCTGTTCTCAATGGCGTGCGGAGCATTTCTTGATATTATCTGCGAAACATTCAACAGCCAGGCAATCCCGGCTTTGATTGATATTAACGGAGAGCATTTCAAGGGCATCACAGATTATCCCAAAATGACGCATGGGGATATTGAGGATGCAGACATCACGAAAGTTTCTGCATTTATCAAAGATATGACCGGTATCGGTGTACTGGTTCCCGATGATGGTTTGGAAGATTACATTAGACAGGTGGGACATTTACCGGAGAGAACATCTGACACAAGAACACCTGATGAGGTAAGAGCAACACAACAGACGCAGAACCAACCGCCAGAAAGCGCAACGGCGGCAGGGAAAGAGCCAAAGGATGGCGATGGAGAAATACCCAGTGACATTACTGAAGCTGCCAAACGGCGGCTAGGGAGGTACTAATCATGGCAATATTGATAAGACCTGGGAAGAGGTTCAGAAAAGCCAGAGCCGGTAACGGTGCGGAAATCCTGAAAAAGTTGGAGGATTATCTGAAAACAGCCAGTTCAGAACCGGTTGAGCTGTTATGCGGATTCTGGAAAGACCAGTCCAATGCCATCACGTATCAGGAATTAAGACAGGCAGTGCTTGATGGAGAGCTGGACGAAAAGACAGCCGATGAATGGATGCAGGACTATTCTTTATTGGTGCAGGGAAAACTCAACGGTATGTGGCAGAATGCGATTATAGCCGGTTCCACAAGCCAGCCAATAATCCAGGCTCTTGCAGATATGGATTATATTTTTTCAACGAAGCAGGTTCTTGGATGGATACAGGAAAGAGGGGCCGAGCTTGTGACACAATGCACTGATACGCAGAAAGAGGCAATCAAGGTATTCCTGGAAAGGACAGTTCGGGAAAGACATTCGGTTGATGAACTGGCAAAGATGATTCGCCCCTGTATTGGGCTGACGAAGCCGCAGGCGCAGGCAAATCTCAAATATTACGAAAATATGGTCAAAACTTTGAGAGAACAGCATCCGAGGATGAAAGCAGAAAGCATCCAGAAGAAAGCCAGGACAGCCGCAATGAAGTATGCAGAACGTCAGCACCGGCAGAGGGCGGACAATATTGCACAAACGGAAATGGCATACGCTTACAACAAGGGAGCTGATGAGAGCGTGCGACAGGCGCAGGAACAGAAACTTATAGGCGAGGTCATAAAGAGATGGAGCACATCAGGCGATGATATGGTGTGCTCTTTGTGTAGTTCTTTGGAGGGTGTGGAAATTGGCATGGATGAGGAATTTTCTTTCAAGGGAATAGGAACCAAAGTTACAACCGACCTCACACCACCAGCGCATCCGAGATGTGCGTGCGCTATTGAGTACATAGAGGTCACACCTGATAAAAATAAAAAGTAGAGGAGGCGAGGAATCATGCAGAAGTTTTCGGAGCTGATAAAGAAATCAACGGAAGATGGAGTCGGAAAGAAGAAACCGGCAGTGCAGAAAGGGCGGTTCAAGATTGCAAAATCTGATGATGATAAGATGCTGGCGTTTGGATGGGCGAATGTATCCATCACCGCAGATGGGGAATTGATAGAAGATTACCAGGAGGACATCATCGAACCGGAGGAACTTGAAAGTGCTGCTTACAAGTTCGCAGAACTGTACCGGGAGGGCGGAGAGATGCACGAAAGAGGCGGAGCCGCAGTCCTTATCGAATCGGTGGTATTTACCGAGGAGAAAATGAAAGCAATGGGAATCCCGGAGGGCACGTTGCCTGTCGGATGGTGGATTGGCTTCAAGGTGCTTGATGAGGATGTCTGGGAAAAGGTCAAAAGCGGCGAATACCCGATGTTCTCCATTGAGGGAGAAGCAGAGCGAGTGGAGGTTGAGGAAGAATGACAATACTTGCAGGAATAGGGATTTCCTTTTCGGTGTGGCTGTTGGGGTGC
>OHOC01000509.1_pt1 | contig 12569 bp, 13 predicted proteins | sample 1569701 | NCBI WGS metagenome assembly OHOC01 (sample SAMEA3879522, study PRJEB24766) | human gut metagenome | biome: human-associated habitat; feature: feces | place: USA | collected 1985/1987 | reverse complement strand
GGCTCATGCCGGTGATGCCCTCCGTCACCTATCATAAATACGATACCACGGATTATGAGAATATCGATCCGCAGTACGGCACTCTGGAAACGTTTCAGGAGTTGCTGACGGCCTGTCATGACCGTGGGATCCGTGTGATCCTGGATCTGGGGCCTGCCGCAAGGGGGCATGCGCTTGTCCTGCCGAAAGAGCATTTTGCGGATCTTTATGAGCTTCCGGAGGACTGGTGCGAAAGAGCCTTTTTGCTGGCAAAGAAGATGGCAGGACAGATCACGGAGAAGCTTGGCTGCGACGGATTTAACATTGTCCAGAACAACAAAGAGGCAGCCGGACAGACCGTACCCCATTTCCACATCCATCTGATCCCGCGCTATGAAAACGACGGGCAGAAGATCGGCTGGGAGCCCCAGAACCCTTCCGCAGAAGAGCTGGCGGCGATCAGGGAACAGATCTGCGGATAAAGAAAGACAAAGACCAAAGATGCCCTTGTACACTGAGGGTAAAAAAAGCAAGGATAAAAAAGATAAATAAAAAAGGGCGGGACAGGAGCATGGATGAAAGCTCTGTCCCGCGCATACAAATCAATATCAGGTCGAATTTCTGATTTATTTCTGATGTTATATCCGTCATGTCCGGTAGGACGGTTCTGTTATTTCACATAGGATTCATATAGTCTTTATATAGCCGTTATATAGTGCTCATATAATCTTCATATGGTATTCACATAGTTTTGGCGCGGACTTCCTCAAAAAGACTGAGGATCGTCGGGATCGCGTCCGTCTGACGGCTCTTTTCCATCGCGTCAATATAGGTCTGGCGGCTGCAGTAGAGCTCGTGTACCTTTTCGGTAAGGAGATCGGGAGACAGGTAGTCTTCGTCGATTACGATGGAGAAACCCTGCGCCTCAAAGGAGCGCGCGTTTAAAAGCTGGTCGCCGCGGCTTGCGCCCGCAGAAAGCGGAATGAGCAGATTCGGCTTTTTTAAGGCGAGCAGTTCGCAGATCGCGTTTGCGCCGGCTCTGGAAACGACTACGTCCGCGAGGGCGAAGAAATCCTTTAACTCCCCTTTGACATATTCAAACTGGCGGTAGCCCTTCTGCTTGAGCAAAAGATTGTCGATCTTATCCTTTCCGCAGATGTGGATGATCTGGAAATCCTTAAGCAGGTTAGGCAGGGCTTCGCGGACAGACTGATTGATCACGGCAGAGCCGAGGGAGCCGCCGATGACCATGAGGACCGGCTTTGAGGTATCGAAGCCGCAGAGTGTCCGGGCAGCCTGCTTGTTGCCGGAAAGCAGCTCCTGACGGATCGGGGAACCGGTCAAAATGCTCTTTTCCGGAGGGAGCGTTTTGAGCGTCTCAGGAAAATTGCAGCAGATTTTTTTGGCGGCAGGGATGCAGAGCTTGTTGGCAAGCCCGGGAGTCATATCCGATTCGTGGATTACGCAGGGGATCTTTAAGGACGCCGCCGCGCGCACGACCGGGACGGATACGAAACCGCCCTTTGAAAAAACGATGTCCGGCTGGATCTGTTTTAAGAGCTTGCGGGCTTCTGAGCAGCCCTTGATCACGCGGAACGGATCGGTAAAATTTTTCAGATCAAAATACCGGCGGAATTTTCCGGTGGAAATGCCGTAATAGGGAACGTCAAAATCAGCCATCAGCCGTTTTTCCATCCCGTCGTAGGAACCGATATAAAACACCTCATAACCCGCCTGCTTCAAGCCGGGGAGCAGGGCGATATTCGGGGTAATATGACCGGCTGTCCCGCCGCCGGTAAGAACGATTTTTTTACTCATTTTCAGGATCTCCTAAACATCACTTTTTGCTGTGCCGGATCAGTTGGCGCCAAGCATTTCCTCCAGCGCGTGCGCGAGCTGATCGGGGCAAGAGGTGGGCTTAAAGCCGCACTGGATGCCTTTGAGGCGTTCGATGGCGTCCTGAGCCTTCATGCCGGTCACGAGGCTGGAAATTCCCTTCAGATTACCGTTGCAGCCGCCGGTAAAAGAAACGGATTTGATCGTGTCGCCGTCTAATTCCACATCGATCGCGGTAGAACAGGTTCCTTTTGTTTTGTATACCATGATTTATTTCCTCCTGTTGTCGAAAATCCGAAATTTTTGTCTCGTTACGGATTATAACAGTTTTCTTTTGAAAAAGAAAGGCGGAATTTAGAAATCGATTGTGCGCCCGCAGGGATTGCGGCATGGCGGGAGGAGGTTTTATACTGGAAGCATGGAGCCGCCGGAGGCAGGGGGGACGGATGCTGTCCGGCGGCGGAATGGGGGGAAACGATGGTTATATTTCTGGAGGAGCATTTTTTATTTTTTACATTATCGGCAGCCTTTCTGTTATTAAGCATTGTATGCAGATTTCTGACGGGTATGCGGCTGGGAAAGCTGCTTTGTGAGGCAGGCAGCCTGTCTGCCACGGAAAATGTGCTGCTTAAGCAGTGCAGGCTGAAATTCCAGAGCTGCTACGAGTTAAACGGCGGAGTGGTAAATACGGGCGTTTTTGTGGAAAAATTCATGCAGGGGATACGGATCGGGAAATTCAGCCTGCGGTTTTGGGAAATGGCGGCGGGGCAGCTTCTTTTGCTGTCGGTTTTTACGGACGGTCTTGGGGCATGTCTGGGGATGATCGCAGGAGAAACGCTGAGGGAGATCTTTCCTTTTTATTTGCTGGCATTTTTGTCGTTGCTTCTGCATTTTTCGGCGGCGGGCATTGCAGATGCGGCGCTGGAAGATTTTTTGGACAACCGGATGGCGGTGCGCTTAGATGGTGTAAAGCGGGATAATGTCTATCTGGAAGCGCAGGAGCAGGAAAACAGACCGGCAGCGTCAGGAAAAGGCAGGAAAGAGGATTTTGGGGGCGTGGAAAAAACGGCGGGAGAGGATTTTGTGGAAAAGGCGGAGCTGGAACAGCTTTTGCAGGAATTTTTGTAAGATTTGCCGGATTTTTGGCTTGAAAATAAGATGTATTTTTGCTAAACTTATAGCGGGTTAAAGAGGCAAAGCGCAGGACAAGACATTGGGGATCTTAGAAGTGCCTTCGGCAGTGCGAGCCGGACAACAGAGGATGCCTCCCGGCAGGGCAGGCAGATAAAACAGGAGGGTTACAAAATGAATAGAGTAACATTCGACTACAGCAAGGCGGTATGTTTTGTTGCGGAGCATGAAGTTGAGAACGTGAAGAAGCTGGCGCTGGACGCAAAGGAGCTGCTGGTATCCAGAAAGGGCGCGGGCAATGATTTTTTGGGCTGGATCGATCTTCCGGTAAACTATGATAAGGAAGAGTTTGCAAGGATCAAGAAGGCGGCGGAAAAGATCCAGGGCGATTCCGAGGTGCTTCTGGTAATCGGCATCGGCGGTTCTTATTTGGGCGCGCGCGCTGCCATCGAGTTTTTAAGGCACAGCTTTTACAATACAGTGGACAGAAGCGTCCGCAAAACTCCTGAGATTTATTTTGTAGGCAATTCCATCAGTTCCACTTATATCAGGCATCTGATGGACGTGATCGGGGATCGTGATTTCTCGATCAATATGATTTCCAAATCCGGAACGACAACGGAGCCGGCGATCGCATTCCGCGTATTTAAGGAGCTGCTGGAAAAGAAATACGGCAGGCAGGAGGCTGCAAAGCGGATTTATGCGACGACCGACAGGGCGAAGGGCGCTTTGAAGAAAGTGGCGGATGAAGAAGGATATGAAGAATTTGTCGTGCCGGACGATGTGGGCGGACGTTTTTCCGTTCTGACGGCGGTAGGGCTTTTGCCGATCGCGGTAAGCGGCGCGGATATTGATAAGCTGATGGAAGGCGCGGCGAGCGCAAGGGAGCAGGCGCTGAACGCGGCATTTGAAGAAAATGATGCGGTAAAATATGCCGCTCTCCGCAATATTATGCTCAGAAAGGGCAAAGCGGTCGAGATCCTTGCAAATTATGAGCCGAGCGTGCACTACGTTTCCGAATGGTGGAAGCAACTCTACGGCGAGAGCGAGGGCAAGGATCAGCGGGGTATTTTCCCGGCGAGCGTGGATCTGACAACGGATCTGCATTCGATGGGGCAGTTCATTCAGGACGGCGCGCGGATTATGTTTGAGACGGTCATCAACGTGGAGACTTCCCGCGAGGAGATCGTGATCAATGAAGAACCGGTGGATCTGGACGGCTTGAATTATCTGGCGGGAAAGACGGTTGATTTTGTAAATAAGAGCGCGATGAACGGCACGATTTTGGCGCATACGGACGGTCAGGTTCCGAACTTTATGATAAATGTGCCGGAAGTCAATGAGTTTTATCTGGGACAGCTGTTTTACTTCTTTGAGTTTGCGTGCGGCGTAAGCGGCTATATGCTCGGTGTGAATCCGTTCAATCAGCCCGGCGTCGAGAGCTATAAGAAGAATATGTTTGCGCTGCTGGGCAAGCCCGGCTATGAGGAGCAGAGGGCGGAGCTGCTTAAGAGGCTGTAAGGCAGGAAAGCCGGAAAGGCGTTTTGACAGAGTATGGAATGCGGCAGGGAATATCGGAATTTTCCGGTGTTTCCCGCCGCTTTTTTATATCCAATCAAAAAGTCCCTTTCCCACCCAATAAAAAATCTGCTGAAATTTTTGAAAAAGGACAACACTTTCGGGTTTCCATTCGTTTTCCATATGAAGCAGGACAAAGACAGAAAAGCAGGCTGCGCAGCCCTGCCTGCCGTTGGAGGAAGGAGGAAAGCGGATGGATAACTGGATGGACAGAATGATAGAAGAACAAAATGAGCGGGAACGGCAGTGGCGTCGGGCGCAGGAAAAGGAAGTAAAAAGCGGCAGGGAACAGGTGCCGGGGCGGTTGGGAGGAAAACATGGTAGCTCTTTTGTATGGTCGGTATTTTCGCGAGCTTGTCAACTATATGACAAGGAGCGCGGGAGGAAAGGCGGCTGCGGAGGACATTGTGCAGGAAGCGTTCCTGCGCGCGCTGGAACATTCGGATCAGCTGGAAAAGCTGGATGAAAAGCAGGGCAGGGCGTGGCTGTATCGGACGGCGAAAAACATACTGATCGACCGTGCCAGACGAAAAAGGGAAGAGCCCTTTACGGATGGGCAGGGAACCTACAGCGAGGATTTTTCGGGGGCGATGGTCATGCAGCTTTGCGGGTATCTGGAGCCGCAGGAGCGGGCGATGTTCTGGCTGCGGTATTTTGAGGATTATAATGCGTCGGAGATCGGGGAGGTTTTCGGACTTCCGGCGTCTACGGTGCGGTCGAAGCTGTTGGCGGCAAGAAGAAAGCTTCAGAAATATTTTCCGGAGCTGAAAATGAAGGAATGAAAGAAAGGCGGTATCAAAAATGAGTGAAAAGAAAAATTTATCGGTCCATGCAGCAGACTGTGATCTGCGCAGCGTATCGGAGGAAACGTTGGAACAGTACGGCAAAATCGACATCTGCGCGGCGCAGGTTCTCGTAACGTCGCGGACACAGGAGCTTCTGGCGCGTTATCAGGTAAGCATTCAGGCGTCCTCCATTGAAAAAGTAGAGGAGGACGAACAGTATGTAATGCACAACGGCGTCTATCATCTGACGGGAAATGAGGCGGGAAACGGGAAAATCCGGCTTCAGATCAACGGGAAGCTGTATGTGGAAAAGGGCGCGAAGGAGGCATTGAAAAATTATAAGGGCATTCAGGTAAACGGCAAAGTGGTTTATCCGGAAAGCATGGGCAGCGCGCTGGCGGGAATTTTAACCTGCAACGGAAAAACGCTCGCCTATCCGGACGACGCTGTTTTGGTAGAAAAGGCGTTGGTGGCAGACCGGGTGTTTGCAGCGCGGGCAAAGCAGGGAGCGCGGTATTTTTGCATCAAAGAGGTGCAGATGACAGGGGCGGAAGAAGACGTGAGGAAGCTGGTGGAAAAAGGGGTGAAAATCCGTGCGCCGAAGGCGGTTGTTGCAGAGTCCTTGCTGGAGGCTGCGGTGGAAGTGCTTGAGGAAGATGTGGATATTGTCCTTGTTCCGGACGGATGCGTGTGTATCAATGACGACGTTTGTGTGGACGGACAGCTGATCCTGCGTTACGGGAAAAAAATTCTGGTGCTGGGAAGCGCAGAGATCCGGGATGGTAAGGCGTTGGAAGAGCTGGAATTTTTACAGGTTGAGGGAAAAGCGTTTGTTGCCGGGGAAAATGAGGAGATTTTCCACAGGGTGTGCAAAAAAAGCGGCGGTACGATCGTTTACAAAGGACGGCTGATCCGCAGGGAGAGCGAGCTTTTGGTAGATCGGAAGCTTTTGCAGGAAGCGGGGGCTGTGACGGCGGCAGAATGCGCGGAGGTGCAGATTTCTCCGGAGCTGGGAGAAGAAGAGTTGCGGGACAGAATTTTTGTCCGTAACTGTGCGGAGGTACAGAGCACGGAGGCGGTCAGGGGGATTTTGCGGCTGCAGTCCTATGGGGTAAGCGAATTTACAGATCTGGAAAAGGAAGGGGCGCAGGAAGAGGAAACCGGTGCGGAGGAAAACACCATTTATGTGAATGCGGTAAGCTATACGATGTAAGCGCTTCACAAAAACAGCGCTGCAGCGGTTTCCCGGATCAGGGGCGCAAGAAGCAGGGCGCTTCCGAGCGCGGAAAGGGTAAGCAGGCATCCTTCCCATTTCAGGGCGGGGTGTCTGCGGATGCAGTCGGCGGTCAAAAGGCACGAGGCGCAAAAGCGGGGGAACATCCTGCGGATCAGAAGAAAAAGGGAGTATCCGCAGCATGCGCCGCCGGCGGCAGCGATCAGCGCGTCCACGCCGGAGGAATGGAGCGTAAAAATCCGCAGAAGCTCGATGGTGAGTGCAAATCCAAAGCCGTACAGGATGCAGACGCCCATTTTCTGAAAAAAGGTAAAGAGCAGCGGCAGCATCGTCCCGAGCAGCAAAAAGAAAAGGAGGTACAGCGCATACCAGAGCGGATGCACCGGAATCTGGGAAAAAGGGACAAGGCTGAAGCGAAGACCCGCGCAGAACTGGTAAAGACCGGGAACGTGCGCGACGGATAAGAGCGCGGCAAGCAAAAAGCTCAGCAGGCCGGCGCCGGCCAGATGCCGGAGCGGAAGGACGGGGATGAGCCTGCGGGCGGCAATTTCCAGTATGATCAGAAAGGGCAGGACGGCGAGGACGCCGGATGCCGCATCTATAAAAAACGAAAGCATATCGTATATTCCTCCATGCCGCCGGGGCGGCGTTTTTTGTGATTTTATTTACCCTATCAGAAAAAAGTGAAAAAGGCAGGAAAAGTTTTTTAAGATTTTCATAAAAAAGCCCGTCCGGATAGAAAAGCCGAAAACTGTTTATTTACAAATAGGGATGCGTTTGATATTCTGAAAACAGATTCAAAAAGCGGATGCGGACCGAAGGAGGGGCAGCTATGACGGCATTGGAATTTATACATAAGCATCGGGAGGATGAGGATAGCTGCGAATGTCTGATTTTGCCCGACGGAAGCGTGGAGGAGCCGGTTCCGTCCCATATCGGCAGGCTGATTGAGACGGCAGGATACGATCAGGCAGTTTTGCATGGAAAAATGGAGAAGAGCATGGAGCCGCTGTTCTGGATGGTGGAATTTACGGGATGTGTATCGGTGTGGCAGACGCGCGTCGTAGTGCCGTCCGGGATGACACGGCAGCAGAAGGACGCGCTGGAAACGCTGCACGACGCGGCGTTTCTGTCCCCGAAATATCTGTTGGAGCGGGTGGACGAAAACTATGCAAAGAGCGTGAAGGCGGCAAAAAAAGAGCTGTGCTGAACAGACTGCCGCAGAAGTACACAATCAGTCCACAGCATTTCTTTTGCGCACACAAAAAAGAGGAACAGGACAAAATCCCGTTCCTCTTTTAAAATCCTTTATTTCAGCGGATTCTTCTTAGCCGAAGTATCTCTTGAGCAGACCCTCGAATGCTTTGCCGTGACGAGCCTCGTCGCGAGCCATCTCATGAACGGTGTCATGGATTGCATCCAGGTTCAGAGCCTTTGCTCTCTTAGCCAGATCGGTCTTACCAGCGGTAGCGCCGTTCTCAGCCTCTACTCTCATCTCAAGGTTCTTCTTTGTGGAGTTGGTAACAACCTCGCCCAGCAGCTCAGCGAACTTGGAAGCGTGCTCAGCCTCTTCGTAAGCAGCCTTCTCCCAGTACAGACCGATCTCAGGATAGCCTTCTCTGTGAGCAACTCTAGCCATAGCCAGATACATACCAACTTCGGAGCACTCGCCTTCAAAGTTTGCTCTCAGGTCAGCGATGATGTCTTCGGGAGCGCCCTGAGCAACACCTACAACGTGCTCGGAAGCCCAGCTTCTCTCATCTGTCTGCTCGATGAACTTGGAAGCGGGAACATGGCATACAGGGCACTCTGCGGGAGCTGCCTCGCCTTCATAAACGTAACCACATACAGAACATACAAATTTTTTCATGATAAAAATCCCCTTTCGTTTTTAAAAGTCCTCACCTGTGCGGTGGGAAGATCGTAAGTTTGGTTTGCAGTCAGCTGGAAGCAACATTGCTGCAGCAGCTGCAGGTTCCATAAAAATATGAGACGTGCCCTTCGATCCGGTTGCCGTATCTGTCAGTCCCGTGAAGCATATCGAATGCGTCCGGGAGTTCAATGTCAAGATCCGATACGGAATGACATCTGCTGCAGACAAAATGATAATGGCGGCTTGTATCGGCATCGAAGTGATCAACGCCATCCCCGAGCCTGAGCCGGGAAATCTCTCCCAGATCGGCAAGCAGCGTCAGATTTCGATATACGGTACCGAGGCTGATATTGGGGAATTCGGTTCGCAGAGAGTGGTAAACGACATCTGCGGTCGGGTGATCACGGCGCGTCATGAGGAAGTTCTTGATCGCTTCCCGCTGGCGGCTGTATTTCAAGGCCGGCATCTGTACCATCTCCTCTCTAAATAATAACGATTACTGTTATCATGATTGAATCATACCAGAGGAAAGGAAGAATGTCAACATGTTTTTGAAAAAAATTAAGAGAAAAGGCAGCAGCCCGATGCAGCCTGTTTTTGGAGCCGGAGCAGGGCAGGGACAGCGGCAAAAAGGACTTTAGAATTTTTTTAGAAATATATCCCGCTCATTTAATATAAAGGAAGGGACGATTATGATATACTGATATTATCAGCGGGGAGATTATCATGAAATTCAAAACAAAACTGGCGATTACTTTTTTGACGATCATTTTGCTGCCGGTGCTTTTGTCTCTGGTCGCATTTATCATGATCGGCGCGGTCATGGTTCATACGGATGAACCGACCTACGGGCTGGAGCTGAGCGACTATACGATGATGTCGGATACGATCGACGGGTTCAGCGGGGCGACCAACGAGCTGTTTAACAAGATCCTGAATACGGCGCGGGACGATGAAGCGCGTCTGGAGGACAGCGGCTATCTGGAAGAGCTGAATGAAGAGGCATCCGAATATTCTTCCTATATTATTGTGCGCAAAGACGACGGGATTTTTTATGCGGGCAATCAGGAGGCGGCGGAGAAGATATGGAACAGGCTTCCGGTCTACGGGCAGGAGAGCGAGCGGGCGGATTCGGCGTTTTACTTTAACGACCTGCGCAAGCTGGTAAAGCAGGTGGATTTCCGGTTTTCGGACGGCGCGGAGGGAAGCGTGTTTATCGTGACGCGGATCACGAGCGTGATCTCCAAGACGTTTCTGATGGATATGTTTCTGGCGATCATTTTTATACTGGTGCTGACGAGCATGGTTTTGACGCAGTGGATCCACAAGGGCGTTTTTTCGCCGATCAACAGGCTGAATCTGGCGATGCAGAAGATCGCGGAGGGCAATTTCGACTATATTCTGGAATCGGACGACGACAACGAGATCGGGGAGCTGTACCGCAACTATGAGGATATGCGCCTGCGGCTCAAGGAGTCCACGGAAGAGAAGCTGCAGAATGAGAAGCAGAACCGGGAGCTGATCAGCAACATTACCCACGATCTAAAGACGCCGATCACTGCGATCAAGGGATATGTGGAAGGGATCATCGACGGCGTGGCGGATACGCCGGAGCGCCGCGACAAGTATCTTCGCACGATCTACACGAAGGCGAACGATATGGACAGGCTGATCAATGAGCTGACCTATTATTCCAGCATCGACAACAACCGGATCCCTTATAATTTCCACCGGATCAACGTGGCGGAGTTTTTTGAGGACTGTGCAGAGGACGTCGGGCTGGATCTGGAATCGAAGAATATCCAGCTGAATTATTCCAATCTGGTCGATCCGGGGACGAGGATCATTGCCGATCCGGAGCAGCTTAAGAAGGTAATCAACAATATTATCGGCAACAGCATCAAATATATGGACAAGGAAAAGGGCGTGATCGACATCCGGCTTTTGGATGAGGTGGATGCGATCCGCGTGGAGATCGAGGACAACGGCAAGGGCATTGCGGCGAAGGATCTGGGAAATATTTTCGAGCGCTTTTACCGCACGGATGCGTCCCGCAATTCCATGAAGGGCGGCAGCGGCATCGGTCTGTCCATTGTGAAAAAAATCATAGAGGATCACGGCGGCTATATCTGGGCGACCAGCAAAGAGGGCGAGGGAACCTGTCTTCATTTCGTGATCCGCAAATACAGGGAGGCAAATACGGATGAGCAGAATACTAATCATTGAGGACGAAGTGGCGATCGCGGATCTGGAGAAGGATTATTTGGAGCTGAGCGGCTTCGATGTTGAGATCGAGAATACCGGGGACAGGGGGCTGCAGCGCGCGCTGCAGGAGGAGTTTGACCTGATCGTTCTGGATCTGATGCTTCCGGGCATGGACGGCTTCGAGGTGTGCCGCCGCGTCCGCGATGAGAAGAATGTGCCGATCCTGATGGTCAGCGCCAAGAAGGATGACATCGATAAGATCCGGGGGCTGGGGCTCGGGGCGGACGATTATATGACGAAGCCGTTTTCGCCCAGCGAGCTGGTGGCGCGCGTGAAGGCGCATATGGCGCGGTACGAGCGGCTGACGAGCAGCCATCAGAAGGCGAACGACATCATCGAGATCCGGGGCTTGAAGATCGACAAGACTGCCCGCCGCGTCTGGATCAACGGCGAGGAGAAGGCGTTTACGACGAAGGAATTTGACCTTCTGACCTTTTTGGCGGAGAACCCGAACCATGTGTTTACGAAGGAGGAGCTGTTCCGGGAGATCTGGGATATGGAATCCATCGGGGACATTGCGACGGTAACGGTGCATATCAAGAAGATCCGCGAGAAGATCGAGGTGGACACGGCGAATCCCCAGTATATCGAGACGATCTGGGGCGTGGGCTACCGGTTCAAGGTGTGAGGACATGGGAAACAACGGATAAGGATGAGCAGGCGGCGGCACTTTCGGGGGCTTCCGCCTGTTTTGCATGTGCGCGCCGATTGACAGGAAAGGGCGGTTCGCTTATGATGGGAGCAGGCAGGAAACGGAGGAAAACGGATTGAAAGCGGAAATTATTTACGAGGACAGGGATATACTTGTATGCAGTAAGCCGGCGGGGCTGGCGGTGCAGAGCGGCAGGATTTCCGAGCCGGATCTGGTAAGCGAGCTGAAAAATTATCTGGCAAGGGACGGCAGGAGCGTGGTGAGCGTATCGGGCGCGGGGGCGAGCGTGCGGTGCGGCATTCCGGCGAAAAAGCAGCCGGTCTATCTGGGCGTGATCCATCGGCTGGATCAGCCCGTTTCGGGGCTTTTGGTATTTGCGAAAAACCAGCGGGCGGCGGCGTCTTTAAGCGCACAGGTGGCAAAGCGCCAGCTTGAAAAGATCTACCGGGCAAAGGTATACGCCGGAGCGGACGCAGCGCTGCCGGAGGACGGGACGGTTTTATTACAGGATTATATGATAAAGCTGCCGGGCGGCGGCGCGCGGATCGCAGAGGCGTCCGAGGCAGGGGCAAAGGAGGCGCGTCTGGAATACCGCTGCCTTGAGCGCCGGGAAAACTGCGCGCTGGTGGAGGTGAGCCTTGATACGGGGCGGCATCATCAGATCCGGGTGCAGATGGCAAACGCAGGGATGCCGCTTTTGGGGGACGCCAGATACGGCAGCAGCCAGAGCAGGCAGGCGTCGCAGGAAATGGGGATCCGCTGTATCCAGCTTCAGGCGGCAAGGCTTTCGTTTATGCATCCGTCTTCGGGGAAAAGGGTAGAATATGAGCTTACGGACAAACTTTCCTTTTAAAAAGAGAACGGCCGTTTCAGGGTTGACGGGGCTGTGGGCGTTTTTGATGCTGACGGTGTTTCCCTTCTATATGAAAGATCACTATGCGAAGCTGGGACAGAGCAAATTTGATTTTTTGAGCGAATAGTGCTATAATAAAAGCCACAACAAACCTGGTGGGGAAATAAAAGTTGTTTCTTTGCCGGGAAATTTGATACAGGTGGCGATTACATTTTGTATACTACAATTCTCTTTTATATGATGCTGGCAGGAGCGGTGACCCGCTTGGTGTCCGCAGGGATGCTGGCAATGATGGGCAGAATCAATCTGCCGGCAGGGCTGGTGCTCTTGTCGCTGGCAGTTGCGCTGCTGGGACGGGGTCTGGTCGCAAAACGTTGTCTGGG
>OHOC01000506.1_pt1 | contig 12644 bp, 15 predicted proteins | sample 1569701 | NCBI WGS metagenome assembly OHOC01 (sample SAMEA3879522, study PRJEB24766) | human gut metagenome | biome: human-associated habitat; feature: feces | place: USA | collected 1985/1987 | reverse complement strand
CTGCACGGTATCCTGTGTTCCCCACACGTCCTGTACAGACGGCTGCACCCTTTCTGTATGTTGTCTCTCTTGCGCTCCTTATGGCAGCATACTTTTCCTTTTCTTTCACTGGCGCAGTCCAGGCAATGCCTTTCCTTCCGATCACATACCACCGGCATCCATTTGTCCATGTCCATGCACTCCAACACCCGAAGCCCGCTTCCTTCTTTTTCTTGAAGAAAAGATTCCAGACATGCCGTCTGCCCCACGCCGGGAATCCCGATAAAAGGCTTCCCGCTGAAACACCAGGCACAATACGCTTTTAATGCGCCTTCTGTTACCGCAACCTCTCCATCCATGTCTCCAAAATACGCAGCAACACTCCTGCTCGAAACCCCGTGCGGGTATCCGGCACTGGAAAGCCACAGATATTTCCTGCCGCTTTTTTCTTCATCCATCCGAATCTGCAACGCTTGGTACAAGCCATCCTCATCCGGTACAGGAAACAATATCCCTGAATCTTTCGGAAAGGCGATATCCCAGTTTTTCTTCCTATTCAGAAAAAATCCCGGTATACCCCTGACCTGTAATCCACACTGTAACGCCAGACGCGCCAAACGCTCGCCATCCATCCTGCTTCTGCCTTCCACGGACACCGCATGGAGTTCTTTGATCTGCTCTGCGCCCAATCCCCTCTTTTCCAGTTTTCTGCGGTGCTCTTGGCTCAATTGCATGTGTTTCAGTAAAAAGCGGTATACCCTGTCCTTTTCCTGAAGTCCTGCCTCATCTGCCTGCCCTGTCTGCTCACTTTTGCTTTCTTTCCTGTCCTCCCATTTCTTTTCTGAGCCAGTCATCTGACGTGAAAGCTGTTTCCATGCTTTCTTACAGCGGTCAGGACCTTCCAGACCACGCAAGTCCGCATACAACGTCAGCATGTTCCCGGACGCATTGCAATGAAAGCAATGATATACATTCATCGTCTTTCCATCTTTCCGGACACAAAAATTCATCTTTCCTCGCCGGTCTCCACAATAAGGACATATGACTCCAAAGCTGTCCCTGCCCCCTGAAAGACGCTGTATCCCCAGATAGTCTGCCACATCTCCGATATCCCAGATTTTCATAAAGACCACCTGCCCTATGCCACATCCCTCTCATTTTCATCCATTGCCTCCAGAATCATGCCTGCCGCAATCCGATATCCGGAATCCTTTCCCCTATAGGAATATGCAAACCATTCCATACGGCTGCGTCCGTCAGGTCCATCTGCGATTTCTCCCATCGTCCTTCCTTTATTGATTCCGATACTGCACATCATGCTGCGCGCATCTTCCACCGTGAGAATCTCCGTAGGCTTTTTTTCTTCTGAATGTCCTGCCGGTACTATCCGTTCACCCGTTTCCTGCTTTCCCTGACTATCCCGCGTCCCGCGGAAATCTCTTTCCATACCTTTCTTTTCCTCTCTGTGGACAGCCGGATTCATATCCGGGTCCTCCGCCCCCTGATTAATCGCAAATTTAGAAAAGAAATAATACTTTAAACAATACGTCCAGGCGCTGCCTTTTGCCTTATCCGGCATCTCGTTTGTCCCGATGGCGTGCAGCACTACCGCCTCCTCATCTGACGGGTCATCTGCATTTTTCCATACAACCTTTAAGTCTGCTTCATAAATCCAGAACAGGGTTTCCGGAAGCCGGCACACAAAAACAGGATTCCCTGCCTCATCATGACGGGTCGCCTGTTCTTCCACCACATCCATTAAAACCCCTGCCCGGTTCATTGCCGGCGTCAGGTATTTGTAAATATCATCGATCTTTACAAAGTCATAGCTGACTTCCTCATTATGGTTTTTCTTTGCCAATGCAGGCAGCTGTTCCCGCACATACAAAAGCCTTTGCTGTAGATTTCCTTCCATCCTCTTACCCCTTTCACGCGGCATATCTTCTGCAATGCCACTTTTTTGTCTCTTTCCATACCCGGATGCGCAACCGCTCTGCGATATCCATAACACGTTCCATATCCCTTTCCTGATACAGCGCTGCTCTCATCTGCCCTGACGCATCCTCTTCTGCAAAAATACGATTTACCGTCTGTATTACCATTGACCGGTCTTCTTCCTGAAAGCAGATTCCGCCGCCCACATGCAGACGCACATACTCTTCAGCCAGCCCTGCCACATCCCTGCGCAGCTTAAAATACTGCTTTCCATACCGGGTGCGAAGTTCCGCTTCCGGCACCGCCAGACAGTTTTTCTGTAAGATTGCCAGCTTTTTCTCCAACTCCTGCTTGAAAAAAACTTCCCATTCTTTCCACTCTTCCATCACGCTGCTTTTGCCCTCTCTTTTTTCGCCAGTTTTCGCTCCAGTCGTCCCGGCACATCAAAGGCTGTATAACGCATTGTCAGGCACCGCGACACTTCTTCCTCCAGCATCAGCATCGCTCCTGTACCCATATGCTTGCTTTCTGCCAGATACAGGCTCTCACAGATTCCGCAATACACCTCGTATGCCGTGCAGCTTTCCGGTCCATTCGTGTTCATGAACAGGTTCATCGTTTCTTCCCTAAGCTCCGCCGGCATCCGGATATTCTGCAGCATCCCATGCATCACATTTAACGGGTAGGATATCTGCACATGGGTCAGCCGTTCCAGCTTACATGCTGCTTCACGGTATCGGCTGAAGGTTGTTTCCATGTTTTCTGCAAACCTTTCCACGCTGTTTTGTCCTTCATGTTCCATCTTTACCGCCATTCCCATGGCAATCCTTCGTTTTCCCGGTCCTACCAGAAGGTGATAAAAGATATTTGCACCGCTATCTGCCGTGTCTGATGTTGTTACCCGAATCTGTGCGGCAAGCTGAGGACACCTTCCTTCATAGGTCGCCATCAGTTTTTCATAAGTCTCTAAAAGTTCCCTGTCCCGAATCTCCCATCGCGCGGTTGCCCTGGATTGCTCAAAACTTCCCCCGGCAAACTGCACTTCTCTATAATTTTCATGGATAGATTCTGAAGCTATATGAAAAATCTGCGGCATCGGCAAAACCTTATACGCGCCTGAATGCGTGGCACGCACTTTTCCTTCCCCAATACGCACCAGCGCTGTCCCGCCGGATACCTCCAGACACTCATTTAAAATCCGCGCCAGTTTCTCTTTCGGAAGCAGTGACAGTGCCTTGCCCGAGATACGCGCCCTGTTTTCCAGCGTTTTCATAGCTGTATTTCCTACTGGATAAGTGCCTTTTTCAAAACGGACCATCAATCCTGTATGGCGGCACGTATCTTTCACAATCTCCTTACTTTCTTCTTCCTCCACTTCCACATCAATACAGGTCCCTTCCTCTATCGGAAGTATCTCCAGCTTATCTGCCGAAATCCGGTGCCATTCTGCCCGCTCTTCCAGTTCTGTCAAAAATTCCATCATCTTTTCTTCCCGGACAAATCCTGCAAAAAAATCATCCTTAAAGTATAACATCCGCAGTTTCCTCCCTGCATTTCTCCCGATTGGCAAAATATTGGGCGAGCATATTTTTTAATTCTGTCCCGCTTTCTACTAATTTTTCTAAGCACCCAGAAATGAGCATCAGAATCATTCCTGTTTCCGATTCCCATTCCCTCTCTGCGCCATATGCCGCCATCCGGACCATTACCTCCAATTCTTTCAGATACCGCACATGATTTACAGATATATCTTCTAAATCGATTTCTGTAACAGGCTCTTCTTTTTTTTCTCTAATTTCCATCCCACTTTCCTTTCCATTTCTCCTAGTTCTCCAACCCCGGAACGAAAATTCCGGATATCCTTCCATCCTGCAGGATGAACTCATAACCATCCTCTGCCATTTCCAAAAGCTCTTTTACCGAGATTTCATTTACTCGTTCCCAACACACTGCAATCTTCATTTTGCTCCTCCTTTTACCCTGTTTGCAGTCATGAAAAAAGAAGGAATACAAAACCTTCCCGTTCTGTTTTAATCCTTCCTTTTCCACAGTTCTTCATCCTATTGATTTTTCCGTGATACCTGAGGCAATCTGCACTCCTGATTTTCCTATCCTCCTTTCTTCTGTCACAGACAAAAAAAAGTCCGTAGAAGCTTCCTCTGCTTCTGCGAACCTTTCTCCATGGTTGATGCCTTGCGGCAAAAATTTTCTTTCCGGCACAGACCGGAACCTCCTTAAATGACTCCGCTTTCTCTTTCCTGTCGGATCGCTGCTTCGTGTCAGCATTGAAAAACGGATTCACAAACTTCTTACCCTTTCAGCTTATCTGCCGGGAATGACGATGTCAATCCGTTTTCCTAAGTTGCGACTGATATGGGACTTTTTTGCATTAGGTAGCGGATAAATCACTGTCCCCTTCCTCTTTATCTGACTTTATTTGGTAATTATTGAAATACAAATCCTCTTTTTCCAAGAACCTCTTCTGTCTCTTCAATAGATTTATCTGTAGCCATTGCTATCTGCTCTTTGATTCATAAAGTTTTATTCCCTCTTTCTGAATATTCTCATAAAAGGGATATGCTTTTACCCAGTACTCAAAATGTTCCTCATTTTTTACCACAGGCATCATCCATATGCCATATGCAACATTATAATCAAATCCTATTTCTGCAAGTTCATCCGAATATTTTTCTATCTCTCTATCAGCCAAATCTACCAAAATCAAAATATCCACATCTGAATCTTTTGTAAAATCTCCCCGCGCATAGGAATCATAAAGAATGACGCCTTTTAAATGCAAACCATAGAGATTTTGTATTTCTGCCAAATACTTTGATAATATTGTTTGAACTGTCATTGGTATAAATCATCCTCCGTTCCTATATTCAAAACAAGCAGGATATTTTCCTCTTTACAAGAATATATCCTGCCTCATATTATCTATTCAGTTTCTATCTACCTTTTAACCCTTTTAATTTTTTCCCAGTCATTTGGAAATCCCATTTTTTCAAGGACTTCCCCATGTACCGAATGTTTTCGAAAACACACTTTTAATTCATGAAATAATGTTTTAAACTCATCTTCCGGCAACAAAAGTTTCAAAATGAGCAGCTGTGCAAATAAGTCATTTTTTCCATACATATATCGACCAAACTCTTTTGGTAACGAAAGTTTTTCATGAATTTCCATATCACATAGTGCATCTTTTGTACGAAAATCAAACAAACGATCATTATGGGCACATACGTTTCTAAACTTTGTCATAACTGCCAGCATCTTCGCCATCTCATTGACCTTAATCGATCCAAAATCCCGACAAACCTGTATCTGTACCCTACCTTTCTGGCAACTATATATTTTGGATAACTGTCCAATCGTCAGCACATTTAACAGAACCCATAACGGCACATATTTGTATTTTGTCATATAGTGTCGGATATACACATAATCACTATCGTTTCTAAGCTGACCTTTCATGATTTTTAACATATTTTCAATCATCATTTTTTTCTTTCCTGAATAATCATAATGCTTCATATCCAAATAATCATTCTGTGAATCACCATATGTAAGACAAAAATGATATGATAAAGAAGATTTGATGTTTCTCTCTACTATTAAAATATACTTTATGAAAACACTTCTCAAATCATAATCAAATTGATACAATTCATAAATATCTTCAAACGTGATGCCATCTTGAAATTGATTTGTTATGGAATTTTTATATACTTCTTTATAGCCATTGATCAACGGAAAATATCCGGTTTTAAACAGTATCTTTTTAGCATACTCCTCATTCTGTATTTTTAGATTTTTTTTCTTTAAGAAGGCAATTTGCTCATCATACGTTAAAAATCTTTTTTTCTCCATTGTTCCGCCGCCTTTATTTTTCTCCCCAAAATAACGAAAGGCCCCCTACGGGAGCCTTCCGGACTACGGGCTTCTCAAGTTTCCGTAGTGCGATCACTAGGTATAGTATATCCTTAACAAATGCTGCTGTCAAGGATGAATATACCCTCTTTATATTATGTGAAACACATCGTTTTTATTCCTTCCATCTAAATCCATATTCCTATTTGATTTTACTTTAAGAATACCTGTCTGCTTTAAAAATTAAAAATCCTCTTTCCTCATCGAAAAATACCGTCCTTAAACTATCTATAATTCTTTAATAGTAAAGGGATCAGACTCTATCGCACTCTGATCCCTTTACACCTCATAAATACCTGATATTTTACCTTATTTTTTCAGGTTCATCCTGATATATACTTATTTGATATTTTCAAATAATCTCATCCTTCAAATGCGCTTATCTTACTCAATTCAGCGCCGAAATCACATCTTCTACTGTCTTTCCGGATTCCTTGATTGCTGCATACAGCTTCTGCAGCTCCGCTGCCTCCAGTTCCTTCTCAATCTCTTTTTTTCGGGCTTTCATGCTCTTAACTTCTGCTTCCTTTGTCGCGATCTCACCTGTTAAAAATTCCATCTCTTCTTCCCATGTCATGTTCTTTTTTCTTCTTGCCATTTTCCTGTCTCCTTGCTCTTTTATTCCTGCAACTTATAATGCCTGTCAGGTTATTTATAGAGTATCACGAAATATTCTAAACGTCTACTTTATTTTAAATCACTTTTTTTTAATCACTGTATTATCTACATTTTTCCACATAATATAATCTGTATCTTCTCGCCATATATCCATATTTTCAGAGCCGGCCCGTGCTGGAACCGGCCCTGTTTTCTGATTTACACTTCAAACCTTCTGATACATTTTAAAAGGATTCCGGACAGCTCCTGAAACAGATCTTCATCTGCACTCCCCCACACATAAGATTTTTTTAATAATAGCTTACGGTACTGCATAAAAATTTCCTCCTGCGCTTTTCTATCCCCTCTTTTAGCCTGCCTTAAAACCTCTTCAAAGTTCATCCCAGCTTCCTCCTCATCTTCTGGATTGCATAATAGTAAGACTGCTTTACCTGCATGGCAGTCTTTCCCATCGCTGCGCCGATCTGTTCAAAATCCTGATTTAAAAATAAATATCGGAATACGATCTGCTGCTCCTTCTTTTTTAATCGCTTCAGACGTGTGATCAGGCTCGTATCCTCCACAATTTCCATCCAATCACTGCATTCCGGCAGGCAACTATTTTTTGTATATTCGTCCAAAACCCCTTTTTCAAATGTCCCGCGCTCACGTTCCATTTGCAAAAATCCTGCTTCCAATGCATCCTCACTATCCGCTATATGATCCTGATACCCTTTCACTTTTTTCACATAGCTGCTTCTCTGATTATCGAGCGCTACCAACAGATATGCTGTAAAACGTCTTTGTATCTCATCCATGAACTTTCTCCTTTTCTGGTCTTATCTGCTCTCTGGAAACCACCAAAAAGGAGGGCTCCGGCACTGAGTCCCCACCTGACAATATCCCCCCGGACCGCACTGACAGCAACCTGCTTAAAGCTGCAGTCCCTGCCTTAAGCTGCCTTCCCCGTTACCCCATATATCAAAAAAGCGGAGCCTAACCGGACTAAAAAACTCCGATTGGCTCCGCCAGTGTGCCGATACTTCTTTTCGGAATAAAATAACCAGAAAAGGAAATTATCCCCTCTTTCTACTTTATTCCGCCAATCCCTCAGATCGTTACAACGCTTTCCTATTTTTTCATTTATACCGGCACAACTTCATAGGCAACTGTTCTTCCCTGTTCATCTTCTCCCGGGATAAACTCTACCTCCTGATCCATATGCAGGTTCTTAAACCCCTCCATCTGGATGTCTGAATAATGCACAAAATATTCTGCCCCGCTTTCATCTGCAACAAATCCAAAACCTCTGCGGGAATTGAACCATTTCACTGTCCCTGTACTTTTTTTCATTTCGCATTTCTCCTTCTTTTTATTCTGGAAATGCTTTTTTCTGCATTTCCCATTTTGTCTGTGTTGTAAAACGGCAGTTTCCTGTAACAAAACATCATATCGTAATGACTATAGCAGGAATCAAATAAAATATCGGGATCAGGTAAAAACAGATTTCCCCTATATCCAGCTCTCCTGTTTTCCACCGTCCTCTCTCTGTCCCGCCTTCCGGCTGTACCTCTTTGGGAAGGATCCAGCAAAGCTCCCGATAGACCCGGACAAATTCCTGCCGCCGATAGCCTTCTGAACGCACCAGAAATACCTTTCTCCCGGTACGGTCTCCCTCCCGGATAAAGCTTCCCTGATCCCCGTCCAGCTCTTCTGCCAGTTCGAGATAAAAAGCCGGTTTCCTGCCTTTTGCCGGAATTATTTTTTTGATATGCCGATACGCTGCGCTGCAAGTCTCCGTTCCCCCTGACAGCAAAACCTGACGGATCATGATCCGTTTTTCTTCCAGCCGGATAAAGCACTCCGGAAGCATCCGGCTTTCTAGCTGCAGTCTCCACCAGCTTCCAAAAAGTCCGGCCGTGACCAACGCCCCCACACCTGCTTCATACAACGCAAGTGTTTCCACTATTCCGAAACAATACAGGAGCAGACAGATACATGTCCCCAAAAACGCAGCCCGCCACCCCCTATGGCAGAGTTCCCTGCGCCTCATCCTGCCAAGCAGCATTTCCCGATCTGGCAACAACAGCATCCGGGCAACCTCCTTCCATCCGGTCAAAGTGCTATTCCTTCCCTGCCTGCCGGATCATCCGTGTGATGATTCCTTCCGCCGATCCGGCTTCCTCGTTGATCCGCGTTACTACAAATCCAATCCGGTCCCCTTTCGCCGGCTGCACCTGTGTATTGGCAGAATGCGCTACCGCATTGACCCCAATATCCAGCCGCAGGAAATAGATCCCCCTGCTCGTATCTGTTACAATGCCGGAATATTTTCCTTGGCGGCTGCATTTCATCAAGCTCGCCCTTGCAATCCGGTCCGTTTCCCCTTTTGCATTAACCTTCACATGCAGTTCTTCCGGTTCCGTCCCCTCTACGGAAACTACTGTTACCAAAACAACGTCCCCGACCGCATATTTTTCTGACGCATCCAGAAGCCACTCCTGACACATATCCCGGATCCTTACAGATACCTCCACTCCGAACAGTTCCAACCGCACGACCTTCGGCGCCACTGCGATAACTCTTGCCTCTACACGCCGCCCCGGATAGATCAGCGGCGTTTTCCCCGAATCCGGTTCCGGAAGGTAAAATGTCCTTCGCTTTTTCTCCATAGCATCCCGACGCGACGCCACAATGCTTCCTGCCTCCTCGTCAGCTTTTCGGATCAGAAAATCAATCTGCGCCCCCAGCATATTGTTGGCGATCCTGATCTGCCGGTTCAAAGTATCCGCCTGTTCCCGACCGTCCCCGTTTAAATCGATTCCCATTTCCTCCATCGGGATCAGGATCCTATATCCAGCAAAAAACACAACTGCCACATTCCATTCCCCTATCTTCTCTATTCCGGATAAGGTGCCTGTCAGGATTTTCCCGTTACGCCACCCGTTCATAATCTCGTGCCAGTTGCCACCGTTTTCCTGCCCATATGTTCCCGGCAGTCCTTCTGAAGAAATTGTAAGGATTCCCATATCTGCCATCATGCTGCCTCCTCTTTTTCCAGGCCCTCTTCTGGATCAGCTTCGGTTTCTGTGCTTTCAGTACTTTCTCCGGTTCCTTCTGTTTTGACCGCATCCCCATCCGATGCCGTTTCTGTTTCAGGCTGCGTCTCTTCCTGCAGTCCTGTCTCCTCTTCCTCCGCACTTTCTTCCGTCTCAGGAATTTCAGGGTCCAGGCTTTCTTCCGTCTGGCTTTCAGCCGTTTCTTCGGTCTCCGGAAGGGATTCCGTTTCTTGGGTCTCTATATCATTCTCTGTTTCTCCTTCCGGAACACTCATACTTTCCGTCTCTTCCTCATGCCCTTCCCCATCTGCAGGAGGATCCGTCGGGATCGGATATTCCCTCCCCGTCTCTGTCAGGATTTTTTCATCGCTGCCTTTCTCAATCCGGTAGGAAGAAACCTCTGTCTCTTCTTTTTCGTATACGATGTGGGCGCCGATAATCTGCCCGTCAGAAAGACCGCATCCCAATTCATAATGGATCGGCTTTCCATCCTCCGAAGTCGGCAGCTTACAGATTAGATCTCCGCGTTTGTTCGGCGGCTCCCCGCATTCATAGACCAGCCCCCAGTAAGGTTCCACTCCCGGTACCCAGTCTACCCAGACAGGATGGGACTTACAGGTATTGTTATGTTCATGGGTCCATTTGTAACAGGAATTTCCGTGTGTGTGATAGACGGCTTTTGTATAACAGCCGCCTTCTTTTTCATTTGTTGCCACCTCGCCAACCTGCGTCCCGTCCGCATCCACATGATAATGATATTCATAAACGATCTCGCCCGGCACTTCTTCCACACCAATCACCAACTTCTGGGGCACGGCTAAAATCCCGTCGGCAAACTCCTGAAAACTGGCATCCTCTGCAACGGTAACGCCTTTTGTGAGCAACGCGGATGCCAACAGCTTTTTACCATTACTCACAAATTGAAAAACCTGGTCGAGTTTTTCTGTCATAAGCCCCTTCAATTCCTCCAGATAACCACGGATTCCTTCATCATGTACCTTTACCGCATTGGTAAGTCCTTCCTGTCCTGCCATCACACTGGAATTGTGATCACCGATGGCATCTTTAATTTCCTGCTGACCGCTCTTGTTGGCTGCATCATGAGCTGTGATCGCATCCCCGAGCACCTGCTGGTTTTCTTTTAAGTTGTCCCCCAGCTGCCCGATGGCATTGCCGATTTCTTCCTGTCCTGCCCCCTGGCTGTTCTCCAGCTTTTCAAAATACGCTTTCAGCTCTGCATCCAGATTTGAAAACGAGGCGTTGATCTGGTTTAAATTATCCGTAATGGCAGAAGAAAGACTTCCCTGCATCTGCTCCAACATCCCCAGAGTTTCCGTATGGTCAGCATCCCCATCTGCCTTCAACTCCAGGATCAACTGCTCCAGTCTTGCATAAGCCGCTTCTGTATTCTGATTGATTTCTGCCACCGCCGTCTGGATGGAAGCCATGATTTCTTCATACTGAAGGTCTCTTTTTTCATCCATCGACATCAGTGTTTCTCCAATCTGTTTCTGTGCCGCTGCAATCTGCTCATGGATATTGTCCAGCCTTCCTTTCAGTTCCAGTACAGAAAGGTCGAAATTTTCCTGAAGCTCTGCCAATGAATCCTGTAAGGATTTCTCCAATTCAGAAAATCCGTTCTTTATGGATTCCAACTGCTCTGCCAGCGCCTTCTGAAGGGTCTTTTCCATATCTTCCAGAATATCCACCAGTTCCTCATGCCGCTCTTCCATATTCCCATCCAGCTCTTCCAGCGCATCCTGCACATTTTTCTCCAGCTTTGTCAGCTGGTCCTGTGTATTTTTGATCTGCTGGTTTACTTCAGAAAGCTTCTGGCTGACCTCGTTCTGCCGTGTTACATTATTCTTTTCCATATCCGCCAGCACATCCGTGATTTTCTGTTCCGTGGAAGAAATCTGGTTTTTCGTATCTGTGATACTGTTCTGGATATTGGTAATGCCTGAATTGATTTTTTCACTGTTCTGGTCGTACTTTGCATAAAATGCATCCAGCTTTTCCTGCTGTTGGGTCAGCTGCGTGCTTACATTTCCAAATTCTGTTTTAATCTCCGTCAGCGTACTGGATAACTGGTTCCGGATTGCCTCCGTCTTTTCCGTAAGCTGCGTCACATTATCCCCCAGCTCCTGACTGGAATTTAACACCTGCTCCAGTGTACTTTGATTCGTCACGATCTGGGTGTCCAGCTGTGTCAAATAATCTGTAACCGTATACAGGTTCTCCTGCATCTGCTTCGTCACTGTATCCCCAAGCTGCTTTATGGAATTATTATTTTTTTCCACTTCCGTGTATGCGGATTCGTAATTGTTCGTATACAGCTCTACCAGCTTTTCCGCAATCGTATGGATTGTAGTTTCCGGCAGCCCCAGATTTAAGTCTGACAATACCTGCTCCAGTTCTGAAACAACTTTTTCCCGATCATAATTACCGCTGCCATCCCCGATTAACCGCTCCAGTGTGGAAATTGCCGCTGAGATCACTTTCTGCTGCTCTGCCTCACTCAGGGAGTCCAATGCATCCAGAGCATTCCCGTCTTCCTCCAGATACTGTTCAAAAACAGCCTGCATCCCATCCGGTTTTTCCCCTTTCCTGCCGCCGCATCCTTTTACAAGCCCTGCGATCAGCAGCGCTGCCGCCAGCACGCCAATCCCGGCAAGCACTGCCACACGTTTTGTCATCCCACCTTTGTCTCCGGATGTTTCCACCATCTCAGAATCCTCCTGGAATCCATCTTCCAGCGCCGGATCGTATTCGTCTTTTCTTTTGAAATCCACCTGTCGTCCTCCTTTGCACAAAAATACCCGGTCTGTCCGACCGGGCTTTCACTCATCTGTTCCTGATTTATCCTTCCCTCCTTCCATTTCCTCCCAGCCTGACCGGAATGAAATTTTTCATGCTACAGCCGTATTTTAGGCAAAAAAGAAACAGCCTGCAGGATTTCACACAGACTGTTTCTCACCAGGAAGCTTTTTTCATTCACGATCATTGCCAAGATCGGATGATATCATTATAGGGGGTGGGAAGTTTAGTGTCAATGGCGCGGGAGTTGCAATTTGGTGGCATATTTGGTTTTTTCCATCTATTCATCGAAATATATGAAAATTATAACTAATACAATCTATT
>OHOC01000502.1_pt1 | contig 12764 bp, 5 predicted proteins | sample 1569701 | NCBI WGS metagenome assembly OHOC01 (sample SAMEA3879522, study PRJEB24766) | human gut metagenome | biome: human-associated habitat; feature: feces | place: USA | collected 1985/1987 | reverse complement strand
CATCTTTATTTATTCCTGTATATACAACTTTTATTGTTTTATTTACTGTTACTTCTTTTGTTTCTGTTAATTGTATATTTTCTACAGGTACTTCCCATGTAATAGTATTATTTTCTGCACTATATATTCCACCTGCCAAGTCAGACTTTGTTTCATCTATTGCATATGGCAATTTGTCTACTAAGATAACTTTTGCATTACCTTTGTAGTCTGAAATTCTTGCTGCATATGCTATGTTATATGTTATTTCTTGGTCTAAGCTTTCAATCTTTGTTATCCTTTTTTCGATTTACGATACTCACGTGGAGACATCCCCATGATTTTGCTGAATAACCGGGAGAAATAATAGGTATCTTCTATACCTATTTTATAGCATATCTGATTAATTTTCATATCAGTAGTGTCGAGTAGCTGGCAGGATTGCTGTATCTTTAATAAGTTGAAATAGGTCAAAGGACTATGGCCTGTTTTCTTTTTGAACAACAGGGAGAAGTGGGAAGGAGAATATCCGATCTGATCGGCTATATCTTGTAGGCTAAGATGCTTTTCCATATTCTCTTTCATATAATGAATAGCCAGTTCGCTTACATTTTCATCTTCTGCTGCATCATTATTTGCAGTTGCATTGCGAAATTGTTGTATATATCGCAATGTTCCCAAATAAAAATGAAACATAGAGAATGCATAACGCAGGTTCTCATTACTATAACCATTCTTCAAAGTATTGAATATCTCTTCAAATAAATTGATTCGTGTACTGATGCGTGAATGCGATTCAGGTTGGATATCCATTGGGCGGCTTGCCTCTTGAGCGTAAAAGGGAGCGAGAATACCTTTAAAGTGTATCCAGTAAATAGTCCATGGATACGATTTGTCGGAAGCATAGGCATGGGGAACTCCCGCAGGGAGGATAAAATACTGGTTGGCGGATACGGTATATTCCTGATTGCCGATGCGATACCATCCAGCCCCGTCTATGCAATAGATGAATACATACTGGTTGATAGGCTCTTTCCGTTCCCGGAAGTGATGCTTGGCTTTCGGATAATATCCGATGTCAGTAATGTGTAGCATGGAGGTAAGAGGGTCTTCTTCCATTTTGTCAACGATAATGCGGGGAAGCACTAAAGCTCTTTCTCCGGTAAATCCATCTTTCAACTTTACCATAATCTCATAGTATATGATTCGACTGTTCTGCGCAAATATATAACAATGTATCTTATCTATCAAATAAACTGCAAAAAATAAGATTGTCCATCTTTATCGAATGAAATTCTATTTTTTATGCTCTTGACATGCTCTATCTTTGCAGTATCAATTAATCAATCTTCTAATGGTATGAAAAGTTATAATAAAAAGTTTGTCTATTTTATATGTTTAGTCTCTGCGATGGGCGGACTTCTCTTTGGCTACGACTGGGTGGTGATAGGGGGAGCGAAGCCTTTCTATGAACTCTATTTCGATATTGCCGATGTACCCGCCATGCAGGGACTTGCCATGAGCGTGGCTTTGCTCGGTTGTTTGATTGGCGCTATGGTGGCAGGCATGATGGCAGACCGTTATGGACGTAAGCCTCTCCTGATAATTTCTGCTTTCATATTCTTGTCTTCAGCTTATGCTACCGGAGCGTTTTCCGCATTTAGTTGGTTTTTGGCAGCCCGTTTTTTAGGTGGCATCGGAATCGGAATTGCTTCGGGACTTTCTCCCATGTATATTGCCGAAGTAGCTCCTACGTCAATTAGGGGAAAACTCGTTTCGCTGAATCAATTGACGATTGTACTCGGTATCCTGGGCGCTCAAATCACTAACTGGCTGATTGCAGAACCTATTCCTGCAGACTTTTCTCCTGTGGATATTTGTGCTTCATGGAACGGGCAGATGGGATGGCGATGGATGTTTTGGGCGGCTGCCTTCCCTGCTGCGATATTCTTGTTGTTGGCATGTTTCATCCCCGAAAGTCCCCGCTGGCTGGCGATGAAAGGAAAAGAAGAGAAAGCATGGAATGTGCTTAGTAAAATAGGTGGTGATGATTATGCCGATCAGGAACTTCGCTTGGTGGAAGAAACCGGTTCTTCGAAGTCGGAAGGAGGATTGCGGTTATTGTTTAGCCGTCCGTTCCGCAAGGTACTTGTTTTAGGCATTATTGTGGCTGTATTCCAGCAATGGTGCGGTACGAATGTAATCTTCAATTATGCGCAGGAGATATTCCAGTCTGCAGGGTATTCGTTGGGAGATGTTCTCTTTAATATTGTGGTGACAGGTGTGGCGAATGTAGTTTTTACTTTTGTGGCTATCTATACAGTCGAACGCTTGGGACGTCGCGCTCTGATGCTTTTTGGTGCCGGAGGGCTGGCTGGCATTTATCTCATTCTCGGCACTTGCTATTTCTTCGAGGTAAGCGGATTCTTTATGGTGGTACTTGTTGTGCTGGCTATCGCTTGCTATGCAATGTCCCTGGGGCCTATCACTTGGGTGCTGCTTGCCGAAATCTTCCCGAACCGGGTGCGTGCCGTTGCAATGGCAACCTGTACATTTGCTTTGTGGGTAGGTAGTTTCACGCTGACATACACTTTCCCGTTACTGAATAATTTCTTGGGAAGCAGTGGTACATTCTGGATTTATGCAGTCATTTGTGCTGTCGGCTATTTGCTCTTCTTCCGTGCGTTGCCCGAAACGAAAGGCAAATCACTGGAAGCATTGGAAAAGGATTTAATCAAATAAAAAAAACAACAGGTTGGCAAATTAACAAGTAAGTAAATAGGTATTGGATAACATCATCAATCAGGCAGGGAGAATGTAAAATCTCCCTGTCCCTGACCCTCTTTGTCTCTTGATCTCTTTGTCAACGAATACAAAAACAAATTTATAATCAATAATACGATGGTAAAGGCATGGAAAGAAAAGGTGGTTATACCTACTTATGAAGTAGGCAAACCGGAGAAGAATCCAATATTCTTGGAGAAACGCGTATATCAAGGCAGTAGCGGGGTGGTCTATCCTTATCCTGTGATTGAATCGATGTCTGATGAGAAAGTGGATAAGGAATACAATGCTATTTTTATCGAAAACGAATACATTAAGGTCATGATTCTGCCCGAACTGGGCGGACGTGTACAAATGGCATACGATAAAATTAGAGAACGTCATTTCATTTATTATAATCATGTAATTAAACCAGCTTTGGTGGGACTAACAGGACCATGGATATCAGGAGGTATTGAGTTTAACTGGCCACAGCATCATCGTCCTAGTACTTATATGCCTGTGGATACGACTATTGAAGAGAATGCCGATGGCAGTGTTACTGTGTGGGTGAATGAAATGGAACGTATGTTTCATCAGAAAGGAATGGCAGGTTTTACCCTTCGTCCGGGACACGCTTTTCTTGAAATAAAAGGGGTGCTTTATAACCGCACTGAAGTTCCACAAACCTTTTTATGGTGGGCTAACCCTGCTGTAGCTGTCAATGACTATTATCAGAGCGTATTCCCACCAGATATTAATGCTGTATTCGATCATGGAAAGCGTGCTGTATCGAGTTTCCCTATTGCAACGGGCACTTACTACAAGATGGACTATTCTGCTGGCGTAGACATCTCGAACTACAAGAATATCAAAGTTCCTACTTCCTATATGGCTGTCAATTCCCGTTTTAATTTTGAAGGGGGATATGAAAATGACACTCGTGCCGGTATGCTTCATGTTGCCAACCATCATATTTCTCCGGGTAAAAAACAGTGGACTTGGGGGAATGGCGATTTTGGTCGTGCATGGGATCGTAATCTGACAGATGAAGATGGTCCGTATATTGAATTAATGGCAGGTGTATATACCGAAAATCAGCCGGACTTTACCTGGTTGCAACCTTATGAAGAAAAGAGTTTCGTGCAGTATTTCCTGCCTTATCGGGAATTGGGAGTAGTGAAAAATGCAAGTAGAGATTTACTGATGAACATTGAACCGGAGGGAGAGGACAGTGTACGTTTTAAAATATTCGCTACCTCCAGACAGATGGTAAACGTGGTGTTGAAAAATGAAGACGATAAGGTATATTATAATAAAGAGAAAACTATTACTCCGGAGGAATTGCTGGATGAAACGGTAAATGTAGAAGGTGAAGAATTTAACAGGTTAAATCTTGAAATCACGGCCAGCGGAAAAGAATTACTGTATTGGCATGCAGAACCGGAAGAAGTGAAACCGATTCCTGATGCTGCCGAAGCAGCTTTGTTGCCGGAAGAAATAAAGACCACCGAACAGCTTTATCTGACCGGATTACATTTGGAACAATACAGGCACGCTACATATAATCCCGTAGAATATTATGAAGAGGCATTACGTCGTGATCCGATTGATGTGCGTAATAATAATGCACTTGGTTTGTGGTATATTCGTAAAGGTCGTTTCTGTAGAGCGGAACAATATCTGCTCACAGCCGTAAAGACCTTGCAGAAACGTAATCCAAATCCGTATGATGGAGAACCTATTTATAATCTTGGTCTTGCTTTGAAGTATCAGGGGCGGTATAATGAGGCCTATGATCGTTTCTATAAATCTTGTTGGAATGCGGCTTGGCAGGATGCCGGATATTTTGCTTGTGCACAGATTTCTATTATGCAAAATCGTTTGGAAGATGCATTGGATGAAGTTGACCGTTCGCTTATTCGTAACTGGCACAATCATAAAGCTCGTGCCTTAAAGACTACCATTCTCCGTCGAATGGGTAAAACAGAAGAAGCTCTGCGGTTGATTGATGATTCATTAGCTATCGATCAATTCAACTTTGGCTGTCGTTATGAGAAGTATTTGATTATGAATACTTCCGAAGAGTTAGTCACCTTGAAAGAAATGATGCGCGGTGAAGCTCACAATTATGATGAAATTGCTCTTGATTATTGTGCGGCTGGTTGTTGGCAGGAAGCTACTTCTTTATGGAAGATAGCTATTGAAGGAGCTGCTGTTACTCCAATGACTTATTATTACTTGGGATGGTGTCTGTTTCAGGGAGGACTTCCCGGAGCGCATCAGGCATTTGCCGATGCAAAGATGGCTTGTCCCGATTACTGTTTCCCCAATCGCCTGGAAGCAATTATAGCACTGCAATGTGCTATGGAACAGAATTCGGATGATGCAAAAGTACCTTATTATTTAGGTAATCTTTATTACGATAAACGGCAGTACGATTTGGCTATGGAAGCATGGGAAACTTCGGCAAAACTGGATGATAGTTTTCCGACCGTATGGCGTAATTTGGCTTTGGCCTATTTCAATAAAAAGAATGAAGAGACAAAAGCCATCGAATGTATGGAACGTGCTTTCCGGCTTGACACTACTGATGCACGTATTTTAATGGAACTGGATCAGCTGTACAAACGTGTCTGCCGTTTGCATAAAGAGCGTCTGGCTTTCCTGCAACAATATCCGGAGTTGATAATGCAACGTGATGATTTAATATTGGAAGAGATCACATTATTGAATCAAACAGGAGAATACAAGAAGGCTAAGACACTGCTTGATGCACATAACTTCCATCCATGGGAGGGGGGAGAAGGAAAAGTACCTGCCCAATATCAGCTGGCCCGCGTAGAATTAGCCAAACAGGCATTAACTGTCGGTAATTATAAGGAAGCTATTGCATTGCTGGAAGAATGTCTGGAATATCCGCATCATTTGGGTGAAGGAAAACTATATGGTGCACAAGAGAACGACTTCTACTACTTTTTAGGCTGTGCTTATGAAGGTTTAGGACAGAATGAGAAAGCTGCGGAATGTTGGGAACAGGCAATTATCGGGCCAACTGAACCTGCCGCTGCCATGTACTATAACGATGCAAAACCCGATAAAATATTCTATCAAGGTTTGGCATTATTGAAACTCGGGCGTTTGGATGAGGCTAATGGTCGCTTCCATAAATTGACTTCTTATGGAGAAAAACACTTGTTTGACAAGATTAAAATGGATTATTTTGCAGTGTCCCTACCCGACTTGTTAATTTGGGAGGATGATTTGACAATAAGGAATGTAATTCACTGCAAATATATGATGGCATTAGGATATTGGGGACTGAACCAGAAGGAGAAATCCATCCGGTTATTAGGTGAGGTAGAAAGATTGGATATAAATCATCAGGGTATTCAGGCTTTTAGGAGTCTGATAGGATAGGAAACTTTGTGGCGGTGTTTGAGCATCGTCACAAAGTTCCTATTTTTATAAACTTAAAATGACAATGGAATGAGAAATCTTAAAAACTGTTTAACCATGAAAAAGCAATTATTACTAGTACTACTCTTTTGCATATCTTTACATAGTTACGGGCAAAAAACACACCAGTTGGTATCTCCAGACGGAAATATACAAGCTTTAATAAATATTTCTGATAAAATATATTATGATATACTATATCAGAAAGACACTTTATTAAAACACTGTAATCTTCAAATGGAATTAGAGAAGCAAAAAATAGGAAGAGATCCCAAACTGATAAAGACGAGTAGAAAGAGTGTTAATGAATCACTGAATCCAGTTATACCACTGAAATATTCGACTGTTTCTAATAAGTATAACCAGCTCTTGTTGAAATTTAAGGGAGACTATTCTGTGGAATTCCGTGCCTTCGACGATGGCATCGCTTATCGTTTCATTACCAACAAAAAAGGAATGATTGAAGTTGGTAACGAAATATTTCAGGTAAATTTTCCTGATAATTATCTACTGCATATGCAGCAACCAGGTGGATTTAAAACAGCTTATGAGGAAGAGTATCGTCATGTACAAAGCCAAGAATGGAAATCTACTGGCCCAATGGCTCTTCTCCCTTTACTGATTGATACACGTAAAGATTACAAAATACTAATCTGCGAATCAGCATTGACCGACTACCCGGGGCTTTTCCTGAAAAGTAATGACCGGAATGGCATGTCATCTGTTTTCCCGAAAGTTCCTCTTGAATTCGGAGAAGATGGAGACCGTAGCCTTAAGATTCTAAAAGAAGCAAATTATATAGCTAAAACCAATGGACAACGTTGCTTCCCCTGGCGTTACTTTGTCATTACCAAAGATGACGGACAACTGATAGAAAACACCATGACCTATAAACTGGCCGATAAGAACGTATTGGAAGATACCTTCTGGATTAAACCCGGACTAGCTAGTTGGGAGTGGTGGAACGGTGCTACTCCTTATGGGCAGGATGTAAATTTCGTAGCAGGCTGTAATCTGGATACTTATAAATATTTTATCGACTTTGCCGCTCATTACGGAATCCCCTATATAATCATGGACGAAGGTTGGGCTAAATCAACAAGAGATCCCTATACTCCCAATCCGAAAGTGGATTTACATGAACTAATCCGCTATGGTAAAGAAAAAAATGTAGGTATCGTGCTTTGGTTGACATGGCTAGCTGTAGAAAATAACTTCGATCTGTTTGAAACATTCGAAAAATGGGGAGTGAAAGGCATAAAGATTGATTTTATGGACAGAAGCGACCAATGGATGGTGAATTATTATGAAAAAGTAGCTAAAGAAGCAGCCAAGCATCACTTGTTTATCGATTTTCATGGTTCCTTTAAACCGTCCGGGCTAGAATATAAGTACCCGAATGTGCTCTCTTATGAAGGTGTAAGGGGAATGGAACAAATGGGGGGATGCCGTCCTGACAATAGTATCTATTTCCCTTTTATAAGAAACGCAGTGGGACCGATGGATTATACACCGGGCGCCATGCTTAGTATGCAACCGGAAATTTATCGTTCTGAACGTCCTAACTCTGCCAGTATAGGTACACGTGCCTATCAGATGGCGCTGTTCGTTCTTTTCGAAAGTGGAATCCAAATGATGGCAGATAATCCGACACTGTACTACCGCAATGACGAATGCACGCGTTTCATCACTCAAGTACCACAAACCTGGGATGAAACCATTGCTTTGGCAGCTAAAGTCGGAGAATATGCCATTGTAGCCAAACGCAAAAGAGATAAATGGTTTATCGGAGGCATGACGAATAACCAAGAACAACAAAGAGAATTTGAATTGGATACAGATTTTCTGAAAGAAGGACAAACTTATCGTATGACTTCTTTTGAGGATGGAAAAAATGCAAACCGCCAAGCTATGGATTACCGAAAAAATGAACGTACTCTTAGAAAAGGAGATAAAATATTGATCCGTCTGGCACGCAATGGTGGTTTTGCTGCTGTTATTGAATAATTTAATAATTATACCTGTTTTATGAGAAGAAAAATAATCTCCTGTGTAGTAATTATATTTTTACTCACGCCTTTAACTGTCAATGCGCAGAAAGAAGGACGTCCTGAATGGGATAATGAATACATCTCCGGAGTTAATAAAGAAGAGGCTTGCCAAATCGCCATTCCTTTTGCCGATGAACAGCAAGCCACCACATCAGTAACCGAAGAGTCACCCTACTACATGACCCTAAACGGTACCTGGAAATTTCATTGGGTAGCCGATCCCAAAGACAGGCCACAGGAGTTTTATCAACCCGATTATGATGTAAGCCAATGGGACAATATCAAAGTACCCGCAACCTGGCAAATCGAAGCTGTACGCAACAACAAGAACTGGGACAAGCCATTATACTGTAATACCATTTATCCTTTCTGCGATTGGAGACATGTGCAATGGCCTAACGTTATCCAGCCCCGTCCGGCAGACTACACCTTTGCTTCTATGCCTAATCCGGTAGGTAGCTACTGCCGGGAGTTCACTTTACCCGATTCTTGGAAAGGAAGAGATGTATTTATTCGCTTCAACGGTGTAGAGGCAGGTTTCTACATCTGGGTAAACGGTAAGAAGGTAGGATATTCGGAAGACAGTTATCTACCTGCCGAATTTAACTTGACCCCCTATCTGAAATCGGGCAAGAATGTGTTGGCAGTGGAAGTATACCGCTTCACAGATGGTAGTTATCTGGAGTGTCAGGATTTCTGGCGTTTCAGTGGTATTTTCAGAGATGTGTTTGTATGGTCCGCTCCCCAAACACAGATCAGAGATTTCTTCTTCCGTACAGACCTGGATCAAGCATATAAAAATGCAACAGTATCTCTGGATGTTACAATTACCGGTAAAAAGAGCAACAGCGAAATCCTTGCAAAAATTACCTCTTTAGACGGTAAAGAGATCACAACACAATCCATGCAGGCCAAAATGGGTACAAACAAAATGCAGTTTGAAGTGTCCAATCCACTGAAATGGACGGCAGAAACTCCCAATCTGTATAATCTGACCCTCTCATTAAAGCAAAAAGGTAAAATCGTTGATATCCGCAGCATAAAAGTCGGTTTCCGTAAGATTGAATTTACCAAAGACGGACAAATGCTGATTAATGGAAAATCAACCTTATTCAAAGGAGTGGACAGACATGACAATAGTCCTCTGAATGGTCGAACCGTTTCGAAAGAAGAAATGGAGAAAGACGTGCAATTGATGAAGTCATTGAACATAAATGCCGTACGTACTTCACATTATCCCAACAATCCTTATTTCTATGATTTATGTGATAAATATGGTATCTATGTTATGGCTGAAGCGAATGTAGAATGCCACGGATTGATGGAATTGTCCAGTGAACCGTCCTGGAAGAAATCCTTTACGGAACGTAATGAGAACCAGGTTAAAAGATATAAGAACCACGCTTCCATCGTAATGTGGTCGATGGGTAACGAGTCAGGAAACGGAATCAACTTCCAGTCGGCTGTATCAGCAGTCAAGGCATTGGACAACACCCGTCCTACGCACTATGAAGGAAACAGTTCTTTCTGCGACGTAACCAGTACGATGTACTCTGACGTACAATGGTTGGAAGGCGTAGGAAAAGAACGTCTTGAAAAAGCACAGAAAGGCGAAACTGTAAAACCGCACGTAGTTTGTGAATATGCCCATGCCATGGGAAATGCAATTGGTAACTTCAAGGAATATTGGGAAACATACGAACGTTATCCGGCACTTCTCGGTGGTTTTATCTGGGACTGGATAGACCAGGGTATCCAGATGCCAACACCTGACGGTAAAGGTTATTATATGGCTGTAGGAGGAGATTTTGGCGACAAGCCGAATGATGGTAACTTCTGTACAAACGGAGTCATCTTTGCCGACCGTACTCTTTCTGCCAAATCTTATGAAGTAAAGAAAATACATCAGCCAATCAGCGTTACAGCTGAAGGTAACGGAAACTATAAAATAACCAATAAAAGATTTCATGCAGGCTTAAATGATCTTTATGGAAGATATGAGATTAAAGAAGACGGAAAAGTGATCCTGTCTGGAAATCTGGAAGAGCTGAACCTGGACGCACAGGAAAGTAGAACCATCACGATCTCCGACGCACAAGTGAAAAAGGTGCCGGGAGCCGAATATTTCATCAATTTCAGCTTCCGTCTGAAGAACGACACAGAATGGGAAAAAGCCGGTTATGAAGTAGCATCGGAACAGTTTAAACTATCTGACAGTGCCAAACCTATATTTGAAGCAGGTAAAGGAAAAATCAGCTTGACCGAAACCAATGATGCGTACATCGTGAAGGGCCAGAACTTCGAGGCAACCTTCTCACAGAAAACAGGAACTCTTTCTGCCTATACGCTCAACGGAGTATCTTTAATCAGCAAAGGACTGGAACTAAACGTATTCCGCGCTCCTACCGATAACGACAGACAAATAGATGGAGATTGGCAACGCAAAGGATTATGTAATATGCTTCCGGAAGCAGGTAAATGGGAAGTGAAACAGGAAGACAACAAAGTAATCCTGCAAATCAAAACTACATATAGAAGTAAAATTGGTTTCGACTTTGAAACAGAAATGGAATATTCTGTGGCCCCTGATGGCTCTATTCTGGTGAATAGTACCATTGTTCCGGCTGTAAACGGAGAAATCATTCCACGTGTGGGTTACCGTATGGAATTGCCTGAAGGTTTCGAACGGATGCGTTGGTATGGCCGTGGACCATTAGAGAACTATGTAGACCGTAAACACGCTACTTATGTAGGTGTATATGAAGACCTGGTATCCAATCAGTGGGTAAATTACATCAAACCACAGGAAATGGGTAATCATGAAGATATACGCTGGATATCAGTCACCAACTTCGACGGTATGGGATTTGTTTTTGTAGCCGGAGATCAGATGTCAGCTTCTGCTATGCATGTAAGAGCAGAGGACATGGTAGACTCTACCGACCTTAGAAAACTGGTACATAAATATGAAATACCAATGCGCAAAGAAACAGTTCTTTGTCTGGATGCCAAACATCGTCCATTGGGGAATGGTAGCTGTGGCCCGGGCCCGATGAGAAAATACGAGCTCCTCTCCCAACCTACAGTTTTCAGTTTTATCATGATGCCGTTGGAAAGAAGTTATATGCAAGATGAGCTGATGAAAAAGGCACATGTGCAAATGCCGGTATGTATGCCTGTTTTGATAAATAGAGACAACAACGGATACCTGCAATTAAAGACTAATACCCCAGATGCTACGATCTATTATAGCTTGAATGGTGGAGAATTCACAGCTTATACAACTCCTATTGAATTTATCTCAGGTGGAAAAGTACAGGCATACGCAACCTCTGAAAAATTAGGGAAAAGCTTGACAACGTCTGTGGAATTGCCTATATATGTAGACCGTTCTTCATGGAAGATTGTATCGGTTAGCAGTGAAAACAATGGTGAAGAAGCACGTAATGCTATTGATGGTGATCCAACTACTATCTGGCACAGCCGTTGGTCGTCACCGGTAGCCAAGCATCCACATGAGATCGTGGTAGATATGGCTTCTCTGCTTGAAGTGGATAAGTTCATCTATACTCCACGTAATTCTGCTAACGGACGCATCAAAGATTATGAACTTTATTTCAGTAAAGATGGAAAGAATTGGGAAGGTAAAGTAAAAGGTGCCTTTGCCAATTCGTCTTCCACACAAGTCGTTACACTAAAAGAACCGATCACAGCTCGCTATTTCAAACTCATTGCCCTGTCGGAAATAAGTGGCAGAGACTGGGCTTCGGCTGCTGAATTAAATGTAAATATCACCAGAAACCTGTCGGGAGTATCCGAAGGTAGACAGCGTGTAGTTTATGTAGACAGTGATGCGGACAATAGTATGAAATTAGCAGCAGATGGAGACATCAACACTTATTGGCGTACCGTACACAATCAATTCTATCTGGCACCGTATCCACACGAGATACAAGTATCACTCGCTAAGGAAGCTAAGGTAAAAGGTATTAAGTATACCCCCCGGCAAGATTCTGCCGAAGGACGAATTGCTAAATATGAGATATACCTAAGTCAGGACGGAAAAGAATGGGGTAAAGCTGTCGCTTCAGGAACATTTAAGAATTCCAAAGAAGCACAAACGGTAGAGTTTACTCCACATCAGGCACGTTATGTGAAACTCCAGGCATTATCTGCTGCAGACAGTGGCAAACAAGCTGCCGTATCAGAGCTGGAAATTTTAATGGCAAAGTAGCACATTATTCAACTCTCACAGGAACTTTTCTCCTGTGAGAGTTAAAAAATGCCCTATACTAAAACTATGTAACATAATGAAAATAGTCCATGAACGATACTAATCGAAATTGTGTGTATTAGTACTTTTTGGGGAAAGTGTAGGTTAGTAGAAATAGTATCTAATTGTTTAGATCTCCGTTATTTCTTCCATAAGAACGTTTTCTGATTTTATCGTAGCCCTTATTTGATAGGTTATAGCTTATAAATATGTAGATTTATAAATAGTCTAAGAAAAAA
>OHOC01000500.1_pt1 | contig 12817 bp, 9 predicted proteins | sample 1569701 | NCBI WGS metagenome assembly OHOC01 (sample SAMEA3879522, study PRJEB24766) | human gut metagenome | biome: human-associated habitat; feature: feces | place: USA | collected 1985/1987 | reverse complement strand
AGCGGTGGATGTCGTTGACCCACCATCCCGCCATTCTTAAGGGGGCGTTTAACATCCACAGATAGCCGTTGACCGTAACCAGATTGCCGATGGTCATTTCGCCCTGAATGACCATCCAGCCGCCGTAAAGCAGCAGGACGACGTTTAACACATAGGAGAGCACTTCAAAAATGGGAAGATATTTCATCCAGATGTCGGAGGACGCAAGCTGGGCGTCCATGTAGGCGTCGTTTTCTTTATTAAATTTTTCGATTTCAAAATCTTCCTTCGCGAATGCCTTTACGACCCGGTTTCCGCTGACATTTTCCTGAACGAAGGCGTTCAGGGAGGAGAAGCGGTCGCGGATGCGCTGGAAGGTGGGACGCACCGCCTTGGACTGGCGGTAGGTCGTCAGCGCCGTAAAGGGCAGTACGACGAGCATGCACAGCGCCAGCTTTACGTTGACGGTAAAGATCATAAACAGCGCGAAGCCAAACAGCAGCAGGTTTTCATAGACCGCGTAAATGATGTAGGCGACAAAGTGCCGGATCGCGTCCATATCGCCGGTCTGGCGGCTCATTAGGTCGCCCGTCTTTTTTTTGCTGTAAAATGAAAAGTCTTCCGTCAGAAGCCGTCTGTAAACGCTGTCGCGCATATCGTAGAGCACGCCCTGGGAACAGACCTCAAAAATGACCTGATAAAAAAAGCGCAGCACGCCGCGCACCGCTGTTACCAGAAGCAGGATGACGACGAGCTTTGTCAGAAGATCAAGCTGTCCGCCCTGGATGACGTCGTCTACGATCAGCCCGGAAACATACGGGTTGACGATCGCCAGAATGGAAATAACGGTGGTCATGATCAGGCCGAGCAGCAGCTTGAAGCGGTATTTCCGCAAAAAGCCCCAGAACCATTTCATCGGTGTCATAACGATTCTTTTTCCTCCTTTTCTGCCGCACAGGCGGCAGTCCTATTATTAAAAAAATACTCAATTTTCTCGCTGATTTGAATGTACTTTCTTGCAGGTTTCATGTAAAATGTTGTCAAGCAGACAAAAGGAATGACAAGGCAGGAATGCTGCGGTCAGGATGAGAGGGAGATGTGTTATGGAGCGCGAAGGCGCGGTGTTTGAGGAAAAATTTGATCCGACTTTTTTGTTTACATGGAAAGGGATCCGCACGGAGGATGAAGAGAGCTTTCACAGCCACGAGCATCTGGAGCTTTGCTATATCCAGTCGGGAAACGGCAGGCACAGGATCGGCGAGACGGTTTATGATGTGCGGGAAGGGGATCTTTTAGTGATCAACGCGGGAACCTATCATCAGGCGCTGATGGGGCCGGAGCGGCGTCCGATAGTGGAATTTTATGTGGGGCTGACGGATTTAAAGCTTGGCGGGGCGGAAAAAAACAGGTTCCCGCTGTGGGACGGCAGCCCGGTTTTCCACACACAGGGAGAGTTAAAGCTCAAATTGAGCAAGCTGTGCGTCGCCATGGAGGCGGAGCAGGAGCGCTGCAGGAACGGCAGGTATTATATGATGAAAACCTATGCCATGCAGATGATTATTTTGCTTTTGCGGGAACAGGAAGCGCCGGAACGGGAGGAAAAGCAGTGGCAGTATTCCTTTGAATCGGTCAGCCGGAAATATCTGGTCGAAAAGATCATGGATTATTTTGAGGATCATTATGAGGAGAAGATTTCTTTAGACCAGATCGCCAGCAATATGTATTTGAGCCCGTTTTATGTGTCGCGGATTTTTAAGGCGGAGACGGGGAACACGCCGATCCACTATCTGATCGAGGTGCGTCTGACAAAGGCGTACCGGCTTCTGGAAGAGGAGCCGGAGTGGAGCATTCAGGAGGTGGCGGCGAAGGTAGGCTATGACGACGCCTATCATTTCAGCAAGCTTTTTAAGAAAAAATACGGGATCGCGCCGTCGGCAGTCAGGCGCGGGGAAAGAGGGAATAATGGATAATCCGATCATACTGACGGCGGAGATCATTGGGACGGTGGCGTTTGCATCCTCCGGCGCCATGCTGGCGATCCGGAAAAATATGGATTTGTTCGGCGTACTTGTTTTGGGGCTGTGCGTTGCTGTGGGCGGCGGCATTTTGCGGGACATCATTCTGGGGCAGACGCCTCCGGGGGCGTTCCGCGATCCGGTCTATGCGATGGTCGCGATGGGGACGTCCTTTCTTTTGTTCGTTGTCGTCTATTTAAAAAAGGAGATTTTAAACAGCAAATATCTGACTTTGTATGAGCAGGTGATGAACTACTGCGACGCGGTGGGGCTTGGGATCTTTACGGTGGTCGGAGTGTATACGGCGCACAGCCTTGGTTATCACAACAAATTTTTCCTGATCTTTCTGGGAATGCTGACCGGTGTGGGCGGCGGCATGATCCGCGACGTGCTGGCGGATTCGATGCCCTTTATCCTGCGCAAGCATGTGTATGCGGTGGCGGCGCTTGCGGGCGCCCTCGTGTGCGTCAATCTGATCGACCAAAACCTGTATCTGTCGCTTGCGGCGGGCACGACGGTGATCATCGTGATCCGGGTGCTGGCGACGAAGTTCTGCTGGGATCTGCCGCGGCCGCTGCCGAAGGAGAAAAAGGAGGGATGAACAGATGAAGTTACTGATTAAACAGCGTGTATTTTCGTGGACGGACACTTATGATGTGTACGATGAATGGGAGCAGCCGAAATATTTTGTCAAAGCGGATTTTTTCTCATTGGGACATCAGATCCGCGTATATGACAGGAATGACCGTGAGGTGGGCTGTATCCGGGAAAAGCTTCTGTCCTTTCTGCCTGCATTTGAGGTGGAGGAAAACGGTGTGACAGCCGGCACAGTCCAGAAGCAGTTTTCTTTTTTTAAGCCGCGTTATGAGGTGGATTATAAGGGCTGGCGCGTGGAGGGGGATTATCTGGGCTGGGATTATGATGTATATGACGGCTGCAGCGCGGTGGCGCATATCAGCCAGAAGCCGCTTCACTGGGGAGACACTTATGTGATTGAGTGTGCAGACAGGACGGATGAGCTGGCATGCCTGCTTCTGGTTGTCGCGATCGATGCGGCGAACTGTCAGGATGATTAAAGAAGCCGGTTGGGATAAAAAATCCGGGTACAGATAAGGAGGAAACCGGGGTGGGATTTTGGCAGGAATATGACAGATTCTGGGACGAATTTGGAACACATAAAAAGATGGTTTTGTCCACTGCGCTTCATGATATTGTGACTTCAAGGATGATGAGCCTGGTTGTGCTGAATAAGAATTTATATTTTCAAACAGACAGGACCTTCCGAAAGTACGCTCAGCTAAAAGGCAATAAAAATGTTGCCCTCTGCATCGATAATATCCAGATAGAGGGGCAGTGCATGGAATTAGGAATACCTGCTCAAAACAGGGAATTTTCCGACGCATACAGGGAATATTTCCCGGGATCTTACGACAGATATACGTTGCTTGAAAATGAAAGACTGTTTGCGGTAAAACCGACATTTATAGAGCGGTGGATTTATGTGGAAGGAATCCCGTATCTGGAGATATTTGACATTCTAAATGAAAAATACGCATTGGAAAGATATGAAGGAGACGGAAGTGTTTAAAAGATTAAACTCATAATTTCCACAGAGAAATATCTGATAAAAGAGGAAAGCAGGACAAAAGAGAGATGCAGGAATGGGAAAAACAGTTTGACGAGATTGCCTTAGAGAAGGGAAGAAAGCTGTATCACTCAAGCAAAGTTAGGGATTTTTAGCAGGAGGGCGAAAAGCTCAGCGCTGTCTTTGCAGGGGTGCAGGTTTATCGGGTGGAAATGGCGCTGGAGAAAAATCTGCCTGTACGGATGCACTGTCAGTGCCCGAAAGCCAGAGGCGGAAGCAAATGCGAGCATATGGCGGCGATTTTGTTTTATCTGTTTGGAGACCGGGAGGCGGAGCAGGAAAAGGCGCGGGAAGGGACACCGCGCCAAAAGCCGGAAAAAGAGGCACTCCAAAAGAAAAAAATGCAGGAAGAACTGGAACGGAAACGGCTGGAGGAAGAGGTGCTTCAAAAGAAGCTGGAAGAGGAAGAACGTCAGAAAAAAGCGGAAGAAGAGCGGCAGAAAAGGGAAGAGGAACGAAAGAAAAAGGAGCGGCAGATGCAGGAAACAGGGCAAAATTTTGAGCAGAAGTATCAGTATTTTGACATGAAAAAGATCCGGGCAGAACTGAATATTTCTGCAAGAGACAAGAGCAAGGGCAGTCAGCTTCTTCAAAATGGAAAAATCGGAGGAATAGAGGTCAGTACGGGATATTATGACGGCGACGAGGAGCTGGTAGGAAGCGTGGAGGCGACCGGGACAGAGAATGGCAATCGCTTTGGCATACGGATCATTTTTAACCGGGACAGCGTGCTCGAATGCAGATGCGGCTGCAAAGCGTGCAGAAGAGGCGGCAGTTATTACTGGTATTATGAAAAAGCAAAGTGCGCCTATGTATCCGCAGTACTGGATTATACGGAGCAGTTTCTGGAGGAGCATCAGCTCGGGGATGCGACAACCAAAAAGGCAGCTTATATACTGGGCGCTTTTTCAAAAAAGAGGGAAAACAGCATCGTGGCAAAGGCTACGGGAGCCGTTGAAAGCTTGGGATTGGAGCCGCGGTTAAAAAAGCAGGACAGGGAACTCATACTGTCTTTTCGGATTACCACACCAAAAAAATTTGTGATCAAAGATCTGTTTGAATTCTGCAGGCTGGTCAGAGAGTCGCAGTCGGGAAACTATGGCAGCAATACGAAAGTCAATCATCAGATTGGGAATTTTGACGAACGTGCACGGGAATGGATCGCTTACATCAACAGGGTGGTTCTGGAAGAGGAGCGAAAGGAAGAGCGGATTGAGCAGACGCTGCGCTATCATTACCGGGATAGTAAATGCAGCGGGCTGGAACTTTACGGCTGGCGGCTGGAACAGTTTTATGAACTTTTGGGGACAGAAGGGATCGAATATGAGGAAAATTCGTTTGATGGAAAAATAAAAAAGATGCTGTATTGTGCAGAGGAATCCCCAAAGATAGGAATGGAGATCATGCCGTTTCTTGACGGAAGGAAAAAGGCGTTTGAAGGAATTCGGGTTTCGTGCACAATGCCTCAGTTTTATTTCGGGGACGATCATTATTATTATGTAAAGGATAACTGTCTGTGCAGAGTAAAGCAGGATGTCCTAAACTGTGCAGAGCCGCTGATCAACAGGGCAAAAGAGGATACCCTGCAGTTTCGGATCGGGAGGAATAATCTTTCTGATTTTTATTATTCGGTGCTGCCGCAGATGGAGCAGGTGCTCACACTGACAGAAAAAAATGCGGATCTGATCCGGAAATATCTTCCTCCGGAAGTTGCTTTCCGTTTTTATCTGGACGTGAGGGATGGCGACATTGTCTGCAGGGCGCACGCTTTGTATGGGGAAAAGGAGGTGTCGCTGGCAGACTGGCTTTTGGAAGAAAAGGTTCCGGAAGGTTTTCGGAGCATGGATCGGGAAAATGAAGTTCTTTGCCGGATTGGTTATTTATTTCCGGAAGCGTTTCCGCAGGAAGACGAATTTATGTGCGGAAAGGATGAGGAGCGGATCTATCAGGTTTTGGATCATGGCGTGGACGAGCTGGCAGAAATCGGCGAGGTGGAGTGTACCAGACGGTTCCGCGACATGAACGTGGTAAAAAATGTAAAGGTTTCCGTAGGGGTTTCGGTGTCCGGAGGTCTGCTGGATCTGGAAATCGATACGCAGGAGATTTCCAGGCAGGAACTTTTGGATGCACTGAAAAGCTATCGGGTAAAGGCAAAATACTTCCGCTTGAAAAACGGCGGCTTTTTAAAACTTGAGAATGAAAATATGCAGATGCTGAGCGAAATGATGGATACGCTGCAGATTTCTTCCAAGGATTTTCTGAAAGAGAATATCCATCTTCCGGTTTATCGGACGCTGTATTTAAACAGGCTTCTGGAAGAAAACGAGACAGTCTATCATACGCGCGACAGCCATTTCAGAGAGATGGTCAAAAGCTTTAAAACAGTGCAGGATGCGGATTTTGAAGTGCCGGAGAGCTTAAGGGGCGTGCTCAGAGGGTATCAGGAAAATGGATACAAGTGGCTTCGGACGCTGGAAAGCTATGGCTTTGGCGGCATTCTGGCAGATGAAATGGGACTTGGCAAAACGCTGCAGACGATTGCTTTTTTACTTGCACAGAAAGAAGAGGGAAAGCCGGAAACTTCCCTGATCGTTGCACCCGCCTCCCTTGTATATAACTGGAAGGAGGAACTGGGGAAATTTGCCCCGTCGCTGAAGGCTTTGCAGATTACGGGGACGCAGGAGGAGCGCAGACAGCTTTTGGAGGAGTGGGAAAAATATGATGTGCTCATTACGTCGTATGATCTTTTGAAACGGGATATTGCTTTGTATGAAGAAAAAAACTTCCTGACAGAGATTATCGACGAGGCGCAGTATATCAAGACGCATACGACAGCGGCAGCAAAAGCGGTAAAGGTGGTGCGGGCAAAAACAAAGCTGGCGCTGACCGGAACGCCTGTAGAAAACCGCCTGAGCGAGCTGTGGAGTATTTTTGATTACCTGATGCCGGGCTTCTTATACCAGTATGAGACGTTCAAAAAACAGATGGAAACGCCGATCGTTAAAAATGACGATAAAGACGCGATGGGACGGCTGCAGAAAATGACCTCTCCGTTTATTCTGCGCCGTCTGAAAAAGGATGTATTAAAAGAGCTTCCGGAAAAGCTGGAAGAAAACTATTTTGTACGTCTGGAAGGGGAACAGAGAAAACTGTACGATGCGCAGGTTGTCAAGATGCAGCAGCGTCTGGCGACCCAAAGCGGTGAGGAGTTCCAGAAAAATAAAATGCAGATTCTGGCGGAGCTGACGAGAATTCGGCAGATCTGCTGCGATCCATCTTTATGTTTGGAAGGGTATCGACACGGTTCAGCAAAGCTGGAAGCGTGTATGGAACTGATCCGGAGTGCGATAGACGGCGGACATAAGTTGCTTTTGTTTTCACAGTTTACTTCGATGCTGGAAATTCTGGAAGGGCGGCTGAAAGAAAGCGGCATTTTTTTCTATTGTATCACGGGGGCAACTCCCAAGGAAAAACGGCTGCAGATGGTCAAGGAATTTAATGAAAATGATGTGCCGGTATTTTTGATCTCGCTGAAAGCGGGTGGCGTCGGTTTAAATCTGACTGGAGCAGATGTGGTGATCCATTACGACCCGTGGTGGAATCTTGCCGTACAGAATCAGGCGACAGACCGGGCGCACAGGATCGGGCAGAAGAATAAGGTCACGGTATATAAGCTGATCGCGAGCAATTCAATCGAGGAAAAGATCCAAAAGCTGCAGGAAACGAAAAAGGATCTGGCAGAGCAGATTTTAAGCGGCGGCGAAGGACAGCTTGGAACGATGAGCAGGGAAGAGCTGATGGAGCTGTTGGAATGCTGAGGGCAGAGGAGAAGAACGCATGAAATATATTTTTCTTCATGGTCTGGGGCAGACTGCCCAAAGCTGGCAGGAAGTGATCTGTCAGCTGAATCCGGAATGGGATGTTTTATGTCCCGATCTGGCGGAATGGCTTTTGGGAAAAGAAGCCTGTTACCGCACATTATATCAGAAATTGGAAAAGTACTGCGGGCAGCTTGAAGAGTCTTTGTGCCTGTGTGGGCTTTCGCTGGGAGGAATTCTGGCGCTGGATTTTGCAGCCAATCATCCGGATCGGGTTTGCCGTCTTGTGCTGATGGGCACGCCCTATAAAATGCCGCGAAAGCTGTTAAAGCTGCAGGATGTCCTGTTTCATTTTATGCCGGAGCGGGCGTTTTTGAACATCGGATTTGAGAAGAAAGCGTTTATCGGTCTGTGCCGTTCCATGGCAGCGCTGGACTTTGAAAAACGCTTAAACCGGATTGCGGCAGCGATCTGCGATGAGCTGGAACGGACGGTAAAAGGAAAAATTGTGACGCATGCCTCTATTACGGCAAGACCGTTTTTTGAGAAAAGGGGCTATACTGTAATAAAAGAACAGCAGGTGGAACGGCAGGGCGTTTTGCTGACAAATTTTGTGATGGAAAAGGGAAGGTAACAGAATGCCGCAGCATCCGACAAAAAACCCCTACCCCGCGGCAGGATTTTATGATATGATAAAACAAGACAGCCGCAAAAAAGCTTTCAATGCGGCGCAAAACTTCTATCATTACTTTTACGAAAATGCCGCCTGCGCGGCAGAATGAGAGGAATCATGGGAAACGTAAAACGGATTTATGTGGAAAAGAAGGCCGGATACGCGGTCAAAGCACAGGAACTGAAAGAGGATCTTGTCGGTTATCTGAACATGACAAAGATTGAGGATGTGCGGATGTTCATCCGTTACGATGTGGAAAATATCAGCGACGATGTTTTTGAACAGGCGTGCAGAACCGTATTTTCCGAGCCTCCGGTCGATATTTTATACCGGGAAAGCATTGAAGTGCCTGCAAACGGGCGCGTGTTCAGCGTGGAATTTCTGCCGGGTCAGTTCGACCAGCGCGCGGATTCCGCGGTACAGTGCGTGCAGTTTTTAAAGGCGGAGGAGACTCCCGTTATCCGCACCGCCGTGACCTATCTGATCACAGGCGACTTAACGGACGAGGAATTTGACAGGATCAAGGCTTACTGCATCAACCCCGTGGATTCCCGGGAGACGGATATGGCAAAGCCGGAGACGCTTGTGACGGAGTTTGCGGAGCCTGCCGATGTGAAGGTGCTGGACGGCTTTACCGCTCTGGATGAGGCAGCGCTGACAGAGCTGTACAATTCTCTGGGGCTTGCGATGACCCTGCAGGATTTTAAGCATATCCAGAATTATTTTGCGAATGAGGAAAAGCGCGATCCTTCCATGACGGAGATCCGTGTGCTGGATACTTACTGGTCAGACCACTGCCGTCATACGACGTTTTCCACCGAATTAAAAAATGTGATCCTTTTCGATCAGGTACAGGTTCCCCATTACAATTATGTGGGGGACAGCATCCTTGGCTTCAAAGCCCATATGGGCGCGGGAGCGATTACTTCCAATGTAAAGAGCGATAAAACGCCTGTTGTGGTAAAGGCAGGGAAGCTGCAGATCGCGACCGGCCTGAAAAAATTCGGCGCGATGCTGGGCGACTGCGTGGAGGTCGGCTGCAACAGCGTTTTGAATCCGGGAACGGTTATCGGAAGGAATACAAACGTATATCCGTTGTCGCGGGTGCGCGGCTTTGTGCCGGAAGGGCATATTTTCAAGGCACAGGACGAAATTGTAAAAAAGACTGGATTTTTGGCGTAAAATGTGAGAAAATAGCATCAGCGTACAGCTGGTGCTTTTTTGCGGATCATTTCTGGCTCCGCTGCGGCGGTCAGCGCTGTATTTTGACAAAAGAAAGCTTTGCGCCTTTTTGGCGCGCCCGCTGACGAAATTTTCATCCATAGACGAAAGGAGATAACACATGATTTATTCACACGAAGTTGAACAGATGTGTCCGGTAGCGCAGGGCGTAAACCACGGCTGTGCTCCCATCCCGGAAGAAGCAAAATGGGTAAAAGCCAAAGAGATCAAGGACATATCCGGTCTGACTCATGGTGTAGGCTGGTGTGCACCTCAGCAGGGCGCATGTAAGCTGACCCTCAACGTTAAGGAAGGTATTATTCAGGAGGCTCTGATCGAGACGCTCGGCTGCTCCGGCATGACCCATTCCGCAGCTATGGCTGCTGAGATCCTGCCCGGCAGAACGCTTCTTGAGGCATTAAACACCGACCTTGTGTGTGACGCGATCAATACGGCTATGAGAGAGCTGTTCTTACAGATCGTTTACGGACGTACACAGTCCGCATTCTCTGAGGACGGACTTCCGATCGGCGCAGGTCTGGAAGATCTGGGCAAGGGCTTAAGAAGCCAGATCGGTACCATGTACGGTACCTTAAAGAAAGGTCCCCGTTACCTTGAAATGGCTGAAGGTTATGTAACCGGCATCGCTCTGGATGCAGACGATCAGATCATCGGCTACAAGTTTGTAAACTTCGGCAAGATGACAGACTTCATGAAGAAGGGCGACGATGCTCAGACAGCATACGAGAAGGCTTCCGGCCAGTACGGACGCGTTGATGATGCTGTAAGAATCATCGATCCCAGACAGGAATAAAAAGGAGGAGGTAACGAAGCATGGCATTATTTGAATCTTATGAAAGAAGAATCGACAAGATCAATGCTGTTTTAAATAGCTACGGTATTGCTTCTATCGAAGAAGCTGAGAAAATCACAAAAGATGCCGGCCTGGACGTTTACCATCAGGTAAAGGGTATCCAGCCCATCTGTTTTGAGAACGCTTGCTGGGCTTACATCGTAGGCGCTGCGATCGCAATCAAGAAAAACTGCAGAAAAGCATCCGATGCTGCCGCTGCAATCGGCGAGGGCCTTCAGGCTTTCTGTATCCCCGGTTCCGTTGCAGACCAGCGTAAGGTAGGCTTAGGCCATGGTAACCTGGGCAAGATGCTTTTGGAAGAAGAGACAGACTGCTTCTGCTTCCTGGCAGGTCACGAGTCCTTCGCAGCTGCTGAGGGCGCGATCGGTATCGCAGAGAAGGCGAACAAAGTTCGTCAGAAACCTCTCCGCGTTATCTTAAACGGTCTGGGCAAAGACGCTGCACAGATCATTTCCAGAATCAACGGCTTTACTTATGTAGAGACAGAGATGGATTATTCCACAGGCGAAGTAAAGGAAGTATTCCGTAAGGCTTACTCCGAAGGCCTTCGTGCAAAGGTAAACTGCTACGGCGCCAACGACGTAACAGAAGGCGTTGCAATCATGTGGAAAGAGGGCGTTGACGTTTCCATCACCGGTAACTCCACCAACCCCACAAGATTCCAGCATCCCGTTGCAGGTACTTACAAGAAGGAGTGCGTAGAGAAGGGCAAGAAGTACTTCTCCGTAGCTTCCGGCGGCGGCACAGGCCGTACCCTGCATCCCGATAACATGGCTGCAGGCCCTGCTTCCTACGGTATGACCGATACGATGGGACGTATGCATTCCGACGCGCAGTTTGCAGGTTCTTCTTCCGTACCCGCGCACGTTGAAATGATGGGTCTGATCGGTGCGGGCAACAACCCGATGGTAGGCATGACGGTTTCCGTTGCGGTTGCCATCGAAGAAGCAGCAAAGGCTGGTAAATTCTGAATCATTTAACACTTTAATGTCAGAAAGCGAAGCCTGAAATCCTACCATAGTGGTATTGGTGTGTGCATTTGTGTGCAGAAAAAGAGGAGGTAATCCAAGCTTATTATGGATTATCTTCTTTTTTCGTTTATTCCAGAAAAAATCTGACATATTATTGGAAAAATTATAAAAAAAGCAACTGGCTGCCTTATGAGAAATGAAAGGAGTAATCATACATGAAAAAAGAAATAAGAAATCCGGTTACTGTGATTTTTCTTGTTGGGAAAACGCAATGAGAGAATGGCTGGAAAGCAGAAGATATTTATTCTCAGAGATTTCGCTTTTAACAATAGAATCCTCCGTTTTCTAAAATATTATTACCAATCTCAATATCACAGTTGAGGATTATGCGATATATAACGATGTTGGCAGATTTGGTATTTGGTAAGCAGAAATTGCCGGTTCAATCCCTCCTGTTTTTGAACCTTATAAATGAAGAAGATAAAAATTGTACATAATGATGTTTTTGGAAGAGAAAAAAGGAAAAATAGAAAGATAAATATATATTCTGTCAGAAAAAGAATGGATAAAATAGTGTGAAATGCCAATTTTATATCGACATAATATTCCAAATGTGTTATAATTCCCGGCAGATATTCCACTCATATTTTAAGCAAAGGAGAAGAGGAAAGTGAAAACAAAATGGTTGGCGGGAGTACTTACGGCATGTATGCTTGTCGGAATGATGCCCAGAGCAGTTTTTGCGGAAGAGGCGGGAATATATGCCGCTTTGGAACAGGCGGAAACAGAAACTACCGTAGATGTTTTCGGGGAAACGGAAATGAGAGAAGAAACTGAGGGGGCGCAAGCCGAGACAGAAAACGGTGCCGGGACCGAAGAAAGTGCAGAAACTGAAGAAAGTACAGAAGCTGAAGAAAGTACGGAAATTGGAGAAAGTGCGGAGATTGAAGAAAGCTCGGGGACTGAAGGCAACATAGGGACAGAAGAGGGCACGGAATCTGTCGAAGAGACAGAAAGCACGGAAACTATGGATGAGACAGAAACCGAAGCAACAGATATAACGGAAGAAATTACGGAAGAACCGGAGTGTATCTGTACAGAACTCTGTGAAACAGACAAGGTAAACGGACAGTGCCCTGTGTGCAGGGATGATATTTCTTTGTGTGCAGGAAATGTACAGGATAAAAGTATGGCGGATACGAAAGCATTTGATTTAAAGTCTGCTTTGGAAAACGCTGGGGACGGAGATATCATAACAATTCCGGAAGATGTGGAGCTGACAGAATCTATCTCTGTTGAAAAAGATATTACATTAGATCTGGATGGGAAAACGATTCATGTTTTTATCAATTCTGATTCAAAAAGCACTAAAAGTGCATTTTTGGTAAAAGGCTGCAAGTTTACGATCAGGAATGGATCGATCAGAGGAGAGAAAGATAAGGCAGATAACCGGGCAATTCAGGCAGAAAACGGAAGTACGCTGACATTGCATGATGTAACAATTGCGGACTTTGAGGCAAAAAGCGGGGATGGCGCGGCGGTATGCATGAAGAATGGTACGCTGGACATCAAGGATTGTTCTCTGGGGTTTTATGATTTTGAGACAGACAAATATGGCGGG
>OHOC01000492.1_pt1 | contig 12947 bp, 13 predicted proteins | sample 1569701 | NCBI WGS metagenome assembly OHOC01 (sample SAMEA3879522, study PRJEB24766) | human gut metagenome | biome: human-associated habitat; feature: feces | place: USA | collected 1985/1987 | reverse complement strand
ATCCCATGTTAAAGTTAATCTATATTTCTGGCTTATTTCCGTTTATGTCTTTCAACGTTAATATCTTACCACCTATGTTTTTACCGTCACCCATATATGCAACTTTTCCTTTAGAAGGTAATTCAAATTTATAGTCTTCATCATTTGAAATATCTATAATTGTAATTAAGTTTTGAATTCCATTATCTTCTACTACCTTTAAAAACTCTTGGACTGTTAATAATTTGTTACAATCATTGTCCACTAATTTATTTCCACTTTTTATATTTTCTTGTGGTGTTTCGTATCCTCTAATTATTGGCATTTGGTTGTTTTCAGATGATATTTCCAAAATATTTCCGTTTCCATCTAAATATGCAAAAGCATTTCCAAATTCTAATTGATATTTCGCTTTTCTTTCTGTTACATTTAACTGCACTGTATTTGGAATCTTTCTTTTTACTTCTACTGTATCTATATACGCATTTTCTTTTACTCCAGCCTTTACTTGCTTAGCAGAAAATTTAAATATATTTTCTTCTAAAGTAAGTTTAGACAAACTTTTAATTTCTTCTACATTAATTTTACTATTACCATTTACCTCTTATATTGTTTTCTTACGCAGACAGGAAGAATTGGAAAAGGAATTTTATACGATGGAAATTGAACCAGATGGAAACATTGTACAAAAAAGTAAGGACTATAACAGAACGGGAGAGGACTATGAAGAGGCAGAACCATTTTTAAAGAAATGGAAAAAGAATGTATTGAAAAAGATAAGGAACCAGGAAAAAGATCCTACAAAAACGCAGGTTACACTATGGACTGCGGAGCTTTCTGCTGCTTATAAGGATCATGTGGTGATGAAAGGTGGAAAATATCAGGGCCAGTATCTGTCAGATGTGCTGAAAGCAGAACAGGAAGCAGCTGCTTAGAAGAAAAGGAGAAATATGGAAAAAGAATATCAAATAGTGACAAAAAATATACCGGATAAGAATTTGCAGAAATTAAAACATATCCGGCAGAAAAACCAGTATGGTTGTTATGAGGAGAATCTGGAAGGAATGTATACAGAAAGAGGGGTATACAGACTGTTTCGCAAATATGTTAATAAACAGGAATATCCTTTCTATCAGGACTGGAAACAGGATATGCTGAAAATGGGCATTTTACTAAAAGACCCTAAAACAGAGCTGGCAGTAAAAAGAAAGGGTGAGCATATAGTGGAAGAAATCTGTATTACGGTGAAGACGATAGAAGATGCCTGTAACCTTGTACGGCAAGCATACAGAGATTCCGATGTATGTTTGGGAGAGCTTTTTCGAAACATAGAAATTCAAGGATTGAGCATTCAGGAAGTAGTGGAAGTATTTTCCATACTGTATCGTGAACTGGAAAATGACAGAGTCTGTCGTGTGAATGTGGAAGAAAAATTTTTCACATTTGTAGCATAGAAATTTGATGATGGCGGGGGTGTGTCGGTGACATGCCCCCTAAAAAATACCATGAACAGCCAATTACGCAATAAAAAAGGCAATTTAAACAAAGAACCTTGTGGTTTTACCGGAGCATGCTATTCTAAAAGAAAAAGGGGAGGGAATACAAATGATGAAAATTGCAATATTTTACCAAAAAGAAAGCAAGCTTCTGGGTGATATCCGAAAGAAGATCCGAAAGGAAGCGTGTCAGCCAGATAACATATATGCGATTTATGAATACTCTACGATAGAGGCTTTGCGTAAAGCAAATGAACAAAGTCCTATGGATATCGTGTTTTTGGAAGATACGATAGATAATTGTGGACTGACAGTCGCCAAATATATCCGGGAAACAGGACAAAAAACTTCTCTCTACTTTTTCGGAACGTCTACGAATCGGGCTTTTTATGGATATGAATATAAGGCAGCACATTATTTGACGGAAAAAGAACAGGTAGAAAGTTTAAATATCTACCAGCATTTTTTCAGAAAGTATTTTCCAAAGAAAACGATTTTCCTGTTTGATCAAAGCATGGATTCTGCATGGGCTATGTGTTTATCCGAAGTTGTTTATATTGATTTAAAAACCGGGGATATTTGTACAGAAAAAGGAGAGAAAAAATCGGGTTATATACTGACAGAGAAAGTATTGGAAACAATAGGAAAAAAGACCTCTTTTCTAAACGTTTCCGGAGAATATCTTGTCAATCAGGATTTTATAATAGATGTGACCGAGCAGATGATTTACCTATATCAGAATAAAAGCATTTTATGTAAAGAAAAGGAGAGGGATACGATTAAAGAGTTCCTTTGGAACATGGGACAAAAAGAGTTTTTATAAGGGAATATTATGCATACAATATATAGAAAAAATGGATTGTAAAAAACTATATATTGTGTTAATATATTGTTGAATATATTTTTACAAATGGAAAAATTTGTAGTTAGTATTTCATTTTGGCAGAAGCCAAAAGCAGTATTTTAAGGAATATCCTGAGAAATAGAAAGAAAGACATGAAGAATCGTATGGTTTTTTGTGTCTTTTTTTGTATGCAGAAATGGAAAGGAGGACAAATTCAGTTTTTAGAAGCAGACATTATCGTTGTATGAAAGGAGAACTATTTTATGAAAATTATTTGTAAAAAGACAGATTTAGCAAAGGCAGTTCAGACTGTATCAAAGGCAGTTCCTGCAAAAGCAACCACCTCTATTTTGGAGTGTCTTTTGCTCCGGGCAGAAAAAGAGGAGATTACCCTTACCGGGAATAACCTGGAATTGGGGATTGAAACAGTAATGCCGGGAAACATTGAAGAGGAAGGCAGTATTGCAATCCAGGCAAAAGTATTTGGGGAGATTGTAAGAAAACTTCCAGAGGGAGATGTCGTACTGGAAACAGGGGAAAAAGATCAGGCGACTGTACGCTGTAAGAAGACGAAGTATAATCTTTCTGTAAAGTCAGCAGAAGAGTACACCTGTATTCCCGATATGGAACGGAAGAATCATGTCACGATTTCAGAGTTTGACTTAAAAGAGGCAATCCGGCAAACGATTTTTTCAGTAGCAGATACTTCCTCAAAGAAGGCAATGACAGGAGAACTGTGGGAAATTAATGGAAAAGAACTGAAAATTGTAGCGCTGGACGGACACCGTATTTCACTTAGAAAAATCAAACTGAAAAAAGAATATGAACCGCGAAAGGTCATTGTTCCAGGAAAAACACTGGCAGAAATCATCAAGATTATTGGCGGAGATCCGGAGAAGGAAATTGCAGTTTACTTTACAGAGAACCATATTCAGTTTGAGATAGAAAATACCAGAGCAATCTCCCGGTTGATTGAGGGAGAATATTTAAAAGTGGAGCAGTTATTATCAAAAGATTATGGAACAAAAATCAAAGTTCAGAAAAAGGAATTACAGGAGTGTATTGACAGAGCAGGTTTGTTATTGAAGGACGATGCAAAAAAGCCAATTATTCTAAATATTGAAGAAAATATTTTGTCATTGGAAGCAGTATCAAACATGGGCTCTATGAATGAAAGTATGTTCGTTGTAAAAGAGGGAGAGAAATTACGAATTGGGTTTAATCCCAAATTCTTATTGGAGATGCTGCGGGTGATTGATGATGAGGAAGTCTTCATGTATTTTACGAGTGCAAAAACGCCATGTACTGTAAGAGATGAAAAAGACAGTTATGTATATCTGGTTCTTCCGGTCAACCTTAGTGCCGCAGCGTAAAGTGAGAGAAGAGGGTGAATAAGAAGGTATGGAAATTGTTCGAAATGGGCAGAAAATTCTGTTGACAGAGTGGGAATTATTTCAGGCGTATGAAGAACAGAAGTATTTGTACTTAAAAGAAAGCGTTTTGGAAAATATGGAAGACTGTCTTCCAAAAGAGATGTATAGCAAATTGAAAGCAAATGAAGATTACAAGGAAAGAAGCATCACTTTATTCCAAAAATATTATGAGGATTATCATATGGAATATGATGTGGCACTAAAAGAGGCAATCCGCGATTCTGCGAAAAAGTTTCTTGATGCAGAAAAAGCAGAACTTGTAGAAGAAAAAGGAAGGAACAGTAAAGGATGAAAAGAGAAAATTATATTATTACGGTAAAAAGCATTTATATACGTAATGCGGAGATGTTTTGCCCGGAAAGCATGACGGAACAGGAAATTTTGAACTTAGATGATATCGATATTTTTCAGTCCTGTGAGTTTGAAAGATACTGGAAAAATGCAGAAGTTTCTGCTTACTTATGTCAGATGGCTTGTGCAGAAGAAGAATTAAAAAGGGAACTTCAGAAAATTGCAGAATATTTCAAGATACCAGCCTGTTTTTTAGAAGCAATTCCCGTAAAAAAAGATTTGGAAGATGATATATTTCATAATAATGGAGAGAAGGAAAATGAAGAAAGCACTACTTAAAAAGATACCTGTTGTGGAAGCCGGTATTAAGGATAAACAATATATGGAACTTTGCAGACAAAACTATCTGATGAAGGTACAAAAGGCTACGGTAGCACATAAACGGACTTTAATCCTAAATCTTTATGACGCGGAAAACATTATAAAGGAGCAATATCAGCCGTTCTGTCGCATCTTTTTTTCTAATAGAGACTTTATTACATATTTTATAAAAGAAAACCGTTGGTCTATAAAAACTTTGGATATCTTGGAAGCTGAAAAGGGGAAATTTATATCTCAGATTGCGATACGAACATATAAGGAAAAAAGGAGTATTCAACAGTTTTTTCATTGTACAGATGATGCCGTAGACAGTATACAACTGATACAAATAGAACAGCAGAAAAGAAAAGCAGAAAAGTCGTTAAAAAGAAAAAAAAGAAGTATAAAAGATATAGAGTCTCTATTTCGCAGTGTGAAACCAGTGACTGGGAGATTTGAAAAATGGCTGGAATACGAGGTGTTAAAAGAAAGTCAATATATTTTCTATCAGTATTCCAAAAGAAAGATGATAGATTGCACATGTAGTCATTGTAAATCGGAATATCAATTGGAGAGATCTATACCAAGGCATAACAAAGAATATGTGTGTCCCATTTGCAAGCGGAAATCAATTTTTAAAGCAAAAGGAAAATCAGGATATTTTTCTGATTATTCAGAAGCAGTTAAAATTGAAAAAGCATCAGATAGAATCATACTACGTCATTTTGAAGTTAGAAAATCTTATGCTGCGCATGGTACGGGAGAATATACATTATCTTATCATGAAGACTATCGGGCTGTATTTCAGGAAAAATTCCATTTTTATTACCCGGTTTATAGCTGTTTGGCTCATAAGAATGTATGGAAAGAGAAATATATAGATCCGTATTTTCACTACAGATATCATTTGAATTATACGATAAAAGCATATCAGACGATAACCCAAATGCCTGGAATGGTGTATCCATATAATTTGAAAAATGTTTTTAAAGGAACACCATTTGAATATTGCTCCTTAGATTATTTTGTCAAAAATAATCGTTTTGTAGAGCTGCCGGTTGTATATTATCTGAAGACATATTTAAAATTCCCATTGCTTGAACAGTTCGTGAAGCAGAATATGTTTTATATCGCTTTGGAATGCCTATATCAGCTTCCAAACGAATGGGAAGAAACAAAGGAAACGAATACAAGACATTTCTTAGGAATAAATTCACGATATTGCTCTATCCTAAGTAAGTATAATATGGGGATAAAAGAATGGGGCGTTTTACAGAAAATGGAAAAATTAAAAATCCATTTGTCGGAACAGGAAATTTTTGCATATTGTAAAATTTTTGAGAGTAATAGAGATTTCTTGGAATTAAACCAGTATGCATCTATTCGGAAAATTGTGAATTATCTGGCAAAGCAGATTGAAAAAGAAGAAAAAGGAAAGGCATATAAGTTGTCCGGTGATGTATCTGGTATCAGTCATGTGGAAATGAAATGTTATCAGACGTATATAAGAAGCTGGAAAGATTATATTGAGTGGGCAGAAAAATTGGAATATGATCTGAAAAGCCGATACGTTCTGTTTCCAAAAAACTTTAAAGATGTTCACGACAAGACTTTCCTGGAGTATCAAAAACAACAAGATAAGATGGAAAGAAGAAAACAGGCAAAAGAAAGAAGAACCGTGAACCAACTTTTAAAGAAAGATATAAAACTACTGGATACCAAAATTCAGGATAAGGATTATCTTTTAAAAGTTCCTGAAAATTGTCAGGAAATCCGAAAAGAAGGGCAGGCGTTAGGACATTGTGTAGGAAGTTATATCCCTCATATTGCCAATCGGGAATGTGATGTGTATTTTATCAGGAAAAAGACCGATCCGGATAAGCCTTTTTTTACGGTTGACTGGAGAAGAGGGAAGATTGTGCAATGTCAGGGGAAAGGGCGGATTCGTTATCCGCAGGAAATGGTAGAATTTGTTCATTATGCAGAAGAAAAATTAAGGCTTCTAAAAGGAGAAGAAGAAAAAAAGGCTGCATAGGAATATAAAAATTTTAAGAGAATAGAAACACAGGCAGAAGGATTAGAACATTCTTCTGCCTTTTCTTATGAAGAGAAAGGAACAGAGATATGAATGATGTATTGGAAAAATTACAACGTGTCAAAATCCAAAATAAGACCAGGCTGTCCAAAGAAGACCAGCAATTTTGTCAGATACAGCAAAAATTATATGACAGTACCAGAAATCATTTTTTAAGTATGTTTGTAGATATGGAAACACTGCACCAGCAGGAACTGACCTTTTATGGAAAGGTACAGAAATATGCAGACAGGGTGTACCAACAGAACCTGATTTGTATGGATAAAAAGAAACAAACAGAACTGATGGAAAAGGTGCATAATCATTTTATCAGAACCATTATTTCCTTCTTTAACCGGAAATATGGTCTTGCCATACAGAAACATTCGTATGAACGCTATATTTCCCTGCAGACTCTGGCAGAACCCGTATTACATAAGCGGATTTCTTCTTTAACAGAAGAAGAGAAGCAAATTTATCGGGAAGAAAGGAAGAAATGCTGTAAACAGAAAGAAGAAAATCTTCATGAAGTTTTGTTTGCCAGAATTGAGTATCCGTTGATTTTGGATGATATTTTTTCTTATCTGGGCGGTTTTAGTTTTCAGGAGAAAGTGGAGCAGGAGATTAAAACAGATGCAAAAGCAGGAGTGACCTATGCAAAATATAAATTGCAAAGTAAAAAACTGTCCATTCAAAACCTGTTATGCAGCAAAACAGATCTTTGGGGAGAATACGAAATCTGTCTGGATAGTGAAAAATATAAAGCACTTTTACGGGCATTGACTTTTTTTGACTCCAGTAAAGAACAGGTTTCTATTTATGATGGCTGGCTGGAAAGATTTGTAAGTTTTTCATATAGCGGGAAAAAGGAGAAAGAAGGGATTTTTGATGAACACCCTGCGCTTGGAAAGAAAGTTGTTAAATTTAAGTATTTTAAAAATGGCAGATGGGATATTGTTTTTGCCAGTGGTGTACATGCATTGTCTTTTGCCAAAGAGTATCTCGGCTATAAGGAGGCGGCCTAATGGGAAAATACAAAAGAGATAAGGGACTTCAAATACCAATGGAGCAAAGGCAAAAATTGAATGCGAAAATTTTGTATCTAGTGGAAAACCATGAAGCAGAACTATATGGGATCACACCAGAGGATATTTTTAATGTATATATGGGAAATGGTGGGCTGCATGGACTGGACAGGAAAGACTTTCAAAATTTTCATGCTTATACAGAAGCGAAAAAAGAAATAGAGCAGGGACAGTTTTTTACACCAGCGGAAATATGTGAATTTCTTGTTGCCTGCGTCAAACCGGAACCGAAGGATATAATTTATGATTTGACTTATGGTAAAGGAGATTTTTTTAATTATCTTCCTACAGAAAGTAATATCTATGGAACAGAAATTGATATGAAAGCGGTGAAGATTGCCCAGTACCTCTACCCGAAGGCAAACCTGCAATATGGCGATATCCGGCAGTATTCCCCTGTTTTAAGCGGGGATATTGTGTTTGGAAATCCGCCCTTTCATCTGGAATGGGGAACAAAAGAAGCACCGGTATCTTCCCAGATGTATTATTGTAAAAAAGCATATCAGGTACTGAAAAACGGAGGACTTTTGGTTTTGCTGGTCCCGGAAAGTTTCCTTTCAGATGATTTTTCAAATAAAGGGGATATTGAAGAAATCAGTCACATGTTTAATTTGATTGTACAATTTTCTTTGCCGGCAGATGCATTCAAAGAGTATGGTGTGACATCTTTTCGGACAAAAGCAATGATTTTGCAGAAAAAGAGTCAGTATGTAACAGAAAGACCCTATACCACAAAGCAAGAGGTTCTGAAACATCCCCAAGAAATTTATCAAACTCATGTGTTACCGGTTCTTCAGGAACGGAGAAAAAATGCTGCAAATATTTATTTTGAATGTCAGAATACAGATTTAGAGGCAAAGCAGAAACAGGTATTTCAGGAAAAAACGATGAAACTTTTGTTTGATATCAAAAGAAATCGAAATATCACTCATAAAGCTGGACTGGCAGAAACGATTTTGCAGAAATACCTGAAGCAGACGAAACCGGAGGAACTTTCCTGGCAGGAGTGGGAAAAAATTAAAATACAGCCGGAAGATGTTTTACGGAAATTAAAGGGGATTTTATCTTCTGCGAATAAGACATACAGGAATGAAATCCGGATTGTAAAGACAACTTATGGATTTAAAGAAAAGGATTATCGGGAAAATGGGACCGATATGAATTTGGGTTCTATCAATTCTTTTGTATTATCCAAAAGAGAAGTTCCTGGATTTGAGCAGTTCTTAAAGAAGAAACGGCGAGAATTTGCATTGCAGGAAACATCTTTTGAGAAAATGAAGCAGGATGACAAAATTGCAGAATATCTGGAAAATTGGCATGTAACAAGTCAAATGACAGGGGAGGTCAAATATCTGAATGCTGTACAGAAAAAAGAAGTGAATAAACTGCTGCAGAAACGATACGTTGCCCTACAGTTTTCTATGGGAACTGGAAAAAGCCTTTGTACACTGGCAATGGCGCAGTACAGAATGAAATATAATCCTGTCCGGAATATATTCATTGTCGGCACAGCCCTGGCAATCAATAATACATGGGAAGAAATATTGGAAGACTATCAGATTGATTTTTACCGTATTCGGAAGAGGGAGGACATAAAAAGGGTACAGAGAGGACAGATTGTGCTCTTGACTATCAATCTGCTTACGGAATTAAAAAGGGAGATGAAAAAACTGTTACGTATCCGCTGTCAGAAAGTCATGTTGATTTTTGATGAAAGTGATGCAATTACCAACGGAAGTTCAAAACGTACAAAAGCAATGCTTTCTGTTTTTCGAAAATGCAGATATAAAGTGCTGGCAACAGGAACACTGACAAGAAATAACGTGGTAGAAGCAGCACCTCAATTAGAACTGCTTTATAACAACTCTATTCATTATCTGGCAAAGAATGAATGGATCTACCGATTCAAAAACGGACAGATGGAAAAAAATAGGAACTTCTTTTTGAATCAGCCATTTCCAGCTTATAAAAGAGGGTATGAACTGTTTTCTTATTCCTATTTACCAAAGAAGATTACAGTGTTTGGTCTGGAGAAGGCAAATCAGGATATTTATAATGCATCATTTTTAGATGAATTATTAGAAAAAACAGTCATAACAAAAAATTTTGAAGAAGTGGTAGGAAGGAAAATTTATAAGATTTACCAGGGAACCTGTTCTTTTAGCGAAAGGGAAAAAGAAGTGTATCGAATAGCAGTAAAAGAGTTTGATAAAATCCGCAGGAAGTATTTTGCAGCTTACGGCAATGCACGAAAGGATTCCATGTTTCGGATTTTGCAGCAACTGCTGCTCCTTCTGAAGATATGTGCAGATCCTTCTCTTGCATACGAATACGATAGCAATGAAGTACCTACGAAGGTAAAAAAAGCAATCCGTCTTTTGCAGATGTGGAAGTATGAGAAGGTTGCGATTGGAGTACGCAGAATAGAAGTGGCAGATTCCTATTACCGATATTTAAAGCAGGCATTTCCAGAAAGGCAGATCTTTTATATCACAGGGGATAAAGTTCCATGCAAGCAGCGGCAGAGGATTGTAGAAAAACTAAGAAAGACAGAAAATGGGATATTACTTTCTACGCAGCAAAGCTTGTCAGAATCTATGAATATAGATGATGTGGATAAAATTATCCTACCAGAGCTTCATTACAATCATGCGGCTATGGAACAGTATTATTTTCGGTTTATCCGGTATACGTCCAGAAATTTTAAGCAGGTGGTATTTTTAATTTATGAAAATTCCATTGAAGTGAACCTGCTAAAGATGATACTGGCGAAGGAGAAACTTAACCTGTTTATGAAAAATCAATTGCTAGAAAACGGAGAACTATATGAAAGATTCGGCATCAATCCCCAGATATTTTCCCTTTTGATGACAACCAGTGTGGATCAGGAAGGAAAACTTCAGATTCAATGGGGCGAACAAAAAATTAGTTAGAGTGTTTGAAAAAGAAACATACGTAATGATAATTTATGGCAGAATTTTTACTCAAAGAAATTCAAACTACGATACTTTTACTCTGCTTATAGCAGAACAATATATATTTTGAGAAAGTATTGAAAAGTTTATTAGAAAATACAGAATAGGCTTAAAAGTCTGTTTATATTTAGTGTAGAACTTAGCACAATAGTACGCAAAGTCTCCCTAGCGTGGCAATGACAGATATAAAAAATACTTGTTTTTCTGGTTCTTGTATTTTGAGGATTTGTCAGTAGAGATTTATAGGAAAGGAGGATGTATGAACCAGAAACATCAAAATGTTCCAATTTGGGAAAAAGCAAACCTTACTTTGGAAGAAGCGGCAGCTTTTACTAATATAGGAATAAACAAATTGAGGCAGTTAACAGACGAAGATGGATGTGAATATGTTCTTTGGATAGGTTCTAAAAGATTAATAAAACGTAAGAAGCTAGAAGAATTTTTAGAACATGCAGAAAGTTTATAAGAGTCATTGAAACAAGGGGCTTTGATATGATAATATTTGAATATCATTTCAAGGCTCTTTTTGGATTATGAAAGGAGAATATATGTCCGAAAAGAGAAGAGATAATAAAGGAAGAATTCTGAAAACAGGAGAAAGCCAAAAGAAAAATGGGCAATACATTTACCAGTATACGAATTCATTTGGGGAGAGAAAGGTAATCTATAGCTGGAAATTGGTAACAACAGATAAAGTTCCAGCGGGAAAGAGAGAGGATGTTTCACTTAGAGAAAAAATAAAAGAAATTGAGCGAAAATTAGAACAAGAGCTCATTATTACAGGGCAGAATATGACGGTTCTACAGCTAGTACAAAAATATATAGGACAGAAAACAGGTGTTAAAGATAATACCAGAAATAACTATAATTTTGTAATAAATATCATAAAAAAGGAGCCTTTTGGACAACTGAAAATAAATGAGGTAAAAAAGTCAGATGCAAAAGCATGGTTAATCAAGCTTCAGCAGGTAGATGGCAGAGGATATAGTACGATACATTCAGTGCGTGGAGTTGTTCGACCTGCTTTTCAAATGGCAGTAGACGATGATATTTTATTAAAAAACCCTTTTGAATTTCAGTTGGCGACGGTAGTAGTTAATGATAGCGTTACCCGAGATGCCATAACAAGAAAGCAGCAAAAAAAATTCTTAGAATTCATCAAGAATGATAAACATTTTTCGCGTTATTATGAAGGGATATATATTTTATTCCATACAGGAATGAGAATCAGCGAATTTGTAGGATTGACGCTGTCAGATATCAACTTGAGAGACAGAACCATTACTATAGATCATCAGTTGCAAAGAAATAGCCAGATGGTATATAAGGTTATCAATACAAAGACTACAGCGGGTGAAAGAACGATACCTATGACTGACGATGTATATGAATGCTTTAAAAAAATAGTAGAAATGCGGAAAAAAGTAAAGGTAGAACCCGTTATAGATGGTAAACTTGGATTTTTATATTTAGACAAAAATAATAAACCGATGGTTGCATTACACTGGGAGAAATATTTTCAACATATCCGAGAAAAATACAATCGCATTTATAAGGAACAGATGCCTATTATTACACCGCATGTTTGCCGTCATACTTACTGCTCTAATATGGCTAAGAGTGGAATGAACCCAAAAACGTTACAGTATTTGATGGGACATTCTGATATATCCGTAACTCTGAATACATATACTCACTTAAAATTTGAGGATGCGAGAGCAGAAGTAAAAAGAATTACGAAGCTCAATTGATGTATTTTGAACAATTTACATCATTTGAATTTGCATCAGATTTTTTGAGGATTAATATTAAATGTATGGTATAATTATCAAGAAGCCCATAAATATGAGAAATTTGAGTAAATATGTATAGAAAAAAGTTCAAAAAGCGATGATGTAAAATGCAAAAATAGAAATTGATTTACATCACATTTTACATCATTTGGCGAAAAAAATATGTAGATTTACATAGGATTATAAAGACTTGTATAAGGACCAAACAAAAATATAAACTCTGTAAAGTCTTGAAAACATAGGGCTTTACAGGGTTATGAAGGGATTTGAAGAGTATGATAAAAGTACTATTTGTTTGTCACGGCAATATTTGCCGATCAACCCTAAGCGAGAGCGTATTTACCCACAAAGTAAACACCCTTGGATTGGAAAATATGTTTGTTATAGACAGTGCTGCAACAAGCAGAGAAGAAATCGGTAATCCGCCACACAGAGGTACAGTGAACAAATTGAGAGAACTGGGAATTCCATTGGTGCCTCACAGAGCCAGACAGGTCACTCTTGCACGGATTGCATCACCGATTACATAGGTATCCGGTACGATAGCTTTCACCTGTTCTTCAAGAGGATTATAATTTCTGTAACCCATGGAAAGTACAACGGAATCGTATAAAATT
>OHOC01000468.1_pt1 | contig 13277 bp, 7 predicted proteins | sample 1569701 | NCBI WGS metagenome assembly OHOC01 (sample SAMEA3879522, study PRJEB24766) | human gut metagenome | biome: human-associated habitat; feature: feces | place: USA | collected 1985/1987 | reverse complement strand
TTTCCTGTGTGATAGCTTCCATTTTCATTAAGTCGTCTTTCAAAAGATAATGAAGCCTTGCGTTATTCTGTTTCTTATACTTGGGCAGATAACCGAGTCTGTAACAGTAATACAGATACACCCCATAAAGTCCGCCTTTCTTTTTCAGCTTCTGCCCTCTGGTCTGCATCCGGTACTGTCTTGGTTTATAAGTTGCCCTCTGGAACGGCTCAATCTCTGCCCATCTGTCACGATTTTCTTTGATACGCTCTACAATCCGGTCATTGGTATAATCTGCTCCGAGATTTTTCAGTCGTATCGGCTTATCGTATCCCTTTGGAATGACCGTCCAATATTTTCGGCTTGGACTCAGGTTATAGGCATATCCCATTTCCTTGAGAGCAAACTGAAATTCTTTCAGGGTCTTGCTGTGGTCGATAGCATAATCAATGGCTTCCTTTGCAACCGAGTAGCGTGTCGGCATACCTGCCTTTTCTTTCATCGTCAGATACTCCGACTGCTTACTGCGGTTCGGATTCGGGTCATAGTAAAGTCCGTACTTCTCACAAATTCTGTCTGCAACTTTTCGGAATTTGAACCACGCTTTTTCCTCTCCCCACAAATGTTTGCCATCGACAAAAGAAATAGAGTTGATGACAAAATGACAGTGCAGGTGCTTTGTGTTCAGATGGGTTGTCACAACAACCTGAAATCTTTTCCCCCACACTTCATTTGCAAATTCCATTCCGATTTTCTGTGCCATCTCAGGAGATATATCTGTTTCCTTGAAACTCAAATATCCGTGATAGGCTTGGATACCGTCTGTCTTTTGGTACTGTTCCTTAACCGTTATGAACTGGTCACGGGCAATCGCCACATTACAGTTGATACCCTCAACATAAAATTCTCGCTCTGTTTTTTCTTCATCCTTTGCATAAGCAATAACATCAGCAAGAGCCTGATACTGTTCAGGTGAAAACTCCCTTTTGATATTTGCAGAAGTCTTTTCGGGATTGGTTGCATAGTCAATGACCTGACCGAGCCTTTCTGTTACCGACCACAACTTTGTTACTGCCATTTCATTTCGCTCTGATTTGGACGAAGATATGTCCTCTCAATCTCTGACTGGAACTTATTCCACTTTGCAGCTTCATTCTTCAGCATAGGTGCGTCAATGAAACCAAGTGTATTCGCTTTAGCCGCAAGCTGATTGATGTTATTACCGATAGAGGACAGTTCTCTCATCACATCATAGAAGCGGTCATCGGGTTTCTCTTTCGGCTCGTAACCTCTGATAAGTAAACGGATAAGTCCTGCTTCGGAAAGACAAGCCTTCTTTGCCTTTGCTGCCAAGTCCTGTGCTTCCTTGCGGTTAAAGCGTACAATCTTCTGAATGTTTCTCTTTCTCATAATCGGTATCTTCCTTTCTCTTTACTCTGCAATCTTTGTTAATCTGGAATAAGCACATCATCGTAACGCCAAGACAACTGCCGAGCAGTGTCCCAGCGGCGATAAGTAATAACTCTCTCAAATCAAGTTCTCCTTTCTCACGGGGTATTAGGGGCAACCCCTAACGAGCCTTTTACCGTTTGGGAAACTATGTTTATCCAAATGGTCTGCTCGCTAAGAATAAACATCTCCTCCGGGTTGCCCCGTTCTCAGGCTGCTATCTCTCATAATCCTTTGATTTCGGCTTAAAAGGTTCAGCCACGATATTGCCGCCCACTTCCTTAGAAAAGCGTTCAGGATACTTGAACTGTTCCTTGTATTTCTTCATCATATCGTCCGGCAAGCTCTGAAAGCTCTCACTCTCAGGCGGTGCATAACAGATAAAGAACTTGCCGCAGATAATATCAACCATCTCTTTCTTATCGTTGTCCTGCACATAAACAGCACGATTAAGCAGAAGTCCTCTCATCTTTCCTTCCTCATTACAGATGATTGCAACGTCATCATCAAAGGGCATATATTCCTCAATATCCCCGCCGACAACCTCCTGCATTGCTTCCAGACTGTCGTCGATTACAATTTCCTTCGGGTACTTTTCCGGTTCTACCAAGAGAACTTTAATCTTAGAATCATTCATCGTTCTTCATTCCTTTCGTGTGTTTTTTTATTGTAAATTCCCATCCGCATACAAAGAAAATCGTTGAAGTCCTTACCTGCTTTTGGTGGCTCATCAACGATTTCATACTTATCCGGCAGAATGGTTTTTAAGGTCTGTGCTGCCTTTCTGCCCGCTATATCATTGTCAAAATGGATACGGATTTTCCTGACAGATGGGTTACTGCCAAGATACTTTTCCAGTGCAATCGGCACTTTACTGTCCTCAATTTTCTTTGCCGGAGAATACACCCCGGACAGCGAAACAAAGCTCATTTCTTTCCAATCCTGCCCGTTCAGCTTCGCAAGCGTGGCATAGGATAACAAGTCAATGGCACACTCAAAGAGGTGTACTTCCTCCAAGTTTTCCTTACCAAGCCGAAAAGAATAATCTTTTTTACTGCCACTGCAATCGCCCATAATCCTACGCTTATTCGTGGAACGGTAGGCTGCATATTTGGGTTCTTTCTTCTCGTCATAGCCTACAAACACAACATTGTGATACGGCAGGCTCTCAAAGATAAGGTCATTAGAGATACAGTAGTTGATGATTTCAAAATCTATTCCTCTCTCGAAAAGATACTCTGTAATCACTCTGTTGGAAGCACATTTTTCAGGGAGAAGAAGCGGTTTATTTTCCTCTTTTGGCTGTGGCTTTTCATAGACCGGAGCCTGAATCGCTGTGTGTCCGATAATGGTTTCCACCGCTTCAAGGAAGCTGTAACCTTTGACCTTAATCAGATAATCCAAAGCACTCCTGCCACCGATACCTCTCGACCACCATATCCATTTCCCGTTTGAAATTTTCAAACTGTCGTGGGTTCTGGTGCAATAGGTGTTCCCCGAAAACTTAACCAGCTCATACGGTTCATAATTTTTCAGGTAAGTTAGCAAGTCCATCTGCTTCGCCTGAATGATTAACTCAGGTGCGATAAAAGGCATATCGACCACCGCCTTTCTGTTTATCTCTCATACGATTTCTCCTTTCTGCCGCCGACTGGCTCGCCCTCATCAGGCTCTCCGCCGACAATCTCATTTTCCTTTTTATCCATATTGAGCAGGATATTCAGCTCATCAAGTCGGGCAGTTTTTGCCCTCAATTCTTCCTCCTTTGCAAACGGCTTTTCGATTTCCTGCTTCGCTGTTTCAAACTGCTTTTCCGTATTTTCAAGACTGTTTTTCGTATCAGCAAGTGCTTCCTCAAAGCGTTCAATACCGTTATCTATTCTCACGATATTACCGTGAGCGTCGTCGCCAAGCGGTACATCTCTGCTTGTTTCGCCTTTTAATTTCACAACATAATTACGCTGCACCGTATCAAAATACAGTTCCATTTGAAAGCCACGGTACTCGCCAAGTGGTATCGCATCGGGACTGTTCATTGACTTGCAGGCATTGATGATTGCCTGACCTGCTTCGGCTTTTTCGGAATAAGAAACACCCGATACCATCATTCCAAGCGGCTGCTCGTCTATCGGTTTCGGGTGTAATTTTGCTGTTTCAACATCTTTTGTAAGTCCTTCTACACGGGATTTTAAGTAAGCAATCTGTTGTGGGTAGAACTTGATGACCTTATCTTCCAGTCCGTATTTCTCCGATAAGAAATTGGATTTTAACATCTTCAGCTTCTGCACCTGAATGTCTAAGTCCATCTTTTCTTTGATATACGGATTGCCTGTTGCAAGCATTTTTATCTCCGCATAGGACAGTGCGGTTTCATCAATATCCTCTGCCGACCTGACCGGAGATTTGCTCGTCATAATCTGACTTGCGAACTTCTGCTTACCTTCCACAAGCTGATAGAGGTATGCATCAAAGGTCTGCTCTGTTACATAGCGGTAAATATCTATCTGCGGATTTTCATTACCCTGACGGACAATTCTACCGGAACGCTGCTCCAAATCTGAAGGTCGCCACGGACAATCTACGTCGTGAAGTGCAATAAGTTTATCCTGCACATTCGTTCCTGCTCCCATCTTCTGAGTAGAACCAAGAAGCACTCTGACCTCTCCCTTACGGGTCTTTTGGAACAGTTCCTTTTTCTTCATATCCGTGTCGGCTTCGTGTATGAACTTCACTTCACTTTCCGGAATACCTCTCTCAATCAGCTTCTTCCTGATGTCGTTATAGACGGAAAATGTTCCGTCATTCTTAGGAGTTGACAAATCGCAGAACACAAGCTGTGCCGATTTCTTGTCGGTATTTTCTTCCCATATCCGATAGATGTTATCAACGCAGGCATTGATTTTACTGCCCTCAAAATCAGGCAGCATATCGTTTAGCATACGCTGGTCAAGAGCCAGTTTTCTTCCATCATTCGTGATTTTCAGCATATTATCTACGCTTGAATCCACACCACCGCCACGCACCTGCTCGGCTCTCTCTGCAAGGGAAGCAACCATCTCCTTCTGCATTTCCGACGGCTTTACTGCAATGTTATGGTACTTTGCTTCCGGTACTGGCAGGTTTAACATATCCGCTGTTTTAATGTCCGCTATCTCCTTGAACATCGCCATTAGTTCAGGCAAGTTATAGAATTTTGCGAACCTTGTCTTTGCTCTGTATCCCGTTCCTTCCGGTGTAAGTTCCACTGCCGTAATGGTTTCTCCGAAAGTGGAAGCCCAGGCATCAAAGTGCTGCAACCCATTTTTCACAAGCGTGTTGTACTGCAAATATCGCTGTATCGTGTAGAGTTCCACCATGCTGTTTGAGATAGGTGTACCCGTTGCAAATACGGTTCCTCGCCCTCCGGTAATCTCGTCAAGGTAACGACACTTCATAAAGAGGTCGGAAGATTTCTGTGCTTCCGTCTGTGCGATACCGCCCACATTACGCATTTTTGTATAAAGATAAAGGTTCTTGTAATAATGGCTTTCATCAACAAAAAGCCTGTCTACACCAAGTTCCTCAAAGGTTACAACATCATCTTTTTTCGTCTGGTCATTGAGTTTATCAAGTTTCTGCTTGATAGATTTCTTTGACTTTTCAAGCTGCTTTATGGAGAAGTTTTCCCCTCGGTTTCGCTTGAGTTCTGCAATTCCTCCAGTTATCTCCTCAAGCTGCTGTTCTAAGATTGCCCTCTGTCTTTCAATGGACATCGGGATTTTCTCAAACTGTGAATGTCCGATGATAACTGCGTCATAATCTCCGGTTGCAATCCTGCCGCAGAACTTTTTACGGTTCTTGGTTTCAAAATCCTTCTTTGTTGCGACAAGAATATTCGCCGCCGGATAGAGCTGCAAATACTCAGCCGCCCATTGTTCGGTCAAGTGATTTGGTACAACAAACAGTGACTTGTTACAAAGCCCAAGCCTTTTCGACTCCTGTGCTGCCGCCACCATTTCAAAAGTTTTTCCTGCTCCGACTGCGTGTGCAAGAAGCGTATTTCCTCCGTAAAGGATATGAGCAACCGCATTTTTCTGATGTTCCCTGAGTTCAATTTCAGAGTTCATACCATTGAAGATGATATGACTTCCATCATACTCACGAGGTCTGACGCTATTGAATTTCTCATTGTAGGATTTGCAAAGCCTTTCCCTTCGTTCAGGGTCAGACCATATCCAGTCCTGAAATTCCTGCTTAATCATTTCCTGCTTCGACTGAGCAATCGCTGTTTCCTTTTTATTCAGGACAGCTTTTTTCTTTCCCTCATCATCTTCGATATAATCAAAGATACGCACATCTTTTAAGTTCAGTGTTTCCTCGATAATCTTATAGGCATTGATGCGGGAAGTTCCGTAAGTGTTATATGCCCTTACATTTCCTTTGTCGTAAGATTTGCCCTCAATATTCCACTCACTCGTAAATGGAGAGAAGTGAACTTTGATATTCCACTGTGCATAGCGTGGTGTTTCAAGCAAATGAAAGATAAACTCCTGCACATCGTCCGGTGGCAGCCAAGTTGCACCAAGTCGCACGGAAATTTCACTTGCAGTCAGGTCTTTCGGTTGCACCTTTTGAAGTGCTTCTACATTGACCTTATAATCTTCCGGATAGAGTTCTGCCGACTTCTTTGCAATCCTCAGCTTTTCCCTGACATTACCCGAAAGGTATTCATCAGCCATCAGATACTTCGGTTCGTAAGAATTTCCATACTCATAAAGCGGGTTTAAGAAGATAACACCCTTTAAGTCCTCAAAGATTTCATTCTCCGATTTACCGGAAAGCTCCATCATATAGTCCATATCAATCGTGGCTTTTTCTCCAAGAGATACCGCCAACGCTTCGCTTGCCGTATCAACAGAAGTAACCGGAGTATGCGGCTTAATTGTCCTCTTAGAAAACATATCAGCCTTACGTTCCAGTTCTCCGTCCTCTCCGATTATCTCCAATGCAGAAAGCAAAGAGAATGAACTGTCCTGCGAAAAAGCAGAGGTATTTGCACGGCTGTTAATGAGTCCGTACTTACCTGAAAAGGTATCATAAAGTCTGTTTAATCTCTCCTGCTCCGCTTTTATTTCGCTGTCAGGGTAATCTTCTGTCTGCAATTCAATCAGCGTTCTGACGGAATTTCTAATGGCAATCATACCCTTAATTCGGTTCTCTGCGGTTGCCGACACCTCCACCGGAGTCATACGGGAATTTTCTCGATAGTAGATTTTATCGTCCACCACCGTATAGGAAAAGTTTCTCACTGTTGGGTCTGCCGGAATAGAATTATCTTCCTCCTCCAGTTCTTCCTCGGCTTCATATTCCGTGATTTCTCCGTGAATATTTGCTACCGCTTCATCAAGCTGTGCTGCAAGGTCTGCATTTTCATACGGCACACAAGTTGCTTCCATACCAAAACGCCCCGATACCATTTTCATTTCTCCAAGTATCATTTCGGGGTGCTGCACAAAATAAGAGTTCATCTTAATTCCGTTCTCATCGGTATCAAGATGAACCCAATCCGGCTCAATATCTATCAGTCTGTCACGCTTTTGCAGGATAAGAATATCCGAAACGACTTCCGTTCCTGCATTACCCTTAAAGGTATTATTCGGCAATCGGATTGCTCCAAGAAGCTCTGCTCTCTGTGCAATATACTTTCGTACTGCTAAAGTTTCCTTATCCATTGTGCCTTTGCTCGTTACAAGAGCCATCACACCGCCGGGTCTTAACTTATCAAGGGACTTGGCAAAAAAGTAATCGTGTATCAGGAACTTATGCTTGTCATACCTTTTATCCGATACCTTAAAATCTCCAAAAGGTACATTTCCAACCACTCCATCAAAGAAGCTGTCCGGCAGATTGGTTTCTTCAAATCCTTGTGCCGCAATGGTTGTTTTCTGATAAAGCTGCTGTGCAATCCCTGCGGAAATCGTATCAAGTTCCACACCGTAAATCTTACTATCCTGCATTGAGTCAGGCAGCATACCGATGAAATTACCAATACCGCAGGACGGCTCTAACAAATTGCCCTCCTTAAAGCCCATTTGCTCCATTGCCTTATAAATGGCTGTGATAACTTCGGGCGGCGTGTAGAACGCAGTCAATGTGCTTTCTCTTGCCGAAGCATATTCTTCCGGTGTTAATACCGAAGAAAGTTCCAGATACTCCGTTGCCCACGCTGAATTATTTTCATCAAAGGCTTCTGAAAGTCCACCCCAACCGACATACTTTGATAAGATAATTTGTTCTTCAGGAGTGGCAAATCTGTTTTCTTCCTGACACTTTTTAAGAAGCTGTATCGCCATAATATTTCTGCGGAAGCGTTCCTTTTTACCTACCGTTTCAACCTCATTTTCTCTGAGATTAAAGGTATGACGGTCTGCCATAGGCACATCAGGGTGCAGGTCAAAGCCCTTGACCTTTTTCTTCTGCTCCCAAGCAGGAACTACCGGCTCAGGCTCTTTTTCATTTCTTTCTTCGGCAGGTTCTTCCTTCACAATCAAATGCTCATTCATCGGGTTCTCACGCACTTTTCTGTCAAACTCTGTGCGTGAAAATTCCTTATTGAACAGTGGCATATCATAGTCATAGAGCATTACTCTCTCATCATCAACAGATAAGATTTCATACTCAGAAGCACCGATATACACCTTATCGCCAAGATGATATTCATACTGCATATCTTGCGGCTGTTCTGCTTCTTCAGGTTCTTTTTCGGTTGGTTCAACCTCCTGCTCCGGTGGTGCATTAGAGAGTATCTCACGATTTCTTTTCGTTTCCTCGATTTTGGCTCTGCGTTCCTCTTGGCTTTCAAGCCACTGAGGATAGTGTTCTTTTTCCTTTGGATTTAAGTATCTGTCCGTTCGGATAAGTTCCCCGATACGCTTCTCCACCTGCGACCACGAAAGTGTGATATGTGGATTTTCTTTACCGATGCCTTTCGTAATCGTAATACCTTTTCCATCGTGGCTCTCATCAATGCCTGCCCCGATTATGACGGGATAAGAACCGCCCCAACCGTATTCATTTTTCAAGAAGTCGGCATTTTCTTTTGCAGAAAGGCTTTTTTCAAACTGCTCATAAATACGCATTTTACCCTCAGAAAATCCGCTTCCGTTCGCAAGAACAGCGTCGATAATCTCCTGAGAAAAAGTAAAGGCAGAGGTTTTCTTTTCCTCTGCCCGACCGTCTAATATGAATGTCATCTGACCGTCCATTGACGGTAATGGTTTTATGCTGTCACTTAATTCTCCCAATAATCGCATAGCTTCAAAATGTCGGGCAATAACAGCCCAATCATAATAGCTCTGTGCGGTTCTGCTGTCGTATTTGCCCTCCCACAAATGCAGAACGTTTTCAAAGGTCTTGTACCCTACTGTCCTGCCGTCCTCTAAAGTAAGTTCGGTATAATCATTATTGAAAATACTCTTTATATACTCTGTGCGGTCTTTGTTATCAGGATTACGTTCATAATAATCTTTGATTTCTTCCAGACTTGCTGACAAATGTGGTGTCGTTCTGAGAATTTCATTGATTACTTCATCACGTCCAAAGAACGGAAGGCTTTTATCCTCATGCGTTCTGTCGTAATACTCTAAGCGAATATCACTTCCGCTTTCACGATTTCCTGTGCCGAATTGCGAAGGGAGTTCATCAGACGAACCCATTTCATCATATCCTCCGCTTTCATCTGTTCGGTCACTCCCTCTTTCTGTGCCATCTGGCTCAGAATTGTTTCCTCCATCTTGCTGGCTCTCTGTTCCACTTCCGCCAAGTGCTGTGTCAGTTCGCCCCTCGTCAGGAGATTGTAGTAAAGGACTCTGTGATGTTCCTTCAGAAACTCTCTCCTCATCTGAGCGTATCTGCCCAACGTCACTTCCGGCTGCTGTGGAAGTTTCAGGTTCGGAAGGCTGTAATCGCCCACCATCGTGTAGGTCAGTTCGTTCATTGTCCAAACTCCTTTCGTCGTTATTTTCAACCTTATTGTATTCATTTCTGTCCTGACCGACAATTATGCGATTTTGACGGTTGAGTGCAGTAATTGTTTTAGATATTTCCGTCAATCCCATTTCTGCAATATCACTGGTAGCAAATCCAAGTGCATTGAGTGTTTCCTGCGTATTGAAGTTGGTAACATCTCTGAAATCATCAAGTTCAAAATAACCGTCCGTATCAACGCCGAGCCTTGACATCATCATATATGCCACACTGTTTGTCACGACATTTTTATAAATGAAAGCCACAATATCCTCTTCCACTTCCTCAAAGGAACTGCCCTCGGTTGCATAGTAAAGGTCTTGCAGATAATCAGGGATATTATCCTCTGCCGCATTTCTTGCTGCTCCCATAATTGCTTCGGCAAGACTGCTCTTATTCTCAATCTCTCCGAAAGTGCTTTCCAATGTTTCAATCACATCAGCTTCGTATTCCTGACGCATATCCCAAATCGGGACTGTTCTTGAATATCTGCTTTCGTGAGTATCTGAAATATCAAAGTAATGTGTCAGTCTTTGCCGTGAACGGTTTTCATCAGCAAAAACAGCAATACCTCTTGCACCTCGGTTGACCCATCTGCCAAAAATTTTGTTCCACTGCTCTATCTCAAGAACCGCTGTTGCATCAGGTCGCTGTGCATATACAAGTAGCTGTTCGTCATAACGTAACTTATAATTTCGGCAAGCCGAAGCCAAGAATGCCTGCCAGTTCTGAGGATTTGACACAACCGTTTTGCAGGTGCGGTTGTAAAGCTCAGAAATAAGGTCATATTTTCGTGCCATTACTCTTGCACCTCCTTATCGCTGTTTTTCTCTGTTTCTGGTCTTGTTTTTTGACGGTTCGGATTGATTGACAGGTTCAACTTTACTTCCACTAAGCTCCATTTTTTCAGCAAACTCGCATATATGATAGCAGCAATTTCCGACATACAAATGGTAGTCATCAATATACTTGCACACTCTGTCTGCTGTGTGTCCATCACGAAAAGTAATCCTGATTTTCCCTCCATCGGGAATATAGAATTTCAAATCGTAATGACTGTCTATAAATCGAATTTGCTTTTCCTGTGGCTCTGCTCTATTCTCCTGTTGCTTCATTTTCCTTACCTCTCATTTTTGTTGCTTCATCAGAACCACCGCCCAAATACGAAAAGAGTTTACCGGACTTTGTATTCTTCTGAAGCTCCATAATCACACCCATATCAGGAATCGTGATATTCGGGATTTTCAGGATTGCTTCCATATCAAGCTGCTGCAACTTTTTCTCCGTATCACAACCGGAGTCAAAGAGTTTATTCAGCACCTTGACCTTATTCTGAAAAGTTGCTTTGTCTTTCACGAAAATACCTCCTTAGTTAATGTTGATTACAATAGAAATACTGCCGCTCTGTTCTTCTTTCTGCGGATTACGTGAATACTCAGGAAAAAGGGACTGTACTCTCTGCCTTGCCCTGCGTATGGTTTCAAAACAAGGAAGTCCGTATGCTCGGTAATTAAATACAATATCCTCAAGCGGAAGATTTCCGGCAGGTATATATCCGTATTGGTTGTAATAATGCAGAATGAGAAGCATATCATCATACCTCGACATCGGGCATTCCTTTAAGATTTCAAGCACTCGGCTCTCCACCGTTTTCTGTTGTTTCATAATGTTCCTCCAAAAAAATAAAGGGACAGAGTTTTTACGCTCTGCCCCGACTGGTTAATGTTCGCTTGTTACTTACTTCTTACGGTTTTTAACCTGAAGAAAGATAAAGCCGCCGACAATAACGGCGACTAATGCGATAGCGATAATTGTCTTTGCTTCCATTACTCGTTACTCTCCTTTTTCTTCTTTTTGTGTGCAACAACAGAAGTTACAGCGATACCGACAGCAGAAAGTCCGGCAAGGACATACCAAAGTTTCATATTGGTATCATCTCCTGTTTTCGGCGTATCTCTTAACTCATTGTGCATTTTTACAACGGCTGTTTCATCAAGTTTGATAGTAACATTCTGGTCGGCAGGTGTGATATATGCGGCAGACGCATTGTTTGCCACTTCTGATACGGTATATTCGCCAATACGAAGTCCCTCAATCACGATTTCGCCATTCTTATCTGTTTCAAATGTCATATCATACCCGTTTGCTCCGGTTACTCTGAACGCAAAACCTTTGACCTTACCGTCTGAAGATGTCTTAACGATTTTCAGTGTTCCACGCATAGCTTCATTGATAAATCCAACACCAGCCTTATTCTCAACGGAATAAGTTGTTTCGTCTTTCTCAATGAAAACAGAGTATTCTCCCTTATCAAGCAGGAAGCCCTCTGGTGCTTTTGTTTCACGGACAATATATTTTCCGTAAAGCAGCTCTTTCATCTCATAAATTCCGGTTTCGGTTTCTTCAAGATTTCCGATAAGTTCATCGCCATCATCAATCTTTCCGTTCTCATTGGTGTCCTTATATACCTCAAAGGTTGCACCCGTAAGTTTGTTATCCGGATATTCAGCGTCCATCTTCGTGAGTCTGATATTGCCGTGAACATACTCATTGACAATCTCAATTTCAACTACCTGCTCGGCTTTGCTGATATTGACCTCATACGCTTTTTCATCAAGAACAAATCCCTTTGGCTGCTCGATTTCTCTTACAATCCATTTGCCATAAGGAACTTTTGCAAAAGAAAAACTACCGTCTTTTGCAGAGGTAGTCGTCATAAGTGCAGTATCCTTTGTAAATTCTGTTTCTTCGGCTTTGAAGATACCGATAACAGCACCCTCAAGTGCTTCTCCGTTCTCGTCAATCTTCTTACCTGATACAGAACCATAGATAAGTTCATTCTTGATTTCTTTTCCATCATTCACTTTGATTTCAACTGTTGCGGTATCCTGACCTGCGTATTCAAACACAACCGGATATTTCGTATCAGAGAGAACATAATGCTCATCGGTTGCAATCTCCTTGACATAGTATTTGCCAAACGGAAGGTCTGACTTCATAACAGCAGTTCCATTTTCATTTACGCTGACAATCTCAATCAGTCCATCAGCCGGAATAACTGTACCGCTTGCAGATACAATATCTTCTGCGGCATAAATACCAAAACTGATATTTTTGATTTCTCCGTTATCGCCAATACCAAATGTCTTATCCTTTTCAATGACTTTTGCAAGGCTTACCTGCACTTTCTGTCTTTCGTTATAGAACGATGTGGAAGTTTCAGTAACAGAGATATTCTGACCTGCATAAGTAAGCTCAACCGTATGTGTTTCTCCACTGACTACCATTCCGTAAGGTGCGGTAATTTCCTTGACCTCGTATTTTCCGAGATAAAGTTCTTTGCTCTTAACAAATCCATCGGAGCTTGTTGTGATAGTATCTACCACTTCGCCCTTTGAATAGCGGAGTGTACCATCCGGTGTACTAATATCTTCCGCAGCACGGACTTCATAAACTGCACCCTCAAGTCCTGCCACTTCATAAACAGGCTGATAAATAACATCACTGTCCTCAGAACCACTTACATTGACACCACTAAATACTTCTCCGGTCTTTTCAACCGTGATAGTACCTTTCTGTGCCATATTCGGCTTATTGACTTTCACAACAGTTACGCCACCTTCCTCTGTGGAATTTTCTTCGGTAATATCAAAATATACCGGAGTATCATCAAGTACATATCCGTATGGAGCTTGTACCTCTACGATAGAATATCCCTTGCCGTAATCCAGTTTCTCAGGTGTGACAAGAGAACCATTTGCATCGGTATAGAACACATCAATCGTGGTCGGTGTCGGATAAGTAAAGGTCATTTTGACCTGATTCAGCATTTTCATGATGTGACC